>JGI10211J14876_10000001_pt1 | contig 133940 bp, 68 predicted proteins | sample Etolagsediment_FD_14876 | JGI IMG/M metagenome (IMG submission 14876)
CATCACCCTGATTCAGCTACACCGCCGTTTGAAGAGTGGGAAGCTGGTGCTTCATGGGATAGAAATACCCCTTTGCTCAGGGATGAAGTAGAGGTGCCTTTTTTGCGAGACATTGAGCTCGCCGCTGGGGACGGAAGTTATAACGAAGAACAATATGATGGGGAAAAATTGAGATTCTCCAAAGCCACGCTGCGCCAGGTTGGCGCTAGTACCGATGGCAAAGGAGTTTTGTGCTTCCCAGCTCGCGGCAACAGTATGGAGCCAAACATACCAGACGGTACTGAGATAGCGGTCAACACGAACGACAAGAAGCTAGTTGATGGAAAGCTTTATGCCATCAACCAGAACGGATGGAAGCGCATCCGGGTTCTTTATCGTGTTGGGCCGGATAGGATAAGCCTAAGAAGCTACAATTCGGCCGAGTACGAGCCGGAGGAGAAGGATATTAACGAAGTTGAAATTATTGGTCGTGTTTTCTGGTACGCAGTTCTTCCTTGAGCAACACCCTCAAGCTCGGTAATCACCCGAGCTTTTCTGCTTTCTTCCTCCAAGATCACACTTTTTAACCTTAAATCCTCTCCTTCACAAAAAATTTCATTCTTTTAATACAACCAAAAACAACCACTTAAAACAACCACGCCTATATTTACAACTTCGGTTGTTGACATAAATACAACCATGGTTTTAAATGAAGTCATCGAAACGAAACATCGATGCGGCAAACGGAACAACCAGCCGCGCCAGACATGAAGTCAGGCTGCTTCTTTAACAATCCAGATTGAGACTGATTCGGTCTCACCAAAGTGAAGTTGGCTTTGGGGTGTGGTGAATGCTCAGGCTGATGCGCGCTGAAGTGCACAGGTGTTGCAGGCAGCGATGATGCTGTAACTGTTTCAGGTCGGAGATCAGCACCGGCCACCACATCACCAAAGCTAACTAACGGAGAAATCCACATGAACAGCAAAGAACGTAAGAAGCTGGCTCGAGCAATCGCACATCGAGCAGAGCGTAACAAAGACATCAGCCTGGCTCGCAATGTGGCCTCGGCACTGGTTGGGAATTCGCGAGTTGCCAAGGCGCTTTCGCTTATTGAATACAAAGCATGCCCTCGGCCAGTTCGTGAGTCAGCTGAAGGCGGCGCGATGTGCTTGCCAGAGGTGGCGATGTTCGCAGCTGGGCATCGCAAGCAAACAGAAACGATTACAGCGAGGTGACCCATGAAATACAAAGTTGGTGGCGTGTACAAATACGCAGGAAGTGAAAAACGATTTGTAGTTTTTGGCGTCCATCAAACAGCAAGTGGCACCGCCGTCTGGGTTCGTCAGTTGGATATGAAGGTGCCAGACGATTTTGTAGGAACGTGGAATTTAACAGCCACCGAGTCAAATGAAATTGCTGATGTAGCAATGGGGCTTTCATTAATAGTCCAGTCGGGGCATATGCGGTTATGTGATGCCAAAGAGATAATTATTAATAGATTTGGTTTGAAAGTTAAAGGAAGGAGTTTAATAGACTTTATCAAGTTCATTAATGGCATAGCTCGCCAACAGACAGCCTAACTGTCGTGTTTTTTCATGATGACGAAGGCACAGAAAATAGCTGAATAAATTATAAAAACAGCCGCCTGGCGGCTTTTTTATTCCCATCGCTAAGCCAATTTACGAGTTGGTTCAGCAATGAATACCTATCAATCAACAGGAGTGATGCCGTGAGCGAGTCAATCGATTTAACCTTTATCGAAATTAAGCCGGAACAAGCTCCGGCGCTGTACATCCCAAATGGCCTCGATGCTTATCTTGAGCACATCAAGGCAAGCGTAAATGAAGCGCCAGACCTAAGCACTAAGAAAGGGCGTGATCGCGTTGCCTCCTTGGCTGCACAGGTAAGCCGCAGTAAGACTGCAGTAGAAAAACCAGGGCGCGAGTACCTTAAGAGGCTTAAAGAGGCTGTAAAGCCTGCTGAGCAAGAAATTAAGCGGTTCGTTGATGCGTGCGACGCACTTCGTGATGAGACGCGCCGACCATTGACTGAGTGGGAAAATGAGCAAGAGCGGATCAAGCAAGAAGAGGAGGTCAAGCGCGCAGCTGAAGAGCTAGCCAAGCAGGTTGAATCAGATCATGAAGTCGCCCTGCTGCTTAATGAGAAATATGACCGAGAAGTTGCCGAGGCAAAAGCAGAAGCCGAGCGCCAGCGCATCGCCCGTGAGGAAGAGTTAAAGCGCCAAGCAGCAGAACAAGCCCGCATCGAAGCAGAGCAGAAGGCAAAGGCTGAACTTGAAGCTGCAGCGCGACGTGAAGCTGAAGCGCAAGCAGCAAGGGAGCGTGCAGAGCGTGAAGCCAAAGAGGCAGCGGAGCTAGCTGAGCGCCTGCGAATTGAGGCGCAACAGAAGGCTGAGCGTGACAAGCAGGAAGCCATTGCGGCGGAGCAGCGCAAAGCACAGGAAGCCGCTGATAAGCTGAAGCGAGAAACTGAAGCGAAAGAATCAGCTCGACTGGCAGAAGAGAAGCGAATTGCCGATGAAGCTGCGAAACGAGCCGCAGATATCGAGCATCGCAAAAAAGTAAATAACAAAGCTTTGGCAGATTTAATCTCTGCTGGCGTACCAGAAGACTGCGCCAAAAAATGCATCACCGCCATCGCTAAAGGCGAAGTATCAGCCATCCGTATCACCTACTAATCAAAACGCTTTCAGGAGTCACCCATGATTTTCGCAATCGCGGGAGGCGCTCGCATGGGTGCCTTCCAGCTACATGAATCCCTGCTCGAAATCATCACCCGCCGGATGCGCTGTATTGGCCGGTGGTTGAAAGACACTCTTAATCAAAGAGGTGAGCCCTAATGGACATGACAAGAACACTGCAGCTTCTCGCCCTGCTCGCCAAAGAGAAGAACGACAACACCCTATTCCAGCTTGCTAACTCTCTTTTCTATCGGGGGATGAAATGAAAATGACATTCGTATGCACCGAATATCACGCCAAGGCTGGACAGCGACAAGGTGAGGTTCGCATTGAGGCGGACGGTGTCGCTTTGTTCGGTCATGTTGATGAGAAGCAGATCATGAACCAACTCGACCTCAAACCTGTGTTCGAGTGGCTTGCAGAGAATGGATATACGGTCACAGAAAATAAGGCGGTTGCATGAGCAGCGTAGTGCTTGATAGCGATGAGAAATTTATCTCTCACATGACGTCAGAATTGGAGAGACAACTCACCGAATCACAGGTGCAGACTGATGCTCGTTGGAACGGTTCGGAACGTCAAAGCCCGTCCGTTACTTGGGATGAATTCGCAGGAAACTTTAGCTAAGAGGTCGCCATGAAATTTGAAAAAGCCATGAGAAAGAAAGCCAAGCTACGGCTGGCACTTACCGGGCCAAGTGGTTCAGGGAAGACATATAGCGCGCTTCTTGTTGCCAAAGGGATTGGTGGAAAAATTGCCGTGCTAGATACCGAGAAAGGAAGCGCTTCACTCTACTCTGACGTTGCTGATTTTGACGTGCTTGAGCTGGAGCCGCCTTTTGCGCCTGAGCGCTTCATAGAAGCGATTAACGCAGCTGAGCAAGCCGGATATGACACGCTGGTTCTTGACAGTATCACGCATGAATGGAGTGGTGTAGGTGGATGCCTGGAACTGGTAGACACAATCGCCAAAGCGAAGTTTCGCGGAAACTCCTGGTCAGCATGGAGTGAGATAAACCCACGCCATCGCCTCTTCCTTGATGCAATTCTGCGCTCGCCAATGCACATCATCGCAACTATGCGCAGCAAGACTGAAACGGCTCAGGTAGAAGAGAACGGCCGGAAAAAGGTCGCTAAGCTTGGCATGAAGTCAGAACAGCGAGATGGGGTCGAGTACGAATTCACAACCGTCCTAGATATAGGGCATGAAACGCATCATGCGATCGCCAGCAAGGACAGGACGAAGCTATTCAGCAATTCAGACCCAGTAGTTCTAAGCGAGCAGACAGGAAAGCAGCTTCTTAGCTGGCTTGAGTCAGGCGTGAACCCGGCGGAAGAGTCACTGAAGGTATTCACGCAAGCCGCAGCGAAAGCCGGAAATATTGATGAGCTGAAGGCTTTATTTGAAGAGGCATGGCGCACGCTGCGCGGGACGGAATATCAGGCAAAAGCCAAAGAAATATATGACATCCGCAAGGCGGAAATTGAGCAGAATAGTGAGGCAGCATAATGGCAAGTCGTGGCGTTAACAAAATGATTTTACTTGGCAACCTTGGTAAAGACCCAGAGGTTCGCTACACGCAAAATGGCGGCGCTATTGCCAACCTGACAATTGCCACCTCTGAATCGTGGCGTGACAAACAATCTGGCGAGCAAAAGGAGAAGACTGAATGGCACCGCGTGGTGCTGTTTGGAAAGCTTGCTGAAGTCGCAGGAGAATATCTCCGAAAAGGCTCGCAGGTTTATATCGAGGGCAAGCTTACAACGCGCAAGTGGGAAGATCAGGCTGGAGCTGAGCGATATACGATAGAGATTCATGTCAATGTCGGCGGTGTGATGCAGATGATTGGAAGCAAGCAAGAAGCATCACAATCTGGCAATCAGCAGTCCCCACCTAAGCAGCAAAATAAACATCAACCGTCGAATGAGCCGCCTATGGACTTCGAAGACGACATCCCATTCTAGGCAGCTTCAAAGCCGCAGGTAATCAATCATGAAAGAACAATACGCGGAAATAGTCGCGGGATGCCTTGCGGCTTTTGACGCCCTAAAGCGCGGAGAAACTCACGAACGCGCCAACAAAATGATGACCAATACAGCCGCGAAAAACGCGGCTTTTTTATTGCCTGAACTTCGACCGGTATTAAGTAAAACTCCGGCGCAGAAGGCCGTCAAAGCAACTCGAATGGTTCGCATCGTCGGCACCTGCTGGGAGTTTCCAGACGGGCAGAGAATCCCTGATTTTTGGAAGGCTGACCAGAAGGCTAAGGAACTCGGCATGTCGCTTGAAAGCAGCCAGAAATGGCGTTTTAGCGAAACTGAATAGGAAGCATCATGTTCGGACTATTTCTTCTCATCTGCACAAGCGGCGCGGATATCTGCAGCTATCAATCTGCGGGCTACATCTACCCGGATTACCAGAACTGTACTGCTGACATCGCCGCACAAAAACTCCCCTCTTCTTACGAATGCCTGCCAGTTGATGCTGTGGTGCGGGCTAAGGATGACCTATGACCGAAGTATTGACCTATGAAGCCCTAAAGGCTGAGCGCGATGCGCTGGCCGATCGAGTTAATGCGCTGGCTGTGGAGAATGCGGCACTGAAGCGCGAGCGTTCTGAACTGAGCGCTATCGGCGAGCTAATCCGAACCCAAGATAACCGCATAACTGACCAGCCATTTTTTGCAGTCATGACCAAGCGGGAAATCATCAGTTCTGAAGACCACGACTGCGACCGTATTTGCTGGGTTGAAAACCAGAGTGGCAATTATGTCGAAGCCACAGAGACACAGTATCGGCGCTTGGAGGCTATCTATCAGGGCAAATATGAAGTTAGGGAGGGCTGGGATAGATACGCTATGAAAGAGATTGATGTGTTTGTAACTGGCTGTTTTACCGAGCAAGGTTGCAAAGACTACATCAATAAAAATGGTCACAACCTCAACAAGCCGTTCATTTACGCCTTTGGAAGCTATCGCAACGATGAATATCAGACAGTGCGGAAATTCATCATGCAGATGCCGGAAACCCCAGCCACTGACGCAGCACTTGCAGCTATCCGCACAGAGTCACATATCGCTGGCGTTGAAGCTGCAGCCAATCGTATCGGCGTAATTTCACTGCAGTACAAGGCGGGACAAAAGCAGGAGTTGATCAGGGCGATTGGCCGTGCGGTTTTCCAGTATGCCACCGAGCTGCGGGAGGCCAAATGAAAGAGCGCCCAGTGATGCCAGCAATCGACGGCAAAAGCATTTTGGATATGTGCTGCGGTTCCCGTATGTTCTGGTTCGACCGCTCTGACCCGCGCGTAGTGTTTGGCGATATTCGTGATGAATCACATGTTCTCTGTGATGGTCGCGAGCTGCATATCAAGCCCGATGTGCTGTTGGACTTCCGCGCGCTTCCTTTCAATGACGAACAATTCAGCCTGGTAGTGTTCGACCCACCGCATCTTGAGTTCGCCGGCGAAACCAGCTGGCTTCGTGCTAAGTATGGAGCACTCAACCGGGAGACATGGCGCGACGATCTGGCCAAAGGATTTAGCGAAGCATTTCGGGTACTAAAGCCAATGGGCACGCTGATATTCAAGTGGAATGAAACGCAGATTAAAACCAGTGAAATTCTCGCACTTACCGACCAGAAACCTACGTTCGGGCATCCGTCAGGAAAACGGGCAAACACCCATTGGATCGCTTTCTTCAAAGACAGTATTGGTGAATTGGAGGTGCGTGATGCCAGCAAATGAACTGAAGCTCCAAAGCGGAAGAACCTATCGCGGAAAGCGCCCACGCAACGCGATGGGTTTGGTTAACGACAGAACAATCCTGCATATCGGTGCTACCACCGTGCAATACGACAGCCCATCAGTTTCATTCGGCCGACATTACCCATCAGTAAGCCGCGAGAAGTTTCTGGCGTGGGCTGAGAGGGATGTGACTGAAGAGTTGCCGCCGGGCGAGTTCGCTACATGGCCTATTGGCAGCGCCAGGGAGGTGGGGCGTGGGTAAGCGTAAGAGCAACAGAGCGGCGCGCAGGTTGTTGGGTATGCCGCATTGGCGCAGCAATTCTCAGTTTCAGGCCAAGGAACGCCATACCGGAATGTGGTTCGTCACTCAGACGAATAGTTGGGCGGCGTTCGAGCCATTCTACCTTTCACGGAAAGCAATCGCTGCACAGCGAGCCGAGGCCCAGGAGAAAGCATTATGAGCGTATGCATGGTTGATATTCGAAGACCAAACCAACGGATTCCTGGCGTCGGAATGCCAAATCACACATGGTTTTGCGTGCTGGATATCCCGGGCATGGAAGCGCTGACAGACACGCGAAAATTCTGTGACACGGCTTATGCTACTCCGGCCAAGGCCAAAAAGATGGCTGATTTGGTTGAGGCATGGACTCCGCCGGACGGGTGGTGCAACGGTAACGACAAAGAATGGCACGCCAGAATGAAGGGCTACATCGTCGAGTTCCTTCGCAACTGCAACGGATTCAGAGTGAGGTAACGAGATGGGCAATAAGCTGAGCGAACTGAAAGCGGCCGCAATGGCCGCAACTCCGGGTCCGTGGGACGCAGAACTGAATGAAGTCTGGGTTATGCGTGATGGGACTGCGGATTTCATGCTGACTGATATTTTCGGTGATAACGAACTATCAGCCGAACAGGACCGCGCAAACGCAGCATTCATCGCCGCCGCTAACCCTGCTGTCATTCTCGCCCTGCTGGCAGAGCTGGAAGCGAAGGATAAGCACATCGCCGAGCTGGAAGCCACAGAAATTAAACCGGAAGGATTGGCGCTCATGAGTGAGGCCATTGGAGCGCATGGTTATATCGTCGGATGTCTGGTTCAGGGTCGCCCTGATTTGGCGCTAGAAGAATCGCGTAAATGGGCAGATGCGTTTTCGCAGGCAGCAGAACAACTCAGCAACGTGGAGGATTTATGACAGAGGGTCTGACTATGAGCCAACTGGCGGAGCGTAATGCTGTGCTGGTAACCGAATTAGAAGACGCTAATAAACGCATCGCCGAGCTGGAAGCCATCAGAGCGGACGCATCCCAGGTGTTCAAAGAAATCAGCAACGAGCTGGGCTGCAATCCCGACAACGAGTCGATCATGATGGCTATCGATGAACTGAAAGCCAATCAGATGACAGGCCCGCTGAAAGACGTGTTAAAGCGAAATATCGAGCTGGAAAAGCGGCTGGCTACGCCGGTGCGGTTGCCTGCGGCAAATGACAAATCCCAGGGCTGGACTATCGATCCTGCCTACCTCTCAACTATCGCTGAAAAGGTTGGAAGCTCAGAAGACGAAGGCAATCCATCAATGGAAATCGTCGAGGCGATATTGCTCGCCGCCGGGTTTGCGGTCACCGTAGAGGGGGATGAGTAGGATGGCAATCTTCATTTCATTGCGTTGCGAAGAGCGCGGCGATGGTCGATCACCGTATGGCGGAACTCGATGCTGGTCAGACGATAACAACGATCCGTGGACTATGGCTGATGACACAAAGAAATCGGCTGATGCGTGCATGAGCGAGCTGTTTGCTGAAGCAAAAGAAGCTGGCTGGAAAAAAGTTAATGGCGGCTGGGTTTGCCCAGCCTGCCAAAAGCATATGCAGGGGGAAGCATGACACTAACGACCGAACGCCAGCAGTTTGAAGAGTGGTTTACCAAAAAATACCCGAGAAGCCATTGGGGTATTAAGAAGACGGCTTCTGGCGAGTATCAAGGCGGCCTAACCGCCCAGCTATGGGAGGTGTGGCAGGAAAGTCGAGGGTGCATGGCTAACCGGGAGTCGCAGCCGGTGGGGTTCAGATATCGACATAAGGACACAGTATCATGGCTTTACAACGATTGGCGCTGGCCTGATTCGGTTGAAGCTGAGCAATGCCAGATTGAGTGGCTCTACACCGCCCCGCCAGCAGTGGTGAATGGTCGCACGGTTGATGGCTGGATGACTGAGGCGCTGTTGCAGAAAAAAATAGCTGACGATTTACGCAAGGCAGCGCCAGCAGTGCCGGAGGAAATGACCGGCGATGGCGTACTCACTATGCACGATTGTGGATATATTGAAGGGTGGAACGCCTGCCGCGCCGCAATGTTGGCGGGAGCGCCGAATGGTGGGAATTGACTCACAGACAACCATAATTATACTGTATACATAAACAGTATTTTTATGGTGTGAGTTATGACTACGAAAAACGACATCGGCTATCAGGTCGTTTACCGAGGCGAAACGCTAGAGCATCCCAAAGAAGGCGGCTGGGTGTTCTTCCAGCGCCTGAAGGAATACGGCGGCGGGTACTGGCTAGGGCGCACCTATCACGATCGCTTCGTTCTGGAGTATGATCGGCCCACTTCACTACATGACGGCATCAAATTTATTCTCGAGATGCGCGCTGCAGAGCTAAACTTTGCAACGTTCGATGATGACTTTGAGCTGATATAGGACTGGGCGATGTCATACAACATAGCGGATAAATCACCGGAAGAGCGCGAGAAGGTTAACGTAGATTTGGCGGCGTCAGGCGTGGCGTACAAAGAGCGCATGAATATGCCGATTGTGCCTGCGCAGGTAGAAGAAGAGCAGCCTACGCATCTGCGCGAGTACTTCCGTGAACGCCTGCAGCATTATCGTGGCCAGAGCCACAAATTCCCAGGGCCGAACGACCCGCGCTATCAGCAGATGGCAGATGCAAACGGCAAGAAATAAAATAAGGACATACACTATGAGAATTAAAATTAATTGGAATGGTATGATTTTTGATGGAGAGTTACAACGCTCTGTTCAGAATGATGAAAGAGGCACTAAGATATTGACAAAAATAACCATTCCAAAAACAGAGGACAGCATCAATGCTTTCATTATGTGGCCAGTAAAACAGAATGTTAGTTTTGAATGCCACCCAGATGGAACTGGTGAATACTCTTTAGCTAGTGAAACTGCGACATCATACATATTTGAATAGCAGAAAAAACCGCAACCCAAGCCTCGCATTCGCGGGGTTTTTTATTACCTGAATCCTCTATAAGAGGCACACCTATGGACACTATCAGCGTCAGGATTCCCCGCGCCTATTTCACGGACGGGCGCGTTAGCACGGATGCATTGCAGCAGAAACTTCATCAAGCACTGTGGGAGCGTACCGGAGTGATGCCTGCTCCTGTTCGGGTATTCCTGCATGAAGGTCAAGCAATCATGGCATCCGGCTGCGGCGCTGATGATGTCGAGAGCATTTTAGGATTAGGAGTTAAACATGGCTGACATCATCGACAACGCACAAGAGCAAGAAGAACTGATTATCCTCGCCGCCTTATCCAACCGGCCAAAGCCGTCAATGGTATTTACTGGCCGCTGTTATTGGTGTGGAGAGACCATCAGCAAAGGAAATTTCTGCCTCGGCGATAGCTGTGCAGAAGACTACGAACGCAGGATAAAAGCAGACAGGCAACGAGGTGTCGCATGAGAACAAAACAAAGCGCCCTGCTCATCTTTGATGGCCGCATGATAACCATCTATCTCGGCGCGGCTGATGATGAAGAATATGCAGGCAAGATGGCGATTATTGAGCAGATCGTTAAACCAGGCGTGAAGCTAATAGCTGAACAATCAACTCTCGCTTCACATACTCCGGCAAACATCACAATCCAGTAGGTGCCAATGGACAAATACAGCCTTTCACGAAGTGAGGCCTGTAACTTCCTTGGCATCTCAGCACCCACGCTGACGAGCTGGATACGCTCAGGAAGACTGCAGGCAACAAGAAAAGACCCATCAAAAACCAAATCCCCCTACCTAATCACTCGCCAAGCCTGTATTGCCGCGCTTAACAATCCGATCCACACTGTGCCGGTGAGCGCGGATGATGCACATGAGGAGAAAGCAGCATGTCATTATTCCGCCGAGGGGAAACCTGGTACGGCAGTTACACGTCGCCAAGCGGCAAAAGAATTAAGGAGTCGCTTGGGACTAAGGACAGACGCCAAGCGCAGGAGTTGCACGACCGCAGAAAAGCTGAACTTTGGAGAATAGACCGATTGGGAGACTTCCCTGAGGTCACATTTGAAGAGGCGTGCTTACGCTGGCTGGAAGAGAAAGCGCACAAGAAATCACTCGATGCAGACAAGGGTCGGATCGGATTCTGGCTCATGCATTTTGAAGGGGTTTTGCTGAAGGACATTACTGAGGCAAAGATTTATACAGCAGTCAGCAGGATGACGAACAGGAAGGCAGAAGAACGGTGGGCATTAAGAGCGGAAGCTCTTGCCAGGAAGGGAATTGCGATTGAGCCACGGAAGGCTGAGCCTGTATCTACTTCAACCAAGGCCAAGCACCTGGCGCTGATGAAAGCGCTAATGCGTGCTGCAGAGCGCGATTGGAAGTGGATAGAGAAGTCACCAGTTATCAAGGTGCCACAGGAAAGGAATAAGCGAGTCAGGTGGCTTGAGCCCGCACAGGCGCAGCGACTTATTGATGAGTGTCCTGAGCCGCTTAAATCCACCGTGGAATTCGCGCTGACTACTGGCCTTCGCCGGTCGAACATCATCGAGCTCGCATGGTCGCAGATCGACATGCAGAGGAAGGTAGCCTGGATTTATCCGGAGGATAGCAAGTCAGGCCGGGCAATTGGCGTAGCTCTAAACGACACCGCTTGCGCCGTTCTGCGGAGACAAATTGGAAATCATCATCGCTGGGTGTTCGTTCACAAAGACCCGGCGAGGAAAATGCGAGTCGATTCTAACACTGCGTGGCGCGCGGCGTTAAGACGAGCTGGCATTGATGATTTCCGTTTTCATGATTTGCGACATACCTGGGCGAGCTGGCTGATCCAATCCGGGGTGCCGCTTTCTGCACTTCAGGAAATGGGAGGCTGGGAGAGCATAGAAATGGTACAGCGATATGCCCACCTTGCGCCTAGCCACCTAACTGAGCATGCGAGGCAAATTGATGCGATTTTCGGAGGTTTAGTCCCAAATCTGTCCCATGATGAAATTGGAAAGACGGGATGAAAGGCGTAACTCATTGATACTTAATGGCACGCCCTATAGGATTCGAACCTATGACCTACGGCTTAGAAGTTCCTAGAATCACCATTTAACACAGTAACTTACCGCATCAAACCGCGCTCACACGTCCCAAGATGCAAAAAGATAGAAAACCATATCAACAGATGTGAAAACATCCCTGTCCCAGTTTTGTCCCATTAAGCATTGCTAACAATTATGTCCCTCGCGTGGTTAGCTGTGACCAGCCACCGGCAGTAAATGTAAAATCAACTCCTTCGTTTGCTCGAGGGTCGGGATTCTGTGTTCTCGCCCCAATCCAAGGTGCAGATGTTGGCAGCCTCCAGGCAGATTTAGTGCCATTAATTCGGACATTATTCAGTAACCACACCCCTGCAGCAGAGCCTGATAAAGTGTAATTTCCAGGAACAAGTATGTCTAAAAATGAAACATCAACATTTGTCCCGGTTATATTTATGGATTGAATCCTGGTTTGACTAAAATCCGCCCTATAGTTGTTATCTACAGTTATGCCAGATTGTATATATCCTCCGTTTATATATGCTCTCTCGCCTACAAAGTGAGGCTCTCCATTAAATGTACAATTGGTATATGTGGTCGTCTGTAATGGCTGTATGCTGAACGTATTTCTAAAAAGACAATTGTATATTTTGCATACGTTATTTATCACATTTGTAAAATTCCCTCCGTTAATTGATGAGGTTGGGTCTTCTCCTGTGAAATCACCTGATACCTCAACTCTATTAACGGTGCATCTTGCATTTGCCACTACCTTTAGGTTTTTTGCGTAAACAACGCCATTACTTCCACCTAAAGGCCCTGGGTCACCTGACATTAAAACAATGGTTCCTCTCGGTGAGCCTAGGGTGTCTGATGAGGTATCAACTGCACCAAATGCATGAATATGCTCTAAAGGGTTTGTTGGAACTATATCAACGCTAACATTTCCTATACCACCACCCACAGATGAGAAGTATGAATTAACACGCCCAAATCCAGTCCTTGTTTCAAATGCCTTAGGGTTTGTCGGGCTTGTAGTTACAATAGTTAGCTCTTCGTGAACGCGCAGTAGACGCAATTTACTACCAACTACCATCCAAGCTTTTTCCGAGCAATCATGCGCCATAATGCCGCCAATTGTCAGGGCATTGCTCTCATCAGCGCCAGCCATATTGTCGAATACTGAAACCTCAACTCCAAATCTTGTTATGTCTCCACATCTTTCAGCTTCAATAATGTCTATTTTGCTGTCATAGCAACACGCAAGATGAACGCCTCGACCAATAAAACCATAAGCCTTTAATCTGCCTACTCTGCTGCGAGTAAATGTCAGGCGCATACCTTGTACCGATCCGGATCGAGAGACCAGATTGACAACCTCAATAGATCCATTCCAATCAATATTTCCATACGTCGAGCCTGGAATATATCTCCCTTGAGAGTCAAATCTCGCATTATCAGCCCTAACGGCTACACCAACTCCAGTAGGATCGGTAAATAGAGTTCCATTCACGTAAATAGTCAGATTTCCGACAATGTGTCGAAGATTAGAGAGGTCTAGTGGCTTAGTGATATAGATTCCACTATCAGAGTACATTGCATTGCCGGTTTGCGTTACATTCAGCGTCAGCGTTGAGTTGCTGGCTACGCAATAGTTAACGAGGGATTGCAATTTATCTGAGTAGTCAACAAAATTCGTCAATAGCCTATTTTGTAGCTTTATACCGTAAAGCTCTGGTGTTATGGTTGATACTTTACGTTTCCATATATACTGCGGGCTGCTTCTAAATACCATTCCGCCATCATCGGCAGTTATAGTGTCAGCAACGGATTCCAAAAAACCACCGCCAAATCCAGCCTCGCCAGGGTAGTAACCCTCAAGGCTAATTAGCTGTGCATTGCGTGATGGGACAATCGTTCTTAAAGTGTTTACGTCTGGGCACCGTCCAATTAATTTGAAACCATCTGGCCCAGATAGCTGCTGACGAAGTTGGTCAGGATCATACTTCAGTACGTTAGGGAAATAGAACTGCTGAGCGCCATAGCCATCGTAAACGGCCATGCTATGCCCCTGCACAGTCACGAATTTGGCGATCTGTCCGCTGTATACTGGATAGCCACCTGCGTTAATCATGATCGGCTGAGCCATTGGAACGAGCGACCCATCCTCATTTTCCAGATAAACCTGAATTTGGTTTTCTGGGATGGTTGGATCAGTATCAATCTTGCCGATGTAAATCCTGCCGTTAGCTGCAGCTTTGAACGAGCGAGCTAGCGTGAACAATTGCGAAGGCATTGAGACGACAACGTTAGGGACGATATCGACCATTTAGTTTCTCCAGGCGTGTGGAATCCCCACAGGTCACGCCTGCGGTGGTTTTTAGGTATAAAAAAAGCCCGACTGGATAGCCGGGCCCTGGTGTTGGATGCTGTTACATGTAGTGAATTATTAGAATGATAATTACCCAGAATGCTAAGCAAAATGCTACGACTGCAAGCCAGGCGTTACGGCGATTCCATCTCATTTTTCCACCTTTTGTACTGCTATGCACGACACTACTAATCGGTGGGTAAATCATCAAATTGGAACTACAGATCAATAACTTGATATTGATCGGCGTTGACGATCGATTGATGTAAGGTGTTGATAGATATAAAAGATACCATTTTGGTACTATTGTACATGCGCACAGCTGAACCTATGATTCCGATCCAAACAACTGTGAGGTCGGACTATGGATGATATGGAAACGCAGTTCCACCTAAGGCTGCCAAAAGATGTTCATAGCAAGGTTAAGCAGCGAGCAAAGATGAATGGTCGCTCTCTGAATGCTGAAATAACCTTTATTATTGAAGAATCATTATCACAACCAGTAAAGGTTATTGGATTCCGTGACGAAGTAGAAAAAGAAGCTGAATCACTTTCTCAGGAAGTAAAAAAGGTCGTATTTGAAAAGGTGGTAGCTCATTACAGAAAAGAAAAAACCCGCAGTTAAGCGGGTTATGTTATCTGTTTTATGGTGTCTTTATGCGACGTCAGCACCGTGGAGAAGGTGGCGTAAAGCCTCGACACCGTTGGCGTTGTATCGGAACGCCTCAACTTGCTTCGAAGAGTGAGCTGACTTGTCCAGGAAGAATTTGCCAAACTGCTCTGTCTTCAGGTTATTGGCATTTGCCACACGACCAATTTTGTTGGCAGAGACTTCCAGCATTTCACCAACCTCACCTGCCGTGTAATAATGCTCTTCGATAACCGGCAAGGGGATTGCATCGAAACCTGCCACCGGGTTTATGATATTGGCAGCCGCGCACTGTTTAGCCTCCGGACTTAAGTGAGGCATCATGTCGAATAGCTCATGAACTGCGGCCACTGACAATTTCAACGTTCTTGCACGGCGGTACTCAGGCAACCCCGATGAGCTCTTCGCATTTACACCATTTGCCTCCAGATCTCTCAGGCGGCGTATCACCTTCATTCGTAGCTTTGCATTGTATCCGGTCAGTAAGCATTCTACGTGCTCACGGTCGAGCAAATACTCAGATTGCTTGCGATTCATACTGTCCAAATAGATGTGCTCAAATTTGAGCGCATCTTCTTGCAGCTCTTCAAGCATTACCTCGATATCGCGCTTGACATTTTTATGTTGCTTCCCGGTCAGTGCCGCAATCTCACGGCTTGACATAGTGACAACAGATCGTGCTTTTGCTACAGTTAATGCAGTCATAAAGACCTCAGTAGTTTGATTGACATCGACCGCCAGTTGCACCTGGCGGTTTTTATTTGCCCAATGTCCGGGGCAAAATCCCTAATGCTTTCGCATCATTTTCTCTGTCGCAGGTCTGCGACCTATAAATCCTGTTGGCTCAAACCCCAGGTCTGTGGCTATGCCGCTTGCAATAGCCTCAAACGTGTTTGCCTTACCTAGAAACTCAACATCAGAACCAAACAGGGTGTCTCTGATGATTACCTTCACGTAGTACCTATGCAGCGGGGATTCCTCAGGCTTCAGTTCAGCTTCGCGATCCAGGATGTCGAGCACCCATTTTCTGAATTCTTTTGCTACCGGAGTGCGGGCAAACATAGCTATCAGATGAGCCCCGCGCAGAGAGAAAACACGTACCTTCATGCGCCGAGATGAACCATTGATGCCATTGGTCACTGATTCGATGACCATTGTCATTCCTAAGGAAAATTCTTCTTCATACTGAGTGAAGAGGTTTGAGATTGACTTAGTGCTTTTGTATCCAAGAGCTCTTGCCACATCAGCAGATGTCAGCCAAACGCCATTCATTTTCTCAACCGGCTGCAGACTTACGCCGTGGAAATTGAAATCGGATTTTGCTACAGTATTCATGTTGGTTTTCTCCGAGATTACTGACATAGAGACCCGGTTGGTGTTAGCGCACTGCCGGGTTTCGTTCATTCTGGGCATTTAACACCATTCCTTTCCGCATACTCCCTAACCGCTCTTACAACCTCTTTGCTAAAAGAACGGTCAGATTTTTCAGCTAGTTCTTCTATGGCCTTCTCCAGCCACTCTGGCATCCTCAATGTTTTCACTTTCATATCGCCTCCTTTGTATGTGCTATGCATACATAGTATGTAGGTACGCATTGCTCGTCAATAGGTATCTACGTACTATCACGTAAAATGTGAGGTATATATGGCAGAAAGAAAATATCGACACCCCCAGGTAAACCTTAGGATGCCTGAAGAGCTCAAAGGTAAGATCGCAAAAATAGCAGAGGCTAATGGAAGATCTGCCAATGCAGAGATGGTAATGGCTATCGAGGCATGGGTTTCATATCACGAAAGAGAAAATGGTGAAAATGTCACCAAAGTAAACATGCCGATGACAAAAGACGAAATGAAAGTCCTTGTGGACAAGGTAAAGGAAGCAGTGGTTACTCAGCTTGTACAGAAGTACACGTTTATACCAAAGGAATGACATAGAAGCCCACCTAGGTGGGCTATATTAAAGCCATGATCTTCCATTTCGGAGGTTTGTATGTGGATATTGAATTGGATAGGAATAGCTCTGGTAGCTTGGGTTGTCATTTCTATCATTGAAGATGCAAGACTTCGTGGATACCGAAAGAAATTTACTGGCCGTCAGAAGAGTAACCGCGAGAAATGATAGATGCAGCATCGGCCGCCTGACCAAGAACTCGCTCATATACAGGGGTTCCGGCCTTGGTGTTAGCTAGTTTGAGCATTGCATTCCTGAATGATCTGCTCTCATATGCCCTTGCCAATGCCCCATAACTGAGAGCTGCGCCGGTGGCAACTCCTCCCGTACCTATCACGTCAGTTGCCACTCCGGCAGGAACAGCTATCTGAAATAACTCCTGCCCTGTAGGCGTTGCTGCTCCGGCGCGAGAGGCTCTTCGTGTTTGGTCTAGGTATTTTGTCAGCCCATTAAGATATTGCCTATCAGCGCCTTTGAACAATATTCCAGTCTGAGATGATAGTCTGTTTACCTCATTCAGGAACTTGTCTGGACTTCCACCGGATTTCTCATAGGCCTTACCGATAACTGACGCTCTTGCGGCATTTCTCCCCCTAGCATCAAGCGATCCATAAAGTTGCTTAACCTCACTTGGCTTACTGCTAAACAGCAGGTTGTTAACAACTTCTGGTGTTAACTCCCCTTTCTGAAGAACATTTTTTAACCGTGTGTTATTTACCAGCTGCGCTTCATTAGCATATACGGCATTTGCTTGCTTGTAGCGATATGCAGCTTTAGCCCCAAGGTTGTCAGTTACCGCGCGATTGATGTCGTCAGTTATAGATGAATAAACCCGATTTACAGCTGCCTGTGACTGGTTTGGCCATGCCACTCTATCCCCTTTAACATCCTGCCTGAATTGCGTCCTAAGATCCCTTAGCAGACCAAAATCTGCACCTTTACTCAGCTCATCCCTGTATGTTTGAAGCTTGGCAATTGTTTGAGAGTCGGCCGCCGAACCAAGCCTTGATAAGTTGGCAATCTCTTTATCAATAGCTGCGACTGATTGCACAGGGTTGATAGCTCCAATGGACTGCATGGCGTCATTAACTTGGGTGAGGCGCTGGCCTGCTGCTTTCTTCACCTTGCTAGTCTGTCGCTGAAGGCTGCTAACAATCTCCTCTGGAGCGGCAGAATCAAACTGCTGCGTATAGTTTTGCACTAACTGACTTCTGGCCTCCTGCTGCCCCCTACGAACCGCACCTGTGCCAGTAACCGGAATCTTTTCCCCGAGAGCCTGAGCAGAACGACCGGCGAAAGTTCCAGGCTGGGCGACATCCGTCGTCAGCAATGGAGCGTTGTTCTTCTCTGCAAAGTCTATCGCCTGCCTTGCCTCCGGAGCAATCTCACCTCTAACCGCGGTAATTCCTCGACCAATTCCCCTTGCTGCAGCAGACAATAAACCTTGCGCGCCAAGGTTAACTGCCGCATTAGTAGCGGCATTTTGAGCAAAATCGCCATCTTGGTTGCCTGCTTCTGATAGCGATCCAAGCGCCATGTTTCCTGCCATGCCAAGCCCTGGGGTTAAATAGCCGCCAATAGTCTCACCAGCTTGCGCATATGGGTCTGTAGGACGATCTACAGGCCGGTAAACATCATCCAGAACCTTTGGCCCTCCTAGCCCTTGGCTGATGGCGTTAATTAGGCTTGCACCACCCTGCAGAACGTCGAATGGGATATTGACTAATCCGCGCGCCGCTTGTTCTGCATTATCCAACATCGAAGGAGCACTACTTCCAGGATTAGTTGGCTGAGCGGCAGGTGTTTCTAGTGTCGAGCCCTGTTGCGCAGGGGTTGTTTGCCCAGCAAAGTATTCATCAATGGCTGATCCGATGTCATCGGTGCTGGTTCCGTCAGGGAACGTAAACGTCTTCCCATTTGCCGTAACTTTCATCATTCCACCTTAAACTGAATGCCTGATTTAGTGGTGTGAGTTCCTGCAGGAGTTGTTGCTGCCGATTGACCTGATGACTGTCGTTTACCGCCAACATTCACTTGGTATTGCTGATTGTAGTTGTCGGTATATTCTTGGATATCTCGCAAAGACTGTTGCATAGAAGCAGGGCTTGAGTAGTCAACCTGTGGCATGCCCTGGAAGTACATTTTCGCCTCTGCAACGGTATTAATCCCGCTCGCCCCCATGTCCCTTGCCGCAGCTACGCCTTGGTTCTGCATGCGACCTTGAATGCGTCTTGATGCATTATAAAGTTGTCGCTGATCTTTATTTCCTGGAAGCCTGCTCCTTATTTCCGCGTCAACAGATGGAGTCCCTGACCCACCAGTAACACCAGTCATGAAGCCAAGCTGGCTAGCATCGGCATTGGCGATCGCGTCAATATCTTTACGCATCGCGTAGTTTTGCGCGTTTGCTGCAGATGTTGGCGGGGCTGAGATTGCGCTGGCAGGTACTCGAACCATATTCCCGTTATCATCCTTGCCTTCATAGAATGCATTGGCACCTTGTCCATGCAGCTTCCCTGATACGGTTACTGTTCTCCCGTCTGATAATTGGACTGTGTTGTCGGCGTCACCACCTGGCCGCCCCCTGACTCGCAGATATGTTTGCTGCTGTTCAGGGGAAAGGCTGTTGAAGTACTGATATTCTCTAACGCTGGCTGGAACTGCGCCGCCGGCGCTGCGCATTGAGTTCTGCGCGCTAATATCCTGACCACGCATCGTGATGTTCTGCCCACGAATCGTATTGGCTTCGCTCGCCTGGTTACTGCGAATGCTTTCATCCAGACGCCCCTGTTCCAGTCTGCGCCCCTGCTGCTTATCTAGCACGTCGAAATACTTATCATGTCCAAGGGAGAATAGAGCCAGATTTCCGGCGAAGTCAGAGAAGCCTTTCGGATCTTGCTGCTGCATAGCGGCCACATCTACCGGGTTTAAGCCAACTCGCTTCATATCATCCGCATTATCTACGAGATATTTACCGAACGCTGCTTGGCCTTGTGATGATGCCAATTGTGCGCGAGTGGCCAGATTTCCGATGGTGTTACGCTGGTCATCGTCGATAAATCCCATGCCATTACGCACAGCCTCAAACTGATCAGGGAATTGCGCTGCCAGGTCGCGCATTGCATTACGATCGCCAGATTTGAAAGCATTCGCATATTGCTGCTGAAACTCCTGCTGGCGTTGCTGTTGTTGCTGCTGGTTGTAGATGTCAGCGACGCCTGCCAGCCCGCGCAGACCGGTAAGAGCAACGTTGTTTGCTCCGGAGCGTGCAAGCTCGTTATTGTCGCGGATCAAGCCTAGCGTGGTGTTGATATCGCTTGCTTGTGGCGCGTTGATATTTTGGCGGCCAATGCCAGCCAGCAACCCGCCGCCATTACTTTCTTGCCATGTTGCCATTAGAATCCAAGCCCCCCTAGCAACCCTAAACCGCCGCCAATAGCCGCACCCCATGGAGTAGATGAGCCAATCAACTTAGCAATGCCGCCACCCAGAAGAGCACCAGATGCTCCGCCACTAATCCCTTGCTGGAGAGAGGACGGCCTGTTACCAGCTGCTGCAGCCAAACCAGCCCCTTGCATCGAAAGCTGGCCCGCATTGTTAGCGAAGTTCTGACCGGCGTTTGCTTGCCCTTGCAAGGCTCCAAGGCCAATATTGGCGAGATTGTTGTAGTTATTCATTTGCCCAGAAAGCCAGTTTTGCCCCAGCGTAGGAGCGATTGTCGCCAAGCCGTTGCTTGTAGCAGTGCTGCCAAGGCCACCAGTAGCCTCTGCTGATGCTAATTGCTGGTATCGCGCCTGATTGGCGAGGTCTTTGTATTGGCCGGAGTTGTAATAATCGTTCAACGCTGATTGCTGGCCGCCGAGCGTGGAGAGGTTTTGCAGTTGCCCAATGTATTGCTGAGCCAGCGGAGTGAACGGCGCAAGGTTTCCCATGATGCGCTCGAACTGCTGGTTTTGCAGGTCAGCAGCGTACTTTGTGGCATCTGCAGCCGCGCCGGCGCCGCCATCCCCGCCTCCACCTTTACCGCCTTTTTCAGCGCGCACGGGCTCTTCCCGCAACATGTATTTGCGGTTAAATGTCATTGCAAAATGCATAGCGTGATTCCTATTTGGAGTGCTGTTCCAGGAACTCCGTCAGCTCTTCGCGAGTAGCGGAATAGAAAGTGACGTCATCAACGCCTTTGAAGTATTTCTTAATGGTGCCGACACGCTTGAGGCCAAGCATCGTGCAGTAAATCTGCCCATGACGGAATTTGCGCGCGGCAAACGAGGTAACGCATTGCACGTTGAAATTCGCCAGGATGAATCGCCAGAAGTTCAAGCCGATTTTCTGGCTGAATCCGCGCGCCTCTTTCAGGTACATCGCGTGACAGTCGAAGGTCAGCGGCTGGATTTCGTGAAAGTAGATGATGCCACCAAACTGGCCATGCACATGCACCTCGAAATAACGATGTCCGGGCTGATAATCGAATGCGTCACCGTTATTGCTACCAGCGATGATATCGGGATGGTTCCCGACTGCCTCTATCAGGTCGATGTTCCGCGTTGGTTTGAATTCAATCATCAGTTAATCTCCCCGTGAGCCCTCAGGTCATCCTCAAGCGCCTTAATGCGCTGGCGAGCCTGAGTGAGGGAGTTGGCGATCTGCTGTATCTGAACGATGTCCAGAATGCCAATCGTCCACGCCTGGTTAGCGTCAAATGTCCCGCGATACGCAGTGCCGGTTGCTGCAGTCCAGCCCGTTCGTTGTGCGCCGACAACCTGAATTCCTGCCACTTTGTACGAAACAGCATTAACGCTGCCGCCAACTTGCAGCTTGTCAGTGGTTGGTGTAGCTACGTTGCCTACGAGGAACGAGCCGCCGGAGGCCTGCACCGATTGGCTCGTTGAGACGGCCTTGGATACATAGTTGGTTTCGATTGTTGAAACCTTTCCCTGCAGAGTGGTGATATTTCCTTCTGCAGTGGTAACTCGCGTTGTCAGTGAGGCGACATTAGTTTGCAGCGATGTAATGTTGCTCTCAGCCGTCACCATGCGGATCGTTAGACTAGCAATGTCCGTTGTGTTCTGGGTGATGCGCGTTTCGTGGTTGGCCAGTTCTGCTTCGTTGGCCGTAATGCGAGTTTCGTGGTCTACAAGCTCAGCCTCTGCGGCTGTGATTCGTGTTTCATGATTAGCCAGTGTCGCTTCAGCAGCAGTGATGCGTTGTTCGTGATTGATGAGCGTTTGCTCTGCTGCCTCAATCCTGGTTTCATGGTCTGCCAGAACTAAATCTTGCTCATCGTTCTTCTTCTGCGCATCCCACGCTCCCTGCCCGGCCTCGTTTGCCTTTCCGGCTACATTACCCAGATCTGTTCCCTGCTGGATGACATAAAGCAGGTAAGGCTGAGAGAAGATATTGCGAGGTAAGAGCGTGGCATCTATGCGCGTAGCTTGGATGATTACCGGTTCTTTCAATCCATCATCAGCCATCATTCAATCCTCAATGAGCAGTCCGATAGAGTTACCGGCGAGCGGGTAATCACGCGAACCTTGAAGCCGATATTTTTCCTTACGCGACCTACACGACGCCATATAGCGCGCTTGTCGTAGATGAATGGAGCGTTGTAATCGACCATTTGCTCTCGGCCGTAGTTTGAGCCATCAACAGTCGCGGAGATGAAAAGGCGCTCCGCCCACTGAGACACTCCAGTTGCAGACTCGAGCTCAAAGTCGAACACCCTGGCGTTATCGGCCTTAAACATCGGCGTGAATAGCAGATGCTCAGCTTGCTTGTCGTATTGCGCGGATGAGTCGAATTTAAGCGCGCCGGTGACAGCCTCTAGCTTGTCCCCAACCGTTACCTGATTGCCTTCGAAAACATAATCAATGGCGCGATGAACGTCATCAAATAGGCCGGTTTTCAAAATGCACCACTGCGGGCCGCTTTGGCTGGCTGTGGCGTCGTAACACAGGACGTGGCGAGGAAGATGGGCGATCAGCAGTTCATGGCTATCAAACCGAATTGACTCCAGCACGCCAGTAGCAAGCTCGTCAGCCGTGTAGCTGCGCAATACCTTTTCCACCGTTGCAGTGGCAATCTGCGAGGCTTGCCCGTTGTTGATCATGTAGATGGAGGGTGCTCCGGTAGACTGATGGCTGATGAACGCGAAAGAATCCATGAACTCAGCTTTGCAGTAAGTTCCAGCGATTCCCCTCTGCACCATTAATGATGGCTGCGCCACATAAATCGGTGCTGTTGCGTCAGCTGACCCAGATAGAGAGAAATACTCGATAGTGCTACTACCAAACATCACGACGAAGTCACGCCACACGCCACAACCAATAATGCCATCGGGCTGACTCTCTGCCGTATAGAACGGACGGAATCTGTCAGGGTGTGATTCATCCTCAAGGTCTGTTACGCCGAAGGTCTGAGTGCCGTCTTTAACCCATACATAACGGCCACGGGCCCGGCAGATATCTCTGACACTGCCAATGTCGTATTGAGCAAAGTCAGTTCCGCCTACATTTGGCGGCCAGTTATCCAGGGTTTTAATCGTGCCATCGTATCGATAAAGCGTCATCGCTCCATTGGCTGCTACCGCCTGACTGGTAGCGCTATGGGCCATGCTTACACGCTTATCTCCCGCTACATCACCTCGCTCATTGCCACCTCGATAGATCTTCCCTCCAGCAACACGATACGGAATATTTTGAACTGTGTTGTACTCCACCCCGCGGGATACTCCAGAAACGTCTGAACGCTTCGCTACGCCTGGGAAAGAGCGAAGATACCCTGATGCATTCAGAACCTCTTTCGGAGTCGCCAGCATGTTCACAGGAAGCAAATCGACGTAATCAGCATTGCGGTAGTCTTTGCCAAGGCCTTTGGCTAATGGCAGCTTTTGGATTGGCATGTGTCACCTACTGATTTGGAATATCGCCGTCAATCGGCGGAAGATCGCCTGGGTAATATCGGTCGATGGTAAACACGTCGTATTTGTTGCCCTGCCCAAGCGGGAAATCTCCTCGGCGGCACATCGAAGGAACAACGAGCGTATCAGTCAGAAGCGCGTCATATGAGCGCTGAGCATTAGTCAGAACTTGAGGCGATGGCTCTACGCCATAATCAGACAGCATGCGGAGGATTAGCTGATAGCCAACTGCATGCTTGTATTTGCGCGGCAGTCCAGAGTCATCGTCTGGTAACGGCTCCTCGCCATCCGCCGCGAACAAATAACCTACGTTCCCGGGATTGATCATCCACTCGGCGATCATGTCTTCGAGGTCATGAATGGCATCCTCGACAGATTGAGGCGCTACATCGGTTAGAGTTGCGTTTGAAGCTACTGCGGGTTTTCTGAGAGCGAATAAGACGATCTCACCCTTTGTCAGAGTCGTTGCCATTGTCAGCCGCCTTGCGCCCACGTTTAACAACCGGCTTAATGTCGTCAACGGAAGCCACAAAGCCGAGCTTTTCGTAAATTGGGAAGTCTTTCTCTGCGATTACAGCCTGAACATGGCCGGCTTCGTTATCGGCAGCCATAAAGATGCTCATGCGATCCATTTCGCCTCCTAAAAATAAAGGGGCCGAAGCCCCTCTTGATTACGGATTGCCGAAGAACTGGCCGCCCATGTGTGGGTTGAAGCACACGTAGGCTGGCAGCAGGTCGAAACGCATTTTCTGCACGTTAGCATCGCCATCCGAGTATTTGTGTACGCGGATAGAGAAGCCTTCGTAAGTTGCGACTGCAGAGTCGATGCTGTTCAGTTTTGGCAGAGGAATGGTACCCAGGCCGCAGAAGAACTTGTTGTAGAACAGGTTCGGCTTCATGGTCTGGCTTGCAGTGCCGATTACAGTTACCGCATCACCAGCTGCAACCTGACGGCTTACTGCGTTGTACTGTGAGTTGGTGGTGTCGTAAATCGGCACGCCTGACAGAGTAACTGTCACTGCGCCACCGGCGGTGGAGTTCGCATCGGCCAGAACGGTTGCGGTGAAGCTGATTGGCGCAGAACCGTTATAAAGCACTTGCTTGCTCTGCTGCTGCAGCCAGTAGGTGTTAGTGAACTTAATCTGGTCGCCAGCTTTCAGGAAGCCAGTTACAGATGCAGTTGCGCCGGTCAGTGTTACCTGGAACTGATAGGTGTCTTTCACCGCGTTATAGGTCACGGTCGGAGCTGTTTGCACCGTCAGCGTGCCACCGAATGCACCTTGCGTACGGGATGCCAGGCCATTAGACATCAGCGCGCGGATACCGCCGAAGTTAGTGGAGATCTGCGCATTTTCCCAGGCGGTGCGAACCAGTTGGTCGGCAGCGTGCAGACCAGATTGCGCGTCTGCCAGGCGCTGAGCTGACCACGGATCCATTACCGCATAGTTCTCACCCTCAACGACGCCCAAATCCTTCAGGAAGGATGCGGTTTGAGCCACATCAGACCATTTATTGATCGGGGTATTGGGGCTACCCAGAGCCAGTGCGCCGTTGTTCATCATGAACTTGGCCAGCTCAGTCTCCAGGTCAGTTACGATGCGCTGGCGAACCGGAGCCAGGATTTCTTCCAGCTGGTTCAGCTTGATTGCCTCTTCAAGTTGCTGATACTCGACGGCAACGGTGATGTAGTTGCCGACGCGGCCAGTTGCCTTACCGGAAATCAGGTTGTTCTTCGCCTGCCCGGAGATGTCGCCGGTAGGAGTGCGCAGAGATGAGAACTGATGCGGACGTTTGAAGCTTACGCTATCGCCGGTATTGGAGTTGATTTCCCCAGCCAGCAATTGACGATCGACGGTCTTTGCCAATACCAGGTCGGACATGAAACCAGGCAGGAATTTTTTCAGGACGATTTGACTGACGTTACTGTTTAAATCATTGGTAGCCATTTAGCTGTTCCTTATTCGATTTTAGCGCCGGGGCAGAGTTTGTTGAAATCATCTTGTTTCGCATCAGCGCCGCCACCACGAACCTCCGGCTCTGGCTTGATGGCTTTCTTAGGCTTCGGTGCCAACTTAACTTGCTGGCTAATCTGGCCTAAGAGGAATGCTGCGCGAATTGGGTCTGTCTCAGCGGCTACACGCTGGCGTAGTTGTTGGTTCTTGCCCAGCGCATAAGCAACGAGCTCAGAACCTTCGTCGGCGGCATGAATCAAGATTTCCTGTTGGATAACCGGAATCTCCTGGCGAACGATGTCTTCCATCTCGCGATAGTCTTTCACCGGAAGCTTTGCTGCTCGCTCCTGATGCTTCGTAAGGCGCTGTGTTAGTCGTTGCTGCAATTCCTGCTGCTGACGTTGCTGCTGTTGTTTAACCTGCTCAGCACGGCCTTTCTTCTCATGCCAATCAGTCATCGCCTGCTCAAACGCTGCTTCGTCGTACTCGCACGACTCAAGGGTCGGCTTTGGAGGAATAACGTCTGATTGTGGTTGCTGCGCTTCTGCTGGCTTGGATTGAATCTGCTCAAGCTGGCGGCGTAGCTCCCGGTTTTCTTTCTGTGTTTCTTTGAAGCCCTTGCGAAGCTCTTTCACCCATTGAGGAGCTGGCTGCCCATCAATGTGATCGTCTTCTTCAGGGTTGAGGCTAATTTCTTCATCACCGATTTGCAGTGAGTAATCCTCTGGCTGCTCTTCTGGCTGTTCACTTTCGGCCTTTTTCTCTTTCTGCTCTGGCTCTTCCTGTGATTTATTCTCAGGATTTTCCTTTGCTTCAGTGATTACTTCTTCGGCTTTTTCCTGTTTTTCAGACAGGTCAATAACCTGACCGTCGATGATCAGTTCGCTTTCCATTGATTACTCCTGGTTAACTCGGCATTGAGTCTGCCGGTGACTGTGGTGATGTGGGGATTTGTTCTTGCTGGGATTTAAGAAGGTCGTTCAGGAGCTGAATTGCATCCATAACCCCTTTCTTGTTGATGTTCTGTGCCTGGGAAAGTTTGTAGACAACGTTAGCCTGACTTTCCTGAGCATCCTGCTGGGCTGTGAACGCTTTAATGACGGTTTCACGCGTCGCGTTATCAGCCTTCTTGTTCTCTGCCTCGGCCGCAACCATCTGAGCCTGTGCCAGAACCATTTCAGGGTTAGGCTGGCTCTGCGCTGCCATCTGCGCCTGCTGGACGATCTGCTGCTCTTCCTGATTTCGCGGCTTAGCGATACCAGAGGTCAGAAGCTGCTTGCGGTTGAACTCTTTGAAGTCTTCCAGCCCTTCACCGTCCAGGTTATCCATGATGATTCCTTGGATAGCAGGCCTCAGCGGATCGGTTGGCAACATAGAGTTGAGGACGTTGGTCAGCACAGACACAGTAGCATCGCGTCTTGCCGTATAGCTTGGGCCAACATCAACAGTGACGTCATAGCGCCCAGTAGATAGGTCGTTCAGCGCTACCACTCTGCCAGTTTGGCGATCAACAACCTGCGCATTCATTAGCGCGATGTCATCGGTGCCGTCTTCGTTAACCACGCGAACTTCACGCTCTGAACCGTAAACTTCTCGAGCCATAGACAGCCAGACTTCACCGGCACGCTTCAGGCTCTTAGCCATGTTGTCAAGGTAGATGAACGATGCCATGTCGGCGCGGTTCATCAGGTTGTTTACCGTTTCCTGGGCTACGTTGCTCGGCATCTGCTGCATTGCCTGGCTGCCGCCGGTTACTTCCTGAATGTCAGCGCTGGTCTGCTGCAGCAGCGCTGCCAATGCCTGGTTCATCACTGCTGGCTGCGTATAGCCTGCTGGCGTAGCACCGGCGATGATATTACCTGCCTTATCCTTTACCTCACGCAGAGGAAGGAACGCTGGACGCTTCTTATTGCGCGCTTCCCAGTGTTTTTCTAGCCCTCTGATTTGCTCCATGCCGACGATAGGAATCTGTCCAGGGTCTTGAGCTGCCGTATCAGCAAGCATCGAAACCTGTAGGTTGTAGAGTCGTTGCGGGTCCATGGCCTTGGCAATGTGGCCTTCAACGCGCTCAATGTCGTCGATAAACCAACGCTTGCCATATACCGGAATAAGCGGGATATGCTCACCAGGGATGCGGCGAGGCTTCTCGAGGAAGTTCTGGCCGTCAACCACTGACACATAGACGCGGCGGCGCTTCACTGAGCGGCGAGCAACCTCTACGAATCCAGCCTCAGCCAGCTCATCCTCGATGTCTTCGATTTGATCGCTGTCGTAAGTAGCGATTTCCCCAGTCAGCGGCTGCTGATAGCTGATAACATCAACAGATTCCTTGCGCACTTCGTAATACTTGGCGATATAAACGACTTCTGGCTGAAACCAGTCATAATTCCATAGCGAAGACGTAGAAATATCGAGAGATGCAGGCGGAGTTTTGCCATATTCCGCCTCGTACTTCTCAGGAGAAAGCGAGTACATGCAGAACGCCCACAGCGCATCTGACTTGTCGTATTTCTTCGCGTCAGGGTCAAACCAAACTGAGCGAGATGGGTCGTATATCGGCTCGATAGCGATGCGCTGCCGTTCGTCCATCGGGTCGTATTCATTGACCAGCATCGATGTCAGGCGGAAGCAGCCAAAGCCGCCGGTAGCTGCATCATCAAATGCGTTATCGCAAGCCTCGCCGCCATCGGTCTCTTCATAGTCTGCACGAAACAGACCATTCAGCTTGTTGGCCAGCTCTTCGCTTGCCTCACGGTCGCCAGGGCGAAACTTCACAGTGATGCGGTTGTTCCGGTACTCAGCAATGATGCGGTTAAGCTCAGTGGCCACCTTGTTGATTTCAAACTTCGGGTATTTCTCAAACTGGTCGTCAAGCTTGGTTCCCGCTGCTGTTGCTCCTTCCCATTGACCGCCAGGGACACGAGCGAATCGCGTAGCTTCGATGCACTTCTCGCGCACGTCTTGCTGGGGCGTATAGGCGCGGTCAAACCTGAGCATGACGCGCTCATGTTTTTTCTCTAATGTCTCTGCCATGTTTACCAACCGGAGGATGAGGGAACGTAGATTTCCGTTTCTTCTGGCGCCATCGCCGGACAATGCATGCACATCATCAGGGCGTCGGCCAGGTTAGGTGACGGGATGCCGAGCTTTTGCTTCATGTCTACCTTCGTCATAAGCTCAAGCTTTCCGTTGCCATTGAATTTGCGCTGTATCTGCGTGAGTTCAGCGAATGCCTTCTCAAGCATCTTCTCGCCGATAGCTTCCTTGTCGAAGCTCAGCATGCTGTCAGGGTCTGCGTAATCACCGTGAACAACGGCGCGGTACGTCAGATAGAGCCTGTCAGCCAGGGTGTAGTAGAACTGAGCGCGCTTGTTGCGGAACACGTCGCCGATAGTGCGGATATTGTCGCCCTGCACCACTTCATCAGCCCAAGCCCCGGACTGATACGGCGCATCCTCATCGAACGGAGATTCGCTCCCCTTGAACATGGTCGCGGTGATCTTCTTACCGGCGAATGAGTCAGTAACCTGACGACGCAATCCAGCGCCGAGGCCATCACCATCCCAGAGGAAGTGATCTGCGTTGTCACTAATAGCCAAATCAGCAGCCCAGTCTGCACCTTCGTTGATATCCATATGGATACCTTCCTGAATGCGCTTAACTACCGAACCATGCCGCATCGCATAGCCCTTAGCGTCTGGACCTGTATCTGATGGGTCATGCGCAACAATCACCGCGCCTTTTGCTTTCCATCCGAGTTTGATATGCGCGTCAGTTGCAGCCTCTAACCATTCAAACTTGATAATTGCCATCTCTGACGCTCCCACGGGCTCACCAAGGTACACATGCCGGTAAAGCTCATGATTAGCCTTCTTCATAATCTCCATATCCCTGCGGAGAGTTTCCGGGAACCATGGATTGGCGGTGTAGTTGATCTGCTTAACGATGCAGTAGCGATTACCGTTTTCGTCATAGTCTGGGTAGATGCGATTGGTAACAAATCGCTGATGAGTATCACTGAGCCTGTTTTTCGGGTTGTATGCCACCCATATCTCTGACTCAACTATCCGCCCATACTCATCGCTGTAATACTCTTTACGTACCGTTGGGATAAGTGTTTCCCATGAATCCTTGGATACGTTCTCGGCTTCCTCTACAAGCGCGGCGTCGAAGTTTGCGTAACCCTTGATGTTTTCCACGTTAAGCCGCAAGAAATCGAAGCTGATGCGTCCACCGCTATTGGCGAATATTTCAGTCTTATTAACCGTCACCAGTGAGTGCAAGTTGCGGCGATTAATCTCTTCAACGATTTCCGCATAGCATGATTCCTTAATGGACTTCATGTACTCGCGAAAACAGATAAGCTTCCATCCGTGATAGATGACGTTATTGAGGAGGATTGTTATGAACGTTCGCGTCTTGGCAGAACCTCGGCCGCCATGAGCAACTTTAAATCTGGCTGGCTGCAGGTATTCCTCAAACGCTTCAGGAATGCTGCATTGATCTGTCATTGCGTCTCGCTTTTCACCACGTTATACACCGGTGCTTTTGGCGTCATGGAGCCGTCGTCGGATGTATGGTTAACATCCTGCTTCTCTCTCCACTTATCTTTCTGCCTGTTCTTAAGCCAGAAGATCATCGCCGTTACATCGCCAGGCACATGCTTCTCTGCATCTACATCCTTGAACCCGTCAGCGGTTTTCTCTTCTCGCTTTTCTTTTGCCGTGTAGCCAATTGCCCTATTGAACAGGGTGCTTGCCACTTCCCCATCAGCTACAGCCTTTCCCTTTTTTATGGACTCTAAAAACTCAGGGTGTTCGAGCTTCCAGTTGTTGATCGTTGCCTCGCTAACCTCGAAGAAGCTAGCAAGTTCTGCGTCGGTATAGCCCAGCAAGCACAATTTGCGAGCCTGCTCGGCATACGCCTCTTGATACTTTGTTGGGCGAGCCATAATTACGCCTTAGTGAATGCCTGAGCGTACTCAACCATACGGCCAGGGGTTAACTGGATAACACTCATGTCACCCAATGGCAGGAAGCCAGCGGCGATCTTCGCGTTGCACTTAATGGTGAAGTCGGCGCGGTCAGAGCTAACCACGATGTCGTAGTCAGTTGCTGTAGCGCCACCGGCAGCGACCACTTGGAAATACTCGGTCTTGGTGGGAGTGGCATGAACGCCAACCAAACCGCCTTGAGGGAAGCGTGATGCTGCGATATGCGACTTAACCACTGGAATCAGGTTTGCCACCGAACCGGCGGTAGCTGTCTGCATGGATGTGATTGCCATTACTTAGCCCCTTTCTTTGGTTTCTTCTTGCCTTTACCGGCTTTACTCATAGCAATGGCGATAGCCTGGTCTTGTGGCTTGCCAGATTTAACTTCAGTGGCGATGTTCTCGCTGATGACCTTTTTAGACTTGCCTTTCTTCAGTGGCATTTACTCTCTCCACAACGATGAATATTGGCTGATTGATAGAGAATGAATCGACATTACCTCCTGAATAGCAATCCATCTCTATTGCTACCTGAACCGCAGAGCGAGCGTCTTTACCGCATCGCATAGCAGTTCTAGCAATTAGACCTCCAGACCCAATCGCGTATGGCTCAATCTGCAGGGAAATATTGGCTCTAGTCTCGCCTTTATCTTTGCTGATGATGTAGGCTCGGCCGACGCCGATGATTGCGATCGATGAGAAGCCGAAAGTGGGAAGGAACTCAGTTGAGTAATTCAGACCATTAGACAATAGGTCTTGCAACTCCATCTCTGCACCGCAATCCCCAGAGCAACCAATGGCAAGCACCTTTTCGCCATATACGTGCCATTCTGATGATGGTGCTTCATATATCTTCTGCTCTGTCTTTGAGCAAACGACATCGCCAGTTGATGCCTGGGAGTCGGATGCCAAAGTCTTGCCGTCCCATGCAACTGTGGTCATGTCATACTCCAGTAAAAAGGCCGAGCGCTTCTTCAGCCATCTTAATGGCCTTATCTACACGACCGACGACACCGGGTTCTGTTTGCACGCGCGTATAGGCATCTTTGAACAGCTCGTGCTTGAGCTTGTTGCCACCGATGAAAGTGATTGCCTTCTCACCTGCAGCGGTATCGCTCTGAACCAGTTTGAACACTTCGAGGTTCATTGCCTGCTCTTCGGTCATTTCTGTAATTGCCATGATTGGCTCCAGTTGTTTGGTAAAAGCCATTATCGAAGCCACTCAGAGAATGGCTTCTGTAATAGCGAAGTGATTAGCAATCAGCATCCGGCTTCGCCACGGACCGGCAAGCGGCCATACAAGCTCGCTTCATATCCATCTCAGCCTGGCGAGCCCACTCCACTGCTTCCCAATCGCTCCGGACATCGCCAAAATGCTCCCGCAGAAGTTTGATGAATTGGCGGCTGATATCTTTGAATTGGTTCATCTTCCCGATTTCGCCAAATGACAGCTCACGATATCCCGTTACAGTGCTGCCATCTTGCGGCTTAGCTTCACTCATTATTCCCCCTGTTATTTCAGGCACTGCGTGTTGATGTATTCCTGCAGCGCTTTCAGTGCTGTTTGGTCACTGACGATCCCGGATCTGATACCGAGAAAGTTTCGTCCAGCAGTTGAAGAGAGTTCGATGGTGCCATCATCGCCCATGCCGGAGGAGCTGGCGGTTTCGGTTGTGGCGGGCATAGAACACTTGCCTTTGACGAGCACCCGACCACCATTATCAAGCTTGCGCTGCAGAGCATCATTTTTAGCTTTTGCATCCGCTAACTCCTGGGTGTATTTGGCATCCAGCGCGGCAACATCGCGCTTCCTGGTTTCCATATCAGTGATGGTAGTGCGGGCCTGATTCAGCGCATTGGTTTTCTCATCGCGCTGACGCTTGTATTCGGTAGCGTTATCTCGGTAATGGTTGACCGCCCATCCCAACGAAACTATCAGGCAAGCGATAAGGCCAATGGCGATTGCTGTTAGCCTGTTCATGACAGAAACAGCGAGCGTTCACGCTGCCTGCGAGGAAGAAGAATATCCGGATCGTTGCCTGCTCGTTTCCATGCCAGGAACTGATCTGCAGCACCAGTATAATCGCCAGCCTTGAGTTTTCTGAGCAGTGTCGAGCCATTGAATGCTGATGCACCGATGTTGAACACCAGACTGCAAAGAGCATCGTATTGGTTCTGGTTCAGCGTGATATTCGCCGAATTGATAGCTCGCTCAGTCCACTGCAGGTCAAAGCGCAGCAGATCGGATGATTTCTCTTTCGAGATAGTCATACCCATTGCAACAGGCTTGCCATCAACCAGGCCAGTATGACCGACGCCGATCGTGGGGATACCGCGTGTATCTTTGTAGGCAGAGAGTTTTTCACCCTCTTGGCGCTTCAGGAAGTCGATACCGTTATTGCTGATTTTCATCGCTAGCACCTACTCGCTTGCTGATAGCGCTGATGGCGATATTGCGGAGCTTTTCGACACCGATGAATCCAACCATGCCACCAATGAAAGGAGACATGCTTACCGGCAACCCGAACACATCCAGAGCACTGGAGATGCAAAGAGAAAGGGCGCCACATAGGACGCCCTCAATCCAGCGATTCTTTCGCTCTACACCATCGTAAATTAATCGGCCATAGCAAATTAACCCGGCCATCATTGAACCAAGAATTTGCGGCCATGCGTTTTTAAGGCCGTTCAGAACGTCGGCCCAGAATCCAGGGTCACGTTCATTCATTTGACGATCCTGCATACTCTAGCCCCTACACTCTCCCCGCCGAGCGAGTCAACGAATGCACGGTCGTTATCACAGAGAACACGGAGAGCGCCGATTTGAGCGCCCCAAGCATCCTTCTTCCACAGTTCAACAGTGGAGATAACTTCATCATCGGTCTTTGCGCTTGCGAGGCCATATGAAACGACAGATCGCGGGTACGCGTAGGCCGCCGAGTTAATCCTCGAATTAACCTCTGCAGCGAGATAAGAAAGGAGAATTAAGCCCAGCAACCAAGGAGACGAACTCACGAAACCAGCCCGGACGAGCTCAGGTAATTTGAGCATGGTGGGTTCCTTACATTGCTATGCTGTAGTCAAAGGTTCAGCCCGCAGCCGTAGACGATCAGCTACTAAGAGGATGCCATGGAGTGTGTCGCTGTTGGCTGGGGCTGAAATGCAAAAAGCCCCGCACTAAGGCGAGGCTAAAATGTTGTGTGGTGGCCGGTGCTGATCTCCGGCTTGCTACCTGGATTGGCCGGGAGGGTGACGTCCCCGTATAGCTATCCCGAATTTTAGCGCAACAGCCTGCGCATTCACCACAACGGAAAGAGCACTCGGATGCGTGACCATCACTCCAAATATTCTGGGACTATTTGGCGCTGAATGCTCTTACCTGTTGCGATCAAAAAAGCCGCCGCAGCAACTTAAGAGTCACTAACGGCAGCTTATGTCACTATTATGGGTAAATAGGTAAAACAAAGTCAAGCATTATCTATGCAACATGCTTAATTTTCTCTACACGTTTGCGACTGTTGAACGCATTTACCATCGGAGCATAGAGCATATACAAGCTCGCTTTGAGGATTTCAGCCACTTCTTTGCGGCATGTTTCCTCTGACGGCTTTCGCCACCCTTCTCCTAATCTACCCCGGTTAATCTTGCGGGGTTTTGCAGTCGCGTGATAGTAAGATGCAATGGCTCGCTTGGATGTACCATGAGCGTAGTAGCTGAGCAGGATGCCAAAGGCCTTCTTGTCGATAAACATGACGGAATCTACGACCTGAGAAATCAACATTCCATCATCGTCATTGCACATTGGCCTACTTGGATTCTTGCTTGGCTCTACGCTTTCCATGAATTTGGCGATCATGTTGCTCATGCGTCGCTCGAGTCGCCCCGTATAAACCCATGCGCCCCACAGCTCAAGCCAGCCATTTACCCACTGGTGCTGCTCATCGTCCAACTCAAATTTACTGATGTTCACGATATGCCCTCCGTCTTAACCGTTCCGTGACGGTCTTGTTTTGTGGTGAACAACGTATGCATGCCGCGCCTGTCGATTACCCTAACGACCATGTTTCCGCCGGGACGCTGGACCACTCCATGACATCTGCCGGTTAGAGCGCGGAGGAATCTCGCCTCTTCGATTGCTGCAGGTATGCTTGTAAACATCAGGCTGCCTCCTGGAGTTTTTTCAGTTCCCGCAATTTCGCTCTGTAACGCGCTCTAATCGCGTCTAACTCTTCGCGGGTGTATCGGTGTGGGTTGTTGTTGTTTTCAAGCGCCATGACTCGCTCAGTACCGATTTTCGTGATGAGATTGATTCGGTATTGAGTGATTGCGCCGGAGTGATGGACGTTGCAGGATGCGCACTGCAGATGGCAGTTATCTTCGTTGAACCGGAGCTGACCGGCCGCCGCTGTCGTCCTGAAGTGACCAGCGTGATATTCCGTTGCCGTTTTACTGCCGCAGCTAATGCAGCCAATTCCCTCATCCCTGGCTCGTATGTAATCGTTGAAGGCTCGCTGGGTCATGGCTATCCAATGACTCAATGGCTTCGCGTCAGCCCTGCGCTTGTTCCACTCGCGACGTGCAGATGCCTCAGATTGCTTTTGCTTGCGCTCTGATTGCTGCTTTGCGTGTTGGATTGCACAGGATGGACTACAGACGATTTGAAGGGTGTTGCGAGGGTTAAACTTGGCTTTGCATTGTCGGCAGGTTTTTGGCTTCGGCAGCTTGATACCTTTAGCCATTCAATACTCCAACTTTGAATCGTTCTTTAATTGATTTTCTCTGCAAAAATCCACCCACTTTTTTTCTGTCTTTTTATCCAAAAATTTAACCCTGCATGATTTGGCATTTTTTATGGCAGAAAAAGGCTTGTTTCTTTGTGGGAGTTGACTTCTGAATGAGTTTGCCGCCGGAATCAGTACTGAATAAAGATAGTCAGCGATGCTCATCATCATCCTCCGCGTTTCCGATTACCTTATCAGCCTGACGGTCTATCTCGTCGTTGCACTGTTGGCAGATGTAGCACTCGCCCTCTGCCAGCGCCGATAAGCAGCTGCAGCAGATATCTGTTCCGTACTTATTCGGCACCTTCATAATTTCTGGGATGGTTATGGCGTTCATCGCACGCATCTCATCAGCAGGAACAAAACGGCATTGCCCGGCCATGCGAGGCTGAGTAGCAGCATCTTTGTGGTTGATAGGGTTGGCTCGTATTTGCAGAAGAACTCGAAGCTGCGGCCAGCGATGAAGCAGTAAGCGCAGGCGGCTATTACTCCGATAAAAATTAATATCGCTATCATGGCTTTCTCCGTGCACGACGACGCAGCCACATACTGTCGGCTAATGTCGCGGTGTAATTGAATGTTGGGGTTAACTCGGGTTTGGTGCGGGGTTTTCTGGTCTTGCGGTGGTCAGTCTTGAATATCAGGTTATCCATTATGATTTGCGTTGGACTTCGCTGGGTCATGCGGCTTTGTCTCCATATCGATTAGCCCACTCGATAGCGAGCCGGGATTCATCGCTGAACTTGACGCCCTGTTCAGTGCCGAACCAGTAGATTGCCTCGATGACTTCCACCATTTCCGCTACCCGCATCTTGCTTGTCCGCTGACCGAACATTACAACGCCACCACCGATTCCTGGCGCGGTTCGTTGTTCCTGCTTTTTGGTCTTAGCGACAAGCGCGGTGATCATGTCCTTCCAATCGTCTTCGTCGTATCGCTCGCCATACCAAACGACTTGCAGCGCAAGGTCATGCAGCAGCGGCCACATTTTCCGATTTTGCGATAGGGTTCGTTTGGGTGGGGATACTTCAACTTCGATTGGTTTGGACTGGTCTAGCGGTAGATTTTTGAGGTGCTCTATTAGGTTCTGGCGTATCTGTGGGCTTCTTAGGTAGAAGAACTGTTTAGCCATTTCGCCCTCCTGTTCTGGTCCTCAGCATCCTGTCCTGCTCGATTAATTTTCCAATCATGGCTAAGACAAATGCTATTTTTTGATCGGCGCCGGATGTTTCGTACCGCTGCATGAGTGTAAACTCAGGCCTATCTGCTGACCGTAAGGTCTTTTGTATTTCATTGGATAAAAAGGATGTATTCATGGGTATCCTCACGTTAGATATAACATGCCCCCATTGCCTAAGGGACAAAGCTGTTTTAACCGCTTATGGGCAAACAGCTAAATCGAATAAAGAGTATTGTGTAAGTTTTCTCTGTCGTAGTTGTGGCAACCCTGTTTCCGCTAATGTTGATTCTCCATATCAAGAGAGCCCTATGGATTATACGCGGATCAATAGTGATGACTCGCTTCCTAATAGCCGAAGATTTGTGCTCATGGACTACTTTCCAAAAGCAGTATCCCATGTAGCTCCTGATAGTTGCCCAGGGCGTGCAGCAAAGTTTTTCATTGAATCCAAAGAAAACTTGGCTCGTGGTAATTTTGAAACATCGGTAATGCTCTGTCGCAAGGTTATTGATATAGCTACTCGCGAAATACTTGGCGAGGACTCTAAAAAAGAACAGTTATCTCAGCGTATTTCCATGCTTCATGGCAAAGGAAAAATTACTGAGCAGATGAAAGACTGGGCTCACATCGTCCGCATCGACTCCAACGGGGCAGTCCATTCTGACGAAGAGTTTTCCCAAGAAGAGGCTGAAGAGATGATCGGCTTCACTGAAGTGTTCTTGATCTACTCATTTACTCTTCCCGAGATGGTTAAAGCCAAGCAGATTAAACGAGAGTCATAATCGACGGGCTGGCTAACGCTGGCCTTTTTTCATTTCCCTGTAAAGTCAGGCTGCCCGTGATCTGTAACTATCCCAGGTGAACGCTAGTGTGCAGCCGCCGCCATCATTCATGCGGTCAATAACACGCTCTCCGATGAATGCTGATAGTTCTTCCTTGCTCTGGTTGCTTATCAGGATCGTCGGCCGCATGCGCTCGTATCGTGTGTTGATGATTTCGAACATAATCAGCTTCTCAGCCTCGCTTCCGAACTGAACGCCAATCTCATCGATTATCAGCAGGTCTGGCCGGGTGAACTGGCGGATAACTTCGTCTTCAGTCCGAGTGGATGTCTTAGACCATGTCGATTTGTATTCCCTGGCAATCTTCAGTGCCGTGGTGAACGCTGCCGGACTCTGGTGAGACTCAATGACGCTCTTCGCTATAGCCAGCGCCAGATGATTCTTGCCAGTCCCAGGCTTGCCGCACATGACCAACCCACCGCCACGCTGCAGACGTTCAGGCCATTTCGATGCATAGGCCTGGCACACCTTCAAGGCACGCTTGGCTTCTTCGCAGTCGGGCACGTAGTTTTCGAAGGTGCACTCAGCGAATCGTTCAGGGATCTGCAAATCGGCCTTGAGCCTCTCAACCGTTCGAATCCTTGCATCCTCGCCAGCTCGTGCCTTTTGGTTTTTCAGAGATGCCAACTCATCGCACAAGCAATGCGGGCATGGGCTTGGCGCTGATGGAATCTTTACTGGCCCAGTTGAAAGCCGGGTTCTTTGCTCATACACGCCATGAGTCGGGCAATTTGCTGATACCAGCTCAACATGGCTGTGAGCAATCTCAACTGGAGGCTTGCTCAGCTCGGATAGTTTTTTCTCAAGGTGAGATATTCTTTCGTCGATGTTCATGATCACTCCATCGCCCATGAAGGGATGTCAGTTTGTCCATAATCTTTGGTGGCGAAGTTCTCAGGAATCGCCCGCTGATTCGGTCGAGCTGGCTGATGATTCTTGGCAACCTTGGGTTCAAATATCCCCTGCCATCCGCTGGCGATACTTTGGTTGATTATCTCTTCAGGGGAGTATCCCTTCTCACGGCTTTTCAGCAGGACGTTAATCGCCATGGTTACGCTCTGCATGGATTTAATCGACTTTCCGATCTCCTTGCGGTAGGTAACCCATGAAGACCAGGTTTCAGCAGGAAGCCATTCCGGTAACTCTGCTGTCATCGGGTCGAACTTCTGAGACGATTTTTTGGGGGATATAGGGGGTTTATTAATATTGTCTTTAGTTGTCTTTAAAGAATGTCTTTTGTGTGTCTCTAACTTGGAGACTCCAACTGTCTCTAACTTGGAGACAGTCTTTGTCTCTAACTTAGAGACAAAATTACCAACTTGGAGACACTTGCTGAAACGCCATGCAGAAACCTCCTTGTTAACACCAATTTGACTCCCTTCCATAAAAAGGCAATTCATTGAAAGCAGTTCTTTTTTTGCCTTGTTGACGTTCTGCCTTGATAGCCCGGTTATCGAAGCTATCTGCTCATCAGCAATGCGATCTGCCCTCTTGTTGAAGCCGTATGTTTTACGGATGTAGGCCATCATCAGCTTCAATTGCCGCGCTGTTAAATCTGCGCCTGCGATAGCTTCCAGCAGCTCGTTAGCGACACGGGTATATCCGTCATCGATATCAGCCACTCTTCTCTCCTGCTCGCCAGGTTCAAGCTTCGGAAATTTGATTACCTCAGCAGTATTTGCCATAATTACTCCTGTGAATTGATCCAGTCATTCGCTATCACGCCTCGAAAGCTGCAACTTCCGGGGCGTTTTCTTTTGGTGACAGATATCCAGCCAGACGCTTAGCCAACTCCGCCATTTCTTCGTCTGCTATCCCATAGTTCAGGACAGCCAGAGCCATGCTCATAGTCTCCAGCAAGCCTGATTTCCACCGGCTAACCTGGGACTCATGAACACCCATAGCATCAGCAAACTTGCGCTGACCCATTACTGCGATTTTGTTCAGAAGCGACGAATGAATCTTCATCGCCGTCTTGCGTGTGCTTGCAGTTTCCATGCGTAATACTTCCTTTGTGGTTTAAATAAATACGTGCGGCATCCGTGGGGATTGCCACTTTGGTTTATGCGACCGAAGCAGTCGCGGTTAAGTTGTGTAAAGAGCGGTGGTGCTTATGCTGCTTGTTCTGGGTGTTTAAACAGATTTGGGAGGTCTGGGCGGATCTGATAGTTCTGCACCTTGCCTCCAGTGGCCTGAACGATGGATTCAACGTTCTCTGGAGCCACTTTCGCCTTGCAGTGCAACCACTTCTGCACTGCCGACTGACTTACGCCACATGCGATCGCCAGCTTTTTCTGCGTTCCGACGATCGCGATGGCGGTTTTAATTACTTGGTTGATAACTGGTTCCATAAAACCACCTCCGTTGTATTCAAGTCATAATATACAACTATAGTTTTATTTTGGCAAGAATATAGTTGTTTGACCACGTATAACCGAGGTTGTATTTTCTCGGATATGAAAATGACTCTCGCTCAAAGATTGAAGGCCGCCATGTTGGCCGCAAACCTGACGCAGTCCGCACTAGCCGATTTGGTTGGTGTGTCACAGGCTGCAATACAGAAGCTAGCTTCTGGAAAAGCAAAAACGTCGACTAAAATCGTGGAGATCGCCAGGGCATTGAATGTTCGTCCTGAATGGCTCAGTGAAGAATCTGGGCCGATGAGGGATGAAAGTGATAGCTCTTATTCAAAGCATCACCCTGATTCAGCTACACCGCCGTTTGAAGAGTGGGAAGCTGGTGCTTCATGGGATAGAAATACCCCTTTGCTCAGGGATGAAGTAGAGGTGCCTTTTTTGCGAGACATTGAGCTCGCCGCTGGGGACGGAAGTTATAACGAAGAACAATATGATGGGGAAAAATTGAGATTCTCCAAAGCCACGCTGCGCCAGGTTGGCGCTAGTACCGATGGCAAAGGAGTTTTGTGCTTCCCAGCTCGCGGCAACAGTATGGAGCCAAACATACCAGACGGTACTGAGATAGCGGTCAACACGAACGACAAGAAGCTAGTTGATGGAAAGCTTTATGCCATCAACCAGAACGGATGGAAGCGCATCCGGGTTCTTTATCGTGTTGGGCCGGATAGGATAAGCCTAAGAAGCTACAATTCGGCCGAGTACGAGCCGGAGGAGAAGGATATTAACGAAGTTGAAATTATTGGTCGTGTTTTCTGGTACGCAGTTCTTCCTTGAGCAACACCCTCAAGCTCGGTAATCACCCGAGCTTTTCTGCTTTCTTCCTCCAAGATCACACTTTTTAACCTTAAATCCTCTCCTTCACAAAAAATTTCATTCTTTTAATACAACCAAAAACAACCACTTAAAACAACCACGCCTATATTTACAACTTCGGTTGTTGACATAAATACAACCATGGTTTTAAATGAAGTCATCGAAACGAAACATCGATGCGGCAAACGGAACAACCAGCCGCGCCAGACATGAAGTCAGGCTGCTTCTTTAACAATCCAGATTGAGACTGATTCGGTCTCACCAAAGTGAAGTTGGCTTTGGGGTGTGGTGAATGCTCAGGCTGATGCGCGCTGAAGTGCACAGGTGTTGCAGGCAGCGATGATGCTGTAACTGTTTCAGGTCGGAGATCAGCACCGGCCACCACATCACCAAAGCTAACTAACGGAGAAATCCACATGAACAGCAAAGAACGTAAGAAGCTGGCTCGAGCAATCGCACATCGAGCAGAGCGTAACAAAGACATCAGCCTGGCTCGCAATGTGGCCTCGGCACTGGTTGGGAATTCGCGAGTTGCCAAGGCGCTTTCGCTTATTGAATACAAAGCATGCCCTCGGCCAGTTCGTGAGTCAGCTGAAGGCGGCGCGATGTGCTTGCCAGAGGTGGCGATGTTCGCAGCTGGGCATCGCAAGCAAACAGAAACGATTACAGCGAGGTGACCCATGAAATACAAAGTTGGTGGCGTGTACAAATACGCAGGAAGTGAAAAACGATTTGTAGTTTTTGGCGTCCATCAAACAGCAAGTGGCACCGCCGTCTGGGTTCGTCAGTTGGATATGAAGGTGCCAGACGATTTTGTAGGAACGTGGAATTTAACAGCCACCGAGTCAAATGAAATTGCTGATGTAGCAATGGGGCTTTCATTAATAGTCCAGTCGGGGCATATGCGGTTATGTGATGCCAAAGAGATAATTATTAATAGATTTGGTTTGAAAGTTAAAGGAAGGAGTTTAATAGACTTTATCAAGTTCATTAATGGCATAGCTCGCCAACAGACAGCCTAACTGTCGTGTTTTTTCATGATGACGAAGGCACAGAAAATAGCTGAATAAATTATAAAAACAGCCGCCTGGCGGCTTTTTTATTCCCATCGCTAAGCCAATTTACGAGTTGGTTCAGCAATGAATACCTATCAATCAACAGGAGTGATGCCGTGAGCGAGTCAATCGATTTAACCTTTATCGAAATTAAGCCGGAACAAGCTCCGGCGCTGTACATCCCAAATGGCCTCGATGCTTATCTTGAGCACATCAAGGCAAGCGTAAATGAAGCGCCAGACCTAAGCACTAAGAAAGGGCGTGATCGCGTTGCCTCCTTGGCTGCACAGGTAAGCCGCAGTAAGACTGCAGTAGAAAAACCAGGGCGCGAGTACCTTAAGAGGCTTAAAGAGGCTGTAAAGCCTGCTGAGCAAGAAATTAAGCGGTTCGTTGATGCGTGCGACGCACTTCGTGATGAGACGCGCCGACCATTGACTGAGTGGGAAAATGAGCAAGAGCGGATCAAGCAAGAAGAGGAGGTCAAGCGCGCAGCTGAAGAGCTAGCCAAGCAGGTTGAATCAGATCATGAAGTCGCCCTGCTGCTTAATGAGAAATATGACCGAGAAGTTGCCGAGGCAAAAGCAGAAGCCGAGCGCCAGCGCATCGCCCGTGAGGAAGAGTTAAAGCGCCAAGCAGCAGAACAAGCCCGCATCGAAGCAGAGCAGAAGGCAAAGGCTGAACTTGAAGCTGCAGCGCGACGTGAAGCTGAAGCGCAAGCAGCAAGGGAGCGTGCAGAGCGTGAAGCCAAAGAGGCAGCGGAGCTAGCTGAGCGCCTGCGAATTGAGGCGCAACAGAAGGCTGAGCGTGACAAGCAGGAAGCCATTGCGGCGGAGCAGCGCAAAGCACAGGAAGCCGCTGATAAGCTGAAGCGAGAAACTGAAGCGAAAGAATCAGCTCGACTGGCAGAAGAGAAGCGAATTGCCGATGAAGCTGCGAAACGAGCCGCAGATATCGAGCATCGCAAAAAAGTAAATAACAAAGCTTTGGCAGATTTAATCTCTGCTGGCGTACCAGAAGACTGCGCCAAAAAATGCATCACCGCCATCGCTAAAGGCGAAGTATCAGCCATCCGTATCACCTACTAATCAAAACGCTTTCAGGAGTCACCCATGATTTTCGCAATCGCGGGAGGCGCTCGCATGGGTGCCTTCCAGCTACATGAATCCCTGCTCGAAATCATCACCCGCCGGATGCGCTGTATTGGCCGGTGGTTGAAAGACACTCTTAATCAAAGAGGTGAGCCCTAATGGACATGACAAGAACACTGCAGCTTCTCGCCCTGCTCGCCAAAGAGAAGAACGACAACACCCTATTCCAGCTTGCTAACTCTCTTTTCTATCGGGGGATGAAATGAAAATGACATTCGTATGCACCGAATATCACGCCAAGGCTGGACAGCGACAAGGTGAGGTTCGCATTGAGGCGGACGGTGTCGCTTTGTTCGGTCATGTTGATGAGAAGCAGATCATGAACCAACTCGACCTCAAACCTGTGTTCGAGTGGCTTGCAGAGAATGGATATACGGTCACAGAAAATAAGGCGGTTGCATGAGCAGCGTAGTGCTTGATAGCGATGAGAAATTTATCTCTCACATGACGTCAGAATTGGAGAGACAACTCACCGAATCACAGGTGCAGACTGATGCTCGTTGGAACGGTTCGGAACGTCAAAGCCCGTCCGTTACTTGGGATGAATTCGCAGGAAACTTTAGCTAAGAGGTCGCCATGAAATTTGAAAAAGCCATGAGAAAGAAAGCCAAGCTACGGCTGGCACTTACCGGGCCAAGTGGTTCAGGGAAGACATATAGCGCGCTTCTTGTTGCCAAAGGGATTGGTGGAAAAATTGCCGTGCTAGATACCGAGAAAGGAAGCGCTTCACTCTACTCTGACGTTGCTGATTTTGACGTGCTTGAGCTGGAGCCGCCTTTTGCGCCTGAGCGCTTCATAGAAGCGATTAACGCAGCTGAGCAAGCCGGATATGACACGCTGGTTCTTGACAGTATCACGCATGAATGGAGTGGTGTAGGTGGATGCCTGGAACTGGTAGACACAATCGCCAAAGCGAAGTTTCGCGGAAACTCCTGGTCAGCATGGAGTGAGATAAACCCACGCCATCGCCTCTTCCTTGATGCAATTCTGCGCTCGCCAATGCACATCATCGCAACTATGCGCAGCAAGACTGAAACGGCTCAGGTAGAAGAGAACGGCCGGAAAAAGGTCGCTAAGCTTGGCATGAAGTCAGAACAGCGAGATGGGGTCGAGTACGAATTCACAACCGTCCTAGATATAGGGCATGAAACGCATCATGCGATCGCCAGCAAGGACAGGACGAAGCTATTCAGCAATTCAGACCCAGTAGTTCTAAGCGAGCAGACAGGAAAGCAGCTTCTTAGCTGGCTTGAGTCAGGCGTGAACCCGGCGGAAGAGTCACTGAAGGTATTCACGCAAGCCGCAGCGAAAGCCGGAAATATTGATGAGCTGAAGGCTTTATTTGAAGAGGCATGGCGCACGCTGCGCGGGACGGAATATCAGGCAAAAGCCAAAGAAATATATGACATCCGCAAGGCGGAAATTGAGCAGAATAGTGAGGCAGCATAATGGCAAGTCGTGGCGTTAACAAAATGATTTTACTTGGCAACCTTGGTAAAGACCCAGAGGTTCGCTACACGCAAAATGGCGGCGCTATTGCCAACCTGACAATTGCCACCTCTGAATCGTGGCGTGACAAACAATCTGGCGAGCAAAAGGAGAAGACTGAATGGCACCGCGTGGTGCTGTTTGGAAAGCTTGCTGAAGTCGCAGGAGAATATCTCCGAAAAGGCTCGCAGGTTTATATCGAGGGCAAGCTTACAACGCGCAAGTGGGAAGATCAGGCTGGAGCTGAGCGATATACGATAGAGATTCATGTCAATGTCGGCGGTGTGATGCAGATGATTGGAAGCAAGCAAGAAGCATCACAATCTGGCAATCAGCAGTCCCCACCTAAGCAGCAAAATAAACATCAACCGTCGAATGAGCCGCCTATGGACTTCGAAGACGACATCCCATTCTAGGCAGCTTCAAAGCCGCAGGTAATCAATCATGAAAGAACAATACGCGGAAATAGTCGCGGGATGCCTTGCGGCTTTTGACGCCCTAAAGCGCGGAGAAACTCACGAACGCGCCAACAAAATGATGACCAATACAGCCGCGAAAAACGCGGCTTTTTTATTGCCTGAACTTCGACCGGTATTAAGTAAAACTCCGGCGCAGAAGGCCGTCAAAGCAACTCGAATGGTTCGCATCGTCGGCACCTGCTGGGAGTTTCCAGACGGGCAGAGAATCCCTGATTTTTGGAAGGCTGACCAGAAGGCTAAGGAACTCGGCATGTCGCTTGAAAGCAGCCAGAAATGGCGTTTTAGCGAAACTGAATAGGAAGCATCATGTTCGGACTATTTCTTCTCATCTGCACAAGCGGCGCGGATATCTGCAGCTATCAATCTGCGGGCTACATCTACCCGGATTACCAGAACTGTACTGCTGACATCGCCGCACAAAAACTCCCCTCTTCTTACGAATGCCTGCCAGTTGATGCTGTGGTGCGGGCTAAGGATGACCTATGACCGAAGTATTGACCTATGAAGCCCTAAAGGCTGAGCGCGATGCGCTGGCCGATCGAGTTAATGCGCTGGCTGTGGAGAATGCGGCACTGAAGCGCGAGCGTTCTGAACTGAGCGCTATCGGCGAGCTAATCCGAACCCAAGATAACCGCATAACTGACCAGCCATTTTTTGCAGTCATGACCAAGCGGGAAATCATCAGTTCTGAAGACCACGACTGCGACCGTATTTGCTGGGTTGAAAACCAGAGTGGCAATTATGTCGAAGCCACAGAGACACAGTATCGGCGCTTGGAGGCTATCTATCAGGGCAAATATGAAGTTAGGGAGGGCTGGGATAGATACGCTATGAAAGAGATTGATGTGTTTGTAACTGGCTGTTTTACCGAGCAAGGTTGCAAAGACTACATCAATAAAAATGGTCACAACCTCAACAAGCCGTTCATTTACGCCTTTGGAAGCTATCGCAACGATGAATATCAGACAGTGCGGAAATTCATCATGCAGATGCCGGAAACCCCAGCCACTGACGCAGCACTTGCAGCTATCCGCACAGAGTCACATATCGCTGGCGTTGAAGCTGCAGCCAATCGTATCGGCGTAATTTCACTGCAGTACAAGGCGGGACAAAAGCAGGAGTTGATCAGGGCGATTGGCCGTGCGGTTTTCCAGTATGCCACCGAGCTGCGGGAGGCCAAATGAAAGAGCGCCCAGTGATGCCAGCAATCGACGGCAAAAGCATTTTGGATATGTGCTGCGGTTCCCGTATGTTCTGGTTCGACCGCTCTGACCCGCGCGTAGTGTTTGGCGATATTCGTGATGAATCACATGTTCTCTGTGATGGTCGCGAGCTGCATATCAAGCCCGATGTGCTGTTGGACTTCCGCGCGCTTCCTTTCAATGACGAACAATTCAGCCTGGTAGTGTTCGACCCACCGCATCTTGAGTTCGCCGGCGAAACCAGCTGGCTTCGTGCTAAGTATGGAGCACTCAACCGGGAGACATGGCGCGACGATCTGGCCAAAGGATTTAGCGAAGCATTTCGGGTACTAAAGCCAATGGGCACGCTGATATTCAAGTGGAATGAAACGCAGATTAAAACCAGTGAAATTCTCGCACTTACCGACCAGAAACCTACGTTCGGGCATCCGTCAGGAAAACGGGCAAACACCCATTGGATCGCTTTCTTCAAAGACAGTATTGGTGAATTGGAGGTGCGTGATGCCAGCAAATGAACTGAAGCTCCAAAGCGGAAGAACCTATCGCGGAAAGCGCCCACGCAACGCGATGGGTTTGGTTAACGACAGAACAATCCTGCATATCGGTGCTACCACCGTGCAATACGACAGCCCATCAGTTTCATTCGGCCGACATTACCCATCAGTAAGCCGCGAGAAGTTTCTGGCGTGGGCTGAGAGGGATGTGACTGAAGAGTTGCCGCCGGGCGAGTTCGCTACATGGCCTATTGGCAGCGCCAGGGAGGTGGGGCGTGGGTAAGCGTAAGAGCAACAGAGCGGCGCGCAGGTTGTTGGGTATGCCGCATTGGCGCAGCAATTCTCAGTTTCAGGCCAAGGAACGCCATACCGGAATGTGGTTCGTCACTCAGACGAATAGTTGGGCGGCGTTCGAGCCATTCTACCTTTCACGGAAAGCAATCGCTGCACAGCGAGCCGAGGCCCAGGAGAAAGCATTATGAGCGTATGCATGGTTGATATTCGAAGACCAAACCAACGGATTCCTGGCGTCGGAATGCCAAATCACACATGGTTTTGCGTGCTGGATATCCCGGGCATGGAAGCGCTGACAGACACGCGAAAATTCTGTGACACGGCTTATGCTACTCCGGCCAAGGCCAAAAAGATGGCTGATTTGGTTGAGGCATGGACTCCGCCGGACGGGTGGTGCAACGGTAACGACAAAGAATGGCACGCCAGAATGAAGGGCTACATCGTCGAGTTCCTTCGCAACTGCAACGGATTCAGAGTGAGGTAACGAGATGGGCAATAAGCTGAGCGAACTGAAAGCGGCCGCAATGGCCGCAACTCCGGGTCCGTGGGACGCAGAACTGAATGAAGTCTGGGTTATGCGTGATGGGACTGCGGATTTCATGCTGACTGATATTTTCGGTGATAACGAACTATCAGCCGAACAGGACCGCGCAAACGCAGCATTCATCGCCGCCGCTAACCCTGCTGTCATTCTCGCCCTGCTGGCAGAGCTGGAAGCGAAGGATAAGCACATCGCCGAGCTGGAAGCCACAGAAATTAAACCGGAAGGATTGGCGCTCATGAGTGAGGCCATTGGAGCGCATGGTTATATCGTCGGATGTCTGGTTCAGGGTCGCCCTGATTTGGCGCTAGAAGAATCGCGTAAATGGGCAGATGCGTTTTCGCAGGCAGCAGAACAACTCAGCAACGTGGAGGATTTATGACAGAGGGTCTGACTATGAGCCAACTGGCGGAGCGTAATGCTGTGCTGGTAACCGAATTAGAAGACGCTAATAAACGCATCGCCGAGCTGGAAGCCATCAGAGCGGACGCATCCCAGGTGTTCAAAGAAATCAGCAACGAGCTGGGCTGCAATCCCGACAACGAGTCGATCATGATGGCTATCGATGAACTGAAAGCCAATCAGATGACAGGCCCGCTGAAAGACGTGTTAAAGCGAAATATCGAGCTGGAAAAGCGGCTGGCTACGCCGGTGCGGTTGCCTGCGGCAAATGACAAATCCCAGGGCTGGACTATCGATCCTGCCTACCTCTCAACTATCGCTGAAAAGGTTGGAAGCTCAGAAGACGAAGGCAATCCATCAATGGAAATCGTCGAGGCGATATTGCTCGCCGCCGGGTTTGCGGTCACCGTAGAGGGGGATGAGTAGGATGGCAATCTTCATTTCATTGCGTTGCGAAGAGCGCGGCGATGGTCGATCACCGTATGGCGGAACTCGATGCTGGTCAGACGATAACAACGATCCGTGGACTATGGCTGATGACACAAAGAAATCGGCTGATGCGTGCATGAGCGAGCTGTTTGCTGAAGCAAAAGAAGCTGGCTGGAAAAAAGTTAATGGCGGCTGGGTTTGCCCAGCCTGCCAAAAGCATATGCAGGGGGAAGCATGACACTAACGACCGAACGCCAGCAGTTTGAAGAGTGGTTTACCAAAAAATACCCGAGAAGCCATTGGGGTATTAAGAAGACGGCTTCTGGCGAGTATCAAGGCGGCCTAACCGCCCAGCTATGGGAGGTGTGGCAGGAAAGTCGAGGGTGCATGGCTAACCGGGAGTCGCAGCCGGTGGGGTTCAGATATCGACATAAGGACACAGTATCATGGCTTTACAACGATTGGCGCTGGCCTGATTCGGTTGAAGCTGAGCAATGCCAGATTGAGTGGCTCTACACCGCCCCGCCAGCAGTGGTGAATGGTCGCACGGTTGATGGCTGGATGACTGAGGCGCTGTTGCAGAAAAAAATAGCTGACGATTTACGCAAGGCAGCGCCAGCAGTGCCGGAGGAAATGACCGGCGATGGCGTACTCACTATGCACGATTGTGGATATATTGAAGGGTGGAACGCCTGCCGCGCCGCAATGTTGGCGGGAGCGCCGAATGGTGGGAATTGACTCACAGACAACCATAATTATACTGTATACATAAACAGTATTTTTATGGTGTGAGTTATGACTACGAAAAACGACATCGGCTATCAGGTCGTTTACCGAGGCGAAACGCTAGAGCATCCCAAAGAAGGCGGCTGGGTGTTCTTCCAGCGCCTGAAGGAATACGGCGGCGGGTACTGGCTAGGGCGCACCTATCACGATCGCTTCGTTCTGGAGTATGATCGGCCCACTTCACTACATGACGGCATCAAATTTATTCTCGAGATGCGCGCTGCAGAGCTAAACTTTGCAACGTTCGATGATGACTTTGAGCTGATATAGGACTGGGCGATGTCATACAACATAGCGGATAAATCACCGGAAGAGCGCGAGAAGGTTAACGTAGATTTGGCGGCGTCAGGCGTGGCGTACAAAGAGCGCATGAATATGCCGATTGTGCCTGCGCAGGTAGAAGAAGAGCAGCCTACGCATCTGCGCGAGTACTTCCGTGAACGCCTGCAGCATTATCGTGGCCAGAGCCACAAATTCCCAGGGCCGAACGACCCGCGCTATCAGCAGATGGCAGATGCAAACGGCAAGAAATAAAATAAGGACATACACTATGAGAATTAAAATTAATTGGAATGGTATGATTTTTGATGGAGAGTTACAACGCTCTGTTCAGAATGATGAAAGAGGCACTAAGATATTGACAAAAATAACCATTCCAAAAACAGAGGACAGCATCAATGCTTTCATTATGTGGCCAGTAAAACAGAATGTTAGTTTTGAATGCCACCCAGATGGAACTGGTGAATACTCTTTAGCTAGTGAAACTGCGACATCATACATATTTGAATAGCAGAAAAAACCGCAACCCAAGCCTCGCATTCGCGGGGTTTTTTATTACCTGAATCCTCTATAAGAGGCACACCTATGGACACTATCAGCGTCAGGATTCCCCGCGCCTATTTCACGGACGGGCGCGTTAGCACGGATGCATTGCAGCAGAAACTTCATCAAGCACTGTGGGAGCGTACCGGAGTGATGCCTGCTCCTGTTCGGGTATTCCTGCATGAAGGTCAAGCAATCATGGCATCCGGCTGCGGCGCTGATGATGTCGAGAGCATTTTAGGATTAGGAGTTAAACATGGCTGACATCATCGACAACGCACAAGAGCAAGAAGAACTGATTATCCTCGCCGCCTTATCCAACCGGCCAAAGCCGTCAATGGTATTTACTGGCCGCTGTTATTGGTGTGGAGAGACCATCAGCAAAGGAAATTTCTGCCTCGGCGATAGCTGTGCAGAAGACTACGAACGCAGGATAAAAGCAGACAGGCAACGAGGTGTCGCATGAGAACAAAACAAAGCGCCCTGCTCATCTTTGATGGCCGCATGATAACCATCTATCTCGGCGCGGCTGATGATGAAGAATATGCAGGCAAGATGGCGATTATTGAGCAGATCGTTAAACCAGGCGTGAAGCTAATAGCTGAACAATCAACTCTCGCTTCACATACTCCGGCAAACATCACAATCCAGTAGGTGCCAATGGACAAATACAGCCTTTCACGAAGTGAGGCCTGTAACTTCCTTGGCATCTCAGCACCCACGCTGACGAGCTGGATACGCTCAGGAAGACTGCAGGCAACAAGAAAAGACCCATCAAAAACCAAATCCCCCTACCTAATCACTCGCCAAGCCTGTATTGCCGCGCTTAACAATCCGATCCACACTGTGCCGGTGAGCGCGGATGATGCACATGAGGAGAAAGCAGCATGTCATTATTCCGCCGAGGGGAAACCTGGTACGGCAGTTACACGTCGCCAAGCGGCAAAAGAATTAAGGAGTCGCTTGGGACTAAGGACAGACGCCAAGCGCAGGAGTTGCACGACCGCAGAAAAGCTGAACTTTGGAGAATAGACCGATTGGGAGACTTCCCTGAGGTCACATTTGAAGAGGCGTGCTTACGCTGGCTGGAAGAGAAAGCGCACAAGAAATCACTCGATGCAGACAAGGGTCGGATCGGATTCTGGCTCATGCATTTTGAAGGGGTTTTGCTGAAGGACATTACTGAGGCAAAGATTTATACAGCAGTCAGCAGGATGACGAACAGGAAGGCAGAAGAACGGTGGGCATTAAGAGCGGAAGCTCTTGCCAGGAAGGGAATTGCGATTGAGCCACGGAAGGCTGAGCCTGTATCTACTTCAACCAAGGCCAAGCACCTGGCGCTGATGAAAGCGCTAATGCGTGCTGCAGAGCGCGATTGGAAGTGGATAGAGAAGTCACCAGTTATCAAGGTGCCACAGGAAAGGAATAAGCGAGTCAGGTGGCTTGAGCCCGCACAGGCGCAGCGACTTATTGATGAGTGTCCTGAGCCGCTTAAATCCACCGTGGAATTCGCGCTGACTACTGGCCTTCGCCGGTCGAACATCATCGAGCTCGCATGGTCGCAGATCGACATGCAGAGGAAGGTAGCCTGGATTTATCCGGAGGATAGCAAGTCAGGCCGGGCAATTGGCGTAGCTCTAAACGACACCGCTTGCGCCGTTCTGCGGAGACAAATTGGAAATCATCATCGCTGGGTGTTCGTTCACAAAGACCCGGCGAGGAAAATGCGAGTCGATTCTAACACTGCGTGGCGCGCGGCGTTAAGACGAGCTGGCATTGATGATTTCCGTTTTCATGATTTGCGACATACCTGGGCGAGCTGGCTGATCCAATCCGGGGTGCCGCTTTCTGCACTTCAGGAAATGGGAGGCTGGGAGAGCATAGAAATGGTACAGCGATATGCCCACCTTGCGCCTAGCCACCTAACTGAGCATGCGAGGCAAATTGATGCGATTTTCGGAGGTTTAGTCCCAAATCTGTCCCATGATGAAATTGGAAAGACGGGATGAAAGGCGTAACTCATTGATACTTAATGGCACGCCCTATAGGATTCGAACCTATGACCTACGGCTTAGAAGTTCCTAGAATCACCATTTAACACAGTAACTTACCGCATCAAACCGCGCTCACACGTCCCAAGATGCAAAAAGATAGAAAACCATATCAACAGATGTGAAAACATCCCTGTCCCAGTTTTGTCCCATTAAGCATTGCTAACAATTATGTCCCTCGCGTGGTTAGCTGTGACCAGCCACCGGCAGTAAATGTAAAATCAACTCCTTCGTTTGCTCGAGGGTCGGGATTCTGTGTTCTCGCCCCAATCCAAGGTGCAGATGTTGGCAGCCTCCAGGCAGATTTAGTGCCATTAATTCGGACATTATTCAGTAACCACACCCCTGCAGCAGAGCCTGATAAAGTGTAATTTCCAGGAACAAGTATGTCTAAAAATGAAACATCAACATTTGTCCCGGTTATATTTATGGATTGAATCCTGGTTTGACTAAAATCCGCCCTATAGTTGTTATCTACAGTTATGCCAGATTGTATATATCCTCCGTTTATATATGCTCTCTCGCCTACAAAGTGAGGCTCTCCATTAAATGTACAATTGGTATATGTGGTCGTCTGTAATGGCTGTATGCTGAACGTATTTCTAAAAAGACAATTGTATATTTTGCATACGTTATTTATCACATTTGTAAAATTCCCTCCGTTAATTGATGAGGTTGGGTCTTCTCCTGTGAAATCACCTGATACCTCAACTCTATTAACGGTGCATCTTGCATTTGCCACTACCTTTAGGTTTTTTGCGTAAACAACGCCATTACTTCCACCTAAAGGCCCTGGGTCACCTGACATTAAAACAATGGTTCCTCTCGGTGAGCCTAGGGTGTCTGATGAGGTATCAACTGCACCAAATGCATGAATATGCTCTAAAGGGTTTGTTGGAACTATATCAACGCTAACATTTCCTATACCACCACCCACAGATGAGAAGTATGAATTAACACGCCCAAATCCAGTCCTTGTTTCAAATGCCTTAGGGTTTGTCGGGCTTGTAGTTACAATAGTTAGCTCTTCGTGAACGCGCAGTAGACGCAATTTACTACCAACTACCATCCAAGCTTTTTCCGAGCAATCATGCGCCATAATGCCGCCAATTGTCAGGGCATTGCTCTCATCAGCGCCAGCCATATTGTCGAATACTGAAACCTCAACTCCAAATCTTGTTATGTCTCCACATCTTTCAGCTTCAATAATGTCTATTTTGCTGTCATAGCAACACGCAAGATGAACGCCTCGACCAATAAAACCATAAGCCTTTAATCTGCCTACTCTGCTGCGAGTAAATGTCAGGCGCATACCTTGTACCGATCCGGATCGAGAGACCAGATTGACAACCTCAATAGATCCATTCCAATCAATATTTCCATACGTCGAGCCTGGAATATATCTCCCTTGAGAGTCAAATCTCGCATTATCAGCCCTAACGGCTACACCAACTCCAGTAGGATCGGTAAATAGAGTTCCATTCACGTAAATAGTCAGATTTCCGACAATGTGTCGAAGATTAGAGAGGTCTAGTGGCTTAGTGATATAGATTCCACTATCAGAGTACATTGCATTGCCGGTTTGCGTTACATTCAGCGTCAGCGTTGAGTTGCTGGCTACGCAATAGTTAACGAGGGATTGCAATTTATCTGAGTAGTCAACAAAATTCGTCAATAGCCTATTTTGTAGCTTTATACCGTAAAGCTCTGGTGTTATGGTTGATACTTTACGTTTCCATATATACTGCGGGCTGCTTCTAAATACCATTCCGCCATCATCGGCAGTTATAGTGTCAGCAACGGATTCCAAAAAACCACCGCCAAATCCAGCCTCGCCAGGGTAGTAACCCTCAAGGCTAATTAGCTGTGCATTGCGTGATGGGACAATCGTTCTTAAAGTGTTTACGTCTGGGCACCGTCCAATTAATTTGAAACCATCTGGCCCAGATAGCTGCTGACGAAGTTGGTCAGGATCATACTTCAGTACGTTAGGGAAATAGAACTGCTGAGCGCCATAGCCATCGTAAACGGCCATGCTATGCCCCTGCACAGTCACGAATTTGGCGATCTGTCCGCTGTATACTGGATAGCCACCTGCGTTAATCATGATCGGCTGAGCCATTGGAACGAGCGACCCATCCTCATTTTCCAGATAAACCTGAATTTGGTTTTCTGGGATGGTTGGATCAGTATCAATCTTGCCGATGTAAATCCTGCCGTTAGCTGCAGCTTTGAACGAGCGAGCTAGCGTGAACAATTGCGAAGGCATTGAGACGACAACGTTAGGGACGATATCGACCATTTAGTTTCTCCAGGCGTGTGGAATCCCCACAGGTCACGCCTGCGGTGGTTTTTAGGTATAAAAAAAGCCCGACTGGATAGCCGGGCCCTGGTGTTGGATGCTGTTACATGTAGTGAATTATTAGAATGATAATTACCCAGAATGCTAAGCAAAATGCTACGACTGCAAGCCAGGCGTTACGGCGATTCCATCTCATTTTTCCACCTTTTGTACTGCTATGCACGACACTACTAATCGGTGGGTAAATCATCAAATTGGAACTACAGATCAATAACTTGATATTGATCGGCGTTGACGATCGATTGATGTAAGGTGTTGATAGATATAAAAGATACCATTTTGGTACTATTGTACATGCGCACAGCTGAACCTATGATTCCGATCCAAACAACTGTGAGGTCGGACTATGGATGATATGGAAACGCAGTTCCACCTAAGGCTGCCAAAAGATGTTCATAGCAAGGTTAAGCAGCGAGCAAAGATGAATGGTCGCTCTCTGAATGCTGAAATAACCTTTATTATTGAAGAATCATTATCACAACCAGTAAAGGTTATTGGATTCCGTGACGAAGTAGAAAAAGAAGCTGAATCACTTTCTCAGGAAGTAAAAAAGGTCGTATTTGAAAAGGTGGTAGCTCATTACAGAAAAGAAAAAACCCGCAGTTAAGCGGGTTATGTTATCTGTTTTATGGTGTCTTTATGCGACGTCAGCACCGTGGAGAAGGTGGCGTAAAGCCTCGACACCGTTGGCGTTGTATCGGAACGCCTCAACTTGCTTCGAAGAGTGAGCTGACTTGTCCAGGAAGAATTTGCCAAACTGCTCTGTCTTCAGGTTATTGGCATTTGCCACACGACCAATTTTGTTGGCAGAGACTTCCAGCATTTCACCAACCTCACCTGCCGTGTAATAATGCTCTTCGATAACCGGCAAGGGGATTGCATCGAAACCTGCCACCGGGTTTATGATATTGGCAGCCGCGCACTGTTTAGCCTCCGGACTTAAGTGAGGCATCATGTCGAATAGCTCATGAACTGCGGCCACTGACAATTTCAACGTTCTTGCACGGCGGTACTCAGGCAACCCCGATGAGCTCTTCGCATTTACACCATTTGCCTCCAGATCTCTCAGGCGGCGTATCACCTTCATTCGTAGCTTTGCATTGTATCCGGTCAGTAAGCATTCTACGTGCTCACGGTCGAGCAAATACTCAGATTGCTTGCGATTCATACTGTCCAAATAGATGTGCTCAAATTTGAGCGCATCTTCTTGCAGCTCTTCAAGCATTACCTCGATATCGCGCTTGACATTTTTATGTTGCTTCCCGGTCAGTGCCGCAATCTCACGGCTTGACATAGTGACAACAGATCGTGCTTTTGCTACAGTTAATGCAGTCATAAAGACCTCAGTAGTTTGATTGACATCGACCGCCAGTTGCACCTGGCGGTTTTTATTTGCCCAATGTCCGGGGCAAAATCCCTAATGCTTTCGCATCATTTTCTCTGTCGCAGGTCTGCGACCTATAAATCCTGTTGGCTCAAACCCCAGGTCTGTGGCTATGCCGCTTGCAATAGCCTCAAACGTGTTTGCCTTACCTAGAAACTCAACATCAGAACCAAACAGGGTGTCTCTGATGATTACCTTCACGTAGTACCTATGCAGCGGGGATTCCTCAGGCTTCAGTTCAGCTTCGCGATCCAGGATGTCGAGCACCCATTTTCTGAATTCTTTTGCTACCGGAGTGCGGGCAAACATAGCTATCAGATGAGCCCCGCGCAGAGAGAAAACACGTACCTTCATGCGCCGAGATGAACCATTGATGCCATTGGTCACTGATTCGATGACCATTGTCATTCCTAAGGAAAATTCTTCTTCATACTGAGTGAAGAGGTTTGAGATTGACTTAGTGCTTTTGTATCCAAGAGCTCTTGCCACATCAGCAGATGTCAGCCAAACGCCATTCATTTTCTCAACCGGCTGCAGACTTACGCCGTGGAAATTGAAATCGGATTTTGCTACAGTATTCATGTTGGTTTTCTCCGAGATTACTGACATAGAGACCCGGTTGGTGTTAGCGCACTGCCGGGTTTCGTTCATTCTGGGCATTTAACACCATTCCTTTCCGCATACTCCCTAACCGCTCTTACAACCTCTTTGCTAAAAGAACGGTCAGATTTTTCAGCTAGTTCTTCTATGGCCTTCTCCAGCCACTCTGGCATCCTCAATGTTTTCACTTTCATATCGCCTCCTTTGTATGTGCTATGCATACATAGTATGTAGGTACGCATTGCTCGTCAATAGGTATCTACGTACTATCACGTAAAATGTGAGGTATATATGGCAGAAAGAAAATATCGACACCCCCAGGTAAACCTTAGGATGCCTGAAGAGCTCAAAGGTAAGATCGCAAAAATAGCAGAGGCTAATGGAAGATCTGCCAATGCAGAGATGGTAATGGCTATCGAGGCATGGGTTTCATATCACGAAAGAGAAAATGGTGAAAATGTCACCAAAGTAAACATGCCGATGACAAAAGACGAAATGAAAGTCCTTGTGGACAAGGTAAAGGAAGCAGTGGTTACTCAGCTTGTACAGAAGTACACGTTTATACCAAAGGAATGACATAGAAGCCCACCTAGGTGGGCTATATTAAAGCCATGATCTTCCATTTCGGAGGTTTGTATGTGGATATTGAATTGGATAGGAATAGCTCTGGTAGCTTGGGTTGTCATTTCTATCATTGAAGATGCAAGACTTCGTGGATACCGAAAGAAATTTACTGGCCGTCAGAAGAGTAACCGCGAGAAATGATAGATGCAGCATCGGCCGCCTGACCAAGAACTCGCTCATATACAGGGGTTCCGGCCTTGGTGTTAGCTAGTTTGAGCATTGCATTCCTGAATGATCTGCTCTCATATGCCCTTGCCAATGCCCCATAACTGAGAGCTGCGCCGGTGGCAACTCCTCCCGTACCTATCACGTCAGTTGCCACTCCGGCAGGAACAGCTATCTGAAATAACTCCTGCCCTGTAGGCGTTGCTGCTCCGGCGCGAGAGGCTCTTCGTGTTTGGTCTAGGTATTTTGTCAGCCCATTAAGATATTGCCTATCAGCGCCTTTGAACAATATTCCAGTCTGAGATGATAGTCTGTTTACCTCATTCAGGAACTTGTCTGGACTTCCACCGGATTTCTCATAGGCCTTACCGATAACTGACGCTCTTGCGGCATTTCTCCCCCTAGCATCAAGCGATCCATAAAGTTGCTTAACCTCACTTGGCTTACTGCTAAACAGCAGGTTGTTAACAACTTCTGGTGTTAACTCCCCTTTCTGAAGAACATTTTTTAACCGTGTGTTATTTACCAGCTGCGCTTCATTAGCATATACGGCATTTGCTTGCTTGTAGCGATATGCAGCTTTAGCCCCAAGGTTGTCAGTTACCGCGCGATTGATGTCGTCAGTTATAGATGAATAAACCCGATTTACAGCTGCCTGTGACTGGTTTGGCCATGCCACTCTATCCCCTTTAACATCCTGCCTGAATTGCGTCCTAAGATCCCTTAGCAGACCAAAATCTGCACCTTTACTCAGCTCATCCCTGTATGTTTGAAGCTTGGCAATTGTTTGAGAGTCGGCCGCCGAACCAAGCCTTGATAAGTTGGCAATCTCTTTATCAATAGCTGCGACTGATTGCACAGGGTTGATAGCTCCAATGGACTGCATGGCGTCATTAACTTGGGTGAGGCGCTGGCCTGCTGCTTTCTTCACCTTGCTAGTCTGTCGCTGAAGGCTGCTAACAATCTCCTCTGGAGCGGCAGAATCAAACTGCTGCGTATAGTTTTGCACTAACTGACTTCTGGCCTCCTGCTGCCCCCTACGAACCGCACCTGTGCCAGTAACCGGAATCTTTTCCCCGAGAGCCTGAGCAGAACGACCGGCGAAAGTTCCAGGCTGGGCGACATCCGTCGTCAGCAATGGAGCGTTGTTCTTCTCTGCAAAGTCTATCGCCTGCCTTGCCTCCGGAGCAATCTCACCTCTAACCGCGGTAATTCCTCGACCAATTCCCCTTGCTGCAGCAGACAATAAACCTTGCGCGCCAAGGTTAACTGCCGCATTAGTAGCGGCATTTTGAGCAAAATCGCCATCTTGGTTGCCTGCTTCTGATAGCGATCCAAGCGCCATGTTTCCTGCCATGCCAAGCCCTGGGGTTAAATAGCCGCCAATAGTCTCACCAGCTTGCGCATATGGGTCTGTAGGACGATCTACAGGCCGGTAAACATCATCCAGAACCTTTGGCCCTCCTAGCCCTTGGCTGATGGCGTTAATTAGGCTTGCACCACCCTGCAGAACGTCGAATGGGATATTGACTAATCCGCGCGCCGCTTGTTCTGCATTATCCAACATCGAAGGAGCACTACTTCCAGGATTAGTTGGCTGAGCGGCAGGTGTTTCTAGTGTCGAGCCCTGTTGCGCAGGGGTTGTTTGCCCAGCAAAGTATTCATCAATGGCTGATCCGATGTCATCGGTGCTGGTTCCGTCAGGGAACGTAAACGTCTTCCCATTTGCCGTAACTTTCATCATTCCACCTTAAACTGAATGCCTGATTTAGTGGTGTGAGTTCCTGCAGGAGTTGTTGCTGCCGATTGACCTGATGACTGTCGTTTACCGCCAACATTCACTTGGTATTGCTGATTGTAGTTGTCGGTATATTCTTGGATATCTCGCAAAGACTGTTGCATAGAAGCAGGGCTTGAGTAGTCAACCTGTGGCATGCCCTGGAAGTACATTTTCGCCTCTGCAACGGTATTAATCCCGCTCGCCCCCATGTCCCTTGCCGCAGCTACGCCTTGGTTCTGCATGCGACCTTGAATGCGTCTTGATGCATTATAAAGTTGTCGCTGATCTTTATTTCCTGGAAGCCTGCTCCTTATTTCCGCGTCAACAGATGGAGTCCCTGACCCACCAGTAACACCAGTCATGAAGCCAAGCTGGCTAGCATCGGCATTGGCGATCGCGTCAATATCTTTACGCATCGCGTAGTTTTGCGCGTTTGCTGCAGATGTTGGCGGGGCTGAGATTGCGCTGGCAGGTACTCGAACCATATTCCCGTTATCATCCTTGCCTTCATAGAATGCATTGGCACCTTGTCCATGCAGCTTCCCTGATACGGTTACTGTTCTCCCGTCTGATAATTGGACTGTGTTGTCGGCGTCACCACCTGGCCGCCCCCTGACTCGCAGATATGTTTGCTGCTGTTCAGGGGAAAGGCTGTTGAAGTACTGATATTCTCTAACGCTGGCTGGAACTGCGCCGCCGGCGCTGCGCATTGAGTTCTGCGCGCTAATATCCTGACCACGCATCGTGATGTTCTGCCCACGAATCGTATTGGCTTCGCTCGCCTGGTTACTGCGAATGCTTTCATCCAGACGCCCCTGTTCCAGTCTGCGCCCCTGCTGCTTATCTAGCACGTCGAAATACTTATCATGTCCAAGGGAGAATAGAGCCAGATTTCCGGCGAAGTCAGAGAAGCCTTTCGGATCTTGCTGCTGCATAGCGGCCACATCTACCGGGTTTAAGCCAACTCGCTTCATATCATCCGCATTATCTACGAGATATTTACCGAACGCTGCTTGGCCTTGTGATGATGCCAATTGTGCGCGAGTGGCCAGATTTCCGATGGTGTTACGCTGGTCATCGTCGATAAATCCCATGCCATTACGCACAGCCTCAAACTGATCAGGGAATTGCGCTGCCAGGTCGCGCATTGCATTACGATCGCCAGATTTGAAAGCATTCGCATATTGCTGCTGAAACTCCTGCTGGCGTTGCTGTTGTTGCTGCTGGTTGTAGATGTCAGCGACGCCTGCCAGCCCGCGCAGACCGGTAAGAGCAACGTTGTTTGCTCCGGAGCGTGCAAGCTCGTTATTGTCGCGGATCAAGCCTAGCGTGGTGTTGATATCGCTTGCTTGTGGCGCGTTGATATTTTGGCGGCCAATGCCAGCCAGCAACCCGCCGCCATTACTTTCTTGCCATGTTGCCATTAGAATCCAAGCCCCCCTAGCAACCCTAAACCGCCGCCAATAGCCGCACCCCATGGAGTAGATGAGCCAATCAACTTAGCAATGCCGCCACCCAGAAGAGCACCAGATGCTCCGCCACTAATCCCTTGCTGGAGAGAGGACGGCCTGTTACCAGCTGCTGCAGCCAAACCAGCCCCTTGCATCGAAAGCTGGCCCGCATTGTTAGCGAAGTTCTGACCGGCGTTTGCTTGCCCTTGCAAGGCTCCAAGGCCAATATTGGCGAGATTGTTGTAGTTATTCATTTGCCCAGAAAGCCAGTTTTGCCCCAGCGTAGGAGCGATTGTCGCCAAGCCGTTGCTTGTAGCAGTGCTGCCAAGGCCACCAGTAGCCTCTGCTGATGCTAATTGCTGGTATCGCGCCTGATTGGCGAGGTCTTTGTATTGGCCGGAGTTGTAATAATCGTTCAACGCTGATTGCTGGCCGCCGAGCGTGGAGAGGTTTTGCAGTTGCCCAATGTATTGCTGAGCCAGCGGAGTGAACGGCGCAAGGTTTCCCATGATGCGCTCGAACTGCTGGTTTTGCAGGTCAGCAGCGTACTTTGTGGCATCTGCAGCCGCGCCGGCGCCGCCATCCCCGCCTCCACCTTTACCGCCTTTTTCAGCGCGCACGGGCTCTTCCCGCAACATGTATTTGCGGTTAAATGTCATTGCAAAATGCATAGCGTGATTCCTATTTGGAGTGCTGTTCCAGGAACTCCGTCAGCTCTTCGCGAGTAGCGGAATAGAAAGTGACGTCATCAACGCCTTTGAAGTATTTCTTAATGGTGCCGACACGCTTGAGGCCAAGCATCGTGCAGTAAATCTGCCCATGACGGAATTTGCGCGCGGCAAACGAGGTAACGCATTGCACGTTGAAATTCGCCAGGATGAATCGCCAGAAGTTCAAGCCGATTTTCTGGCTGAATCCGCGCGCCTCTTTCAGGTACATCGCGTGACAGTCGAAGGTCAGCGGCTGGATTTCGTGAAAGTAGATGATGCCACCAAACTGGCCATGCACATGCACCTCGAAATAACGATGTCCGGGCTGATAATCGAATGCGTCACCGTTATTGCTACCAGCGATGATATCGGGATGGTTCCCGACTGCCTCTATCAGGTCGATGTTCCGCGTTGGTTTGAATTCAATCATCAGTTAATCTCCCCGTGAGCCCTCAGGTCATCCTCAAGCGCCTTAATGCGCTGGCGAGCCTGAGTGAGGGAGTTGGCGATCTGCTGTATCTGAACGATGTCCAGAATGCCAATCGTCCACGCCTGGTTAGCGTCAAATGTCCCGCGATACGCAGTGCCGGTTGCTGCAGTCCAGCCCGTTCGTTGTGCGCCGACAACCTGAATTCCTGCCACTTTGTACGAAACAGCATTAACGCTGCCGCCAACTTGCAGCTTGTCAGTGGTTGGTGTAGCTACGTTGCCTACGAGGAACGAGCCGCCGGAGGCCTGCACCGATTGGCTCGTTGAGACGGCCTTGGATACATAGTTGGTTTCGATTGTTGAAACCTTTCCCTGCAGAGTGGTGATATTTCCTTCTGCAGTGGTAACTCGCGTTGTCAGTGAGGCGACATTAGTTTGCAGCGATGTAATGTTGCTCTCAGCCGTCACCATGCGGATCGTTAGACTAGCAATGTCCGTTGTGTTCTGGGTGATGCGCGTTTCGTGGTTGGCCAGTTCTGCTTCGTTGGCCGTAATGCGAGTTTCGTGGTCTACAAGCTCAGCCTCTGCGGCTGTGATTCGTGTTTCATGATTAGCCAGTGTCGCTTCAGCAGCAGTGATGCGTTGTTCGTGATTGATGAGCGTTTGCTCTGCTGCCTCAATCCTGGTTTCATGGTCTGCCAGAACTAAATCTTGCTCATCGTTCTTCTTCTGCGCATCCCACGCTCCCTGCCCGGCCTCGTTTGCCTTTCCGGCTACATTACCCAGATCTGTTCCCTGCTGGATGACATAAAGCAGGTAAGGCTGAGAGAAGATATTGCGAGGTAAGAGCGTGGCATCTATGCGCGTAGCTTGGATGATTACCGGTTCTTTCAATCCATCATCAGCCATCATTCAATCCTCAATGAGCAGTCCGATAGAGTTACCGGCGAGCGGGTAATCACGCGAACCTTGAAGCCGATATTTTTCCTTACGCGACCTACACGACGCCATATAGCGCGCTTGTCGTAGATGAATGGAGCGTTGTAATCGACCATTTGCTCTCGGCCGTAGTTTGAGCCATCAACAGTCGCGGAGATGAAAAGGCGCTCCGCCCACTGAGACACTCCAGTTGCAGACTCGAGCTCAAAGTCGAACACCCTGGCGTTATCGGCCTTAAACATCGGCGTGAATAGCAGATGCTCAGCTTGCTTGTCGTATTGCGCGGATGAGTCGAATTTAAGCGCGCCGGTGACAGCCTCTAGCTTGTCCCCAACCGTTACCTGATTGCCTTCGAAAACATAATCAATGGCGCGATGAACGTCATCAAATAGGCCGGTTTTCAAAATGCACCACTGCGGGCCGCTTTGGCTGGCTGTGGCGTCGTAACACAGGACGTGGCGAGGAAGATGGGCGATCAGCAGTTCATGGCTATCAAACCGAATTGACTCCAGCACGCCAGTAGCAAGCTCGTCAGCCGTGTAGCTGCGCAATACCTTTTCCACCGTTGCAGTGGCAATCTGCGAGGCTTGCCCGTTGTTGATCATGTAGATGGAGGGTGCTCCGGTAGACTGATGGCTGATGAACGCGAAAGAATCCATGAACTCAGCTTTGCAGTAAGTTCCAGCGATTCCCCTCTGCACCATTAATGATGGCTGCGCCACATAAATCGGTGCTGTTGCGTCAGCTGACCCAGATAGAGAGAAATACTCGATAGTGCTACTACCAAACATCACGACGAAGTCACGCCACACGCCACAACCAATAATGCCATCGGGCTGACTCTCTGCCGTATAGAACGGACGGAATCTGTCAGGGTGTGATTCATCCTCAAGGTCTGTTACGCCGAAGGTCTGAGTGCCGTCTTTAACCCATACATAACGGCCACGGGCCCGGCAGATATCTCTGACACTGCCAATGTCGTATTGAGCAAAGTCAGTTCCGCCTACATTTGGCGGCCAGTTATCCAGGGTTTTAATCGTGCCATCGTATCGATAAAGCGTCATCGCTCCATTGGCTGCTACCGCCTGACTGGTAGCGCTATGGGCCATGCTTACACGCTTATCTCCCGCTACATCACCTCGCTCATTGCCACCTCGATAGATCTTCCCTCCAGCAACACGATACGGAATATTTTGAACTGTGTTGTACTCCACCCCGCGGGATACTCCAGAAACGTCTGAACGCTTCGCTACGCCTGGGAAAGAGCGAAGATACCCTGATGCATTCAGAACCTCTTTCGGAGTCGCCAGCATGTTCACAGGAAGCAAATCGACGTAATCAGCATTGCGGTAGTCTTTGCCAAGGCCTTTGGCTAATGGCAGCTTTTGGATTGGCATGTGTCACCTACTGATTTGGAATATCGCCGTCAATCGGCGGAAGATCGCCTGGGTAATATCGGTCGATGGTAAACACGTCGTATTTGTTGCCCTGCCCAAGCGGGAAATCTCCTCGGCGGCACATCGAAGGAACAACGAGCGTATCAGTCAGAAGCGCGTCATATGAGCGCTGAGCATTAGTCAGAACTTGAGGCGATGGCTCTACGCCATAATCAGACAGCATGCGGAGGATTAGCTGATAGCCAACTGCATGCTTGTATTTGCGCGGCAGTCCAGAGTCATCGTCTGGTAACGGCTCCTCGCCATCCGCCGCGAACAAATAACCTACGTTCCCGGGATTGATCATCCACTCGGCGATCATGTCTTCGAGGTCATGAATGGCATCCTCGACAGATTGAGGCGCTACATCGGTTAGAGTTGCGTTTGAAGCTACTGCGGGTTTTCTGAGAGCGAATAAGACGATCTCACCCTTTGTCAGAGTCGTTGCCATTGTCAGCCGCCTTGCGCCCACGTTTAACAACCGGCTTAATGTCGTCAACGGAAGCCACAAAGCCGAGCTTTTCGTAAATTGGGAAGTCTTTCTCTGCGATTACAGCCTGAACATGGCCGGCTTCGTTATCGGCAGCCATAAAGATGCTCATGCGATCCATTTCGCCTCCTAAAAATAAAGGGGCCGAAGCCCCTCTTGATTACGGATTGCCGAAGAACTGGCCGCCCATGTGTGGGTTGAAGCACACGTAGGCTGGCAGCAGGTCGAAACGCATTTTCTGCACGTTAGCATCGCCATCCGAGTATTTGTGTACGCGGATAGAGAAGCCTTCGTAAGTTGCGACTGCAGAGTCGATGCTGTTCAGTTTTGGCAGAGGAATGGTACCCAGGCCGCAGAAGAACTTGTTGTAGAACAGGTTCGGCTTCATGGTCTGGCTTGCAGTGCCGATTACAGTTACCGCATCACCAGCTGCAACCTGACGGCTTACTGCGTTGTACTGTGAGTTGGTGGTGTCGTAAATCGGCACGCCTGACAGAGTAACTGTCACTGCGCCACCGGCGGTGGAGTTCGCATCGGCCAGAACGGTTGCGGTGAAGCTGATTGGCGCAGAACCGTTATAAAGCACTTGCTTGCTCTGCTGCTGCAGCCAGTAGGTGTTAGTGAACTTAATCTGGTCGCCAGCTTTCAGGAAGCCAGTTACAGATGCAGTTGCGCCGGTCAGTGTTACCTGGAACTGATAGGTGTCTTTCACCGCGTTATAGGTCACGGTCGGAGCTGTTTGCACCGTCAGCGTGCCACCGAATGCACCTTGCGTACGGGATGCCAGGCCATTAGACATCAGCGCGCGGATACCGCCGAAGTTAGTGGAGATCTGCGCATTTTCCCAGGCGGTGCGAACCAGTTGGTCGGCAGCGTGCAGACCAGATTGCGCGTCTGCCAGGCGCTGAGCTGACCACGGATCCATTACCGCATAGTTCTCACCCTCAACGACGCCCAAATCCTTCAGGAAGGATGCGGTTTGAGCCACATCAGACCATTTATTGATCGGGGTATTGGGGCTACCCAGAGCCAGTGCGCCGTTGTTCATCATGAACTTGGCCAGCTCAGTCTCCAGGTCAGTTACGATGCGCTGGCGAACCGGAGCCAGGATTTCTTCCAGCTGGTTCAGCTTGATTGCCTCTTCAAGTTGCTGATACTCGACGGCAACGGTGATGTAGTTGCCGACGCGGCCAGTTGCCTTACCGGAAATCAGGTTGTTCTTCGCCTGCCCGGAGATGTCGCCGGTAGGAGTGCGCAGAGATGAGAACTGATGCGGACGTTTGAAGCTTACGCTATCGCCGGTATTGGAGTTGATTTCCCCAGCCAGCAATTGACGATCGACGGTCTTTGCCAATACCAGGTCGGACATGAAACCAGGCAGGAATTTTTTCAGGACGATTTGACTGACGTTACTGTTTAAATCATTGGTAGCCATTTAGCTGTTCCTTATTCGATTTTAGCGCCGGGGCAGAGTTTGTTGAAATCATCTTGTTTCGCATCAGCGCCGCCACCACGAACCTCCGGCTCTGGCTTGATGGCTTTCTTAGGCTTCGGTGCCAACTTAACTTGCTGGCTAATCTGGCCTAAGAGGAATGCTGCGCGAATTGGGTCTGTCTCAGCGGCTACACGCTGGCGTAGTTGTTGGTTCTTGCCCAGCGCATAAGCAACGAGCTCAGAACCTTCGTCGGCGGCATGAATCAAGATTTCCTGTTGGATAACCGGAATCTCCTGGCGAACGATGTCTTCCATCTCGCGATAGTCTTTCACCGGAAGCTTTGCTGCTCGCTCCTGATGCTTCGTAAGGCGCTGTGTTAGTCGTTGCTGCAATTCCTGCTGCTGACGTTGCTGCTGTTGTTTAACCTGCTCAGCACGGCCTTTCTTCTCATGCCAATCAGTCATCGCCTGCTCAAACGCTGCTTCGTCGTACTCGCACGACTCAAGGGTCGGCTTTGGAGGAATAACGTCTGATTGTGGTTGCTGCGCTTCTGCTGGCTTGGATTGAATCTGCTCAAGCTGGCGGCGTAGCTCCCGGTTTTCTTTCTGTGTTTCTTTGAAGCCCTTGCGAAGCTCTTTCACCCATTGAGGAGCTGGCTGCCCATCAATGTGATCGTCTTCTTCAGGGTTGAGGCTAATTTCTTCATCACCGATTTGCAGTGAGTAATCCTCTGGCTGCTCTTCTGGCTGTTCACTTTCGGCCTTTTTCTCTTTCTGCTCTGGCTCTTCCTGTGATTTATTCTCAGGATTTTCCTTTGCTTCAGTGATTACTTCTTCGGCTTTTTCCTGTTTTTCAGACAGGTCAATAACCTGACCGTCGATGATCAGTTCGCTTTCCATTGATTACTCCTGGTTAACTCGGCATTGAGTCTGCCGGTGACTGTGGTGATGTGGGGATTTGTTCTTGCTGGGATTTAAGAAGGTCGTTCAGGAGCTGAATTGCATCCATAACCCCTTTCTTGTTGATGTTCTGTGCCTGGGAAAGTTTGTAGACAACGTTAGCCTGACTTTCCTGAGCATCCTGCTGGGCTGTGAACGCTTTAATGACGGTTTCACGCGTCGCGTTATCAGCCTTCTTGTTCTCTGCCTCGGCCGCAACCATCTGAGCCTGTGCCAGAACCATTTCAGGGTTAGGCTGGCTCTGCGCTGCCATCTGCGCCTGCTGGACGATCTGCTGCTCTTCCTGATTTCGCGGCTTAGCGATACCAGAGGTCAGAAGCTGCTTGCGGTTGAACTCTTTGAAGTCTTCCAGCCCTTCACCGTCCAGGTTATCCATGATGATTCCTTGGATAGCAGGCCTCAGCGGATCGGTTGGCAACATAGAGTTGAGGACGTTGGTCAGCACAGACACAGTAGCATCGCGTCTTGCCGTATAGCTTGGGCCAACATCAACAGTGACGTCATAGCGCCCAGTAGATAGGTCGTTCAGCGCTACCACTCTGCCAGTTTGGCGATCAACAACCTGCGCATTCATTAGCGCGATGTCATCGGTGCCGTCTTCGTTAACCACGCGAACTTCACGCTCTGAACCGTAAACTTCTCGAGCCATAGACAGCCAGACTTCACCGGCACGCTTCAGGCTCTTAGCCATGTTGTCAAGGTAGATGAACGATGCCATGTCGGCGCGGTTCATCAGGTTGTTTACCGTTTCCTGGGCTACGTTGCTCGGCATCTGCTGCATTGCCTGGCTGCCGCCGGTTACTTCCTGAATGTCAGCGCTGGTCTGCTGCAGCAGCGCTGCCAATGCCTGGTTCATCACTGCTGGCTGCGTATAGCCTGCTGGCGTAGCACCGGCGATGATATTACCTGCCTTATCCTTTACCTCACGCAGAGGAAGGAACGCTGGACGCTTCTTATTGCGCGCTTCCCAGTGTTTTTCTAGCCCTCTGATTTGCTCCATGCCGACGATAGGAATCTGTCCAGGGTCTTGAGCTGCCGTATCAGCAAGCATCGAAACCTGTAGGTTGTAGAGTCGTTGCGGGTCCATGGCCTTGGCAATGTGGCCTTCAACGCGCTCAATGTCGTCGATAAACCAACGCTTGCCATATACCGGAATAAGCGGGATATGCTCACCAGGGATGCGGCGAGGCTTCTCGAGGAAGTTCTGGCCGTCAACCACTGACACATAGACGCGGCGGCGCTTCACTGAGCGGCGAGCAACCTCTACGAATCCAGCCTCAGCCAGCTCATCCTCGATGTCTTCGATTTGATCGCTGTCGTAAGTAGCGATTTCCCCAGTCAGCGGCTGCTGATAGCTGATAACATCAACAGATTCCTTGCGCACTTCGTAATACTTGGCGATATAAACGACTTCTGGCTGAAACCAGTCATAATTCCATAGCGAAGACGTAGAAATATCGAGAGATGCAGGCGGAGTTTTGCCATATTCCGCCTCGTACTTCTCAGGAGAAAGCGAGTACATGCAGAACGCCCACAGCGCATCTGACTTGTCGTATTTCTTCGCGTCAGGGTCAAACCAAACTGAGCGAGATGGGTCGTATATCGGCTCGATAGCGATGCGCTGCCGTTCGTCCATCGGGTCGTATTCATTGACCAGCATCGATGTCAGGCGGAAGCAGCCAAAGCCGCCGGTAGCTGCATCATCAAATGCGTTATCGCAAGCCTCGCCGCCATCGGTCTCTTCATAGTCTGCACGAAACAGACCATTCAGCTTGTTGGCCAGCTCTTCGCTTGCCTCACGGTCGCCAGGGCGAAACTTCACAGTGATGCGGTTGTTCCGGTACTCAGCAATGATGCGGTTAAGCTCAGTGGCCACCTTGTTGATTTCAAACTTCGGGTATTTCTCAAACTGGTCGTCAAGCTTGGTTCCCGCTGCTGTTGCTCCTTCCCATTGACCGCCAGGGACACGAGCGAATCGCGTAGCTTCGATGCACTTCTCGCGCACGTCTTGCTGGGGCGTATAGGCGCGGTCAAACCTGAGCATGACGCGCTCATGTTTTTTCTCTAATGTCTCTGCCATGTTTACCAACCGGAGGATGAGGGAACGTAGATTTCCGTTTCTTCTGGCGCCATCGCCGGACAATGCATGCACATCATCAGGGCGTCGGCCAGGTTAGGTGACGGGATGCCGAGCTTTTGCTTCATGTCTACCTTCGTCATAAGCTCAAGCTTTCCGTTGCCATTGAATTTGCGCTGTATCTGCGTGAGTTCAGCGAATGCCTTCTCAAGCATCTTCTCGCCGATAGCTTCCTTGTCGAAGCTCAGCATGCTGTCAGGGTCTGCGTAATCACCGTGAACAACGGCGCGGTACGTCAGATAGAGCCTGTCAGCCAGGGTGTAGTAGAACTGAGCGCGCTTGTTGCGGAACACGTCGCCGATAGTGCGGATATTGTCGCCCTGCACCACTTCATCAGCCCAAGCCCCGGACTGATACGGCGCATCCTCATCGAACGGAGATTCGCTCCCCTTGAACATGGTCGCGGTGATCTTCTTACCGGCGAATGAGTCAGTAACCTGACGACGCAATCCAGCGCCGAGGCCATCACCATCCCAGAGGAAGTGATCTGCGTTGTCACTAATAGCCAAATCAGCAGCCCAGTCTGCACCTTCGTTGATATCCATATGGATACCTTCCTGAATGCGCTTAACTACCGAACCATGCCGCATCGCATAGCCCTTAGCGTCTGGACCTGTATCTGATGGGTCATGCGCAACAATCACCGCGCCTTTTGCTTTCCATCCGAGTTTGATATGCGCGTCAGTTGCAGCCTCTAACCATTCAAACTTGATAATTGCCATCTCTGACGCTCCCACGGGCTCACCAAGGTACACATGCCGGTAAAGCTCATGATTAGCCTTCTTCATAATCTCCATATCCCTGCGGAGAGTTTCCGGGAACCATGGATTGGCGGTGTAGTTGATCTGCTTAACGATGCAGTAGCGATTACCGTTTTCGTCATAGTCTGGGTAGATGCGATTGGTAACAAATCGCTGATGAGTATCACTGAGCCTGTTTTTCGGGTTGTATGCCACCCATATCTCTGACTCAACTATCCGCCCATACTCATCGCTGTAATACTCTTTACGTACCGTTGGGATAAGTGTTTCCCATGAATCCTTGGATACGTTCTCGGCTTCCTCTACAAGCGCGGCGTCGAAGTTTGCGTAACCCTTGATGTTTTCCACGTTAAGCCGCAAGAAATCGAAGCTGATGCGTCCACCGCTATTGGCGAATATTTCAGTCTTATTAACCGTCACCAGTGAGTGCAAGTTGCGGCGATTAATCTCTTCAACGATTTCCGCATAGCATGATTCCTTAATGGACTTCATGTACTCGCGAAAACAGATAAGCTTCCATCCGTGATAGATGACGTTATTGAGGAGGATTGTTATGAACGTTCGCGTCTTGGCAGAACCTCGGCCGCCATGAGCAACTTTAAATCTGGCTGGCTGCAGGTATTCCTCAAACGCTTCAGGAATGCTGCATTGATCTGTCATTGCGTCTCGCTTTTCACCACGTTATACACCGGTGCTTTTGGCGTCATGGAGCCGTCGTCGGATGTATGGTTAACATCCTGCTTCTCTCTCCACTTATCTTTCTGCCTGTTCTTAAGCCAGAAGATCATCGCCGTTACATCGCCAGGCACATGCTTCTCTGCATCTACATCCTTGAACCCGTCAGCGGTTTTCTCTTCTCGCTTTTCTTTTGCCGTGTAGCCAATTGCCCTATTGAACAGGGTGCTTGCCACTTCCCCATCAGCTACAGCCTTTCCCTTTTTTATGGACTCTAAAAACTCAGGGTGTTCGAGCTTCCAGTTGTTGATCGTTGCCTCGCTAACCTCGAAGAAGCTAGCAAGTTCTGCGTCGGTATAGCCCAGCAAGCACAATTTGCGAGCCTGCTCGGCATACGCCTCTTGATACTTTGTTGGGCGAGCCATAATTACGCCTTAGTGAATGCCTGAGCGTACTCAACCATACGGCCAGGGGTTAACTGGATAACACTCATGTCACCCAATGGCAGGAAGCCAGCGGCGATCTTCGCGTTGCACTTAATGGTGAAGTCGGCGCGGTCAGAGCTAACCACGATGTCGTAGTCAGTTGCTGTAGCGCCACCGGCAGCGACCACTTGGAAATACTCGGTCTTGGTGGGAGTGGCATGAACGCCAACCAAACCGCCTTGAGGGAAGCGTGATGCTGCGATATGCGACTTAACCACTGGAATCAGGTTTGCCACCGAACCGGCGGTAGCTGTCTGCATGGATGTGATTGCCATTACTTAGCCCCTTTCTTTGGTTTCTTCTTGCCTTTACCGGCTTTACTCATAGCAATGGCGATAGCCTGGTCTTGTGGCTTGCCAGATTTAACTTCAGTGGCGATGTTCTCGCTGATGACCTTTTTAGACTTGCCTTTCTTCAGTGGCATTTACTCTCTCCACAACGATGAATATTGGCTGATTGATAGAGAATGAATCGACATTACCTCCTGAATAGCAATCCATCTCTATTGCTACCTGAACCGCAGAGCGAGCGTCTTTACCGCATCGCATAGCAGTTCTAGCAATTAGACCTCCAGACCCAATCGCGTATGGCTCAATCTGCAGGGAAATATTGGCTCTAGTCTCGCCTTTATCTTTGCTGATGATGTAGGCTCGGCCGACGCCGATGATTGCGATCGATGAGAAGCCGAAAGTGGGAAGGAACTCAGTTGAGTAATTCAGACCATTAGACAATAGGTCTTGCAACTCCATCTCTGCACCGCAATCCCCAGAGCAACCAATGGCAAGCACCTTTTCGCCATATACGTGCCATTCTGATGATGGTGCTTCATATATCTTCTGCTCTGTCTTTGAGCAAACGACATCGCCAGTTGATGCCTGGGAGTCGGATGCCAAAGTCTTGCCGTCCCATGCAACTGTGGTCATGTCATACTCCAGTAAAAAGGCCGAGCGCTTCTTCAGCCATCTTAATGGCCTTATCTACACGACCGACGACACCGGGTTCTGTTTGCACGCGCGTATAGGCATCTTTGAACAGCTCGTGCTTGAGCTTGTTGCCACCGATGAAAGTGATTGCCTTCTCACCTGCAGCGGTATCGCTCTGAACCAGTTTGAACACTTCGAGGTTCATTGCCTGCTCTTCGGTCATTTCTGTAATTGCCATGATTGGCTCCAGTTGTTTGGTAAAAGCCATTATCGAAGCCACTCAGAGAATGGCTTCTGTAATAGCGAAGTGATTAGCAATCAGCATCCGGCTTCGCCACGGACCGGCAAGCGGCCATACAAGCTCGCTTCATATCCATCTCAGCCTGGCGAGCCCACTCCACTGCTTCCCAATCGCTCCGGACATCGCCAAAATGCTCCCGCAGAAGTTTGATGAATTGGCGGCTGATATCTTTGAATTGGTTCATCTTCCCGATTTCGCCAAATGACAGCTCACGATATCCCGTTACAGTGCTGCCATCTTGCGGCTTAGCTTCACTCATTATTCCCCCTGTTATTTCAGGCACTGCGTGTTGATGTATTCCTGCAGCGCTTTCAGTGCTGTTTGGTCACTGACGATCCCGGATCTGATACCGAGAAAGTTTCGTCCAGCAGTTGAAGAGAGTTCGATGGTGCCATCATCGCCCATGCCGGAGGAGCTGGCGGTTTCGGTTGTGGCGGGCATAGAACACTTGCCTTTGACGAGCACCCGACCACCATTATCAAGCTTGCGCTGCAGAGCATCATTTTTAGCTTTTGCATCCGCTAACTCCTGGGTGTATTTGGCATCCAGCGCGGCAACATCGCGCTTCCTGGTTTCCATATCAGTGATGGTAGTGCGGGCCTGATTCAGCGCATTGGTTTTCTCATCGCGCTGACGCTTGTATTCGGTAGCGTTATCTCGGTAATGGTTGACCGCCCATCCCAACGAAACTATCAGGCAAGCGATAAGGCCAATGGCGATTGCTGTTAGCCTGTTCATGACAGAAACAGCGAGCGTTCACGCTGCCTGCGAGGAAGAAGAATATCCGGATCGTTGCCTGCTCGTTTCCATGCCAGGAACTGATCTGCAGCACCAGTATAATCGCCAGCCTTGAGTTTTCTGAGCAGTGTCGAGCCATTGAATGCTGATGCACCGATGTTGAACACCAGACTGCAAAGAGCATCGTATTGGTTCTGGTTCAGCGTGATATTCGCCGAATTGATAGCTCGCTCAGTCCACTGCAGGTCAAAGCGCAGCAGATCGGATGATTTCTCTTTCGAGATAGTCATACCCATTGCAACAGGCTTGCCATCAACCAGGCCAGTATGACCGACGCCGATCGTGGGGATACCGCGTGTATCTTTGTAGGCAGAGAGTTTTTCACCCTCTTGGCGCTTCAGGAAGTCGATACCGTTATTGCTGATTTTCATCGCTAGCACCTACTCGCTTGCTGATAGCGCTGATGGCGATATTGCGGAGCTTTTCGACACCGATGAATCCAACCATGCCACCAATGAAAGGAGACATGCTTACCGGCAACCCGAACACATCCAGAGCACTGGAGATGCAAAGAGAAAGGGCGCCACATAGGACGCCCTCAATCCAGCGATTCTTTCGCTCTACACCATCGTAAATTAATCGGCCATAGCAAATTAACCCGGCCATCATTGAACCAAGAATTTGCGGCCATGCGTTTTTAAGGCCGTTCAGAACGTCGGCCCAGAATCCAGGGTCACGTTCATTCATTTGACGATCCTGCATACTCTAGCCCCTACACTCTCCCCGCCGAGCGAGTCAACGAATGCACGGTCGTTATCACAGAGAACACGGAGAGCGCCGATTTGAGCGCCCCAAGCATCCTTCTTCCACAGTTCAACAGTGGAGATAACTTCATCATCGGTCTTTGCGCTTGCGAGGCCATATGAAACGACAGATCGCGGGTACGCGTAGGCCGCCGAGTTAATCCTCGAATTAACCTCTGCAGCGAGATAAGAAAGGAGAATTAAGCCCAGCAACCAAGGAGACGAACTCACGAAACCAGCCCGGACGAGCTCAGGTAATTTGAGCATGGTGGGTTCCTTACATTGCTATGCTGTAGTCAAAGGTTCAGCCCGCAGCCGTAGACGATCAGCTACTAAGAGGATGCCATGGAGTGTGTCGCTGTTGGCTGGGGCTGAAATGCAAAAAGCCCCGCACTAAGGCGAGGCTAAAATGTTGTGTGGTGGCCGGTGCTGATCTCCGGCTTGCTACCTGGATTGGCCGGGAGGGTGACGTCCCCGTATAGCTATCCCGAATTTTAGCGCAACAGCCTGCGCATTCACCACAACGGAAAGAGCACTCGGATGCGTGACCATCACTCCAAATATTCTGGGACTATTTGGCGCTGAATGCTCTTACCTGTTGCGATCAAAAAAGCCGCCGCAGCAACTTAAGAGTCACTAACGGCAGCTTATGTCACTATTATGGGTAAATAGGTAAAACAAAGTCAAGCATTATCTATGCAACATGCTTAATTTTCTCTACACGTTTGCGACTGTTGAACGCATTTACCATCGGAGCATAGAGCATATACAAGCTCGCTTTGAGGATTTCAGCCACTTCTTTGCGGCATGTTTCCTCTGACGGCTTTCGCCACCCTTCTCCTAATCTACCCCGGTTAATCTTGCGGGGTTTTGCAGTCGCGTGATAGTAAGATGCAATGGCTCGCTTGGATGTACCATGAGCGTAGTAGCTGAGCAGGATGCCAAAGGCCTTCTTGTCGATAAACATGACGGAATCTACGACCTGAGAAATCAACATTCCATCATCGTCATTGCACATTGGCCTACTTGGATTCTTGCTTGGCTCTACGCTTTCCATGAATTTGGCGATCATGTTGCTCATGCGTCGCTCGAGTCGCCCCGTATAAACCCATGCGCCCCACAGCTCAAGCCAGCCATTTACCCACTGGTGCTGCTCATCGTCCAACTCAAATTTACTGATGTTCACGATATGCCCTCCGTCTTAACCGTTCCGTGACGGTCTTGTTTTGTGGTGAACAACGTATGCATGCCGCGCCTGTCGATTACCCTAACGACCATGTTTCCGCCGGGACGCTGGACCACTCCATGACATCTGCCGGTTAGAGCGCGGAGGAATCTCGCCTCTTCGATTGCTGCAGGTATGCTTGTAAACATCAGGCTGCCTCCTGGAGTTTTTTCAGTTCCCGCAATTTCGCTCTGTAACGCGCTCTAATCGCGTCTAACTCTTCGCGGGTGTATCGGTGTGGGTTGTTGTTGTTTTCAAGCGCCATGACTCGCTCAGTACCGATTTTCGTGATGAGATTGATTCGGTATTGAGTGATTGCGCCGGAGTGATGGACGTTGCAGGATGCGCACTGCAGATGGCAGTTATCTTCGTTGAACCGGAGCTGACCGGCCGCCGCTGTCGTCCTGAAGTGACCAGCGTGATATTCCGTTGCCGTTTTACTGCCGCAGCTAATGCAGCCAATTCCCTCATCCCTGGCTCGTATGTAATCGTTGAAGGCTCGCTGGGTCATGGCTATCCAATGACTCAATGGCTTCGCGTCAGCCCTGCGCTTGTTCCACTCGCGACGTGCAGATGCCTCAGATTGCTTTTGCTTGCGCTCTGATTGCTGCTTTGCGTGTTGGATTGCACAGGATGGACTACAGACGATTTGAAGGGTGTTGCGAGGGTTAAACTTGGCTTTGCATTGTCGGCAGGTTTTTGGCTTCGGCAGCTTGATACCTTTAGCCATTCAATACTCCAACTTTGAATCGTTCTTTAATTGATTTTCTCTGCAAAAATCCACCCACTTTTTTTCTGTCTTTTTATCCAAAAATTTAACCCTGCATGATTTGGCATTTTTTATGGCAGAAAAAGGCTTGTTTCTTTGTGGGAGTTGACTTCTGAATGAGTTTGCCGCCGGAATCAGTACTGAATAAAGATAGTCAGCGATGCTCATCATCATCCTCCGCGTTTCCGATTACCTTATCAGCCTGACGGTCTATCTCGTCGTTGCACTGTTGGCAGATGTAGCACTCGCCCTCTGCCAGCGCCGATAAGCAGCTGCAGCAGATATCTGTTCCGTACTTATTCGGCACCTTCATAATTTCTGGGATGGTTATGGCGTTCATCGCACGCATCTCATCAGCAGGAACAAAACGGCATTGCCCGGCCATGCGAGGCTGAGTAGCAGCATCTTTGTGGTTGATAGGGTTGGCTCGTATTTGCAGAAGAACTCGAAGCTGCGGCCAGCGATGAAGCAGTAAGCGCAGGCGGCTATTACTCCGATAAAAATTAATATCGCTATCATGGCTTTCTCCGTGCACGACGACGCAGCCACATACTGTCGGCTAATGTCGCGGTGTAATTGAATGTTGGGGTTAACTCGGGTTTGGTGCGGGGTTTTCTGGTCTTGCGGTGGTCAGTCTTGAATATCAGGTTATCCATTATGATTTGCGTTGGACTTCGCTGGGTCATGCGGCTTTGTCTCCATATCGATTAGCCCACTCGATAGCGAGCCGGGATTCATCGCTGAACTTGACGCCCTGTTCAGTGCCGAACCAGTAGATTGCCTCGATGACTTCCACCATTTCCGCTACCCGCATCTTGCTTGTCCGCTGACCGAACATTACAACGCCACCACCGATTCCTGGCGCGGTTCGTTGTTCCTGCTTTTTGGTCTTAGCGACAAGCGCGGTGATCATGTCCTTCCAATCGTCTTCGTCGTATCGCTCGCCATACCAAACGACTTGCAGCGCAAGGTCATGCAGCAGCGGCCACATTTTCCGATTTTGCGATAGGGTTCGTTTGGGTGGGGATACTTCAACTTCGATTGGTTTGGACTGGTCTAGCGGTAGATTTTTGAGGTGCTCTATTAGGTTCTGGCGTATCTGTGGGCTTCTTAGGTAGAAGAACTGTTTAGCCATTTCGCCCTCCTGTTCTGGTCCTCAGCATCCTGTCCTGCTCGATTAATTTTCCAATCATGGCTAAGACAAATGCTATTTTTTGATCGGCGCCGGATGTTTCGTACCGCTGCATGAGTGTAAACTCAGGCCTATCTGCTGACCGTAAGGTCTTTTGTATTTCATTGGATAAAAAGGATGTATTCATGGGTATCCTCACGTTAGATATAACATGCCCCCATTGCCTAAGGGACAAAGCTGTTTTAACCGCTTATGGGCAAACAGCTAAATCGAATAAAGAGTATTGTGTAAGTTTTCTCTGTCGTAGTTGTGGCAACCCTGTTTCCGCTAATGTTGATTCTCCATATCAAGAGAGCCCTATGGATTATACGCGGATCAATAGTGATGACTCGCTTCCTAATAGCCGAAGATTTGTGCTCATGGACTACTTTCCAAAAGCAGTATCCCATGTAGCTCCTGATAGTTGCCCAGGGCGTGCAGCAAAGTTTTTCATTGAATCCAAAGAAAACTTGGCTCGTGGTAATTTTGAAACATCGGTAATGCTCTGTCGCAAGGTTATTGATATAGCTACTCGCGAAATACTTGGCGAGGACTCTAAAAAAGAACAGTTATCTCAGCGTATTTCCATGCTTCATGGCAAAGGAAAAATTACTGAGCAGATGAAAGACTGGGCTCACATCGTCCGCATCGACTCCAACGGGGCAGTCCATTCTGACGAAGAGTTTTCCCAAGAAGAGGCTGAAGAGATGATCGGCTTCACTGAAGTGTTCTTGATCTACTCATTTACTCTTCCCGAGATGGTTAAAGCCAAGCAGATTAAACGAGAGTCATAATCGACGGGCTGGCTAACGCTGGCCTTTTTTCATTTCCCTGTAAAGTCAGGCTGCCCGTGATCTGTAACTATCCCAGGTGAACGCTAGTGTGCAGCCGCCGCCATCATTCATGCGGTCAATAACACGCTCTCCGATGAATGCTGATAGTTCTTCCTTGCTCTGGTTGCTTATCAGGATCGTCGGCCGCATGCGCTCGTATCGTGTGTTGATGATTTCGAACATAATCAGCTTCTCAGCCTCGCTTCCGAACTGAACGCCAATCTCATCGATTATCAGCAGGTCTGGCCGGGTGAACTGGCGGATAACTTCGTCTTCAGTCCGAGTGGATGTCTTAGACCATGTCGATTTGTATTCCCTGGCAATCTTCAGTGCCGTGGTGAACGCTGCCGGACTCTGGTGAGACTCAATGACGCTCTTCGCTATAGCCAGCGCCAGATGATTCTTGCCAGTCCCAGGCTTGCCGCACATGACCAACCCACCGCCACGCTGCAGACGTTCAGGCCATTTCGATGCATAGGCCTGGCACACCTTCAAGGCACGCTTGGCTTCTTCGCAGTCGGGCACGTAGTTTTCGAAGGTGCACTCAGCGAATCGTTCAGGGATCTGCAAATCGGCCTTGAGCCTCTCAACCGTTCGAATCCTTGCATCCTCGCCAGCTCGTGCCTTTTGGTTTTTCAGAGATGCCAACTCATCGCACAAGCAATGCGGGCATGGGCTTGGCGCTGATGGAATCTTTACTGGCCCAGTTGAAAGCCGGGTTCTTTGCTCATACACGCCATGAGTCGGGCAATTTGCTGATACCAGCTCAACATGGCTGTGAGCAATCTCAACTGGAGGCTTGCTCAGCTCGGATAGTTTTTTCTCAAGGTGAGATATTCTTTCGTCGATGTTCATGATCACTCCATCGCCCATGAAGGGATGTCAGTTTGTCCATAATCTTTGGTGGCGAAGTTCTCAGGAATCGCCCGCTGATTCGGTCGAGCTGGCTGATGATTCTTGGCAACCTTGGGTTCAAATATCCCCTGCCATCCGCTGGCGATACTTTGGTTGATTATCTCTTCAGGGGAGTATCCCTTCTCACGGCTTTTCAGCAGGACGTTAATCGCCATGGTTACGCTCTGCATGGATTTAATCGACTTTCCGATCTCCTTGCGGTAGGTAACCCATGAAGACCAGGTTTCAGCAGGAAGCCATTCCGGTAACTCTGCTGTCATCGGGTCGAACTTCTGAGACGATTTTTTGGGGGATATAGGGGGTTTATTAATATTGTCTTTAGTTGTCTTTAAAGAATGTCTTTTGTGTGTCTCTAACTTGGAGACTCCAACTGTCTCTAACTTGGAGACAGTCTTTGTCTCTAACTTAGAGACAAAATTACCAACTTGGAGACACTTGCTGAAACGCCATGCAGAAACCTCCTTGTTAACACCAATTTGACTCCCTTCCATAAAAAGGCAATTCATTGAAAGCAGTTCTTTTTTTGCCTTGTTGACGTTCTGCCTTGATAGCCCGGTTATCGAAGCTATCTGCTCATCAGCAATGCGATCTGCCCTCTTGTTGAAGCCGTATGTTTTACGGATGTAGGCCATCATCAGCTTCAATTGCCGCGCTGTTAAATCTGCGCCTGCGATAGCTTCCAGCAGCTCGTTAGCGACACGGGTATATCCGTCATCGATATCAGCCACTCTTCTCTCCTGCTCGCCAGGTTCAAGCTTCGGAAATTTGATTACCTCAGCAGTATTTGCCATAATTACTCCTGTGAATTGATCCAGTCATTCGCTATCACGCCTCGAAAGCTGCAACTTCCGGGGCGTTTTCTTTTGGTGACAGATATCCAGCCAGACGCTTAGCCAACTCCGCCATTTCTTCGTCTGCTATCCCATAGTTCAGGACAGCCAGAGCCATGCTCATAGTCTCCAGCAAGCCTGATTTCCACCGGCTAACCTGGGACTCATGAACACCCATAGCATCAGCAAACTTGCGCTGACCCATTACTGCGATTTTGTTCAGAAGCGACGAATGAATCTTCATCGCCGTCTTGCGTGTGCTTGCAGTTTCCATGCGTAATACTTCCTTTGTGGTTTAAATAAATACGTGCGGCATCCGTGGGGATTGCCACTTTGGTTTATGCGACCGAAGCAGTCGCGGTTAAGTTGTGTAAAGAGCGGTGGTGCTTATGCTGCTTGTTCTGGGTGTTTAAACAGATTTGGGAGGTCTGGGCGGATCTGATAGTTCTGCACCTTGCCTCCAGTGGCCTGAACGATGGATTCAACGTTCTCTGGAGCCACTTTCGCCTTGCAGTGCAACCACTTCTGCACTGCCGACTGACTTACGCCACATGCGATCGCCAGCTTTTTCTGCGTTCCGACGATCGCGATGGCGGTTTTAATTACTTGGTTGATAACTGGTTCCATAAAACCACCTCCGTTGTATTCAAGTCATAATATACAACTATAGTTTTATTTTGGCAAGAATATAGTTGTTTGACCACGTATAACCGAGGTTGTATTTTCTCGGATATGAAAATGACTCTCGCTCAAAGATTGAAGGCCGCCATGTTGGCCGCAAACCTGACGCAGTCCGCACTAGCCGATTTGGTTGGTGTGTCACAGGCTGCAATACAGAAGCTAGCTTCTGGAAAAGCAAAAACGTCGACTAAAATCGTGGAGATCGCCAGGGCATTGAATGTTCGTCCTGAATGGCTCAGTGAAGAATCTGGGCCGATGAGGGATGAAAGTGATAGCTCTTATTCAAAGCATCACCCTGATTCAGCTACACCGCCGTTTGAAGAGTGGGAAGCTGGTGCTTCATGGGATAGAAATACCCCTTTGCTCAGGGATGAAGTAGAGGTGCCTTTTTTGCGAGACATTGAGCTCGCCGCTGGGGACGGAAGTTATAACGAAGAACAATATGATGGGGAAAAATTGAGATTCTCCAAAGCCACGCTGCGCCAGGTTGGCGCTAGTACCGATGGCAAAGGAGTTTTGTGCTTCCCAGCTCGCGGCAACAGTATGGAGCCAAACATACCAGACGGTACTGAGATAGCGGTCAACACGAACGACAAGAAGCTAGTTGATGGAAAGCTTTATGCCATCAACCAGAACGGATGGAAGCGCATCCGGGTTCTTTATCGTGTTGGGCCGGATAGGATAAGCCTAAGAAGCTACAATTCGGCCGAGTACGAGCCGGAGGAGAAGGATATTAACGAAGTTGAAATTATTGGTCGTGTTTTCTGGTACGCAGTTCTTCCTTGAGCAACACCCTCAAGCTCGGTAATCACCCGAGCTTTTCTGCTTTCTTCCTCCAAGATCACACTTTTTAACCTTAAATCCTCTCCTTCACAAAAAATTTCATTCTTTTAATACAACCAAAAACAACCACTTAAAACAACCACGCCTATATTTACAACTTCGGTTGTTGACATAAATACAACCATGGTTTTAAATGAAGTCATCGAAACGAAACATCGATGCGGCAAACGGAACAACCAGCCGCGCCAGACATGAAGTCAGGCTGCTTCTTTAACAATCCAGATTGAGACTGATTCGGTCTCACCAAAGTGAAGTTGGCTTTGGGGTGTGGTGAATGCTCAGGCTGATGCGCGCTGAAGTGCACAGGTGTTGCAGGCAGCGATGATGCTGTAACTGTTTCAGGTCGGAGATCAGCACCGGCCACCACATCACCAAAGCTAACTAACGGAGAAATCCACATGAACAGCAAAGAACGTAAGAAGCTGGCTCGAGCAATCGCACATCGAGCAGAGCGTAACAAAGACATCAGCCTGGCTCGCAATGTGGCCTCGGCACTGGTTGGGAATTCGCGAGTTGCCAAGGCGCTTTCGCTTATTGAATACAAAGCATGCCCTCGGCCAGTTCGTGAGTCAGCTGAAGGCGGCGCGATGTGCTTGCCAGAGGTGGCGATGTTCGCAGCTGGGCATCGCAAGCAAACAGAAACGATTACAGCGAGGTGACCCATGAAATACAAAGTTGGTGGCGTGTACAAATACGCAGGAAGTGAAAAACGATTTGTAGTTTTTGGCGTCCATCAAACAGCAAGTGGCACCGCCGTCTGGGTTCGTCAGTTGGATATGAAGGTGCCAGACGATTTTGTAGGAACGTGGAATTTAACAGCCACCGAGTCAAATGAAATTGCTGATGTAGCAATGGGGCTTTCATTAATAGTCCAGTCGGGGCATATGCGGTTATGTGATGCCAAAGAGATAATTATTAATAGATTTGGTTTGAAAGTTAAAGGAAGGAGTTTAATAGACTTTATCAAGTTCATTAATGGCATAGCTCGCCAACAGACAGCCTAACTGTCGTGTTTTTTCATGATGACGAAGGCACAGAAAATAGCTGAATAAATTATAAAAACAGCCGCCTGGCGGCTTTTTTATTCCCATCGCTAAGCCAATTTACGAGTTGGTTCAGCAATGAATACCTATCAATCAACAGGAGTGATGCCGTGAGCGAGTCAATCGATTTAACCTTTATCGAAATTAAGCCGGAACAAGCTCCGGCGCTGTACATCCCAAATGGCCTCGATGCTTATCTTGAGCACATCAAGGCAAGCGTAAATGAAGCGCCAGACCTAAGCACTAAGAAAGGGCGTGATCGCGTTGCCTCCTTGGCTGCACAGGTAAGCCGCAGTAAGACTGCAGTAGAAAAACCAGGGCGCGAGTACCTTAAGAGGCTTAAAGAGGCTGTAAAGCCTGCTGAGCAAGAAATTAAGCGGTTCGTTGATGCGTGCGACGCACTTCGTGATGAGACGCGCCGACCATTGACTGAGTGGGAAAATGAGCAAGAGCGGATCAAGCAAGAAGAGGAGGTCAAGCGCGCAGCTGAAGAGCTAGCCAAGCAGGTTGAATCAGATCATGAAGTCGCCCTGCTGCTTAATGAGAAATATGACCGAGAAGTTGCCGAGGCAAAAGCAGAAGCCGAGCGCCAGCGCATCGCCCGTGAGGAAGAGTTAAAGCGCCAAGCAGCAGAACAAGCCCGCATCGAAGCAGAGCAGAAGGCAAAGGCTGAACTTGAAGCTGCAGCGCGACGTGAAGCTGAAGCGCAAGCAGCAAGGGAGCGTGCAGAGCGTGAAGCCAAAGAGGCAGCGGAGCTAGCTGAGCGCCTGCGAATTGAGGCGCAACAGAAGGCTGAGCGTGACAAGCAGGAAGCCATTGCGGCGGAGCAGCGCAAAGCACAGGAAGCCGCTGATAAGCTGAAGCGAGAAACTGAAGCGAAAGAATCAGCTCGACTGGCAGAAGAGAAGCGAATTGCCGATGAAGCTGCGAAACGAGCCGCAGATATCGAGCATCGCAAAAAAGTAAATAACAAAGCTTTGGCAGATTTAATCTCTGCTGGCGTACCAGAAGACTGCGCCAAAAAATGCATCACCGCCATCGCTAAAGGCGAAGTATCAGCCATCCGTATCACCTACTAATCAAAACGCTTTCAGGAGTCACCCATGATTTTCGCAATCGCGGGAGGCGCTCGCATGGGTGCCTTCCAGCTACATGAATCCCTGCTCGAAATCATCACCCGCCGGATGCGCTGTATTGGCCGGTGGTTGAAAGACACTCTTAATCAAAGAGGTGAGCCCTAATGGACATGACAAGAACACTGCAGCTTCTCGCCCTGCTCGCCAAAGAGAAGAACGACAACACCCTATTCCAGCTTGCTAACTCTCTTTTCTATCGGGGGATGAAATGAAAATGACATTCGTATGCACCGAATATCACGCCAAGGCTGGACAGCGACAAGGTGAGGTTCGCATTGAGGCGGACGGTGTCGCTTTGTTCGGTCATGTTGATGAGAAGCAGATCATGAACCAACTCGACCTCAAACCTGTGTTCGAGTGGCTTGCAGAGAATGGATATACGGTCACAGAAAATAAGGCGGTTGCATGAGCAGCGTAGTGCTTGATAGCGATGAGAAATTTATCTCTCACATGACGTCAGAATTGGAGAGACAACTCACCGAATCACAGGTGCAGACTGATGCTCGTTGGAACGGTTCGGAACGTCAAAGCCCGTCCGTTACTTGGGATGAATTCGCAGGAAACTTTAGCTAAGAGGTCGCCATGAAATTTGAAAAAGCCATGAGAAAGAAAGCCAAGCTACGGCTGGCACTTACCGGGCCAAGTGGTTCAGGGAAGACATATAGCGCGCTTCTTGTTGCCAAAGGGATTGGTGGAAAAATTGCCGTGCTAGATACCGAGAAAGGAAGCGCTTCACTCTACTCTGACGTTGCTGATTTTGACGTGCTTGAGCTGGAGCCGCCTTTTGCGCCTGAGCGCTTCATAGAAGCGATTAACGCAGCTGAGCAAGCCGGATATGACACGCTGGTTCTTGACAGTATCACGCATGAATGGAGTGGTGTAGGTGGATGCCTGGAACTGGTAGACACAATCGCCAAAGCGAAGTTTCGCGGAAACTCCTGGTCAGCATGGAGTGAGATAAACCCACGCCATCGCCTCTTCCTTGATGCAATTCTGCGCTCGCCAATGCACATCATCGCAACTATGCGCAGCAAGACTGAAACGGCTCAGGTAGAAGAGAACGGCCGGAAAAAGGTCGCTAAGCTTGGCATGAAGTCAGAACAGCGAGATGGGGTCGAGTACGAATTCACAACCGTCCTAGATATAGGGCATGAAACGCATCATGCGATCGCCAGCAAGGACAGGACGAAGCTATTCAGCAATTCAGACCCAGTAGTTCTAAGCGAGCAGACAGGAAAGCAGCTTCTTAGCTGGCTTGAGTCAGGCGTGAACCCGGCGGAAGAGTCACTGAAGGTATTCACGCAAGCCGCAGCGAAAGCCGGAAATATTGATGAGCTGAAGGCTTTATTTGAAGAGGCATGGCGCACGCTGCGCGGGACGGAATATCAGGCAAAAGCCAAAGAAATATATGACATCCGCAAGGCGGAAATTGAGCAGAATAGTGAGGCAGCATAATGGCAAGTCGTGGCGTTAACAAAATGATTTTACTTGGCAACCTTGGTAAAGACCCAGAGGTTCGCTACACGCAAAATGGCGGCGCTATTGCCAACCTGACAATTGCCACCTCTGAATCGTGGCGTGACAAACAATCTGGCGAGCAAAAGGAGAAGACTGAATGGCACCGCGTGGTGCTGTTTGGAAAGCTTGCTGAAGTCGCAGGAGAATATCTCCGAAAAGGCTCGCAGGTTTATATCGAGGGCAAGCTTACAACGCGCAAGTGGGAAGATCAGGCTGGAGCTGAGCGATATACGATAGAGATTCATGTCAATGTCGGCGGTGTGATGCAGATGATTGGAAGCAAGCAAGAAGCATCACAATCTGGCAATCAGCAGTCCCCACCTAAGCAGCAAAATAAACATCAACCGTCGAATGAGCCGCCTATGGACTTCGAAGACGACATCCCATTCTAGGCAGCTTCAAAGCCGCAGGTAATCAATCATGAAAGAACAATACGCGGAAATAGTCGCGGGATGCCTTGCGGCTTTTGACGCCCTAAAGCGCGGAGAAACTCACGAACGCGCCAACAAAATGATGACCAATACAGCCGCGAAAAACGCGGCTTTTTTATTGCCTGAACTTCGACCGGTATTAAGTAAAACTCCGGCGCAGAAGGCCGTCAAAGCAACTCGAATGGTTCGCATCGTCGGCACCTGCTGGGAGTTTCCAGACGGGCAGAGAATCCCTGATTTTTGGAAGGCTGACCAGAAGGCTAAGGAACTCGGCATGTCGCTTGAAAGCAGCCAGAAATGGCGTTTTAGCGAAACTGAATAGGAAGCATCATGTTCGGACTATTTCTTCTCATCTGCACAAGCGGCGCGGATATCTGCAGCTATCAATCTGCGGGCTACATCTACCCGGATTACCAGAACTGTACTGCTGACATCGCCGCACAAAAACTCCCCTCTTCTTACGAATGCCTGCCAGTTGATGCTGTGGTGCGGGCTAAGGATGACCTATGACCGAAGTATTGACCTATGAAGCCCTAAAGGCTGAGCGCGATGCGCTGGCCGATCGAGTTAATGCGCTGGCTGTGGAGAATGCGGCACTGAAGCGCGAGCGTTCTGAACTGAGCGCTATCGGCGAGCTAATCCGAACCCAAGATAACCGCATAACTGACCAGCCATTTTTTGCAGTCATGACCAAGCGGGAAATCATCAGTTCTGAAGACCACGACTGCGACCGTATTTGCTGGGTTGAAAACCAGAGTGGCAATTATGTCGAAGCCACAGAGACACAGTATCGGCGCTTGGAGGCTATCTATCAGGGCAAATATGAAGTTAGGGAGGGCTGGGATAGATACGCTATGAAAGAGATTGATGTGTTTGTAACTGGCTGTTTTACCGAGCAAGGTTGCAAAGACTACATCAATAAAAATGGTCACAACCTCAACAAGCCGTTCATTTACGCCTTTGGAAGCTATCGCAACGATGAATATCAGACAGTGCGGAAATTCATCATGCAGATGCCGGAAACCCCAGCCACTGACGCAGCACTTGCAGCTATCCGCACAGAGTCACATATCGCTGGCGTTGAAGCTGCAGCCAATCGTATCGGCGTAATTTCACTGCAGTACAAGGCGGGACAAAAGCAGGAGTTGATCAGGGCGATTGGCCGTGCGGTTTTCCAGTATGCCACCGAGCTGCGGGAGGCCAAATGAAAGAGCGCCCAGTGATGCCAGCAATCGACGGCAAAAGCATTTTGGATATGTGCTGCGGTTCCCGTATGTTCTGGTTCGACCGCTCTGACCCGCGCGTAGTGTTTGGCGATATTCGTGATGAATCACATGTTCTCTGTGATGGTCGCGAGCTGCATATCAAGCCCGATGTGCTGTTGGACTTCCGCGCGCTTCCTTTCAATGACGAACAATTCAGCCTGGTAGTGTTCGACCCACCGCATCTTGAGTTCGCCGGCGAAACCAGCTGGCTTCGTGCTAAGTATGGAGCACTCAACCGGGAGACATGGCGCGACGATCTGGCCAAAGGATTTAGCGAAGCATTTCGGGTACTAAAGCCAATGGGCACGCTGATATTCAAGTGGAATGAAACGCAGATTAAAACCAGTGAAATTCTCGCACTTACCGACCAGAAACCTACGTTCGGGCATCCGTCAGGAAAACGGGCAAACACCCATTGGATCGCTTTCTTCAAAGACAGTATTGGTGAATTGGAGGTGCGTGATGCCAGCAAATGAACTGAAGCTCCAAAGCGGAAGAACCTATCGCGGAAAGCGCCCACGCAACGCGATGGGTTTGGTTAACGACAGAACAATCCTGCATATCGGTGCTACCACCGTGCAATACGACAGCCCATCAGTTTCATTCGGCCGACATTACCCATCAGTAAGCCGCGAGAAGTTTCTGGCGTGGGCTGAGAGGGATGTGACTGAAGAGTTGCCGCCGGGCGAGTTCGCTACATGGCCTATTGGCAGCGCCAGGGAGGTGGGGCGTGGGTAAGCGTAAGAGCAACAGAGCGGCGCGCAGGTTGTTGGGTATGCCGCATTGGCGCAGCAATTCTCAGTTTCAGGCCAAGGAACGCCATACCGGAATGTGGTTCGTCACTCAGACGAATAGTTGGGCGGCGTTCGAGCCATTCTACCTTTCACGGAAAGCAATCGCTGCACAGCGAGCCGAGGCCCAGGAGAAAGCATTATGAGCGTATGCATGGTTGATATTCGAAGACCAAACCAACGGATTCCTGGCGTCGGAATGCCAAATCACACATGGTTTTGCGTGCTGGATATCCCGGGCATGGAAGCGCTGACAGACACGCGAAAATTCTGTGACACGGCTTATGCTACTCCGGCCAAGGCCAAAAAGATGGCTGATTTGGTTGAGGCATGGACTCCGCCGGACGGGTGGTGCAACGGTAACGACAAAGAATGGCACGCCAGAATGAAGGGCTACATCGTCGAGTTCCTTCGCAACTGCAACGGATTCAGAGTGAGGTAACGAGATGGGCAATAAGCTGAGCGAACTGAAAGCGGCCGCAATGGCCGCAACTCCGGGTCCGTGGGACGCAGAACTGAATGAAGTCTGGGTTATGCGTGATGGGACTGCGGATTTCATGCTGACTGATATTTTCGGTGATAACGAACTATCAGCCGAACAGGACCGCGCAAACGCAGCATTCATCGCCGCCGCTAACCCTGCTGTCATTCTCGCCCTGCTGGCAGAGCTGGAAGCGAAGGATAAGCACATCGCCGAGCTGGAAGCCACAGAAATTAAACCGGAAGGATTGGCGCTCATGAGTGAGGCCATTGGAGCGCATGGTTATATCGTCGGATGTCTGGTTCAGGGTCGCCCTGATTTGGCGCTAGAAGAATCGCGTAAATGGGCAGATGCGTTTTCGCAGGCAGCAGAACAACTCAGCAACGTGGAGGATTTATGACAGAGGGTCTGACTATGAGCCAACTGGCGGAGCGTAATGCTGTGCTGGTAACCGAATTAGAAGACGCTAATAAACGCATCGCCGAGCTGGAAGCCATCAGAGCGGACGCATCCCAGGTGTTCAAAGAAATCAGCAACGAGCTGGGCTGCAATCCCGACAACGAGTCGATCATGATGGCTATCGATGAACTGAAAGCCAATCAGATGACAGGCCCGCTGAAAGACGTGTTAAAGCGAAATATCGAGCTGGAAAAGCGGCTGGCTACGCCGGTGCGGTTGCCTGCGGCAAATGACAAATCCCAGGGCTGGACTATCGATCCTGCCTACCTCTCAACTATCGCTGAAAAGGTTGGAAGCTCAGAAGACGAAGGCAATCCATCAATGGAAATCGTCGAGGCGATATTGCTCGCCGCCGGGTTTGCGGTCACCGTAGAGGGGGATGAGTAGGATGGCAATCTTCATTTCATTGCGTTGCGAAGAGCGCGGCGATGGTCGATCACCGTATGGCGGAACTCGATGCTGGTCAGACGATAACAACGATCCGTGGACTATGGCTGATGACACAAAGAAATCGGCTGATGCGTGCATGAGCGAGCTGTTTGCTGAAGCAAAAGAAGCTGGCTGGAAAAAAGTTAATGGCGGCTGGGTTTGCCCAGCCTGCCAAAAGCATATGCAGGGGGAAGCATGACACTAACGACCGAACGCCAGCAGTTTGAAGAGTGGTTTACCAAAAAATACCCGAGAAGCCATTGGGGTATTAAGAAGACGGCTTCTGGCGAGTATCAAGGCGGCCTAACCGCCCAGCTATGGGAGGTGTGGCAGGAAAGTCGAGGGTGCATGGCTAACCGGGAGTCGCAGCCGGTGGGGTTCAGATATCGACATAAGGACACAGTATCATGGCTTTACAACGATTGGCGCTGGCCTGATTCGGTTGAAGCTGAGCAATGCCAGATTGAGTGGCTCTACACCGCCCCGCCAGCAGTGGTGAATGGTCGCACGGTTGATGGCTGGATGACTGAGGCGCTGTTGCAGAAAAAAATAGCTGACGATTTACGCAAGGCAGCGCCAGCAGTGCCGGAGGAAATGACCGGCGATGGCGTACTCACTATGCACGATTGTGGATATATTGAAGGGTGGAACGCCTGCCGCGCCGCAATGTTGGCGGGAGCGCCGAATGGTGGGAATTGACTCACAGACAACCATAATTATACTGTATACATAAACAGTATTTTTATGGTGTGAGTTATGACTACGAAAAACGACATCGGCTATCAGGTCGTTTACCGAGGCGAAACGCTAGAGCATCCCAAAGAAGGCGGCTGGGTGTTCTTCCAGCGCCTGAAGGAATACGGCGGCGGGTACTGGCTAGGGCGCACCTATCACGATCGCTTCGTTCTGGAGTATGATCGGCCCACTTCACTACATGACGGCATCAAATTTATTCTCGAGATGCGCGCTGCAGAGCTAAACTTTGCAACGTTCGATGATGACTTTGAGCTGATATAGGACTGGGCGATGTCATACAACATAGCGGATAAATCACCGGAAGAGCGCGAGAAGGTTAACGTAGATTTGGCGGCGTCAGGCGTGGCGTACAAAGAGCGCATGAATATGCCGATTGTGCCTGCGCAGGTAGAAGAAGAGCAGCCTACGCATCTGCGCGAGTACTTCCGTGAACGCCTGCAGCATTATCGTGGCCAGAGCCACAAATTCCCAGGGCCGAACGACCCGCGCTATCAGCAGATGGCAGATGCAAACGGCAAGAAATAAAATAAGGACATACACTATGAGAATTAAAATTAATTGGAATGGTATGATTTTTGATGGAGAGTTACAACGCTCTGTTCAGAATGATGAAAGAGGCACTAAGATATTGACAAAAATAACCATTCCAAAAACAGAGGACAGCATCAATGCTTTCATTATGTGGCCAGTAAAACAGAATGTTAGTTTTGAATGCCACCCAGATGGAACTGGTGAATACTCTTTAGCTAGTGAAACTGCGACATCATACATATTTGAATAGCAGAAAAAACCGCAACCCAAGCCTCGCATTCGCGGGGTTTTTTATTACCTGAATCCTCTATAAGAGGCACACCTATGGACACTATCAGCGTCAGGATTCCCCGCGCCTATTTCACGGACGGGCGCGTTAGCACGGATGCATTGCAGCAGAAACTTCATCAAGCACTGTGGGAGCGTACCGGAGTGATGCCTGCTCCTGTTCGGGTATTCCTGCATGAAGGTCAAGCAATCATGGCATCCGGCTGCGGCGCTGATGATGTCGAGAGCATTTTAGGATTAGGAGTTAAACATGGCTGACATCATCGACAACGCACAAGAGCAAGAAGAACTGATTATCCTCGCCGCCTTATCCAACCGGCCAAAGCCGTCAATGGTATTTACTGGCCGCTGTTATTGGTGTGGAGAGACCATCAGCAAAGGAAATTTCTGCCTCGGCGATAGCTGTGCAGAAGACTACGAACGCAGGATAAAAGCAGACAGGCAACGAGGTGTCGCATGAGAACAAAACAAAGCGCCCTGCTCATCTTTGATGGCCGCATGATAACCATCTATCTCGGCGCGGCTGATGATGAAGAATATGCAGGCAAGATGGCGATTATTGAGCAGATCGTTAAACCAGGCGTGAAGCTAATAGCTGAACAATCAACTCTCGCTTCACATACTCCGGCAAACATCACAATCCAGTAGGTGCCAATGGACAAATACAGCCTTTCACGAAGTGAGGCCTGTAACTTCCTTGGCATCTCAGCACCCACGCTGACGAGCTGGATACGCTCAGGAAGACTGCAGGCAACAAGAAAAGACCCATCAAAAACCAAATCCCCCTACCTAATCACTCGCCAAGCCTGTATTGCCGCGCTTAACAATCCGATCCACACTGTGCCGGTGAGCGCGGATGATGCACATGAGGAGAAAGCAGCATGTCATTATTCCGCCGAGGGGAAACCTGGTACGGCAGTTACACGTCGCCAAGCGGCAAAAGAATTAAGGAGTCGCTTGGGACTAAGGACAGACGCCAAGCGCAGGAGTTGCACGACCGCAGAAAAGCTGAACTTTGGAGAATAGACCGATTGGGAGACTTCCCTGAGGTCACATTTGAAGAGGCGTGCTTACGCTGGCTGGAAGAGAAAGCGCACAAGAAATCACTCGATGCAGACAAGGGTCGGATCGGATTCTGGCTCATGCATTTTGAAGGGGTTTTGCTGAAGGACATTACTGAGGCAAAGATTTATACAGCAGTCAGCAGGATGACGAACAGGAAGGCAGAAGAACGGTGGGCATTAAGAGCGGAAGCTCTTGCCAGGAAGGGAATTGCGATTGAGCCACGGAAGGCTGAGCCTGTATCTACTTCAACCAAGGCCAAGCACCTGGCGCTGATGAAAGCGCTAATGCGTGCTGCAGAGCGCGATTGGAAGTGGATAGAGAAGTCACCAGTTATCAAGGTGCCACAGGAAAGGAATAAGCGAGTCAGGTGGCTTGAGCCCGCACAGGCGCAGCGACTTATTGATGAGTGTCCTGAGCCGCTTAAATCCACCGTGGAATTCGCGCTGACTACTGGCCTTCGCCGGTCGAACATCATCGAGCTCGCATGGTCGCAGATCGACATGCAGAGGAAGGTAGCCTGGATTTATCCGGAGGATAGCAAGTCAGGCCGGGCAATTGGCGTAGCTCTAAACGACACCGCTTGCGCCGTTCTGCGGAGACAAATTGGAAATCATCATCGCTGGGTGTTCGTTCACAAAGACCCGGCGAGGAAAATGCGAGTCGATTCTAACACTGCGTGGCGCGCGGCGTTAAGACGAGCTGGCATTGATGATTTCCGTTTTCATGATTTGCGACATACCTGGGCGAGCTGGCTGATCCAATCCGGGGTGCCGCTTTCTGCACTTCAGGAAATGGGAGGCTGGGAGAGCATAGAAATGGTACAGCGATATGCCCACCTTGCGCCTAGCCACCTAACTGAGCATGCGAGGCAAATTGATGCGATTTTCGGAGGTTTAGTCCCAAATCTGTCCCATGATGAAATTGGAAAGACGGGATGAAAGGCGTAACTCATTGATACTTAATGGCACGCCCTATAGGATTCGAACCTATGACCTACGGCTTAGAAGTTCCTAGAATCACCATTTAACACAGTAACTTACCGCATCAAACCGCGCTCACACGTCCCAAGATGCAAAAAGATAGAAAACCATATCAACAGATGTGAAAACATCCCTGTCCCAGTTTTGTCCCATTAAGCATTGCTAACAATTATGTCCCTCGCGTGGTTAGCTGTGACCAGCCACCGGCAGTAAATGTAAAATCAACTCCTTCGTTTGCTCGAGGGTCGGGATTCTGTGTTCTCGCCCCAATCCAAGGTGCAGATGTTGGCAGCCTCCAGGCAGATTTAGTGCCATTAATTCGGACATTATTCAGTAACCACACCCCTGCAGCAGAGCCTGATAAAGTGTAATTTCCAGGAACAAGTATGTCTAAAAATGAAACATCAACATTTGTCCCGGTTATATTTATGGATTGAATCCTGGTTTGACTAAAATCCGCCCTATAGTTGTTATCTACAGTTATGCCAGATTGTATATATCCTCCGTTTATATATGCTCTCTCGCCTACAAAGTGAGGCTCTCCATTAAATGTACAATTGGTATATGTGGTCGTCTGTAATGGCTGTATGCTGAACGTATTTCTAAAAAGACAATTGTATATTTTGCATACGTTATTTATCACATTTGTAAAATTCCCTCCGTTAATTGATGAGGTTGGGTCTTCTCCTGTGAAATCACCTGATACCTCAACTCTATTAACGGTGCATCTTGCATTTGCCACTACCTTTAGGTTTTTTGCGTAAACAACGCCATTACTTCCACCTAAAGGCCCTGGGTCACCTGACATTAAAACAATGGTTCCTCTCGGTGAGCCTAGGGTGTCTGATGAGGTATCAACTGCACCAAATGCATGAATATGCTCTAAAGGGTTTGTTGGAACTATATCAACGCTAACATTTCCTATACCACCACCCACAGATGAGAAGTATGAATTAACACGCCCAAATCCAGTCCTTGTTTCAAATGCCTTAGGGTTTGTCGGGCTTGTAGTTACAATAGTTAGCTCTTCGTGAACGCGCAGTAGACGCAATTTACTACCAACTACCATCCAAGCTTTTTCCGAGCAATCATGCGCCATAATGCCGCCAATTGTCAGGGCATTGCTCTCATCAGCGCCAGCCATATTGTCGAATACTGAAACCTCAACTCCAAATCTTGTTATGTCTCCACATCTTTCAGCTTCAATAATGTCTATTTTGCTGTCATAGCAACACGCAAGATGAACGCCTCGACCAATAAAACCATAAGCCTTTAATCTGCCTACTCTGCTGCGAGTAAATGTCAGGCGCATACCTTGTACCGATCCGGATCGAGAGACCAGATTGACAACCTCAATAGATCCATTCCAATCAATATTTCCATACGTCGAGCCTGGAATATATCTCCCTTGAGAGTCAAATCTCGCATTATCAGCCCTAACGGCTACACCAACTCCAGTAGGATCGGTAAATAGAGTTCCATTCACGTAAATAGTCAGATTTCCGACAATGTGTCGAAGATTAGAGAGGTCTAGTGGCTTAGTGATATAGATTCCACTATCAGAGTACATTGCATTGCCGGTTTGCGTTACATTCAGCGTCAGCGTTGAGTTGCTGGCTACGCAATAGTTAACGAGGGATTGCAATTTATCTGAGTAGTCAACAAAATTCGTCAATAGCCTATTTTGTAGCTTTATACCGTAAAGCTCTGGTGTTATGGTTGATACTTTACGTTTCCATATATACTGCGGGCTGCTTCTAAATACCATTCCGCCATCATCGGCAGTTATAGTGTCAGCAACGGATTCCAAAAAACCACCGCCAAATCCAGCCTCGCCAGGGTAGTAACCCTCAAGGCTAATTAGCTGTGCATTGCGTGATGGGACAATCGTTCTTAAAGTGTTTACGTCTGGGCACCGTCCAATTAATTTGAAACCATCTGGCCCAGATAGCTGCTGACGAAGTTGGTCAGGATCATACTTCAGTACGTTAGGGAAATAGAACTGCTGAGCGCCATAGCCATCGTAAACGGCCATGCTATGCCCCTGCACAGTCACGAATTTGGCGATCTGTCCGCTGTATACTGGATAGCCACCTGCGTTAATCATGATCGGCTGAGCCATTGGAACGAGCGACCCATCCTCATTTTCCAGATAAACCTGAATTTGGTTTTCTGGGATGGTTGGATCAGTATCAATCTTGCCGATGTAAATCCTGCCGTTAGCTGCAGCTTTGAACGAGCGAGCTAGCGTGAACAATTGCGAAGGCATTGAGACGACAACGTTAGGGACGATATCGACCATTTAGTTTCTCCAGGCGTGTGGAATCCCCACAGGTCACGCCTGCGGTGGTTTTTAGGTATAAAAAAAGCCCGACTGGATAGCCGGGCCCTGGTGTTGGATGCTGTTACATGTAGTGAATTATTAGAATGATAATTACCCAGAATGCTAAGCAAAATGCTACGACTGCAAGCCAGGCGTTACGGCGATTCCATCTCATTTTTCCACCTTTTGTACTGCTATGCACGACACTACTAATCGGTGGGTAAATCATCAAATTGGAACTACAGATCAATAACTTGATATTGATCGGCGTTGACGATCGATTGATGTAAGGTGTTGATAGATATAAAAGATACCATTTTGGTACTATTGTACATGCGCACAGCTGAACCTATGATTCCGATCCAAACAACTGTGAGGTCGGACTATGGATGATATGGAAACGCAGTTCCACCTAAGGCTGCCAAAAGATGTTCATAGCAAGGTTAAGCAGCGAGCAAAGATGAATGGTCGCTCTCTGAATGCTGAAATAACCTTTATTATTGAAGAATCATTATCACAACCAGTAAAGGTTATTGGATTCCGTGACGAAGTAGAAAAAGAAGCTGAATCACTTTCTCAGGAAGTAAAAAAGGTCGTATTTGAAAAGGTGGTAGCTCATTACAGAAAAGAAAAAACCCGCAGTTAAGCGGGTTATGTTATCTGTTTTATGGTGTCTTTATGCGACGTCAGCACCGTGGAGAAGGTGGCGTAAAGCCTCGACACCGTTGGCGTTGTATCGGAACGCCTCAACTTGCTTCGAAGAGTGAGCTGACTTGTCCAGGAAGAATTTGCCAAACTGCTCTGTCTTCAGGTTATTGGCATTTGCCACACGACCAATTTTGTTGGCAGAGACTTCCAGCATTTCACCAACCTCACCTGCCGTGTAATAATGCTCTTCGATAACCGGCAAGGGGATTGCATCGAAACCTGCCACCGGGTTTATGATATTGGCAGCCGCGCACTGTTTAGCCTCCGGACTTAAGTGAGGCATCATGTCGAATAGCTCATGAACTGCGGCCACTGACAATTTCAACGTTCTTGCACGGCGGTACTCAGGCAACCCCGATGAGCTCTTCGCATTTACACCATTTGCCTCCAGATCTCTCAGGCGGCGTATCACCTTCATTCGTAGCTTTGCATTGTATCCGGTCAGTAAGCATTCTACGTGCTCACGGTCGAGCAAATACTCAGATTGCTTGCGATTCATACTGTCCAAATAGATGTGCTCAAATTTGAGCGCATCTTCTTGCAGCTCTTCAAGCATTACCTCGATATCGCGCTTGACATTTTTATGTTGCTTCCCGGTCAGTGCCGCAATCTCACGGCTTGACATAGTGACAACAGATCGTGCTTTTGCTACAGTTAATGCAGTCATAAAGACCTCAGTAGTTTGATTGACATCGACCGCCAGTTGCACCTGGCGGTTTTTATTTGCCCAATGTCCGGGGCAAAATCCCTAATGCTTTCGCATCATTTTCTCTGTCGCAGGTCTGCGACCTATAAATCCTGTTGGCTCAAACCCCAGGTCTGTGGCTATGCCGCTTGCAATAGCCTCAAACGTGTTTGCCTTACCTAGAAACTCAACATCAGAACCAAACAGGGTGTCTCTGATGATTACCTTCACGTAGTACCTATGCAGCGGGGATTCCTCAGGCTTCAGTTCAGCTTCGCGATCCAGGATGTCGAGCACCCATTTTCTGAATTCTTTTGCTACCGGAGTGCGGGCAAACATAGCTATCAGATGAGCCCCGCGCAGAGAGAAAACACGTACCTTCATGCGCCGAGATGAACCATTGATGCCATTGGTCACTGATTCGATGACCATTGTCATTCCTAAGGAAAATTCTTCTTCATACTGAGTGAAGAGGTTTGAGATTGACTTAGTGCTTTTGTATCCAAGAGCTCTTGCCACATCAGCAGATGTCAGCCAAACGCCATTCATTTTCTCAACCGGCTGCAGACTTACGCCGTGGAAATTGAAATCGGATTTTGCTACAGTATTCATGTTGGTTTTCTCCGAGATTACTGACATAGAGACCCGGTTGGTGTTAGCGCACTGCCGGGTTTCGTTCATTCTGGGCATTTAACACCATTCCTTTCCGCATACTCCCTAACCGCTCTTACAACCTCTTTGCTAAAAGAACGGTCAGATTTTTCAGCTAGTTCTTCTATGGCCTTCTCCAGCCACTCTGGCATCCTCAATGTTTTCACTTTCATATCGCCTCCTTTGTATGTGCTATGCATACATAGTATGTAGGTACGCATTGCTCGTCAATAGGTATCTACGTACTATCACGTAAAATGTGAGGTATATATGGCAGAAAGAAAATATCGACACCCCCAGGTAAACCTTAGGATGCCTGAAGAGCTCAAAGGTAAGATCGCAAAAATAGCAGAGGCTAATGGAAGATCTGCCAATGCAGAGATGGTAATGGCTATCGAGGCATGGGTTTCATATCACGAAAGAGAAAATGGTGAAAATGTCACCAAAGTAAACATGCCGATGACAAAAGACGAAATGAAAGTCCTTGTGGACAAGGTAAAGGAAGCAGTGGTTACTCAGCTTGTACAGAAGTACACGTTTATACCAAAGGAATGACATAGAAGCCCACCTAGGTGGGCTATATTAAAGCCATGATCTTCCATTTCGGAGGTTTGTATGTGGATATTGAATTGGATAGGAATAGCTCTGGTAGCTTGGGTTGTCATTTCTATCATTGAAGATGCAAGACTTCGTGGATACCGAAAGAAATTTACTGGCCGTCAGAAGAGTAACCGCGAGAAATGATAGATGCAGCATCGGCCGCCTGACCAAGAACTCGCTCATATACAGGGGTTCCGGCCTTGGTGTTAGCTAGTTTGAGCATTGCATTCCTGAATGATCTGCTCTCATATGCCCTTGCCAATGCCCCATAACTGAGAGCTGCGCCGGTGGCAACTCCTCCCGTACCTATCACGTCAGTTGCCACTCCGGCAGGAACAGCTATCTGAAATAACTCCTGCCCTGTAGGCGTTGCTGCTCCGGCGCGAGAGGCTCTTCGTGTTTGGTCTAGGTATTTTGTCAGCCCATTAAGATATTGCCTATCAGCGCCTTTGAACAATATTCCAGTCTGAGATGATAGTCTGTTTACCTCATTCAGGAACTTGTCTGGACTTCCACCGGATTTCTCATAGGCCTTACCGATAACTGACGCTCTTGCGGCATTTCTCCCCCTAGCATCAAGCGATCCATAAAGTTGCTTAACCTCACTTGGCTTACTGCTAAACAGCAGGTTGTTAACAACTTCTGGTGTTAACTCCCCTTTCTGAAGAACATTTTTTAACCGTGTGTTATTTACCAGCTGCGCTTCATTAGCATATACGGCATTTGCTTGCTTGTAGCGATATGCAGCTTTAGCCCCAAGGTTGTCAGTTACCGCGCGATTGATGTCGTCAGTTATAGATGAATAAACCCGATTTACAGCTGCCTGTGACTGGTTTGGCCATGCCACTCTATCCCCTTTAACATCCTGCCTGAATTGCGTCCTAAGATCCCTTAGCAGACCAAAATCTGCACCTTTACTCAGCTCATCCCTGTATGTTTGAAGCTTGGCAATTGTTTGAGAGTCGGCCGCCGAACCAAGCCTTGATAAGTTGGCAATCTCTTTATCAATAGCTGCGACTGATTGCACAGGGTTGATAGCTCCAATGGACTGCATGGCGTCATTAACTTGGGTGAGGCGCTGGCCTGCTGCTTTCTTCACCTTGCTAGTCTGTCGCTGAAGGCTGCTAACAATCTCCTCTGGAGCGGCAGAATCAAACTGCTGCGTATAGTTTTGCACTAACTGACTTCTGGCCTCCTGCTGCCCCCTACGAACCGCACCTGTGCCAGTAACCGGAATCTTTTCCCCGAGAGCCTGAGCAGAACGACCGGCGAAAGTTCCAGGCTGGGCGACATCCGTCGTCAGCAATGGAGCGTTGTTCTTCTCTGCAAAGTCTATCGCCTGCCTTGCCTCCGGAGCAATCTCACCTCTAACCGCGGTAATTCCTCGACCAATTCCCCTTGCTGCAGCAGACAATAAACCTTGCGCGCCAAGGTTAACTGCCGCATTAGTAGCGGCATTTTGAGCAAAATCGCCATCTTGGTTGCCTGCTTCTGATAGCGATCCAAGCGCCATGTTTCCTGCCATGCCAAGCCCTGGGGTTAAATAGCCGCCAATAGTCTCACCAGCTTGCGCATATGGGTCTGTAGGACGATCTACAGGCCGGTAAACATCATCCAGAACCTTTGGCCCTCCTAGCCCTTGGCTGATGGCGTTAATTAGGCTTGCACCACCCTGCAGAACGTCGAATGGGATATTGACTAATCCGCGCGCCGCTTGTTCTGCATTATCCAACATCGAAGGAGCACTACTTCCAGGATTAGTTGGCTGAGCGGCAGGTGTTTCTAGTGTCGAGCCCTGTTGCGCAGGGGTTGTTTGCCCAGCAAAGTATTCATCAATGGCTGATCCGATGTCATCGGTGCTGGTTCCGTCAGGGAACGTAAACGTCTTCCCATTTGCCGTAACTTTCATCATTCCACCTTAAACTGAATGCCTGATTTAGTGGTGTGAGTTCCTGCAGGAGTTGTTGCTGCCGATTGACCTGATGACTGTCGTTTACCGCCAACATTCACTTGGTATTGCTGATTGTAGTTGTCGGTATATTCTTGGATATCTCGCAAAGACTGTTGCATAGAAGCAGGGCTTGAGTAGTCAACCTGTGGCATGCCCTGGAAGTACATTTTCGCCTCTGCAACGGTATTAATCCCGCTCGCCCCCATGTCCCTTGCCGCAGCTACGCCTTGGTTCTGCATGCGACCTTGAATGCGTCTTGATGCATTATAAAGTTGTCGCTGATCTTTATTTCCTGGAAGCCTGCTCCTTATTTCCGCGTCAACAGATGGAGTCCCTGACCCACCAGTAACACCAGTCATGAAGCCAAGCTGGCTAGCATCGGCATTGGCGATCGCGTCAATATCTTTACGCATCGCGTAGTTTTGCGCGTTTGCTGCAGATGTTGGCGGGGCTGAGATTGCGCTGGCAGGTACTCGAACCATATTCCCGTTATCATCCTTGCCTTCATAGAATGCATTGGCACCTTGTCCATGCAGCTTCCCTGATACGGTTACTGTTCTCCCGTCTGATAATTGGACTGTGTTGTCGGCGTCACCACCTGGCCGCCCCCTGACTCGCAGATATGTTTGCTGCTGTTCAGGGGAAAGGCTGTTGAAGTACTGATATTCTCTAACGCTGGCTGGAACTGCGCCGCCGGCGCTGCGCATTGAGTTCTGCGCGCTAATATCCTGACCACGCATCGTGATGTTCTGCCCACGAATCGTATTGGCTTCGCTCGCCTGGTTACTGCGAATGCTTTCATCCAGACGCCCCTGTTCCAGTCTGCGCCCCTGCTGCTTATCTAGCACGTCGAAATACTTATCATGTCCAAGGGAGAATAGAGCCAGATTTCCGGCGAAGTCAGAGAAGCCTTTCGGATCTTGCTGCTGCATAGCGGCCACATCTACCGGGTTTAAGCCAACTCGCTTCATATCATCCGCATTATCTACGAGATATTTACCGAACGCTGCTTGGCCTTGTGATGATGCCAATTGTGCGCGAGTGGCCAGATTTCCGATGGTGTTACGCTGGTCATCGTCGATAAATCCCATGCCATTACGCACAGCCTCAAACTGATCAGGGAATTGCGCTGCCAGGTCGCGCATTGCATTACGATCGCCAGATTTGAAAGCATTCGCATATTGCTGCTGAAACTCCTGCTGGCGTTGCTGTTGTTGCTGCTGGTTGTAGATGTCAGCGACGCCTGCCAGCCCGCGCAGACCGGTAAGAGCAACGTTGTTTGCTCCGGAGCGTGCAAGCTCGTTATTGTCGCGGATCAAGCCTAGCGTGGTGTTGATATCGCTTGCTTGTGGCGCGTTGATATTTTGGCGGCCAATGCCAGCCAGCAACCCGCCGCCATTACTTTCTTGCCATGTTGCCATTAGAATCCAAGCCCCCCTAGCAACCCTAAACCGCCGCCAATAGCCGCACCCCATGGAGTAGATGAGCCAATCAACTTAGCAATGCCGCCACCCAGAAGAGCACCAGATGCTCCGCCACTAATCCCTTGCTGGAGAGAGGACGGCCTGTTACCAGCTGCTGCAGCCAAACCAGCCCCTTGCATCGAAAGCTGGCCCGCATTGTTAGCGAAGTTCTGACCGGCGTTTGCTTGCCCTTGCAAGGCTCCAAGGCCAATATTGGCGAGATTGTTGTAGTTATTCATTTGCCCAGAAAGCCAGTTTTGCCCCAGCGTAGGAGCGATTGTCGCCAAGCCGTTGCTTGTAGCAGTGCTGCCAAGGCCACCAGTAGCCTCTGCTGATGCTAATTGCTGGTATCGCGCCTGATTGGCGAGGTCTTTGTATTGGCCGGAGTTGTAATAATCGTTCAACGCTGATTGCTGGCCGCCGAGCGTGGAGAGGTTTTGCAGTTGCCCAATGTATTGCTGAGCCAGCGGAGTGAACGGCGCAAGGTTTCCCATGATGCGCTCGAACTGCTGGTTTTGCAGGTCAGCAGCGTACTTTGTGGCATCTGCAGCCGCGCCGGCGCCGCCATCCCCGCCTCCACCTTTACCGCCTTTTTCAGCGCGCACGGGCTCTTCCCGCAACATGTATTTGCGGTTAAATGTCATTGCAAAATGCATAGCGTGATTCCTATTTGGAGTGCTGTTCCAGGAACTCCGTCAGCTCTTCGCGAGTAGCGGAATAGAAAGTGACGTCATCAACGCCTTTGAAGTATTTCTTAATGGTGCCGACACGCTTGAGGCCAAGCATCGTGCAGTAAATCTGCCCATGACGGAATTTGCGCGCGGCAAACGAGGTAACGCATTGCACGTTGAAATTCGCCAGGATGAATCGCCAGAAGTTCAAGCCGATTTTCTGGCTGAATCCGCGCGCCTCTTTCAGGTACATCGCGTGACAGTCGAAGGTCAGCGGCTGGATTTCGTGAAAGTAGATGATGCCACCAAACTGGCCATGCACATGCACCTCGAAATAACGATGTCCGGGCTGATAATCGAATGCGTCACCGTTATTGCTACCAGCGATGATATCGGGATGGTTCCCGACTGCCTCTATCAGGTCGATGTTCCGCGTTGGTTTGAATTCAATCATCAGTTAATCTCCCCGTGAGCCCTCAGGTCATCCTCAAGCGCCTTAATGCGCTGGCGAGCCTGAGTGAGGGAGTTGGCGATCTGCTGTATCTGAACGATGTCCAGAATGCCAATCGTCCACGCCTGGTTAGCGTCAAATGTCCCGCGATACGCAGTGCCGGTTGCTGCAGTCCAGCCCGTTCGTTGTGCGCCGACAACCTGAATTCCTGCCACTTTGTACGAAACAGCATTAACGCTGCCGCCAACTTGCAGCTTGTCAGTGGTTGGTGTAGCTACGTTGCCTACGAGGAACGAGCCGCCGGAGGCCTGCACCGATTGGCTCGTTGAGACGGCCTTGGATACATAGTTGGTTTCGATTGTTGAAACCTTTCCCTGCAGAGTGGTGATATTTCCTTCTGCAGTGGTAACTCGCGTTGTCAGTGAGGCGACATTAGTTTGCAGCGATGTAATGTTGCTCTCAGCCGTCACCATGCGGATCGTTAGACTAGCAATGTCCGTTGTGTTCTGGGTGATGCGCGTTTCGTGGTTGGCCAGTTCTGCTTCGTTGGCCGTAATGCGAGTTTCGTGGTCTACAAGCTCAGCCTCTGCGGCTGTGATTCGTGTTTCATGATTAGCCAGTGTCGCTTCAGCAGCAGTGATGCGTTGTTCGTGATTGATGAGCGTTTGCTCTGCTGCCTCAATCCTGGTTTCATGGTCTGCCAGAACTAAATCTTGCTCATCGTTCTTCTTCTGCGCATCCCACGCTCCCTGCCCGGCCTCGTTTGCCTTTCCGGCTACATTACCCAGATCTGTTCCCTGCTGGATGACATAAAGCAGGTAAGGCTGAGAGAAGATATTGCGAGGTAAGAGCGTGGCATCTATGCGCGTAGCTTGGATGATTACCGGTTCTTTCAATCCATCATCAGCCATCATTCAATCCTCAATGAGCAGTCCGATAGAGTTACCGGCGAGCGGGTAATCACGCGAACCTTGAAGCCGATATTTTTCCTTACGCGACCTACACGACGCCATATAGCGCGCTTGTCGTAGATGAATGGAGCGTTGTAATCGACCATTTGCTCTCGGCCGTAGTTTGAGCCATCAACAGTCGCGGAGATGAAAAGGCGCTCCGCCCACTGAGACACTCCAGTTGCAGACTCGAGCTCAAAGTCGAACACCCTGGCGTTATCGGCCTTAAACATCGGCGTGAATAGCAGATGCTCAGCTTGCTTGTCGTATTGCGCGGATGAGTCGAATTTAAGCGCGCCGGTGACAGCCTCTAGCTTGTCCCCAACCGTTACCTGATTGCCTTCGAAAACATAATCAATGGCGCGATGAACGTCATCAAATAGGCCGGTTTTCAAAATGCACCACTGCGGGCCGCTTTGGCTGGCTGTGGCGTCGTAACACAGGACGTGGCGAGGAAGATGGGCGATCAGCAGTTCATGGCTATCAAACCGAATTGACTCCAGCACGCCAGTAGCAAGCTCGTCAGCCGTGTAGCTGCGCAATACCTTTTCCACCGTTGCAGTGGCAATCTGCGAGGCTTGCCCGTTGTTGATCATGTAGATGGAGGGTGCTCCGGTAGACTGATGGCTGATGAACGCGAAAGAATCCATGAACTCAGCTTTGCAGTAAGTTCCAGCGATTCCCCTCTGCACCATTAATGATGGCTGCGCCACATAAATCGGTGCTGTTGCGTCAGCTGACCCAGATAGAGAGAAATACTCGATAGTGCTACTACCAAACATCACGACGAAGTCACGCCACACGCCACAACCAATAATGCCATCGGGCTGACTCTCTGCCGTATAGAACGGACGGAATCTGTCAGGGTGTGATTCATCCTCAAGGTCTGTTACGCCGAAGGTCTGAGTGCCGTCTTTAACCCATACATAACGGCCACGGGCCCGGCAGATATCTCTGACACTGCCAATGTCGTATTGAGCAAAGTCAGTTCCGCCTACATTTGGCGGCCAGTTATCCAGGGTTTTAATCGTGCCATCGTATCGATAAAGCGTCATCGCTCCATTGGCTGCTACCGCCTGACTGGTAGCGCTATGGGCCATGCTTACACGCTTATCTCCCGCTACATCACCTCGCTCATTGCCACCTCGATAGATCTTCCCTCCAGCAACACGATACGGAATATTTTGAACTGTGTTGTACTCCACCCCGCGGGATACTCCAGAAACGTCTGAACGCTTCGCTACGCCTGGGAAAGAGCGAAGATACCCTGATGCATTCAGAACCTCTTTCGGAGTCGCCAGCATGTTCACAGGAAGCAAATCGACGTAATCAGCATTGCGGTAGTCTTTGCCAAGGCCTTTGGCTAATGGCAGCTTTTGGATTGGCATGTGTCACCTACTGATTTGGAATATCGCCGTCAATCGGCGGAAGATCGCCTGGGTAATATCGGTCGATGGTAAACACGTCGTATTTGTTGCCCTGCCCAAGCGGGAAATCTCCTCGGCGGCACATCGAAGGAACAACGAGCGTATCAGTCAGAAGCGCGTCATATGAGCGCTGAGCATTAGTCAGAACTTGAGGCGATGGCTCTACGCCATAATCAGACAGCATGCGGAGGATTAGCTGATAGCCAACTGCATGCTTGTATTTGCGCGGCAGTCCAGAGTCATCGTCTGGTAACGGCTCCTCGCCATCCGCCGCGAACAAATAACCTACGTTCCCGGGATTGATCATCCACTCGGCGATCATGTCTTCGAGGTCATGAATGGCATCCTCGACAGATTGAGGCGCTACATCGGTTAGAGTTGCGTTTGAAGCTACTGCGGGTTTTCTGAGAGCGAATAAGACGATCTCACCCTTTGTCAGAGTCGTTGCCATTGTCAGCCGCCTTGCGCCCACGTTTAACAACCGGCTTAATGTCGTCAACGGAAGCCACAAAGCCGAGCTTTTCGTAAATTGGGAAGTCTTTCTCTGCGATTACAGCCTGAACATGGCCGGCTTCGTTATCGGCAGCCATAAAGATGCTCATGCGATCCATTTCGCCTCCTAAAAATAAAGGGGCCGAAGCCCCTCTTGATTACGGATTGCCGAAGAACTGGCCGCCCATGTGTGGGTTGAAGCACACGTAGGCTGGCAGCAGGTCGAAACGCATTTTCTGCACGTTAGCATCGCCATCCGAGTATTTGTGTACGCGGATAGAGAAGCCTTCGTAAGTTGCGACTGCAGAGTCGATGCTGTTCAGTTTTGGCAGAGGAATGGTACCCAGGCCGCAGAAGAACTTGTTGTAGAACAGGTTCGGCTTCATGGTCTGGCTTGCAGTGCCGATTACAGTTACCGCATCACCAGCTGCAACCTGACGGCTTACTGCGTTGTACTGTGAGTTGGTGGTGTCGTAAATCGGCACGCCTGACAGAGTAACTGTCACTGCGCCACCGGCGGTGGAGTTCGCATCGGCCAGAACGGTTGCGGTGAAGCTGATTGGCGCAGAACCGTTATAAAGCACTTGCTTGCTCTGCTGCTGCAGCCAGTAGGTGTTAGTGAACTTAATCTGGTCGCCAGCTTTCAGGAAGCCAGTTACAGATGCAGTTGCGCCGGTCAGTGTTACCTGGAACTGATAGGTGTCTTTCACCGCGTTATAGGTCACGGTCGGAGCTGTTTGCACCGTCAGCGTGCCACCGAATGCACCTTGCGTACGGGATGCCAGGCCATTAGACATCAGCGCGCGGATACCGCCGAAGTTAGTGGAGATCTGCGCATTTTCCCAGGCGGTGCGAACCAGTTGGTCGGCAGCGTGCAGACCAGATTGCGCGTCTGCCAGGCGCTGAGCTGACCACGGATCCATTACCGCATAGTTCTCACCCTCAACGACGCCCAAATCCTTCAGGAAGGATGCGGTTTGAGCCACATCAGACCATTTATTGATCGGGGTATTGGGGCTACCCAGAGCCAGTGCGCCGTTGTTCATCATGAACTTGGCCAGCTCAGTCTCCAGGTCAGTTACGATGCGCTGGCGAACCGGAGCCAGGATTTCTTCCAGCTGGTTCAGCTTGATTGCCTCTTCAAGTTGCTGATACTCGACGGCAACGGTGATGTAGTTGCCGACGCGGCCAGTTGCCTTACCGGAAATCAGGTTGTTCTTCGCCTGCCCGGAGATGTCGCCGGTAGGAGTGCGCAGAGATGAGAACTGATGCGGACGTTTGAAGCTTACGCTATCGCCGGTATTGGAGTTGATTTCCCCAGCCAGCAATTGACGATCGACGGTCTTTGCCAATACCAGGTCGGACATGAAACCAGGCAGGAATTTTTTCAGGACGATTTGACTGACGTTACTGTTTAAATCATTGGTAGCCATTTAGCTGTTCCTTATTCGATTTTAGCGCCGGGGCAGAGTTTGTTGAAATCATCTTGTTTCGCATCAGCGCCGCCACCACGAACCTCCGGCTCTGGCTTGATGGCTTTCTTAGGCTTCGGTGCCAACTTAACTTGCTGGCTAATCTGGCCTAAGAGGAATGCTGCGCGAATTGGGTCTGTCTCAGCGGCTACACGCTGGCGTAGTTGTTGGTTCTTGCCCAGCGCATAAGCAACGAGCTCAGAACCTTCGTCGGCGGCATGAATCAAGATTTCCTGTTGGATAACCGGAATCTCCTGGCGAACGATGTCTTCCATCTCGCGATAGTCTTTCACCGGAAGCTTTGCTGCTCGCTCCTGATGCTTCGTAAGGCGCTGTGTTAGTCGTTGCTGCAATTCCTGCTGCTGACGTTGCTGCTGTTGTTTAACCTGCTCAGCACGGCCTTTCTTCTCATGCCAATCAGTCATCGCCTGCTCAAACGCTGCTTCGTCGTACTCGCACGACTCAAGGGTCGGCTTTGGAGGAATAACGTCTGATTGTGGTTGCTGCGCTTCTGCTGGCTTGGATTGAATCTGCTCAAGCTGGCGGCGTAGCTCCCGGTTTTCTTTCTGTGTTTCTTTGAAGCCCTTGCGAAGCTCTTTCACCCATTGAGGAGCTGGCTGCCCATCAATGTGATCGTCTTCTTCAGGGTTGAGGCTAATTTCTTCATCACCGATTTGCAGTGAGTAATCCTCTGGCTGCTCTTCTGGCTGTTCACTTTCGGCCTTTTTCTCTTTCTGCTCTGGCTCTTCCTGTGATTTATTCTCAGGATTTTCCTTTGCTTCAGTGATTACTTCTTCGGCTTTTTCCTGTTTTTCAGACAGGTCAATAACCTGACCGTCGATGATCAGTTCGCTTTCCATTGATTACTCCTGGTTAACTCGGCATTGAGTCTGCCGGTGACTGTGGTGATGTGGGGATTTGTTCTTGCTGGGATTTAAGAAGGTCGTTCAGGAGCTGAATTGCATCCATAACCCCTTTCTTGTTGATGTTCTGTGCCTGGGAAAGTTTGTAGACAACGTTAGCCTGACTTTCCTGAGCATCCTGCTGGGCTGTGAACGCTTTAATGACGGTTTCACGCGTCGCGTTATCAGCCTTCTTGTTCTCTGCCTCGGCCGCAACCATCTGAGCCTGTGCCAGAACCATTTCAGGGTTAGGCTGGCTCTGCGCTGCCATCTGCGCCTGCTGGACGATCTGCTGCTCTTCCTGATTTCGCGGCTTAGCGATACCAGAGGTCAGAAGCTGCTTGCGGTTGAACTCTTTGAAGTCTTCCAGCCCTTCACCGTCCAGGTTATCCATGATGATTCCTTGGATAGCAGGCCTCAGCGGATCGGTTGGCAACATAGAGTTGAGGACGTTGGTCAGCACAGACACAGTAGCATCGCGTCTTGCCGTATAGCTTGGGCCAACATCAACAGTGACGTCATAGCGCCCAGTAGATAGGTCGTTCAGCGCTACCACTCTGCCAGTTTGGCGATCAACAACCTGCGCATTCATTAGCGCGATGTCATCGGTGCCGTCTTCGTTAACCACGCGAACTTCACGCTCTGAACCGTAAACTTCTCGAGCCATAGACAGCCAGACTTCACCGGCACGCTTCAGGCTCTTAGCCATGTTGTCAAGGTAGATGAACGATGCCATGTCGGCGCGGTTCATCAGGTTGTTTACCGTTTCCTGGGCTACGTTGCTCGGCATCTGCTGCATTGCCTGGCTGCCGCCGGTTACTTCCTGAATGTCAGCGCTGGTCTGCTGCAGCAGCGCTGCCAATGCCTGGTTCATCACTGCTGGCTGCGTATAGCCTGCTGGCGTAGCACCGGCGATGATATTACCTGCCTTATCCTTTACCTCACGCAGAGGAAGGAACGCTGGACGCTTCTTATTGCGCGCTTCCCAGTGTTTTTCTAGCCCTCTGATTTGCTCCATGCCGACGATAGGAATCTGTCCAGGGTCTTGAGCTGCCGTATCAGCAAGCATCGAAACCTGTAGGTTGTAGAGTCGTTGCGGGTCCATGGCCTTGGCAATGTGGCCTTCAACGCGCTCAATGTCGTCGATAAACCAACGCTTGCCATATACCGGAATAAGCGGGATATGCTCACCAGGGATGCGGCGAGGCTTCTCGAGGAAGTTCTGGCCGTCAACCACTGACACATAGACGCGGCGGCGCTTCACTGAGCGGCGAGCAACCTCTACGAATCCAGCCTCAGCCAGCTCATCCTCGATGTCTTCGATTTGATCGCTGTCGTAAGTAGCGATTTCCCCAGTCAGCGGCTGCTGATAGCTGATAACATCAACAGATTCCTTGCGCACTTCGTAATACTTGGCGATATAAACGACTTCTGGCTGAAACCAGTCATAATTCCATAGCGAAGACGTAGAAATATCGAGAGATGCAGGCGGAGTTTTGCCATATTCCGCCTCGTACTTCTCAGGAGAAAGCGAGTACATGCAGAACGCCCACAGCGCATCTGACTTGTCGTATTTCTTCGCGTCAGGGTCAAACCAAACTGAGCGAGATGGGTCGTATATCGGCTCGATAGCGATGCGCTGCCGTTCGTCCATCGGGTCGTATTCATTGACCAGCATCGATGTCAGGCGGAAGCAGCCAAAGCCGCCGGTAGCTGCATCATCAAATGCGTTATCGCAAGCCTCGCCGCCATCGGTCTCTTCATAGTCTGCACGAAACAGACCATTCAGCTTGTTGGCCAGCTCTTCGCTTGCCTCACGGTCGCCAGGGCGAAACTTCACAGTGATGCGGTTGTTCCGGTACTCAGCAATGATGCGGTTAAGCTCAGTGGCCACCTTGTTGATTTCAAACTTCGGGTATTTCTCAAACTGGTCGTCAAGCTTGGTTCCCGCTGCTGTTGCTCCTTCCCATTGACCGCCAGGGACACGAGCGAATCGCGTAGCTTCGATGCACTTCTCGCGCACGTCTTGCTGGGGCGTATAGGCGCGGTCAAACCTGAGCATGACGCGCTCATGTTTTTTCTCTAATGTCTCTGCCATGTTTACCAACCGGAGGATGAGGGAACGTAGATTTCCGTTTCTTCTGGCGCCATCGCCGGACAATGCATGCACATCATCAGGGCGTCGGCCAGGTTAGGTGACGGGATGCCGAGCTTTTGCTTCATGTCTACCTTCGTCATAAGCTCAAGCTTTCCGTTGCCATTGAATTTGCGCTGTATCTGCGTGAGTTCAGCGAATGCCTTCTCAAGCATCTTCTCGCCGATAGCTTCCTTGTCGAAGCTCAGCATGCTGTCAGGGTCTGCGTAATCACCGTGAACAACGGCGCGGTACGTCAGATAGAGCCTGTCAGCCAGGGTGTAGTAGAACTGAGCGCGCTTGTTGCGGAACACGTCGCCGATAGTGCGGATATTGTCGCCCTGCACCACTTCATCAGCCCAAGCCCCGGACTGATACGGCGCATCCTCATCGAACGGAGATTCGCTCCCCTTGAACATGGTCGCGGTGATCTTCTTACCGGCGAATGAGTCAGTAACCTGACGACGCAATCCAGCGCCGAGGCCATCACCATCCCAGAGGAAGTGATCTGCGTTGTCACTAATAGCCAAATCAGCAGCCCAGTCTGCACCTTCGTTGATATCCATATGGATACCTTCCTGAATGCGCTTAACTACCGAACCATGCCGCATCGCATAGCCCTTAGCGTCTGGACCTGTATCTGATGGGTCATGCGCAACAATCACCGCGCCTTTTGCTTTCCATCCGAGTTTGATATGCGCGTCAGTTGCAGCCTCTAACCATTCAAACTTGATAATTGCCATCTCTGACGCTCCCACGGGCTCACCAAGGTACACATGCCGGTAAAGCTCATGATTAGCCTTCTTCATAATCTCCATATCCCTGCGGAGAGTTTCCGGGAACCATGGATTGGCGGTGTAGTTGATCTGCTTAACGATGCAGTAGCGATTACCGTTTTCGTCATAGTCTGGGTAGATGCGATTGGTAACAAATCGCTGATGAGTATCACTGAGCCTGTTTTTCGGGTTGTATGCCACCCATATCTCTGACTCAACTATCCGCCCATACTCATCGCTGTAATACTCTTTACGTACCGTTGGGATAAGTGTTTCCCATGAATCCTTGGATACGTTCTCGGCTTCCTCTACAAGCGCGGCGTCGAAGTTTGCGTAACCCTTGATGTTTTCCACGTTAAGCCGCAAGAAATCGAAGCTGATGCGTCCACCGCTATTGGCGAATATTTCAGTCTTATTAACCGTCACCAGTGAGTGCAAGTTGCGGCGATTAATCTCTTCAACGATTTCCGCATAGCATGATTCCTTAATGGACTTCATGTACTCGCGAAAACAGATAAGCTTCCATCCGTGATAGATGACGTTATTGAGGAGGATTGTTATGAACGTTCGCGTCTTGGCAGAACCTCGGCCGCCATGAGCAACTTTAAATCTGGCTGGCTGCAGGTATTCCTCAAACGCTTCAGGAATGCTGCATTGATCTGTCATTGCGTCTCGCTTTTCACCACGTTATACACCGGTGCTTTTGGCGTCATGGAGCCGTCGTCGGATGTATGGTTAACATCCTGCTTCTCTCTCCACTTATCTTTCTGCCTGTTCTTAAGCCAGAAGATCATCGCCGTTACATCGCCAGGCACATGCTTCTCTGCATCTACATCCTTGAACCCGTCAGCGGTTTTCTCTTCTCGCTTTTCTTTTGCCGTGTAGCCAATTGCCCTATTGAACAGGGTGCTTGCCACTTCCCCATCAGCTACAGCCTTTCCCTTTTTTATGGACTCTAAAAACTCAGGGTGTTCGAGCTTCCAGTTGTTGATCGTTGCCTCGCTAACCTCGAAGAAGCTAGCAAGTTCTGCGTCGGTATAGCCCAGCAAGCACAATTTGCGAGCCTGCTCGGCATACGCCTCTTGATACTTTGTTGGGCGAGCCATAATTACGCCTTAGTGAATGCCTGAGCGTACTCAACCATACGGCCAGGGGTTAACTGGATAACACTCATGTCACCCAATGGCAGGAAGCCAGCGGCGATCTTCGCGTTGCACTTAATGGTGAAGTCGGCGCGGTCAGAGCTAACCACGATGTCGTAGTCAGTTGCTGTAGCGCCACCGGCAGCGACCACTTGGAAATACTCGGTCTTGGTGGGAGTGGCATGAACGCCAACCAAACCGCCTTGAGGGAAGCGTGATGCTGCGATATGCGACTTAACCACTGGAATCAGGTTTGCCACCGAACCGGCGGTAGCTGTCTGCATGGATGTGATTGCCATTACTTAGCCCCTTTCTTTGGTTTCTTCTTGCCTTTACCGGCTTTACTCATAGCAATGGCGATAGCCTGGTCTTGTGGCTTGCCAGATTTAACTTCAGTGGCGATGTTCTCGCTGATGACCTTTTTAGACTTGCCTTTCTTCAGTGGCATTTACTCTCTCCACAACGATGAATATTGGCTGATTGATAGAGAATGAATCGACATTACCTCCTGAATAGCAATCCATCTCTATTGCTACCTGAACCGCAGAGCGAGCGTCTTTACCGCATCGCATAGCAGTTCTAGCAATTAGACCTCCAGACCCAATCGCGTATGGCTCAATCTGCAGGGAAATATTGGCTCTAGTCTCGCCTTTATCTTTGCTGATGATGTAGGCTCGGCCGACGCCGATGATTGCGATCGATGAGAAGCCGAAAGTGGGAAGGAACTCAGTTGAGTAATTCAGACCATTAGACAATAGGTCTTGCAACTCCATCTCTGCACCGCAATCCCCAGAGCAACCAATGGCAAGCACCTTTTCGCCATATACGTGCCATTCTGATGATGGTGCTTCATATATCTTCTGCTCTGTCTTTGAGCAAACGACATCGCCAGTTGATGCCTGGGAGTCGGATGCCAAAGTCTTGCCGTCCCATGCAACTGTGGTCATGTCATACTCCAGTAAAAAGGCCGAGCGCTTCTTCAGCCATCTTAATGGCCTTATCTACACGACCGACGACACCGGGTTCTGTTTGCACGCGCGTATAGGCATCTTTGAACAGCTCGTGCTTGAGCTTGTTGCCACCGATGAAAGTGATTGCCTTCTCACCTGCAGCGGTATCGCTCTGAACCAGTTTGAACACTTCGAGGTTCATTGCCTGCTCTTCGGTCATTTCTGTAATTGCCATGATTGGCTCCAGTTGTTTGGTAAAAGCCATTATCGAAGCCACTCAGAGAATGGCTTCTGTAATAGCGAAGTGATTAGCAATCAGCATCCGGCTTCGCCACGGACCGGCAAGCGGCCATACAAGCTCGCTTCATATCCATCTCAGCCTGGCGAGCCCACTCCACTGCTTCCCAATCGCTCCGGACATCGCCAAAATGCTCCCGCAGAAGTTTGATGAATTGGCGGCTGATATCTTTGAATTGGTTCATCTTCCCGATTTCGCCAAATGACAGCTCACGATATCCCGTTACAGTGCTGCCATCTTGCGGCTTAGCTTCACTCATTATTCCCCCTGTTATTTCAGGCACTGCGTGTTGATGTATTCCTGCAGCGCTTTCAGTGCTGTTTGGTCACTGACGATCCCGGATCTGATACCGAGAAAGTTTCGTCCAGCAGTTGAAGAGAGTTCGATGGTGCCATCATCGCCCATGCCGGAGGAGCTGGCGGTTTCGGTTGTGGCGGGCATAGAACACTTGCCTTTGACGAGCACCCGACCACCATTATCAAGCTTGCGCTGCAGAGCATCATTTTTAGCTTTTGCATCCGCTAACTCCTGGGTGTATTTGGCATCCAGCGCGGCAACATCGCGCTTCCTGGTTTCCATATCAGTGATGGTAGTGCGGGCCTGATTCAGCGCATTGGTTTTCTCATCGCGCTGACGCTTGTATTCGGTAGCGTTATCTCGGTAATGGTTGACCGCCCATCCCAACGAAACTATCAGGCAAGCGATAAGGCCAATGGCGATTGCTGTTAGCCTGTTCATGACAGAAACAGCGAGCGTTCACGCTGCCTGCGAGGAAGAAGAATATCCGGATCGTTGCCTGCTCGTTTCCATGCCAGGAACTGATCTGCAGCACCAGTATAATCGCCAGCCTTGAGTTTTCTGAGCAGTGTCGAGCCATTGAATGCTGATGCACCGATGTTGAACACCAGACTGCAAAGAGCATCGTATTGGTTCTGGTTCAGCGTGATATTCGCCGAATTGATAGCTCGCTCAGTCCACTGCAGGTCAAAGCGCAGCAGATCGGATGATTTCTCTTTCGAGATAGTCATACCCATTGCAACAGGCTTGCCATCAACCAGGCCAGTATGACCGACGCCGATCGTGGGGATACCGCGTGTATCTTTGTAGGCAGAGAGTTTTTCACCCTCTTGGCGCTTCAGGAAGTCGATACCGTTATTGCTGATTTTCATCGCTAGCACCTACTCGCTTGCTGATAGCGCTGATGGCGATATTGCGGAGCTTTTCGACACCGATGAATCCAACCATGCCACCAATGAAAGGAGACATGCTTACCGGCAACCCGAACACATCCAGAGCACTGGAGATGCAAAGAGAAAGGGCGCCACATAGGACGCCCTCAATCCAGCGATTCTTTCGCTCTACACCATCGTAAATTAATCGGCCATAGCAAATTAACCCGGCCATCATTGAACCAAGAATTTGCGGCCATGCGTTTTTAAGGCCGTTCAGAACGTCGGCCCAGAATCCAGGGTCACGTTCATTCATTTGACGATCCTGCATACTCTAGCCCCTACACTCTCCCCGCCGAGCGAGTCAACGAATGCACGGTCGTTATCACAGAGAACACGGAGAGCGCCGATTTGAGCGCCCCAAGCATCCTTCTTCCACAGTTCAACAGTGGAGATAACTTCATCATCGGTCTTTGCGCTTGCGAGGCCATATGAAACGACAGATCGCGGGTACGCGTAGGCCGCCGAGTTAATCCTCGAATTAACCTCTGCAGCGAGATAAGAAAGGAGAATTAAGCCCAGCAACCAAGGAGACGAACTCACGAAACCAGCCCGGACGAGCTCAGGTAATTTGAGCATGGTGGGTTCCTTACATTGCTATGCTGTAGTCAAAGGTTCAGCCCGCAGCCGTAGACGATCAGCTACTAAGAGGATGCCATGGAGTGTGTCGCTGTTGGCTGGGGCTGAAATGCAAAAAGCCCCGCACTAAGGCGAGGCTAAAATGTTGTGTGGTGGCCGGTGCTGATCTCCGGCTTGCTACCTGGATTGGCCGGGAGGGTGACGTCCCCGTATAGCTATCCCGAATTTTAGCGCAACAGCCTGCGCATTCACCACAACGGAAAGAGCACTCGGATGCGTGACCATCACTCCAAATATTCTGGGACTATTTGGCGCTGAATGCTCTTACCTGTTGCGATCAAAAAAGCCGCCGCAGCAACTTAAGAGTCACTAACGGCAGCTTATGTCACTATTATGGGTAAATAGGTAAAACAAAGTCAAGCATTATCTATGCAACATGCTTAATTTTCTCTACACGTTTGCGACTGTTGAACGCATTTACCATCGGAGCATAGAGCATATACAAGCTCGCTTTGAGGATTTCAGCCACTTCTTTGCGGCATGTTTCCTCTGACGGCTTTCGCCACCCTTCTCCTAATCTACCCCGGTTAATCTTGCGGGGTTTTGCAGTCGCGTGATAGTAAGATGCAATGGCTCGCTTGGATGTACCATGAGCGTAGTAGCTGAGCAGGATGCCAAAGGCCTTCTTGTCGATAAACATGACGGAATCTACGACCTGAGAAATCAACATTCCATCATCGTCATTGCACATTGGCCTACTTGGATTCTTGCTTGGCTCTACGCTTTCCATGAATTTGGCGATCATGTTGCTCATGCGTCGCTCGAGTCGCCCCGTATAAACCCATGCGCCCCACAGCTCAAGCCAGCCATTTACCCACTGGTGCTGCTCATCGTCCAACTCAAATTTACTGATGTTCACGATATGCCCTCCGTCTTAACCGTTCCGTGACGGTCTTGTTTTGTGGTGAACAACGTATGCATGCCGCGCCTGTCGATTACCCTAACGACCATGTTTCCGCCGGGACGCTGGACCACTCCATGACATCTGCCGGTTAGAGCGCGGAGGAATCTCGCCTCTTCGATTGCTGCAGGTATGCTTGTAAACATCAGGCTGCCTCCTGGAGTTTTTTCAGTTCCCGCAATTTCGCTCTGTAACGCGCTCTAATCGCGTCTAACTCTTCGCGGGTGTATCGGTGTGGGTTGTTGTTGTTTTCAAGCGCCATGACTCGCTCAGTACCGATTTTCGTGATGAGATTGATTCGGTATTGAGTGATTGCGCCGGAGTGATGGACGTTGCAGGATGCGCACTGCAGATGGCAGTTATCTTCGTTGAACCGGAGCTGACCGGCCGCCGCTGTCGTCCTGAAGTGACCAGCGTGATATTCCGTTGCCGTTTTACTGCCGCAGCTAATGCAGCCAATTCCCTCATCCCTGGCTCGTATGTAATCGTTGAAGGCTCGCTGGGTCATGGCTATCCAATGACTCAATGGCTTCGCGTCAGCCCTGCGCTTGTTCCACTCGCGACGTGCAGATGCCTCAGATTGCTTTTGCTTGCGCTCTGATTGCTGCTTTGCGTGTTGGATTGCACAGGATGGACTACAGACGATTTGAAGGGTGTTGCGAGGGTTAAACTTGGCTTTGCATTGTCGGCAGGTTTTTGGCTTCGGCAGCTTGATACCTTTAGCCATTCAATACTCCAACTTTGAATCGTTCTTTAATTGATTTTCTCTGCAAAAATCCACCCACTTTTTTTCTGTCTTTTTATCCAAAAATTTAACCCTGCATGATTTGGCATTTTTTATGGCAGAAAAAGGCTTGTTTCTTTGTGGGAGTTGACTTCTGAATGAGTTTGCCGCCGGAATCAGTACTGAATAAAGATAGTCAGCGATGCTCATCATCATCCTCCGCGTTTCCGATTACCTTATCAGCCTGACGGTCTATCTCGTCGTTGCACTGTTGGCAGATGTAGCACTCGCCCTCTGCCAGCGCCGATAAGCAGCTGCAGCAGATATCTGTTCCGTACTTATTCGGCACCTTCATAATTTCTGGGATGGTTATGGCGTTCATCGCACGCATCTCATCAGCAGGAACAAAACGGCATTGCCCGGCCATGCGAGGCTGAGTAGCAGCATCTTTGTGGTTGATAGGGTTGGCTCGTATTTGCAGAAGAACTCGAAGCTGCGGCCAGCGATGAAGCAGTAAGCGCAGGCGGCTATTACTCCGATAAAAATTAATATCGCTATCATGGCTTTCTCCGTGCACGACGACGCAGCCACATACTGTCGGCTAATGTCGCGGTGTAATTGAATGTTGGGGTTAACTCGGGTTTGGTGCGGGGTTTTCTGGTCTTGCGGTGGTCAGTCTTGAATATCAGGTTATCCATTATGATTTGCGTTGGACTTCGCTGGGTCATGCGGCTTTGTCTCCATATCGATTAGCCCACTCGATAGCGAGCCGGGATTCATCGCTGAACTTGACGCCCTGTTCAGTGCCGAACCAGTAGATTGCCTCGATGACTTCCACCATTTCCGCTACCCGCATCTTGCTTGTCCGCTGACCGAACATTACAACGCCACCACCGATTCCTGGCGCGGTTCGTTGTTCCTGCTTTTTGGTCTTAGCGACAAGCGCGGTGATCATGTCCTTCCAATCGTCTTCGTCGTATCGCTCGCCATACCAAACGACTTGCAGCGCAAGGTCATGCAGCAGCGGCCACATTTTCCGATTTTGCGATAGGGTTCGTTTGGGTGGGGATACTTCAACTTCGATTGGTTTGGACTGGTCTAGCGGTAGATTTTTGAGGTGCTCTATTAGGTTCTGGCGTATCTGTGGGCTTCTTAGGTAGAAGAACTGTTTAGCCATTTCGCCCTCCTGTTCTGGTCCTCAGCATCCTGTCCTGCTCGATTAATTTTCCAATCATGGCTAAGACAAATGCTATTTTTTGATCGGCGCCGGATGTTTCGTACCGCTGCATGAGTGTAAACTCAGGCCTATCTGCTGACCGTAAGGTCTTTTGTATTTCATTGGATAAAAAGGATGTATTCATGGGTATCCTCACGTTAGATATAACATGCCCCCATTGCCTAAGGGACAAAGCTGTTTTAACCGCTTATGGGCAAACAGCTAAATCGAATAAAGAGTATTGTGTAAGTTTTCTCTGTCGTAGTTGTGGCAACCCTGTTTCCGCTAATGTTGATTCTCCATATCAAGAGAGCCCTATGGATTATACGCGGATCAATAGTGATGACTCGCTTCCTAATAGCCGAAGATTTGTGCTCATGGACTACTTTCCAAAAGCAGTATCCCATGTAGCTCCTGATAGTTGCCCAGGGCGTGCAGCAAAGTTTTTCATTGAATCCAAAGAAAACTTGGCTCGTGGTAATTTTGAAACATCGGTAATGCTCTGTCGCAAGGTTATTGATATAGCTACTCGCGAAATACTTGGCGAGGACTCTAAAAAAGAACAGTTATCTCAGCGTATTTCCATGCTTCATGGCAAAGGAAAAATTACTGAGCAGATGAAAGACTGGGCTCACATCGTCCGCATCGACTCCAACGGGGCAGTCCATTCTGACGAAGAGTTTTCCCAAGAAGAGGCTGAAGAGATGATCGGCTTCACTGAAGTGTTCTTGATCTACTCATTTACTCTTCCCGAGATGGTTAAAGCCAAGCAGATTAAACGAGAGTCATAATCGACGGGCTGGCTAACGCTGGCCTTTTTTCATTTCCCTGTAAAGTCAGGCTGCCCGTGATCTGTAACTATCCCAGGTGAACGCTAGTGTGCAGCCGCCGCCATCATTCATGCGGTCAATAACACGCTCTCCGATGAATGCTGATAGTTCTTCCTTGCTCTGGTTGCTTATCAGGATCGTCGGCCGCATGCGCTCGTATCGTGTGTTGATGATTTCGAACATAATCAGCTTCTCAGCCTCGCTTCCGAACTGAACGCCAATCTCATCGATTATCAGCAGGTCTGGCCGGGTGAACTGGCGGATAACTTCGTCTTCAGTCCGAGTGGATGTCTTAGACCATGTCGATTTGTATTCCCTGGCAATCTTCAGTGCCGTGGTGAACGCTGCCGGACTCTGGTGAGACTCAATGACGCTCTTCGCTATAGCCAGCGCCAGATGATTCTTGCCAGTCCCAGGCTTGCCGCACATGACCAACCCACCGCCACGCTGCAGACGTTCAGGCCATTTCGATGCATAGGCCTGGCACACCTTCAAGGCACGCTTGGCTTCTTCGCAGTCGGGCACGTAGTTTTCGAAGGTGCACTCAGCGAATCGTTCAGGGATCTGCAAATCGGCCTTGAGCCTCTCAACCGTTCGAATCCTTGCATCCTCGCCAGCTCGTGCCTTTTGGTTTTTCAGAGATGCCAACTCATCGCACAAGCAATGCGGGCATGGGCTTGGCGCTGATGGAATCTTTACTGGCCCAGTTGAAAGCCGGGTTCTTTGCTCATACACGCCATGAGTCGGGCAATTTGCTGATACCAGCTCAACATGGCTGTGAGCAATCTCAACTGGAGGCTTGCTCAGCTCGGATAGTTTTTTCTCAAGGTGAGATATTCTTTCGTCGATGTTCATGATCACTCCATCGCCCATGAAGGGATGTCAGTTTGTCCATAATCTTTGGTGGCGAAGTTCTCAGGAATCGCCCGCTGATTCGGTCGAGCTGGCTGATGATTCTTGGCAACCTTGGGTTCAAATATCCCCTGCCATCCGCTGGCGATACTTTGGTTGATTATCTCTTCAGGGGAGTATCCCTTCTCACGGCTTTTCAGCAGGACGTTAATCGCCATGGTTACGCTCTGCATGGATTTAATCGACTTTCCGATCTCCTTGCGGTAGGTAACCCATGAAGACCAGGTTTCAGCAGGAAGCCATTCCGGTAACTCTGCTGTCATCGGGTCGAACTTCTGAGACGATTTTTTGGGGGATATAGGGGGTTTATTAATATTGTCTTTAGTTGTCTTTAAAGAATGTCTTTTGTGTGTCTCTAACTTGGAGACTCCAACTGTCTCTAACTTGGAGACAGTCTTTGTCTCTAACTTAGAGACAAAATTACCAACTTGGAGACACTTGCTGAAACGCCATGCAGAAACCTCCTTGTTAACACCAATTTGACTCCCTTCCATAAAAAGGCAATTCATTGAAAGCAGTTCTTTTTTTGCCTTGTTGACGTTCTGCCTTGATAGCCCGGTTATCGAAGCTATCTGCTCATCAGCAATGCGATCTGCCCTCTTGTTGAAGCCGTATGTTTTACGGATGTAGGCCATCATCAGCTTCAATTGCCGCGCTGTTAAATCTGCGCCTGCGATAGCTTCCAGCAGCTCGTTAGCGACACGGGTATATCCGTCATCGATATCAGCCACTCTTCTCTCCTGCTCGCCAGGTTCAAGCTTCGGAAATTTGATTACCTCAGCAGTATTTGCCATAATTACTCCTGTGAATTGATCCAGTCATTCGCTATCACGCCTCGAAAGCTGCAACTTCCGGGGCGTTTTCTTTTGGTGACAGATATCCAGCCAGACGCTTAGCCAACTCCGCCATTTCTTCGTCTGCTATCCCATAGTTCAGGACAGCCAGAGCCATGCTCATAGTCTCCAGCAAGCCTGATTTCCACCGGCTAACCTGGGACTCATGAACACCCATAGCATCAGCAAACTTGCGCTGACCCATTACTGCGATTTTGTTCAGAAGCGACGAATGAATCTTCATCGCCGTCTTGCGTGTGCTTGCAGTTTCCATGCGTAATACTTCCTTTGTGGTTTAAATAAATACGTGCGGCATCCGTGGGGATTGCCACTTTGGTTTATGCGACCGAAGCAGTCGCGGTTAAGTTGTGTAAAGAGCGGTGGTGCTTATGCTGCTTGTTCTGGGTGTTTAAACAGATTTGGGAGGTCTGGGCGGATCTGATAGTTCTGCACCTTGCCTCCAGTGGCCTGAACGATGGATTCAACGTTCTCTGGAGCCACTTTCGCCTTGCAGTGCAACCACTTCTGCACTGCCGACTGACTTACGCCACATGCGATCGCCAGCTTTTTCTGCGTTCCGACGATCGCGATGGCGGTTTTAATTACTTGGTTGATAACTGGTTCCATAAAACCACCTCCGTTGTATTCAAGTCATAATATACAACTATAGTTTTATTTTGGCAAGAATATAGTTGTTTGACCACGTATAACCGAGGTTGTATTTTCTCGGATATGAAAATGACTCTCGCTCAAAGATTGAAGGCCGCCATGTTGGCCGCAAACCTGACGCAGTCCGCACTAGCCGATTTGGTTGGTGTGTCACAGGCTGCAATACAGAAGCTAGCTTCTGGAAAAGCAAAAACGTCGACTAAAATCGTGGAGATCGCCAGGGCATTGAATGTTCGTCCTGAATGGCTCAGTGAAGAATCTGGGCCGATGAGGGATGAAAGTGATAGCTCTTATTCAAAGCATCACCCTGATTCAGCTACACCGCCGTTTGAAGAGTGGGAAGCTGGTGCTTCATGGGATAGAAATACCCCTTTGCTCAGGGATGAAGTAGAGGTGCCTTTTTTGCGAGACATTGAGCTCGCCGCTGGGGACGGAAGTTATAACGAAGAACAATATGATGGGGAAAAATTGAGATTCTCCAAAGCCACGCTGCGCCAGGTTGGCGCTAGTACCGATGGCAAAGGAGTTTTGTGCTTCCCAGCTCGCGGCAACAGTATGGAGCCAAACATACCAGACGGTACTGAGATAGCGGTCAACACGAACGACAAGAAGCTAGTTGATGGAAAGCTTTATGCCATCAACCAGAACGGATGGAAGCGCATCCGGGTTCTTTATCGTGTTGGGCCGGATAGGATAAGCCTAAGAAGCTACAATTCGGCCGAGTACGAGCCGGAGGAGAAGGATATTAACGAAGTTGAAATTATTGGTCGTGTTTTCTGGTACGCAGTTCTTCCTTGAGCAACACCCTCAAGCTCGGTAATCACCCGAGCTTTTCTGCTTTCTTCCTCCAAGATCACACTTTTTAACCTTAAATCCTCTCCTTCACAAAAAATTTCATTCTTTTAATACAACCAAAAACAACCACTTAAAACAACCACGCCTATATTTACAACTTCGGTTGTTGACATAAATACAACCATGGTTTTAAATGAAGTCATCGAAACGAAACATCGATGCGGCAAACGGAACAACCAGCCGCGCCAGACATGAAGTCAGGCTGCTTCTTTAACAATCCAGATTGAGACTGATTCGGTCTCACCAAAGTGAAGTTGGCTTTGGGGTGTGGTGAATGCTCAGGCTGATGCGCGCTGAAGTGCACAGGTGTTGCAGGCAGCGATGATGCTGTAACTGTTTCAGGTCGGAGATCAGCACCGGCCACCACATCACCAAAGCTAACTAACGGAGAAATCCACATGAACAGCAAAGAACGTAAGAAGCTGGCTCGAGCAATCGCACATCGAGCAGAGCGTAACAAAGACATCAGCCTGGCTCGCAATGTGGCCTCGGCACTGGTTGGGAATTCGCGAGTTGCCAAGGCGCTTTCGCTTATTGAATACAAAGCATGCCCTCGGCCAGTTCGTGAGTCAGCTGAAGGCGGCGCGATGTGCTTGCCAGAGGTGGCGATGTTCGCAGCTGGGCATCGCAAGCAAACAGAAACGATTACAGCGAGGTGACCCATGAAATACAAAGTTGGTGGCGTGTACAAATACGCAGGAAGTGAAAAACGATTTGTAGTTTTTGGCGTCCATCAAACAGCAAGTGGCACCGCCGTCTGGGTTCGTCAGTTGGATATGAAGGTGCCAGACGATTTTGTAGGAACGTGGAATTTAACAGCCACCGAGTCAAATGAAATTGCTGATGTAGCAATGGGGCTTTCATTAATAGTCCAGTCGGGGCATATGCGGTTATGTGATGCCAAAGAGATAATTATTAATAGATTTGGTTTGAAAGTTAAAGGAAGGAGTTTAATAGACTTTATCAAGTTCATTAATGGCATAGCTCGCCAACAGACAGCCTAACTGTCGTGTTTTTTCATGATGACGAAGGCACAGAAAATAGCTGAATAAATTATAAAAACAGCCGCCTGGCGGCTTTTTTATTCCCATCGCTAAGCCAATTTACGAGTTGGTTCAGCAATGAATACCTATCAATCAACAGGAGTGATGCCGTGAGCGAGTCAATCGATTTAACCTTTATCGAAATTAAGCCGGAACAAGCTCCGGCGCTGTACATCCCAAATGGCCTCGATGCTTATCTTGAGCACATCAAGGCAAGCGTAAATGAAGCGCCAGACCTAAGCACTAAGAAAGGGCGTGATCGCGTTGCCTCCTTGGCTGCACAGGTAAGCCGCAGTAAGACTGCAGTAGAAAAACCAGGGCGCGAGTACCTTAAGAGGCTTAAAGAGGCTGTAAAGCCTGCTGAGCAAGAAATTAAGCGGTTCGTTGATGCGTGCGACGCACTTCGTGATGAGACGCGCCGACCATTGACTGAGTGGGAAAATGAGCAAGAGCGGATCAAGCAAGAAGAGGAGGTCAAGCGCGCAGCTGAAGAGCTAGCCAAGCAGGTTGAATCAGATCATGAAGTCGCCCTGCTGCTTAATGAGAAATATGACCGAGAAGTTGCCGAGGCAAAAGCAGAAGCCGAGCGCCAGCGCATCGCCCGTGAGGAAGAGTTAAAGCGCCAAGCAGCAGAACAAGCCCGCATCGAAGCAGAGCAGAAGGCAAAGGCTGAACTTGAAGCTGCAGCGCGACGTGAAGCTGAAGCGCAAGCAGCAAGGGAGCGTGCAGAGCGTGAAGCCAAAGAGGCAGCGGAGCTAGCTGAGCGCCTGCGAATTGAGGCGCAACAGAAGGCTGAGCGTGACAAGCAGGAAGCCATTGCGGCGGAGCAGCGCAAAGCACAGGAAGCCGCTGATAAGCTGAAGCGAGAAACTGAAGCGAAAGAATCAGCTCGACTGGCAGAAGAGAAGCGAATTGCCGATGAAGCTGCGAAACGAGCCGCAGATATCGAGCATCGCAAAAAAGTAAATAACAAAGCTTTGGCAGATTTAATCTCTGCTGGCGTACCAGAAGACTGCGCCAAAAAATGCATCACCGCCATCGCTAAAGGCGAAGTATCAGCCATCCGTATCACCTACTAATCAAAACGCTTTCAGGAGTCACCCATGATTTTCGCAATCGCGGGAGGCGCTCGCATGGGTGCCTTCCAGCTACATGAATCCCTGCTCGAAATCATCACCCGCCGGATGCGCTGTATTGGCCGGTGGTTGAAAGACACTCTTAATCAAAGAGGTGAGCCCTAATGGACATGACAAGAACACTGCAGCTTCTCGCCCTGCTCGCCAAAGAGAAGAACGACAACACCCTATTCCAGCTTGCTAACTCTCTTTTCTATCGGGGGATGAAATGAAAATGACATTCGTATGCACCGAATATCACGCCAAGGCTGGACAGCGACAAGGTGAGGTTCGCATTGAGGCGGACGGTGTCGCTTTGTTCGGTCATGTTGATGAGAAGCAGATCATGAACCAACTCGACCTCAAACCTGTGTTCGAGTGGCTTGCAGAGAATGGATATACGGTCACAGAAAATAAGGCGGTTGCATGAGCAGCGTAGTGCTTGATAGCGATGAGAAATTTATCTCTCACATGACGTCAGAATTGGAGAGACAACTCACCGAATCACAGGTGCAGACTGATGCTCGTTGGAACGGTTCGGAACGTCAAAGCCCGTCCGTTACTTGGGATGAATTCGCAGGAAACTTTAGCTAAGAGGTCGCCATGAAATTTGAAAAAGCCATGAGAAAGAAAGCCAAGCTACGGCTGGCACTTACCGGGCCAAGTGGTTCAGGGAAGACATATAGCGCGCTTCTTGTTGCCAAAGGGATTGGTGGAAAAATTGCCGTGCTAGATACCGAGAAAGGAAGCGCTTCACTCTACTCTGACGTTGCTGATTTTGACGTGCTTGAGCTGGAGCCGCCTTTTGCGCCTGAGCGCTTCATAGAAGCGATTAACGCAGCTGAGCAAGCCGGATATGACACGCTGGTTCTTGACAGTATCACGCATGAATGGAGTGGTGTAGGTGGATGCCTGGAACTGGTAGACACAATCGCCAAAGCGAAGTTTCGCGGAAACTCCTGGTCAGCATGGAGTGAGATAAACCCACGCCATCGCCTCTTCCTTGATGCAATTCTGCGCTCGCCAATGCACATCATCGCAACTATGCGCAGCAAGACTGAAACGGCTCAGGTAGAAGAGAACGGCCGGAAAAAGGTCGCTAAGCTTGGCATGAAGTCAGAACAGCGAGATGGGGTCGAGTACGAATTCACAACCGTCCTAGATATAGGGCATGAAACGCATCATGCGATCGCCAGCAAGGACAGGACGAAGCTATTCAGCAATTCAGACCCAGTAGTTCTAAGCGAGCAGACAGGAAAGCAGCTTCTTAGCTGGCTTGAGTCAGGCGTGAACCCGGCGGAAGAGTCACTGAAGGTATTCACGCAAGCCGCAGCGAAAGCCGGAAATATTGATGAGCTGAAGGCTTTATTTGAAGAGGCATGGCGCACGCTGCGCGGGACGGAATATCAGGCAAAAGCCAAAGAAATATATGACATCCGCAAGGCGGAAATTGAGCAGAATAGTGAGGCAGCATAATGGCAAGTCGTGGCGTTAACAAAATGATTTTACTTGGCAACCTTGGTAAAGACCCAGAGGTTCGCTACACGCAAAATGGCGGCGCTATTGCCAACCTGACAATTGCCACCTCTGAATCGTGGCGTGACAAACAATCTGGCGAGCAAAAGGAGAAGACTGAATGGCACCGCGTGGTGCTGTTTGGAAAGCTTGCTGAAGTCGCAGGAGAATATCTCCGAAAAGGCTCGCAGGTTTATATCGAGGGCAAGCTTACAACGCGCAAGTGGGAAGATCAGGCTGGAGCTGAGCGATATACGATAGAGATTCATGTCAATGTCGGCGGTGTGATGCAGATGATTGGAAGCAAGCAAGAAGCATCACAATCTGGCAATCAGCAGTCCCCACCTAAGCAGCAAAATAAACATCAACCGTCGAATGAGCCGCCTATGGACTTCGAAGACGACATCCCATTCTAGGCAGCTTCAAAGCCGCAGGTAATCAATCATGAAAGAACAATACGCGGAAATAGTCGCGGGATGCCTTGCGGCTTTTGACGCCCTAAAGCGCGGAGAAACTCACGAACGCGCCAACAAAATGATGACCAATACAGCCGCGAAAAACGCGGCTTTTTTATTGCCTGAACTTCGACCGGTATTAAGTAAAACTCCGGCGCAGAAGGCCGTCAAAGCAACTCGAATGGTTCGCATCGTCGGCACCTGCTGGGAGTTTCCAGACGGGCAGAGAATCCCTGATTTTTGGAAGGCTGACCAGAAGGCTAAGGAACTCGGCATGTCGCTTGAAAGCAGCCAGAAATGGCGTTTTAGCGAAACTGAATAGGAAGCATCATGTTCGGACTATTTCTTCTCATCTGCACAAGCGGCGCGGATATCTGCAGCTATCAATCTGCGGGCTACATCTACCCGGATTACCAGAACTGTACTGCTGACATCGCCGCACAAAAACTCCCCTCTTCTTACGAATGCCTGCCAGTTGATGCTGTGGTGCGGGCTAAGGATGACCTATGACCGAAGTATTGACCTATGAAGCCCTAAAGGCTGAGCGCGATGCGCTGGCCGATCGAGTTAATGCGCTGGCTGTGGAGAATGCGGCACTGAAGCGCGAGCGTTCTGAACTGAGCGCTATCGGCGAGCTAATCCGAACCCAAGATAACCGCATAACTGACCAGCCATTTTTTGCAGTCATGACCAAGCGGGAAATCATCAGTTCTGAAGACCACGACTGCGACCGTATTTGCTGGGTTGAAAACCAGAGTGGCAATTATGTCGAAGCCACAGAGACACAGTATCGGCGCTTGGAGGCTATCTATCAGGGCAAATATGAAGTTAGGGAGGGCTGGGATAGATACGCTATGAAAGAGATTGATGTGTTTGTAACTGGCTGTTTTACCGAGCAAGGTTGCAAAGACTACATCAATAAAAATGGTCACAACCTCAACAAGCCGTTCATTTACGCCTTTGGAAGCTATCGCAACGATGAATATCAGACAGTGCGGAAATTCATCATGCAGATGCCGGAAACCCCAGCCACTGACGCAGCACTTGCAGCTATCCGCACAGAGTCACATATCGCTGGCGTTGAAGCTGCAGCCAATCGTATCGGCGTAATTTCACTGCAGTACAAGGCGGGACAAAAGCAGGAGTTGATCAGGGCGATTGGCCGTGCGGTTTTCCAGTATGCCACCGAGCTGCGGGAGGCCAAATGAAAGAGCGCCCAGTGATGCCAGCAATCGACGGCAAAAGCATTTTGGATATGTGCTGCGGTTCCCGTATGTTCTGGTTCGACCGCTCTGACCCGCGCGTAGTGTTTGGCGATATTCGTGATGAATCACATGTTCTCTGTGATGGTCGCGAGCTGCATATCAAGCCCGATGTGCTGTTGGACTTCCGCGCGCTTCCTTTCAATGACGAACAATTCAGCCTGGTAGTGTTCGACCCACCGCATCTTGAGTTCGCCGGCGAAACCAGCTGGCTTCGTGCTAAGTATGGAGCACTCAACCGGGAGACATGGCGCGACGATCTGGCCAAAGGATTTAGCGAAGCATTTCGGGTACTAAAGCCAATGGGCACGCTGATATTCAAGTGGAATGAAACGCAGATTAAAACCAGTGAAATTCTCGCACTTACCGACCAGAAACCTACGTTCGGGCATCCGTCAGGAAAACGGGCAAACACCCATTGGATCGCTTTCTTCAAAGACAGTATTGGTGAATTGGAGGTGCGTGATGCCAGCAAATGAACTGAAGCTCCAAAGCGGAAGAACCTATCGCGGAAAGCGCCCACGCAACGCGATGGGTTTGGTTAACGACAGAACAATCCTGCATATCGGTGCTACCACCGTGCAATACGACAGCCCATCAGTTTCATTCGGCCGACATTACCCATCAGTAAGCCGCGAGAAGTTTCTGGCGTGGGCTGAGAGGGATGTGACTGAAGAGTTGCCGCCGGGCGAGTTCGCTACATGGCCTATTGGCAGCGCCAGGGAGGTGGGGCGTGGGTAAGCGTAAGAGCAACAGAGCGGCGCGCAGGTTGTTGGGTATGCCGCATTGGCGCAGCAATTCTCAGTTTCAGGCCAAGGAACGCCATACCGGAATGTGGTTCGTCACTCAGACGAATAGTTGGGCGGCGTTCGAGCCATTCTACCTTTCACGGAAAGCAATCGCTGCACAGCGAGCCGAGGCCCAGGAGAAAGCATTATGAGCGTATGCATGGTTGATATTCGAAGACCAAACCAACGGATTCCTGGCGTCGGAATGCCAAATCACACATGGTTTTGCGTGCTGGATATCCCGGGCATGGAAGCGCTGACAGACACGCGAAAATTCTGTGACACGGCTTATGCTACTCCGGCCAAGGCCAAAAAGATGGCTGATTTGGTTGAGGCATGGACTCCGCCGGACGGGTGGTGCAACGGTAACGACAAAGAATGGCACGCCAGAATGAAGGGCTACATCGTCGAGTTCCTTCGCAACTGCAACGGATTCAGAGTGAGGTAACGAGATGGGCAATAAGCTGAGCGAACTGAAAGCGGCCGCAATGGCCGCAACTCCGGGTCCGTGGGACGCAGAACTGAATGAAGTCTGGGTTATGCGTGATGGGACTGCGGATTTCATGCTGACTGATATTTTCGGTGATAACGAACTATCAGCCGAACAGGACCGCGCAAACGCAGCATTCATCGCCGCCGCTAACCCTGCTGTCATTCTCGCCCTGCTGGCAGAGCTGGAAGCGAAGGATAAGCACATCGCCGAGCTGGAAGCCACAGAAATTAAACCGGAAGGATTGGCGCTCATGAGTGAGGCCATTGGAGCGCATGGTTATATCGTCGGATGTCTGGTTCAGGGTCGCCCTGATTTGGCGCTAGAAGAATCGCGTAAATGGGCAGATGCGTTTTCGCAGGCAGCAGAACAACTCAGCAACGTGGAGGATTTATGACAGAGGGTCTGACTATGAGCCAACTGGCGGAGCGTAATGCTGTGCTGGTAACCGAATTAGAAGACGCTAATAAACGCATCGCCGAGCTGGAAGCCATCAGAGCGGACGCATCCCAGGTGTTCAAAGAAATCAGCAACGAGCTGGGCTGCAATCCCGACAACGAGTCGATCATGATGGCTATCGATGAACTGAAAGCCAATCAGATGACAGGCCCGCTGAAAGACGTGTTAAAGCGAAATATCGAGCTGGAAAAGCGGCTGGCTACGCCGGTGCGGTTGCCTGCGGCAAATGACAAATCCCAGGGCTGGACTATCGATCCTGCCTACCTCTCAACTATCGCTGAAAAGGTTGGAAGCTCAGAAGACGAAGGCAATCCATCAATGGAAATCGTCGAGGCGATATTGCTCGCCGCCGGGTTTGCGGTCACCGTAGAGGGGGATGAGTAGGATGGCAATCTTCATTTCATTGCGTTGCGAAGAGCGCGGCGATGGTCGATCACCGTATGGCGGAACTCGATGCTGGTCAGACGATAACAACGATCCGTGGACTATGGCTGATGACACAAAGAAATCGGCTGATGCGTGCATGAGCGAGCTGTTTGCTGAAGCAAAAGAAGCTGGCTGGAAAAAAGTTAATGGCGGCTGGGTTTGCCCAGCCTGCCAAAAGCATATGCAGGGGGAAGCATGACACTAACGACCGAACGCCAGCAGTTTGAAGAGTGGTTTACCAAAAAATACCCGAGAAGCCATTGGGGTATTAAGAAGACGGCTTCTGGCGAGTATCAAGGCGGCCTAACCGCCCAGCTATGGGAGGTGTGGCAGGAAAGTCGAGGGTGCATGGCTAACCGGGAGTCGCAGCCGGTGGGGTTCAGATATCGACATAAGGACACAGTATCATGGCTTTACAACGATTGGCGCTGGCCTGATTCGGTTGAAGCTGAGCAATGCCAGATTGAGTGGCTCTACACCGCCCCGCCAGCAGTGGTGAATGGTCGCACGGTTGATGGCTGGATGACTGAGGCGCTGTTGCAGAAAAAAATAGCTGACGATTTACGCAAGGCAGCGCCAGCAGTGCCGGAGGAAATGACCGGCGATGGCGTACTCACTATGCACGATTGTGGATATATTGAAGGGTGGAACGCCTGCCGCGCCGCAATGTTGGCGGGAGCGCCGAATGGTGGGAATTGACTCACAGACAACCATAATTATACTGTATACATAAACAGTATTTTTATGGTGTGAGTTATGACTACGAAAAACGACATCGGCTATCAGGTCGTTTACCGAGGCGAAACGCTAGAGCATCCCAAAGAAGGCGGCTGGGTGTTCTTCCAGCGCCTGAAGGAATACGGCGGCGGGTACTGGCTAGGGCGCACCTATCACGATCGCTTCGTTCTGGAGTATGATCGGCCCACTTCACTACATGACGGCATCAAATTTATTCTCGAGATGCGCGCTGCAGAGCTAAACTTTGCAACGTTCGATGATGACTTTGAGCTGATATAGGACTGGGCGATGTCATACAACATAGCGGATAAATCACCGGAAGAGCGCGAGAAGGTTAACGTAGATTTGGCGGCGTCAGGCGTGGCGTACAAAGAGCGCATGAATATGCCGATTGTGCCTGCGCAGGTAGAAGAAGAGCAGCCTACGCATCTGCGCGAGTACTTCCGTGAACGCCTGCAGCATTATCGTGGCCAGAGCCACAAATTCCCAGGGCCGAACGACCCGCGCTATCAGCAGATGGCAGATGCAAACGGCAAGAAATAAAATAAGGACATACACTATGAGAATTAAAATTAATTGGAATGGTATGATTTTTGATGGAGAGTTACAACGCTCTGTTCAGAATGATGAAAGAGGCACTAAGATATTGACAAAAATAACCATTCCAAAAACAGAGGACAGCATCAATGCTTTCATTATGTGGCCAGTAAAACAGAATGTTAGTTTTGAATGCCACCCAGATGGAACTGGTGAATACTCTTTAGCTAGTGAAACTGCGACATCATACATATTTGAATAGCAGAAAAAACCGCAACCCAAGCCTCGCATTCGCGGGGTTTTTTATTACCTGAATCCTCTATAAGAGGCACACCTATGGACACTATCAGCGTCAGGATTCCCCGCGCCTATTTCACGGACGGGCGCGTTAGCACGGATGCATTGCAGCAGAAACTTCATCAAGCACTGTGGGAGCGTACCGGAGTGATGCCTGCTCCTGTTCGGGTATTCCTGCATGAAGGTCAAGCAATCATGGCATCCGGCTGCGGCGCTGATGATGTCGAGAGCATTTTAGGATTAGGAGTTAAACATGGCTGACATCATCGACAACGCACAAGAGCAAGAAGAACTGATTATCCTCGCCGCCTTATCCAACCGGCCAAAGCCGTCAATGGTATTTACTGGCCGCTGTTATTGGTGTGGAGAGACCATCAGCAAAGGAAATTTCTGCCTCGGCGATAGCTGTGCAGAAGACTACGAACGCAGGATAAAAGCAGACAGGCAACGAGGTGTCGCATGAGAACAAAACAAAGCGCCCTGCTCATCTTTGATGGCCGCATGATAACCATCTATCTCGGCGCGGCTGATGATGAAGAATATGCAGGCAAGATGGCGATTATTGAGCAGATCGTTAAACCAGGCGTGAAGCTAATAGCTGAACAATCAACTCTCGCTTCACATACTCCGGCAAACATCACAATCCAGTAGGTGCCAATGGACAAATACAGCCTTTCACGAAGTGAGGCCTGTAACTTCCTTGGCATCTCAGCACCCACGCTGACGAGCTGGATACGCTCAGGAAGACTGCAGGCAACAAGAAAAGACCCATCAAAAACCAAATCCCCCTACCTAATCACTCGCCAAGCCTGTATTGCCGCGCTTAACAATCCGATCCACACTGTGCCGGTGAGCGCGGATGATGCACATGAGGAGAAAGCAGCATGTCATTATTCCGCCGAGGGGAAACCTGGTACGGCAGTTACACGTCGCCAAGCGGCAAAAGAATTAAGGAGTCGCTTGGGACTAAGGACAGACGCCAAGCGCAGGAGTTGCACGACCGCAGAAAAGCTGAACTTTGGAGAATAGACCGATTGGGAGACTTCCCTGAGGTCACATTTGAAGAGGCGTGCTTACGCTGGCTGGAAGAGAAAGCGCACAAGAAATCACTCGATGCAGACAAGGGTCGGATCGGATTCTGGCTCATGCATTTTGAAGGGGTTTTGCTGAAGGACATTACTGAGGCAAAGATTTATACAGCAGTCAGCAGGATGACGAACAGGAAGGCAGAAGAACGGTGGGCATTAAGAGCGGAAGCTCTTGCCAGGAAGGGAATTGCGATTGAGCCACGGAAGGCTGAGCCTGTATCTACTTCAACCAAGGCCAAGCACCTGGCGCTGATGAAAGCGCTAATGCGTGCTGCAGAGCGCGATTGGAAGTGGATAGAGAAGTCACCAGTTATCAAGGTGCCACAGGAAAGGAATAAGCGAGTCAGGTGGCTTGAGCCCGCACAGGCGCAGCGACTTATTGATGAGTGTCCTGAGCCGCTTAAATCCACCGTGGAATTCGCGCTGACTACTGGCCTTCGCCGGTCGAACATCATCGAGCTCGCATGGTCGCAGATCGACATGCAGAGGAAGGTAGCCTGGATTTATCCGGAGGATAGCAAGTCAGGCCGGGCAATTGGCGTAGCTCTAAACGACACCGCTTGCGCCGTTCTGCGGAGACAAATTGGAAATCATCATCGCTGGGTGTTCGTTCACAAAGACCCGGCGAGGAAAATGCGAGTCGATTCTAACACTGCGTGGCGCGCGGCGTTAAGACGAGCTGGCATTGATGATTTCCGTTTTCATGATTTGCGACATACCTGGGCGAGCTGGCTGATCCAATCCGGGGTGCCGCTTTCTGCACTTCAGGAAATGGGAGGCTGGGAGAGCATAGAAATGGTACAGCGATATGCCCACCTTGCGCCTAGCCACCTAACTGAGCATGCGAGGCAAATTGATGCGATTTTCGGAGGTTTAGTCCCAAATCTGTCCCATGATGAAATTGGAAAGACGGGATGAAAGGCGTAACTCATTGATACTTAATGGCACGCCCTATAGGATTCGAACCTATGACCTACGGCTTAGAAGTTCCTAGAATCACCATTTAACACAGTAACTTACCGCATCAAACCGCGCTCACACGTCCCAAGATGCAAAAAGATAGAAAACCATATCAACAGATGTGAAAACATCCCTGTCCCAGTTTTGTCCCATTAAGCATTGCTAACAATTATGTCCCTCGCGTGGTTAGCTGTGACCAGCCACCGGCAGTAAATGTAAAATCAACTCCTTCGTTTGCTCGAGGGTCGGGATTCTGTGTTCTCGCCCCAATCCAAGGTGCAGATGTTGGCAGCCTCCAGGCAGATTTAGTGCCATTAATTCGGACATTATTCAGTAACCACACCCCTGCAGCAGAGCCTGATAAAGTGTAATTTCCAGGAACAAGTATGTCTAAAAATGAAACATCAACATTTGTCCCGGTTATATTTATGGATTGAATCCTGGTTTGACTAAAATCCGCCCTATAGTTGTTATCTACAGTTATGCCAGATTGTATATATCCTCCGTTTATATATGCTCTCTCGCCTACAAAGTGAGGCTCTCCATTAAATGTACAATTGGTATATGTGGTCGTCTGTAATGGCTGTATGCTGAACGTATTTCTAAAAAGACAATTGTATATTTTGCATACGTTATTTATCACATTTGTAAAATTCCCTCCGTTAATTGATGAGGTTGGGTCTTCTCCTGTGAAATCACCTGATACCTCAACTCTATTAACGGTGCATCTTGCATTTGCCACTACCTTTAGGTTTTTTGCGTAAACAACGCCATTACTTCCACCTAAAGGCCCTGGGTCACCTGACATTAAAACAATGGTTCCTCTCGGTGAGCCTAGGGTGTCTGATGAGGTATCAACTGCACCAAATGCATGAATATGCTCTAAAGGGTTTGTTGGAACTATATCAACGCTAACATTTCCTATACCACCACCCACAGATGAGAAGTATGAATTAACACGCCCAAATCCAGTCCTTGTTTCAAATGCCTTAGGGTTTGTCGGGCTTGTAGTTACAATAGTTAGCTCTTCGTGAACGCGCAGTAGACGCAATTTACTACCAACTACCATCCAAGCTTTTTCCGAGCAATCATGCGCCATAATGCCGCCAATTGTCAGGGCATTGCTCTCATCAGCGCCAGCCATATTGTCGAATACTGAAACCTCAACTCCAAATCTTGTTATGTCTCCACATCTTTCAGCTTCAATAATGTCTATTTTGCTGTCATAGCAACACGCAAGATGAACGCCTCGACCAATAAAACCATAAGCCTTTAATCTGCCTACTCTGCTGCGAGTAAATGTCAGGCGCATACCTTGTACCGATCCGGATCGAGAGACCAGATTGACAACCTCAATAGATCCATTCCAATCAATATTTCCATACGTCGAGCCTGGAATATATCTCCCTTGAGAGTCAAATCTCGCATTATCAGCCCTAACGGCTACACCAACTCCAGTAGGATCGGTAAATAGAGTTCCATTCACGTAAATAGTCAGATTTCCGACAATGTGTCGAAGATTAGAGAGGTCTAGTGGCTTAGTGATATAGATTCCACTATCAGAGTACATTGCATTGCCGGTTTGCGTTACATTCAGCGTCAGCGTTGAGTTGCTGGCTACGCAATAGTTAACGAGGGATTGCAATTTATCTGAGTAGTCAACAAAATTCGTCAATAGCCTATTTTGTAGCTTTATACCGTAAAGCTCTGGTGTTATGGTTGATACTTTACGTTTCCATATATACTGCGGGCTGCTTCTAAATACCATTCCGCCATCATCGGCAGTTATAGTGTCAGCAACGGATTCCAAAAAACCACCGCCAAATCCAGCCTCGCCAGGGTAGTAACCCTCAAGGCTAATTAGCTGTGCATTGCGTGATGGGACAATCGTTCTTAAAGTGTTTACGTCTGGGCACCGTCCAATTAATTTGAAACCATCTGGCCCAGATAGCTGCTGACGAAGTTGGTCAGGATCATACTTCAGTACGTTAGGGAAATAGAACTGCTGAGCGCCATAGCCATCGTAAACGGCCATGCTATGCCCCTGCACAGTCACGAATTTGGCGATCTGTCCGCTGTATACTGGATAGCCACCTGCGTTAATCATGATCGGCTGAGCCATTGGAACGAG
>JGI10211J14876_10000002_pt1 | contig 101069 bp, 91 predicted proteins | sample Etolagsediment_FD_14876 | JGI IMG/M metagenome (IMG submission 14876)
AAAGATAAATATTAGTAAAAAAAAAAAATCTAAATGTCTAAATTACAATAATGATAAAGTTAAAAAATTTTTACTAAAAAATCTAAAATCTAGTAAAAATATAAATTGTACTAAAATAATACCACCTAAACAATATTTAGCTAATTGTTGGTTTAATACATTTTTTGTTACATTTTTTATAAGTGATAAAGGAAGAAAGTTTTTTAAATATTTTAGACAATTAATGATTGAAGGAAAATTAATTAATGGAAAAAAATTATCAAGAAATTTAGCAAGAGCATTTTTTATGTTAAACATAGCAATTGAATCAGCAAGCAATAATTTACTAAATAATATTGCTTATAAATTTAATACTAATTTATTGATAGAAAAAATTTATAAAGCTATAAATAACAAAAATTATTTTAGTTCAAATATAAGAAGAGTTGGAGAAGCAGGAAATCCTTTAGATTATTATTTGTCTATATTTAATTATTTAAATGGTGGAGAGATATTTTGTATTCCAATAACAATTATTAATTCAGCGAATAATAAGAATATAGAAAATTATTTAATATCTCAAAAAATAAAAATTAAACCTGATATTATAATTTTAGAATTATATGATTATAATTCAGGTTTATCTGGAAAAATTATAGATAAACAAGAATATTTAAATATTTTTAATGTAAAATATTCTCTTGATTCAGCAATAGTTCGAGATATATCAGGAAATCACTTTTGTTCATTATTAACATGTAATAAAAAAGAATTTAGTTTTGATGGTGCAAGTTTTACTAGACTTAGCCCAATGAATTGGAAAAAATTAATAAATTCAAATAAAATTTGGCAATTCGAAGGTCACAATTTAAAATGGGATTTTACAAATTCGTATCAATTACTTTTTTATTATAGAGAATAAATTTCTAACTATTTTATTTCAAAATTAATTATATTATTCATAGTTTCTATTTTTGAAATTGTTTTATCTAAATTAGTTTCTTTAATATTATTAAATAAGTAATCTGTATCAGGAGATTGTTCATTTTTTTTTATATCTTTATATAAATTTCCTATTTTATTTACTAATTTTTCTATTAAAATTTTATTATTATTAATTTTAATTTCTAAATTTATAAATTCTGTAATTATAATAATAGCAAAATATAATATATTTTTTCTTTTTTTAATACAAGAAAATGTATATTTAATACAAAATAATTCCAATAAACTTTCTAATATTTTTTTTATAATTTTACTGGAATTTCTCTCTTGAGATTCTGTAAAAATTGCTTCCCAAATCATCCAAATATAATCTTTTTGATATTCAAAAGATACAGGAATATGAGTTCTAGTCTCACAATTGAGTGATATTTTATTACTTCGACAAATAGTTTCAAATTGAATAATCCATTCTAACCAATAGGAAGCAGTTATTGTATTATTTTTATTTAAATTAAAGGCAAATTCATTAAAAGGAATAAATAATTGTTTAGGATCTTCTGCTCTATAAAAATGATTAGCATAAGTAATATTATTAGCTTTTAATTTATCAGATAAAAATTTAATATCAAATTCATTTTGATCTATTTTTAAAAATTCAATACTATGTTTTTTTGTAGATAAACATAAAATACATATTATTTCAGCAAATAGTTTTCTAATTTTTGGATTATTCCTTAATTTTAACTCATTATCTATATATCCATTATTTAAAATTTCTTTAAAGTTATTGTATCTTAAAGCCAAATATATTGATAATTTAGGATTTCCAATATGAATATATTTACTAGTTACTAATAAAATAACTTCCCACAAATCAATAAAATGTCCACTACAAATTAATTCTATACTCCAATAACAAGAAGGTTCTATTTTATTATTTATAATATTTTTAATTAATTCTATTTTTACTTTACTTTTCTGAAATCCAGAAAATGATATATTTTTAAAATCAGTAAGATTTCTTATATCATTAATATCTAAATCATTCATTATAAATAATATATTTTTAATTAATAAAATAAAATAACTTTATTAATTATAAAGTATGGATAAAATAATAAAAAAAATTAATGATTTTAATATAATAGAAAAATTGTTATTTTTATTTTTTATATTATTAGTTATATCTTTAATTTACTCATATTTTCAAAAATCAAAAGAAAGTTTTGAAAATTTAGATAATAATTTTTTATTAAAAAAAGATGAAGAAATTTATGATGATTTTTACATAAATATATATGATGTATTATCCTATAATAAAATAATTAATAATTTTGAAATAGGAACTATAATTAATTCTACAAAACCAGATGAAAAAAGTATAATTTTAGATGTAGGATCTAAAAATGGATATCTTGTTAATATTTTTAAAGAAATAACAGATAAAGTAGTAGGAGTAGAATTATCAAAAAAAATGATAAATAAAGCAATTGAAAGATATCCCGATTTAAAAAATAATTTTATAAATGATAATATTCTAGATAATCAACTTTTTGAAAATAATAGTTTTACACATATTTTTTGTTTAAATTTAAATTTTTATAGTATCCAAAACAAAAAATTATTTTTAGAAAATTGTTATAATTGGCTTTTACCAGGAGGGTATTTAGTTATTCTTATGACTGATTCTTCTACATTAGATATTAAACAACATATAATAAATATAAGATTAAATTCTTTTCCTGAGTTTGTAGATCCTAATATTTTATTAACTGATAATGTAAAATTTAAAGATTTTGTATATATTCCTAAATATTATATGATATCAGAAAATAAAGGTATTTTTGAAGAAAAATTTAATTTTAATAATGGCAATGTAAGAAAACAAGAAACCTACTTTTATTATTTATCTATAAATGATATACTTAAAATAGCTAAATATTTGGGTTTTATTGTTCTTGCAAAATATTCATTAAAAGATTTAAAATATAATAATAATTATATTTATATACTTCAAAAACCAAGTTAATTATCTTACATATTTACTTGCTCTTGCAAAAGAATCAATAATAAATATAATAAATATTCCTAAAAATGTATATAAAATAACTTCTTCTATAACATTATTAGTTTTTTCATCTCTTTGTTCTTCTAATAAAGTAATTATATAGTTTAATTTATGTAATAATTCTTTATTGGAACTATTTTTATTAATTATAATGTCATTATAATTGACATCAGCATTTGCATAATAGGTTTCATTATAATCTTTCACTTTTTCATCTAAATTTATTTTTTCTTGTCTTGCTATATTGTTTGTATATTGATTAGGACGTACAACTTGTACAGGATCAAATTCAGGAAGAGGTTTAAAGTCACTCATAGTTGAACTGGCTTCTTCTTGTAAATTACTAGATATTTCATTAAATTTATCTTTTTTATGAATTTTTTCAAATAATTCAGACATATCAAAATTTACATTTCTTTTAGCAGTTTTATTATGAGTTTTATTTATTTTGGGAGGTTCTATGGGAGTAAATTCATTGTTTTTATTTGAATTTTTATCAAAATTAATTTCAGAATATTGTAATGACATATATAAAAATTTACAATATTATTATTTTATAATTATTATTTTAAATATTTCTAAAGATTATATAAAATGTTATCTTATATTCAAAATTATATAGATACTATAAGTAATGATAAAATATTAATAGGTGTATCAATTTTATTTTTAAACATAGCTTCAAAACATATTGATATTAAATTAACTAAAAATCAAGAAGCTCTTATAAAAAAAATAAGTAAAGAAGTTCTAGTTTTTTTTATGTTATTTATAGGTACCCGAGATATTTTAATATCTTTATTATTAACTATTATATACTGGATAATTGTTAGTTTATTACTAAATGAAGATAGTTCATTTTGTGTACTTCCTGACAACTTAAAAAATCTATATAAATTGATAGATATAAATAGTGATAATATTATATCACAAGAAGAATTAAATCATGCTATAGATATACTTGAAAAATCTAAAAAACAACAAAATTTAGAAAGCCAAAAAAATATTTAATAAAAATTTTAATATACTTAATATTTTAAAAATTTAATAATTATATTAATTTTTTTTTAAATAACTCCTATATATAATATATGAATCAAATAAATGAAATTACAATAACAGGTTTTTTTGATAATGATAATCATCAGTTAGTATTTTCTTCTCAATCAAATTTATTAATTGATATAGATGAATTTATAAATTATTTAGATAATTTATATTTATTATCATATCAAATAAATAAAACATTTTTAAGTAAAAAAAGTGCTTTAAGTGATATTGAAAAATTAATTAAAGATCTAAAATTAATTTATATTTGTAAAATTGTAAATAATGTACTTAATACTTTTATAGAAATTTATAAAAATACATTAAAAGAGGGAAATTTAAAAGAAATTGATAAACAAAGTATTTTATCACAAATTTGGCTTAAAATACAACCGGAATCAATAGATAGAATAAATAACTTATCAAAATGGGCTAATAATTTTACAAAATCAATACCTAATATTGATAGTATTGAAAAAAATGCTGATAAAAAAGATGATGATGAAGATATAGATATAGGTAAAGTTAATTCTGATTTGTTATTTGAAAAAATAGTAAAATATAAAGATATATTTGGTGAATGTTCTGATCAAAAAGAAAAAATACAAGATATTATAAAAAAAAATCCACAATATAATGATAGACTAGTTTCAAAAGTTTCAGGATCTTATATTTCATTTGAAGATTATAACTTATCATTTATTAATTTTAGAAGTGATCTTCTTTCAAAAGAATATAATTGGCCTCCTATTTTTAAAAAAGAATTTAAAATTTCAATGAAATCTCAAGATTCACCAGCTAGTTTATTTTTTCTTCCAAACAAAATAGAAATTACTGATACATCTTTAGATAATTTTATAAAAGATATAAACTTGATCTATAAACTTAATAAACAACTTATTTATGATGAAGAAAGAAAAAAATTAGAAATTTTAAAATTAAAATCAAAAGCTACTGATGAATATACTAAAGATGCTTTACTAGCTCCAGAAAAAGAAGCAATTCGTAAACAAGCTGAATATAAATATGATACTACAAAAATTTCTAAAGAAATTAATAAAATTTATGAAGATACACCAAGTTTAAGAAATTTAACAGATAATGAAATATTAATTATATTAGAAAATACAATAAATATATTTATTTATCCAGGTCAGCAATTAATCAAAATATTGAGAGATTATAGCAAAAATAAAAAAAGTAGTGAAAATATAAGTGAAACTCCTTCTAATGATTCTATAATTTTAATTAATAATGTTAAAGTTTTAATTAATGTTTTAAATAAGTTAAAATTAAAAAATATAGTTTGGGGAAATAGAGATGATAAAGAAACTTTTAAATTTGTTCCACCATATTTTTCATATAAAATTTTAAATGAAATTGATAATAAAAAATATATATTAGATGTAAATTTAAATTTAGAATATTCTATAATTAATACTTATCTTAAATTTAATATAGATTTTATTAGTAATGATCCATTAATTAAAAATATAAAAAATTATAATTTTAAAATAACAGATAGTATTCCTGATAGTAAAATAAGCGATGGAAATATTTATTTACCTCCATTAATTTATAGTAATACTAATATTGATCCAAAAGATATTAATTGTTGTTATGTCCTAGTTACAGAAGATGATATAATAAGTTTTAATAAAAAATATCCTACAATAAAAGATAAAGAAATTTTTACAAGCAAAGGAGCAATAGACAATTTAGTTAATCTAATAGCAAAAAAGAGAGAAGATAATAATTATAGATATAAAAATAAAGATGCATTTAAAAAAGATGTTGAATTAATTACACATATTTTTTTTGATCCTCATCCGTTAACTAATAAATATATTGGATTTATAAGCAAGCATTTTTCTAAAAATAATTTAATATATTATCAAGGAAAACCATATCATATTATTAATTTAAAATTTGATGAAAATGGAATACCTGGATTAGAAAAATTTGAATTAAAAGAAAAAAAAAAAGATGGAAAACTAGAAATTTCTAAAACTTATTCTATTAAGATTATATTAACTGTTGTAAATGGAGAAAAACCATTAACTCTTTCATCATCAATTGCAGCCTCATGCCCTGAAAAAGCTAATAATATAAATCAAAAATATAAAAACATAACTGATAATATAAGTGTATTAAAAAATTATGGAAAAACTACTAAACTAAAAAATAGATGGTACTTAAAAAACGGAATATTACAAAAAGATAATATTTCGGATATACAAAAAGCTGGAAAAAAAGCTAGAAAAAAAACAAAAAAAAATAAAAGAAATTATAAAAATAAAAAGAAATTAACAAATAAATTAAAAAAAATTAATAAAAAAACAAAAAAAAAACAAGAGAAAAAAAATATTAATTAAGAAAATAAATTCTTTAAAAGGTATACTTTAAAAATAAAAAGAAAATTATTAAGTTTGGAACATTTTATTTATAATGAAAATTAATCCCAAAATTTAGCTAAAGATTCCATTATTTTAATTTTATATTGTATCCAATATGTTCCTCCTGTATATTGTTCTAATTCTTCTTTATCCATTAATAAAAATTTTACTAGTTGTTCAGTCATTGGATTTTTATATACTATTACACCATCTTTATCATCTTTTTTAATTTCTTTACTATAAAAGAAAGGATGAGTTCTAAGACAAATGTTATAATCTATTCCACTAATTCTAGGAATATGATATTTATAGGAAATATCAAATATCATTTTTCCACCACTATTTTTTTCCTCAACTATAATTTTAAAATCACAATATATATGTTCTTGATTGTCAAATATATCATAAAATTTAAAATTTTTTTCAATAACATTACTCATAATTTATTTTTAATTATATTAAAAAATAAATTATATTTCAATTTTTTTTTTTATAATTTAAATTTATTAAATAATATATTTACTTAAAAAGTTATTTTGTAATTCCTCAGGTATTTCATTAAAATTTATTATTTTATTATTGAATTTAAATTTCTCTAGAGCATTTTCTTTATTTAATTGGTTTAAAAATAAATTTTTATTTTCATAAAAATGAATTGCTGTTTTTATACCACATTTTTTAAAAATTCCAGGTATATTATCACTTTTATCTCCTAATATTATTTTACAAAATAAATCACAATCTTTATTACCAGTTGAAATTTTACTTAATTGCAAATCTTTATATTTTAAATTATATATTTTTATATTTTCTTCAGCAATTTGTAAATAATCCATATCATTGGCTATTATAAAAATTTTTTTATCTTCATATTTACTTTTAATATTTTTAGCTAATAATGCTATACAATCATCAGCTTCTAATCCTTCATAGCTAATAATTGAACATAGATTTGGTATTAAATCTTCATAGGCTAATTTAAAGAAATACCCTCCCATAAAATCCTTATCATAAATTCTTTGTTCTTTATAATCATTAAATAAATTTTTTCTCCAAATTTCTTCTCTAGGGCAATCTTTTCCTCCTATTATCATAAAATTTTTCACTTTTAATTTTTTTGGAATTTCTAATATTTTTTCTCGAAATGTTTTTTTAAATTTTTCAATAAATTCTTTATTTTGTGAAGGATCGTTTAATAACTCATCTGGTTTTGCTAATTTCCACCATTGAACTAATGCAAAATATCTATAAAATATAAAATAACTTAAATCTATAAAAATTATATTTTCTTTTTCTGATATATTCATTTTATTATTATTCTTAAAAATATTATTTTTATTCAATTTTTTTTTAATATTTAATCTAATGTAAATTCAGTTTCCTTCAATAAATCTTCTATTATTGGTAAAATAAAATTATTATATTCTTTATTTGGATTATATGATGTAGCATTAATTAAAGATAAAGATAAATTAATTCCAGATGATATGCCAAATACTACTTGATTTAATGAAGTACCTAATCTTAAATCATATTTACTTAATAGTTTATTTGAATAATATACAAATTTTACAACATCTGGATCTTTACAATAGTATTGTTCGATAATTTTAGATTGACTTACTAATAAACTTTCTTTTTCACTATCTTTTAAATTATCAAATTTTTCATTAGAATTTGTTAATGTTTTAAGACAAGTAGCAGCCTTATATGTATTATTTTCTATAAATAAATATTTATAAAATTTATAAATTGCATCTTGTTCTAATTTTCCTATCTTATAACCAATACCAAAGTCTATTAATCCTATTTTATTTTCAGAAAACATAATATTTCCAATATGCAAATCGCTATGTCCTATTCCATAAAAAAAACTAGCAATAAAATTAATTTTTGCTAATATTTTAGCATAATTATATTTTTCTATATTTGTTATTTTATTTACATCAATTCCTTTTATAAAATTCATAACTAATACATTATTATATTTATTAGTAATATCGCTATATACATTAGGTATTTCTAAATAATCTACTTTATTTGAAAATTCTAACCAATAATTAATATTTTTTAATTCATTTTTAAAATCAATTTGATCCCATATTACTTTTGAATTATCTTTTATAAAATCTATTAAATTTAAATTTTTAACAAAAGGAATAAAGGATATAATTTGTCCTAATAAATATAAATCTTTTATAGCTGATTTAAGCTTTTTATCAATTCCTTGTTTCAACACTTTTATAACCACCTCATTTTTTTTATATTTTCCCTTATAAACTAATGCTATTATTCCTGCATTTATTGGTTCCCTAGAAAAAAATTCAACTCCTTCATTTTCTAAATTATTTAATATACTTTCATTTTTTTCAGTTATAGTATAAGGAACTTGATTTGTATATTTTTGTAAGTAATCTTTTTGAGTATTATTAAAAATTATACTATTAACACATATACCTTGAATTATTTTAATATAAGTTACATTAAATGATTCTATTTCATTGCAAATATCTTTTACTAATTTTAATGAATCTCTATAATATATATATTTAATACTGTGCTTTGTTAATAGATATAAAATAAAAAATAAATTTTTAAAATTTTCAAAATTTATATTCATTATATATTAGAATATATAATGCATTTTAAGTATTTTTAAATTTAAATTAATTTGTAAGATTTTTTTTTTAAAATTATAAAAATTTATAGAATATAAGATTAATTATTATTTTGTTCTATAAATTTTTTTAATCTAAAAAAAATCTTTTTCATCATTAAACCTAATATATTTTCCATATAAATTGGTAAATCTTCTTTTATATCTATACTAAACTTATAGTTCAATCTTAATTTTTTTTCAAAAGGAATAATAATGAGTTGAGCAAATTTACAAGTCATTCTTTCAGCTTTAAAATTATTCATAGTATTAATTATTAATTTGCTATCTTCACTATTAAATATTATTAAATCATCCAATTTTTGTCTTTGAGTTTTTAATATTAGGTATTTTTGAGGAATACCAGCGCTTTGTCCAAATCTTTTAAAAATAAATAATAATTCTATTTCATTAGAAGAATATTGTTTTAATATTTCTATTTTTTCTATCACATCCTCATTTAATTTTTGAATTAATTCATATATTTTAAAATCCATTAACTTTTCTAAATCAATGTTATTATTTTTGGTTTCAAAGTCTAACATATAAATATTTTCTTCTTTATTCAACTTTAAAATCATTTCTTCTTTATTACAAATTATTTTATAATTTTTATTCTCGAATTCTGTATTTATGTCCATTAATATAAAATTATTATTAATTTTATATCTATTTTATCAATATTTATTTATTTTTATATTTATTTATTTTTATATTTATTTATTTTTATATTTATTTATTTTTATCAACTTATATACCAATATCCATCGACTGCATTATTCCACTTAGTTTTGTCACTTGGTGTTTCAATTAAATTTGTGTAAGTATCTAATAAATCTTTACAACCAAAAAACATTGATGAAAAATAACCACTTTCAACATTATTAATATTCCAACTACTTAAGTCTTGATTAAAAATTTGACAACCATAGAACATCGATAACATATTTGTAACATTACCAGTTTTCCAACTACTTAAGTCTTGATTAAAACTTTGACAACCATAAAACATCTGTCCCATAGCTATAACATTACTAGTATTCCAATTACTTAAGTCTCCATTAAATATTTGACAATTATAAAACATCCCAAAAATATCTGTAACATTACCAATATTCCAATTACTTAAGTCTCCATTAAACTTTTTACAACCAGAAAACATATATTGCATATTTTTAACATTTGCAGTATTCCAACTTAAGTCTTGATTAAAAAATTCACATAAAGCAACCATTCCACCCATATTTGTAACATTACCAGTATTCCAATTACTAATATTTCCATTAAATAATTTACAATCCTGAAACATCGACTCCATATCTTTAACTTTACCAGTATTCCAACTTAAGTCTTTATTAAAATTTATACAACCAACAAACATATAAGACATATTTATAACATTACTAGTATTCCAACTTAAATCTCCATTAAATTTTTGGCAAGCAAAAAACATGTAATTCATATTTATAACATTACTAGTATTCCAACTACTAATATCTCCATTAAATAAATTACAATCTTGAAACATCGACCCCATATTTTTAACATTACTAGTATTCCAACTTAAGTCTCCATTAAATTTTTGACAACCCTGAAACATCGCCCCCATAGTTGTAACATTTATTGTATTCCAACTACTTAAGTCTTGATTAAAACTTTCGCAATTCTGGAACATCCACTCCATCTCTATAACATTACCAGTATTCCAACTACTAATATCTCCATTAAAACTTATATCACTCTGAAACATCCCCTGCATATTTATAACATTACTAGTATTCCAACTTAAGTCTCCATTAAATTTTTGACAACCCTGAAACATCGAGCTCATATTTATAACTTTACTAGTATTCCAACTTAAGTTTTGATTAAAATTTTCGCAACCCTGGAACATCCCGCTCATATTTATAACATTACCTGTATTCCAACTTAAGTCTCGATTAAAATTTTCGCAACCCTGAAACATCCCGCTCATATTTATAACATTACCAGTACTCCAATTTAAGTTTTGATTAAAATTTTCGCAACCCTGAAACATCCCGCTCATATTTATAACATTACCTGTATTCCAACTTAAGTCTTGATTAAAATTTTTGCAACCCTGAAACATCCCGCTCATATCTATAACATTCCCAGTATTCCAACTTAAGTCCTGATTAAAATTTTGACAACCCTGAAACATCGACTGCATATTAGTAACATTTCCAGTATTCCAACTACTAATATCACCATTAAAACTTATATCACCATAAAACATAAAGCTCATATTTGTAACATTACTAGTATTCCAACTACTTATATCTAGTTCTTTAGTCCAATCTGACAAACCTAGACGGCTCGCTGGGTTATCACTACAATCTCTATTTTCATTAAATAAATTAGAAAAATCATTAATTAAACTTACATCCCAATCATTAATATCCCCATATTTTTTTGTAGAGTAAGTATTTTGATTAACATATAAATCAATTAAATTAAATAATTCACACCTTAAAGTTACTATATAAATAAATTTTTCTTTACTTCTATTGAAGGGACAAACTAATTTTTTAGAATTATTTGATTCATAAATAATAAAATTTAAATTATTAGGATTACTATAACCTCTTGTATTTTGAGTAGCAAATGTATAATGTTTTGTTAATGAATTTTTAAATCCTTTAGCATAATAATTATATATATATTTTTTTGTTGTTAAACCAGATACATTTTGTATACTATTTGTTTTTTTATTTTGTAAAATTAATTTTTTATTATTAATTTTAGAATTATTTAAAAGTTTAATACAATCAATATTATTAGAATTACAATTACATATTCCAGGATTTCTAGTCCATAATCTATTTTGCTGGGCATAACTTATATTAGTTTGAGGATTAGTTAACCAAATATTTCTATTTTGACCTGGTAATAAACATAAAGATGAATCTACATTAGACATTTAATATATTATTATATAATTTATTAAAAAGATTATAGCGAATAAACAGGGTCCATTTCATCATAAAACCACCTATTTGCTAAATAATAAGGTTTAGATGCTCCTAAATCTTGACCATCAGATTGTAAATTAGGTCCATTAGAAACTATCATATCTATTTCAGCAGTTCCAATAGCATAATTAAAGTATCTTAACTGTGAAATAAATCCACCAAATCCTCCATTAAAAGCAACATTAGTATCACCATAATTTTGACGAGCTAGTCCTGATAATTTATGTCTTCTTACAAGTCTTCCATTAATATAAACATCAATTATATTATTATTTGAACATCTGATAATAACTGATACCCATTTATTAATTGGAATTTCAGGGATTTCTATATCATCAAAAATAGAAGGTACTAAAGCTTGTGGTGTTACTTGTTGTTGAAGTGAATCTTCATTTAAATAAGGAAATTCGTTTTGACAAGCTTTTAATGTAGCTATTTTTTCACCTGGTGTTAAATCAGGATTTTGTTCATTAGATTGGATAGCTTGTAAACAAGCATTATTGGTTTGACTTAAATTATGACCATATGTTTCGTTAGTAAATACATTCATTCTAATTAAAAGAGATAATTCAGATACATTAGGGATATTATTAGGACTAATATATAGACCAGGACCGTTATTTGGTTCCATTATACCATCTACTCCTACATTATTATTTCCTTTATTAAAAACATGTCTAAATTTATCTTTATTATAAGATAGCTGTGCACCATCAATAAATAACCAAGTTGACCAAGTAAATGCTATACCACTATATTCATCTCTACTTCTCAAAATTGGAACAGATCCTTTAATACTAGGATCACTTGAAAATTGCATTTGTTTGTTTCCAGGAATCATCTTAGGAACTACTATAACATCAGGTTTGGGAGAAAATAAATAACTTAAAACGGCTGTTCCCAATCGAATTAATAATATAAAACCAATTATTACTAAAATTAAAAAAACAATATGTGAAATTAAACTATTAGAATTAAAGAATTCTTTTGCTGTATTACTAATTTTTTCAGCCTGATATTGAATATCTTGAGCCATAATATATATAATATATATAATATAGAATAAATAATAGTATATTTTATAATAATTTTCTAATTAATTAATAAAGAATTAGAAAATTAAATAATAATAGGTTTTCCAAGGGCATTGCTATATTCATAAAATTGAATTTTCATTCTATATTTATTAAAGAAATTGTCATTAACACATTGACTTAAACCATCACGATAAATGTTATAAGCTTGTTGGGGATTTAATGATTGATCCCAAAACTGAAAACAAGCCATGTGTCCATTATAGGTTGTACTTCCAGAATTTCCTAGATAAACATTATCCTTTCCTAAACTTACTGAAACTCCAGGGAGTATAAAACTTCTAACTAATTTACCATGTAAATAAACATCTAAATTTCTTCCTTCTACACTACATATTAAACAAACCCATTTTTGTACATTTATATTACTAATTCTAAATGTTTCATATCTATAATTAGGTTGAAAGGGGACTGTTTGCTGGGAATAATAATCACTTGCAGGTAAAATACTAGGTGGATTTTTGGACGAATTATCAGTTGTTTGAGCAAATGTTTTTATACCAATTAATAAATCATTTTCATAAGCATCTAATGCACAAGCAAAATTATTTACTGTTGGATTTAAAGCTCCAGTATTTACTTGATTAGGACTAGTGTTATCAAAAGGGCCTCCTTGACCACCTATATCTTGTCCTTTTAATTGTAAATTTGTTTTAGCAGGAGCAAAATAAATTATATTTTTTATTTCACCATAATTAGTATTCCAATCTTCAATAAAGAACCATATTGAAAATGCGTAATTACTACTATTGTTTGTGGGTAATTGTTTATGATTAATAACTATTCCTGGAGTTGAAGGTTGCATTCCACTCATCAACATTGTTTGTTTAGAAAAGAAAACATTATAAATAACCACAATTAAAATTACTAAAATTACAATAATTAAGATAGTTTCCAATAATGACATAATATAATATAATATTAGAAATTATATTATTTTATAATATATATTATTTTACTAAAATAGTTTAATTTATCCATTTAATTTCATATTTTTCTAGAGGTCTATTAAAATATATTACATCTTTTATTCCTCCATTTATTCCATCGTTTTCACCTGCTGTTATATTGGTATTATTCATATATGGTACTATATTAGGAACACTAGCTACTAATTCTTTATTTAAAAAAACATCCATTATACCAGTTCTTAAAACTATAACAAAATTAATCCACGATTGATATGGAAAATTACTACTCTTAAAAATATTAACAATATGATTTTTTTTAGTTTCACAGGTTATTTTAATAGTATTAGTCTTAGCATTATATAGAATATTAGGTTTATTAGCATAGTTAAATAAAGATGTAAATTTATTATAATTAATATTGGTATTAATAGGTTGAGGATTAATCCATAATGATAAACTTATTGAATAATTATAGTTATATTTTAGTTTATTTATTCCAACTACTTTTAGGTTTTGATATGATCCTAAATTAGTTAGTTTATTGGTATAGATAGGGCCTTTTAATAATTCAATTCCTCCATTTACAGCTAAACTTTTTATAAAATAAGGAATTAAGAAATATAATAAAATAAATAAAAGTTCTATTCCTAATAATATCCAAGTTGAATTTAATGTAATCTTTAATTGTTTTTCTACAAATTTAATAAAATCTAAAAGTAGGCATGGTATAAAAAATATTAAATCTAAAATAAAATTTCCTAAACTATTTTTACTATCATTTCCTTGTTTTTTATTAAATTCATTTTCAAAAAATTTATAAACTAAAGTTAAAATAACAATTGTAGTTATTGAAATTAAAATTAAGTTTAGAAAATAAATAGTATTATTATTATATATTATTAAAAACCATAACATAAATATTATCAAAAAAAATAATAAAATAAATCCTATTGTTTTTAAAGTGATAAATAAATAATCAAAAAAATCTTCACTAGTTTTTTTAGCAAAAAAATTTACAAATTGATTTTTTTTACCTAGTGATGAATTAATCTTAGCAGAATCTTTATAAATATTATAGAATAGTAATATACTACTAGCTAAAGAAATTAATATAAAAAAACTCATAAATGTAAGTAAAGGATATTTATTAATTATATTAAATGGATTAATAGAAATTATTATAAAAATAATTACTGCTACAATTCCAAATATTAAAATAAACCTAAATATATTATTATTTAATAATAAATTAAATAATGTTTCAGTAAAATTTTTTTTTGTTTTTTCTTCCAACATAGATATATAATAGTTATATTAATTCTTTATAAATTTTCAAATGCAGTTTTTTTTCCATGGCAATTCCTACAAAGGGCTACTAAATTATCTACATTATTCGATCCTCCATATTCTAATCTGGTTATATGATCTACTTCAAACCAAGCTGGTAATTTACATCTGCAATCTTTACATTTCCAATCTTGTTGCGAAGCCACATATTTTTTTTTAGTTTCACTAACTGATCTTTTTGTAGCTTGTCTTCCAGAATTTAACATTCTTTTTTCATTTGATGGTATAAAAGATTGGTTTCCTCCTATACAATATTTACTAGAAATATCAAGTAATGGAGTTAGTAAATCTTTAGAATTTTTATCTATAGGAACTGCTCTTATTACATTTTGTGCACTTGTAAATAATTCTTTTCCGTTTTGTGGATTATTTTTTAATAATAAATAAATTCCTATACCTCCAATTATAAAAAAACCCATTTGGTAATATTTTTGCCAACTTTTAACTGTATCTAATAATTTACCATCATAATAGGTATTTGCTACTAAAAATATAACTACTGCTAAAATTATAATTTCAATTTGCATATATATATATATATTTTGAATATATAATATATATAGATTTAAAACAATTTTTTTAAATACTATATAGACAATTTTCTCAATAAAAAATATATTTTTGTAAATTACTTAAAATTTTTAATTAAAAAGAAAGTTTTAATCTACGAAATAAATTTATCCTTAGAGAAGATATATATCTGGAACGATTCACCGGCTCAAATAGATTCTTGTGTAATTGTTGGTTCAGAAGAAAAAATACGAGATGATTTTCAAAAAAGGTCTTTTCAAACCACTCAACTCAATCAAAATATAACTAAGTATTATGGATCAAATTTACGATTTAAATAATTTTTACATTGTAATGAAGGTATAAATATTTGTTTACACTTATTTAATGTTTGAAATTATTAATCAACCTCATCAATATTAGGTCCTGAATTAGTATTATCACTTGGAATTTCATCTGGTATAGTATTATTATTTTGATATAATTTAGTCATAATTGGAGAAAATAATTTTTCTAATTCTTTATATTTTTCTTCATATTCTTCTTTATCTGCTAATGAATTATTTTCTAACCATTTTTGAGTATCTTGAATTAAATTACTCAGATTATTTTTTTCATCATCTGTAATTTTATCATTTAATTTATCATCAGTTAATACATTTTTAATCTGAAATCCATAATTTTCTAATTTATTTTTACTTTCTAAAGTTTCTCTAAATTTATTATCCTCTTCTGCAAAATTTTCCGCATCTTTTGTCATTCTTTCAATTTCTTCTTTTGAAAGATGTCCACTATCATTTGTTATAACTACATTATTACTTTTCCCAGAAGATTTTTCACATGCTGTAACATTTAAAATTCCGTTTGCGTCAATATCAAAGGAAACTTCAATTTGTGGAACTCCTCTAGGCATTGGAGGTATACTAGAAAGTGTAAATTCACCTAATTTATTATTATCCTTGGTTCTTGCTCTTTCTCCTTCAAAAACTTTAATAGTTACAGCATCTTGATTATCTGAATATGTGGAAAATACTTGTTTTTTATTAGAAGGAATTGTACTATTTCTTGGTATAATAACTGTCATTACTTCTCCTGCAGTTTCAATACCTAAAGATAGAGGAGCAACATCTAGTAAAAGTAGATCAGATGTTTTATCTGATTTTATATCACTTAATACTGCAGCCTGAACAGCCGCACCATAAGCGACGGCTTCATCAGGATTAATGGATTTTGATAATTCTTTACCATTAAAAAAATCAGAGAGTAGTTGCTGAATTTTAGGAATTCTTGTTGATCCACCAACTAATACAACTTCATGAATATCATTTTTAGACATTTTAGCATCTTTTAATACTTTTTCTACAGGTTCCATAGTATTTCTGAAAAGATCCATACATAATTCTTCAAAACGAGCTCTAGTTAGTGATGAAAAAAAATCTATACCTTCATATAAAGAATCTATTTCTATACTAGTTTGTGTAGTAGAAGATAATGTTCGTTTTGCTCTTTCACATGCAGTACGTAGCCTACGAAGTGATCTAGGATTGTTAGAAATGTCTTGTTTGTGTTTTCTTTTAAATTCTTGGGTAAAATGACTAATTAATCTATTATCAAAATCTTCCCCACCTAGATGAGTATCGCCTGCCGTAGCTTTTACTTCAAAAATACCTTCTTCAATTGTTAAAATAGATACATCAAAAGTTCCACCTCCTAAATCAAAAATTAATATATTACTTTCTTTATCAGATTTTTTATCTAAACCATAAGCAATAGCTGCTGCTGTAGGTTCATTAATAATTCTAATTATATTTAGTCCTGCAATAGTTCCAGCATCTTTAGTAGCTGCTCTTTGACTATCGTTAAAATATGCAGGAACTGTTACTACAGCATTTTTAACTTCATAACCTAAATATTCTTCAGCTATTTCTTTCATTTTTGATAAAATCATAGCTGAAATTTCTTCTGGTTGAAATTGTTTATTTTCTTTTTTAAAACTAACTTCAATGGTAGGTTTATTATTTTTATCTATTACATTAAATGAAAAACTTTTAATATCATTTTGTACTAATTGATCGTTATATTTTCTTCCAATTAACCTTTTTGCATCAAAAACAGTATTTTGTGGATTCATTGCTGCTTGATTTTTTGCAGCATCACCTACCATTCTTTCAGAATCTGTAAAAGCTACATATGATGGTGTAGTTCTATTACCCTGATCATTAGCTATAATTTCTACTCTATCATTTTGCCATACTCCTACACATGAATAAGTTGTACCCAGATCTATTCCAATTGCAATACTCTTTTCTGTCATATTATTTTTAATTTAATTTTAACTTTAAATAATTTTAAAATATAATATGTATTTTTAAAATTATTATTATTTTTTTTTTAATTTTCTAGTAGTGTTGAGAGAAATATTTATTTTTAAAGATTTAATATCATTTAATAATTCATCTTGTTTAATAGGTTTAATAGCAAAATTAGTAGTATATAAATATTTAACTATAAAATTAACTAAATTATTTTTTTTATATTTAGATTTAGATTTAGATTGTGCGGTTATTAATATATCAGAGTAAATAGTTAAAAATCCCCAAATATCACTATTTTTCCTAAAAACATTAAAATAATATTCTTTTTCATTGAAATATTTTCTATTAAAATCAGTAAAATTCAGCAAAATTAATACAATATAATCAGTTATTAAATTAAATCCAAATGAATTATTAAAATTTTCAACATTATTTTTACTTTCTTTATTATTAAAAATTATAGGAAAAATGAATTCTAAAATAAATTTAGTATGTCCACTTTCTAAAAAAAATTTATTAATATAGTATATTACAAATTCTTTTAAAATTAAATCATTAGGCAAGGATGTTAAATTTTTTAAAAATTCTTTATATATATTTTTAAAAATTGGATCAAATAAAATAGTGGAAAATGGTAAATTAAATTGAATTCCTCTAGTTCTAATTTTAAATGGAACTTCACTATACATAGTTAATTTAGGTAGAACAATAGTTGCCATAGCAAAATCTATTATTTTTATTCCACTATTTTTATCTTTTAAATTAATTAATAAATTATTACTTTTTATATCATTATGAATAATACCAAGGTTATTCATTGGAATTATGGCAAATTTTAAAAGATTAAAAAAATGATTATTAAAATAAATAAAATTTTTAATAAAAAAGTTAGAATTCTCTATTATGTAATATAATTCTTTTCCTCCAAATGGTATATTTATAATTTCAAAGTTAAATAAATTTTTATTTATATTATCTTTATTAATATCATATTTTTCTAAAAATATACATTTTTCTAAATCTTTCATGTCTTTTTTTGTTAAAGGCTTAGGATTGCAAGTAAATATATCATTAACAAGAAAATAATTAGAAAAATTAGGAATTTTTTTTATAATTGGTCTAATTATTTTATTTATTTTATCTTCTTCATAAATTTTATTTTTTAAAGATAATTTACTTATTCCATTAAATTTATTATTATTTTCTTTACATTTTAATGCTGGATAAAATACACATCCAAATCCACCTGCACCTATTACTTTACCTCCATTTTGATAATTCATAATATATAATATTTAAAGATTTATTTATAAACTACCAATATTATAATAATAATTAATAAAATTATTAATAATGATAAAAATACTATTTTCTCTCTGGATTTAAAGTCCTCTTTTTTAACTTTTTTTTTTGATTTAAATTTATTATAATAATTTATCATTGAATCTTCATAACTCATTTGTTGTTTATTTAGATTTATATTTATTTTGTTATGAATAAAATGTACCCATTTGGTAAAAGATTCTCTGGAATCTAGATAAGGAGTTACAGGTAATTCGTCTAATATTTTACTAAAGTTTTTTCCCATTTCTTCATCTGGGATTAATAAAGGTATAGATTGAATTAAATTATAATATTTTTTTTTTGTAGTACTATTAGGATTAAGGGAATAACAAATAGCTATTGTATGTAAAAAAAACCAAAAATGAGGTCCCCATACTAAAGGATCCAGTTCCATTATTATTTAAACTATATAAAAAGATTAATATAATTACAAAAAGATGAAGAATTATAATTTTTGTAATAATTGTGGAAAATTAGGACACTTATTTCACCAATGTAAAATGCCTATTACTAGTATAGGAATAATAGCATATCGTATTAATAATAATACGATAGAATATTTATTAATAAGAAGAAAAGATAGTTTAGGATTTGTTGATTTTTTACGTGGAAAATATAATATTAATAATAAAGAATATATTTTAAATTTAATAAATAAAATGACTATAAATGAAAAAAATTTTTTATTAAATGCTACATTTAAAGAATTATGGAATCATCTATGGGGAGATAATGTAGGTATTCAATATAGAAGTGAAGAAAAAATATCATATGAAAAATTCCAAGATCTTATAAATGGAATCAAAAATGAAATTGAAAATGAATCATACTCTTTAAAATCTCTAATAGATGAAAGTAATAAACAATATATAAATTATAGAGAACCTGAATGGGGGTTTCCAAAAGGTAGAAGAAATTATCAAGAAAAGGATATACAATGTGCTTTAAGAGAATTTGAAGAGGAAACTGGATATGATAAATCCCAAGTTAAAATAATTCAAAATTTATTACCTCTAGAAGAAATTTATACTGGATCTAATTTTAAATCATATAAACATAAATATTTTATAGCTGAAATAGAAAATAATCTAAATCCAATAACTAATTATCAAGAAACAGAGGTGAGTTGTATAGTTTGGAAATCTTTAGAAGATACAATTAATTATATAAGAGAATATAATTTAGAAAAAATTTATTTAATAGAACAAGTTAATAAAATATTATCGAGATATAACTTATATTCTTAATATATATGATATCAAAAAAAAATCAGAAATATTTAAAAAGTAGAAATAAAAATAGAAAAAAAACAAAAAAAGTTTTAAAAGGAGGAGTTACATCTTCAACATCATCATTAAGTTCTGAATCATTACCTTCACTATCACTATCAGATATTTCTGAGTCATCAGATAATTATTCTGAAAAAAATACAAGTCAAGCAGAATCAATTGAATTAAGTAAATCTTTATCTCCAGAAAAAATTTCTCCAGATGAATCACTGGAAGTTCCAAAATTAGATTTAATAAAAAAAGAAGAAAGTTTATCAAAACAACAATCATTACCATCGTCTGAAAAATTAACTTTAACAATTAGTAAAAAAAAAAAACTAGATACAACTCCTAAATTTAAAAAAGAAGAAGAAGTTAATGAAGAAGTTAATGAAGAATTATCTGAATTATATAAAAAAGTCGAAAGTCAAGATGATAAAAAAAAATTATTAAATGAATTTTTAAATAAAAAAGAAATTTTAAATAGAATTGATATTTTACAAAACCGAGATTATAGTTTTCTATATCCAAATTTGGATGATCCTAATTTTAATATAAAAATTGCTGAAAAAAAAGAATTTTATGATACAGCTAGCGATATAAAAATTAAAAATGTTAAAGAAGAAGCAGATGTAATATGTAATATAAAACCAGAATTAGCACCTCATCAACAATTTGTTAGAAATTTTTTATCATTTCAAACTCCTTATAATAGTTTATTATTATTTCATGGTTTAGGAACGGGTAAAACATGTGCTGCAATTTCAGTGGCTGAAGAACAGAGAGAGTATCTAATGCAATTAAATTTAAATCAAAGAATTATTATAGTAGCTTCTCCTAATGTTCAAGAAAATTTTAAATTACAATTATTTGATGAACGAAGATTAGAATTAATAGATGGAATATGGAATATTAAAGGATGTGTGGGCAATAAATTTATTAAAGAAATAAATCCAACAAGTTTAAATGGATTATCAAGAGAGCAAGTAATTAAACAAATAAAAAATTTAATAAATAATTATTATTTATTTTTAGGATATATTGAATTTGCAAATTTTATAAATAAAAAAGGAGAGATACTAAATGATGAAAATCCAAAAAAAGTAGCCAAAAAATTAAAAAAATACTTTAATAATAGACTAATTGTTATAGATGAGGTTCATAATATCAGAATAAGTGATGATAATCAAAATAAAAGGGTAGCTCAATCATTATTTAAATTAGTTAGTAATGTAGATACTTTAAGGTTACTATTATTATCAGCAACTCCCATGTATAATTCATATAAAGAAATAATATGGTTAGTAAATTTAATGAATTTAAATGATAGGAGGTCTCAGATAAAAGTAAAAGATGTATTTGATAATAATGGTAATTTTATAGAAAATGATGGTTATGAAACAGGAAAAGAATTATTAAAAAGAAAAGCTACAGGATATATATCATATGTAATTGGAGAGAATCCTTATAGCTTTCCTTATAAAATTTGGCCAATGCAATTTTCAAAAAGTCATAGTATTATAAATGATTTAGATGATATTAAAAAAAGTAGATATCCTAAAATCCAATTAAATGAGAAAACTATAGTACAACCATTAGAACATTTAGATATTTATCTAGAAAATATAGGATCTTATCAAGAAAAAGTTTATAATTATGTAATAAATCAACTTAAAAATTCGGTAGAAAATAAAAGCCAATTGCCTAATTTTGAAAATATGGATACGTTTGGATATATAGCTCTTCAAAAACCTTTAGAAGCTTTAAATATGACCTATCCTTTAGAGAATTTAGATGAATATATAGAAACAAATAATTATTCATTAGATAGTAAAGAATTAGTAGGAAAAAATGGATTAAGTAGAATTATGAAATATTCTATAACAACAGCTCCACCATCAAGATCAAAATTTAAATATAAAGATGAGACATTTGGAAGAATTTTCTCTCCATCAGAAATTGGTAAATATAGTTCAAAAATTAAAAATATATGTGATAATATTTTAAATTCAACAGGAATTGTATTAGTTTATTCTCAATATATAGATGGAGGAGTTCTTCCAGTTGCTTTAGCTCTTGAAGAAATAGGATTTTTAAGATATGGTTCTGTTAAGTCATTATTTGAAACTCCACCCCAAGAAAATATTGATGTAAAAACTTATAAACCAAAAAGTCAAGTAGAAAGTAGTAAATTTTCAGGTGCAAAATATATTATGATAACTGGAGATAAATTTTTATCTCCAGATACAATTAATGATATAAAAGCAGCTACTAGTGTTGAAAATAAATATGGAGAGAAAGTAAAAGTTATTTTAATATCCCAAGCTGGAAGTGAAGGTATTGATTTTAAATTTATTAGACAAGTTCATATCTTAGAACCATGGTATAATATGAATAGAATAGAACAAATTATTGGAAGAGGTGTTAGAACTTGTAGTCATAAAGATTTACCATTTATAGAAAGAAATGTACAAATTTTTTTACATAGTACTTTATTAACTAGTAAAATTGAAGCAGTAGATTTATATGTATATAGATTAGCAGAATTAAAAGCTGTACAAATTGGTAAAGTAACTAGATTATTAAAAGAAATAAGTACAGATTGTTTATTAAATATAAGTCAAAATAATTTTAATGAAGATATTTTAAATCAAAAAATTAAACAATTATTATCTAATAATTTAGAGATTGAATATCAAGTAGGAAATAAACCATATACAGCTATTTGTGATTACATGGAAAGTTGTCAATATACATGTAAACCAAATAAAAATATAAAATTAGAAGATATAAATAATTTATCATATTCAGAATCTTTTATAGTAATGAATAATGAAAAGATAATTGAGAGAATAAAACAGTTATATAAAAATAAATATTTTTATTATAAAAGTGATTTAATAAATTTAATAAATCTATATAAAAAATATCCAGAAGAACAAATTGATTATGCATTGACCCAACTTATTAGTGATAGAAATGAATTTATTGTAGATAAATATAATAGATTAGGACAATTAATAAATATAGATGATTTATACATATTTCAACCTATTGAATTAACAATTACTAGTGACTCATTATATGATAAATCAACTCCTATCTATTTTAAACGAGATAAATTAAAGGTACAAAGTTTAAGTAATTTAAAAAGACAAGAAGAAGATATAGAAGGTAAAAAAAATATAAATAAAACTGATGAAGTTAAAAAAATAATTAAAGATATTGAAGATAATTTTATTTTAGGAACTACAGAACAATTAGTTTTAAGAGGAGAAAAAAATTATTATAAATATATGTCTTTAGTTATTAATGAATTATCAAAAAGTATTTCTATAGATTTACTTTACTATTTTTTAATTTCTCATTTATTAGAAATATTATCATTTGATAATATAATAACATTAGTTAATTATTTATATTATAATAAACTAGAACTTTTTGAAGATAAATTAAAAATATATTTTGATAATCAAATAATTAAAAATAAAAAAATAGAAGGATTATTATTATCAGATAAAGGTAAACAAAAATTAATAATTAAAGGAAAAGAAAGTTGGAATTTAGCAGAAAGTGAAGATTACGTAGATTTAACTGATAATCTAAAAAAATTATTAATACCAATTGATAGATTTAATAATATTATAGGTTTTATAGGAGATTTTAAAAATGATTTTAATATATTTAAGGTAAAATTATTAGATAAAAAAAGAAATAAAGGAGCAAGATGTGATCAAGCTTCAAAAAAAGAATCAATAGATATTTTAAATAAAATATTGGGAGAAAATAAGTTTAATAGTCAAAATACTAGCAATATAAATCATATTCAAATTTGTATTTATCAAGAGTTTTATTTAAGGTATTTTAATGAAATAAAAAAAAATGATTATATATGGTTTTTATCTCCTGGAAATGCAATTTTAAATAATATAGAGAAAATTTCAAGCTAAAAATTTATATTAGACTTATTTATTTAAAAAAAAAAATTTTTTTAAATAATTAAATAATATTTTTATTTATAATTAAATTTTAAAATTGAAATATAATAAAGATTTATATTATAAGTAAATAATGAGTCATAAACAAGAAATTAAAAAGAAAAAAATTTTAAATGATATTTTTATACAAAATATTTTGACTAAAAATGTAACTATACCATTTATTTTAATTGACCAAAATATTAAACAAACACTAAAAAAATATTTACAAGAAAATTTTGAAGGTAAATGTAATATAGAAGGTTATGTAAAAAAAGATTCTGTAAATATAATTAGTTATTCATGTGGAGTATTAAAAGGAAATAATATTGAATTTAGTGTATTATTCGAATGTAGTATATGTCATCCAGTTGAAGGTATGATAATTGAGTGTATTGTAAAAGATATAACTAAAGCTGGTATTCGTGCAGAGCTTCCAAATGATGATAAAACATTAGTAATATTTATTGCTAGAGATCATCATTATAATTCACAACTCTTTTCAACAATTAAAGTTGATGAATTAATTAAAGTTAAAGTACTTGGACAAAGGTATGAATTATATGATAAATTTATTTCAGTAATAGCTGAATTAAATGATAAAAAAGAATTAGTAGTTTCTCAAAAAAAAGAAACAACAAAGAAAAAACCTAAATTAATTGTTAACTAATTTTAACTTAAAAAAATTATTTAAATTAAATATAATGGAAACTGAAGAGTTAAATAGAATTAAAACTAAAATTGAAAATATGGAAAAAAAAAATCATTTACAAATTTTACAATTACTTAAAAATTATAATAATATAACATTAAATGAAAATAATAATGGAACTTTTATTAATATGAATGAATTAGATAAAAATATAATTTTGGAATTAGAAAAATATATTAAATATATTGATATTCAAAAACAGTTTTTGGATAAAGATGAAAAAGTAAAAGATAATTTGGAAAATAAATATTTTAAATAGAATTAAATAGATTATTTTATATTAATAAGAAAATGGCTATAAACTTAATAAAGGAAATAGATAAATTTACATTTAAACAAAGTAATTTAAATAAGTATTATTTTTTATTTGAAAATAAAAATAATACTAAAGTAAATTGTTATATTGAAAAAAAAAAAATTAACGAAAATTCAAAAAATACAAAAAATTTGGAAAATAAATTTATAATTAATCAAAAAGATAAATTATTTTGGTGTTTTTATATTTTTTTAAATGGATATCAAGAATATTATTTAATAAATAATTTTTTTATAACTGAAAAAAATTTTAAAATTAATTGTGTAAAAAAAATTAGAGATGAAAAAGATAAGTTAAAATTACATAAAATTTCAAAAAATTTGGTTGAAAATGATTTAGTTAATGAAGATAAAATTACATTAAAAACTCTTAACTGTTTGGCATTAATTTATAACCTTAATATTATTTATATTAAAAAACGAGTTATATTTATAATGAATTATAGTAGTGAAAAATTAATTAATTGTAAAAATATAATTGAAGTTAATAATGATGATATAAATTTATTAAATTTATCAAGTGAAACTATCCAAGAAATACTTGATACTTACTACAATATTGATAATATAAATAAACCTATTAATGCTATTAGTTATTATAAATTAGAAGATTTAATTAAAATTTCAAAAAAATTAAATTTAGAACTAGTAAATAAACAAAAAAAGAATTTATATACGGAAATTAGTAATTATATTTATTATTAATAAAAATTGAAAAAGTTTAATAAGATAATATAAATATAATAGTTAATTTATATATATGTCACTTAGAAGCAAATCACCAACAAAATCAATAAGTAAAATTAAAGAAAAATCGTCTAATAAATTTAATGATTTAGTTAGTAGCTATTTAGAAAATATATTTAAATTTGATGAAAATAATAATTTAGAATTAGAAGTTAGATTTGGAACAAGAAATATAGAAAAAATTACAAAAATTGATTATATTAATATTATTAAAGTATTAATTGGTCAAGGTTTTGAAATTGAAAGAGATGATATTTATCTTTTACGTATTCAATCTGAATATTTAGATGAAGAGTCAGGAAAATTAAAAATTTCAAATATAAGAACTGAAATTGAAGGTTTAAATAATATAGAAATATATTGTAAAAAAAATAATTTAGTATCACTTATGTCAAATGGGTTTGTTAATTTTACACAAAAAAAATATTTTAGTGATGAAAAACAAACCTATTATCCTGTAAACCAAGATGAATATAATTTTCGATTGTCATTATCAAATGAAATTAAATTATCTGAATCGTCAGAGCCAGTACAAAATATAGTACAAAAATGGAATGATAATAAAAAAATTTTTAGATACTTAAAAAGAGCCAGATTAGTGCATAAAGATTTACCATTTATTGTAGATTTAAGTATAGTTAAATCATCAAAAAAAAATAGACAATTTTATATTCCTGAATATGATATTAAAAGTTCAGAAGTTTTTACATCTCCTGAAATTTATGAGGTAGAAATTGAGGTTGATAATAAAAAAATTAGTGGTAACCCATTATTTCAATCACCGGTTGATCTAACTAAAGTATTAAGAAATGGAATTAAATCAATTCTTTGTGGATTACAACAAACTAATTATCCAATTTCTTATATTGAACAAGATATAGTATTACAAGAATATATTAAATTAGTGAAAGAATCAAGTTATAAAGAAGATCAAAAAGTTTATTCAAGAGATTTTATAGGACCTTCTTCACTAACACTTCAAATTCAAAATATTATATCATTAGAAGTTGCAAGTGATAATGACTCTAATATTCCTAATATAAGAAAAGGATATACAGTTACTGATAAAGCTGATGGATTAAGAAAATTATTATTTATTAATGAGTTAGGAAACATTTATTTAATAACAACTAATTTAAAAATAGAATATACAGGTTATTATACAGATGAACCAGAATTAATTAATACTTTAATAGATGGAGAACATATAACTTATAATAAAAAAGGAAATCCAATTAATTTATTTGCTGCATTTGATATTTATTATTTAAATAAAAAAAATATAACAATGTTTGGTTTTGTGAAATCTAATGAAGATGAAAAATCAGAAAATTTTAGATTATCAATATTAATCAGTGTAATAAAGAAATTAAAAATAAAATCTAAATTTACACAAGATATTCCTTTTAGAATAGAATGTAAAAGATTCTTTACTGAAAGTGCGAGTCAAGATATATTTAAAGCTTGTTCTATTATTTTAAATAATATAGATGAAGGATTATTAGAATATAATACAGATGGTTTAATTTTTACTCCAAAAAATATGGCTGTAGGACAAAATAAAATAGGTATTCCAGCACCTAATTATAAAACAACTTGGATTTATTCGTTTAAATGGAAACCTCCTGAATTTAATACAATTGATTTCTTAGTAACAATAAATAAAAATGCTGCTGGGTTACCAATAATTAATAATAAATTTACAAGTGGTATAAATTTACAAAAAGAAACACAATTATTAAGTTATCAAACGGTTACTTTAAGAGTAGGGTTTGATGAAAGAAAACATGGATATATTAATCCTTGTGAAAATGTAATTAATGACCAATTACCTAAACAAGAAGATATTGAAAATACTGAACCTTATAAACCTGTACAATTTTATCCCACTAATCCAACAAATTATAATGCTGGTATAGCCAATATTTTATTACAAAAAGATAAATTAGATCAAGATAAAATGTTTACAGAAGAAAATGAAGTGATTGAAGATTATACTATTGTCGAATTTAAATATGATCATTCAAGAGAAGACTATTGGAAATGGATACCTTTACGTGTAAGAACTGATAAAACAGCAGAATTAAGGTCTGGATCAAAAAATTTTGGAAATGCATATCATGTTGCAAATAGTAATTGGCATTCAATTCATAATCCAATATCTAAAGAAATGATAAAAAGTGGAGAAAATATACCTTATCAATTAGGAGATGATGATATTTATTATAATAAAATTGAAGGAAAAGCTTTAAATTATACAAGAGGATTGAGAGATTTTCATAATTTATTTGTTAAAAATAAATTAATTAAAAGTACAAGTAAACCTGGAGATATATTAATAGATTATGCTGTAGGAAAAGGAGGTGATTTATCTAAATGGATTGGTTCTAAATTATCATTTGTATTAGGTATAGACATTTCTAGAGATAATATAGAAAATAGATTGGATGGAGCATGTGCAAGATATTTAAATTATTATAAAAAATTTTCTCAAATTCCTTCTGCACTTTTTGTTCAAGGTAATTCTACTGTAAATATAAAAAGTGGGGATGCATTAATTAATGAAAAAGGAAAACAAATTATAAAAGTAATATTTGGAGAAGGTCCTAAAGATGAAAAATTATTAGGAAAAGGAGTTTATAAAAATTATGGAGTAGGAAAAAATGGTTTTAATATAAGTTCTATACAATTTGCTATTCATTATGTATTTGAAAATATTTTAACACTAAATAATTTCTTAAAAAATGTGGCTGAATGTACAAAATTAAATGGTTATTTAATAGGAACTAGTTATGATGGAGAGACAATTTTTAAAGAATTAAAACAAAAAAAAAAAGAGGAAAGTTTGGTTATATTTAAAGATGAAAAGAGAATATGGGAAATAAAAAAACAATATAATGAAGATAAATTTGAAAATAATAACTCTTGTTTAGGTTATGCAATTGATGTTTATCAAGAATCAATTAATAAAACTTTTAGAGAATATTTAGTTAATTATCAATATTTATCAAGAATTTTAGAAAATTATGGATTTGTACCATTAACAGAGGAAGAATGTAAAGAATTTGATTTATTAACAAGTATTGGAACATTTAATCAATTATATCATCAAATGGAAAATGATATTAAAAAAGATAAAAAATTAAAAACAGCATATGGACAAGCGCCTAATATGACTCAGGAAGAACGTAATATATCATTTTTGAATAAATATTTTATTTATAAAAAAGTTAGATCTGTTGATACAGATGAAGTTTTTAAAACAATGATAAATAAAAAATCCGAAGACGAAAGTATAGATATTAAAGAAACTATAGAAGCACAAGAAATACTTGAAAAAGAAGAAACAAAATTACAAACTAAAGAAAAAGTAGAATTAAAAGAAAAAGTAGAATTAAAAGAAAAAATTACTAAAGAAAGTAAAATTGAAATAGATAAACCAGTAAAAACAAAAATTTCAATTAGAAAAACTAAAAAAGCTAAAGAATAATTATATTAATTATAGTAAACAATCTAAATATGATTTTATATTTTTATATAATACATTAAAAAAATGACTTTTTTTTTATTACCAAAATTATTTAATGAACTAGATAAATCAATGTTAGAAATAGAAATAACAGAAATAGAAGATGATTTATATTATTTAAGTAAATCATTAAAATACTATTTAAATTTAATGAAACAAAAAATTGATAATATTTGCTTAGAATGGGATATTTATAAAAAATATACTAATCCTTATGAATATATACATTCAATTATTTCCACAAGTCAAAAAATAAGTGTATCTAAATTGAAACCCTTATCTAGATCATTTTATAAAATGATTGAATTATCTCAAATATTTTCAATATATGAAAATTATGAACAATTAAATACCTTTCATTTAGCTGAAGGTCCAGGAGGATTTATAGAAGCATTAATTTATTTGAGAAAAAATAAGTTAGATAAATATTATGGAATGACATTAATTTCAGAAAATAATAATATTCCATCTTGGAAAAAAAGTAAAATATTATTGCAGAAAAATTCTAATGTATTAATTGAAGAAGGTTTTGATAAAACAGGTGATCTAATGAAAAAGGAAAACTTATTATATTGTCAAAAAAAATATGGTAATACAATGGATATAATTACAGGAGATGGTGGATTTGATTTTTCAGATAATTTTAATACACAAGAAGTAAGTTCTATTAATTTAATTTTTAGTCAAATTTGTTTTGCATTAGCAATGCAAAAAAAAAATGGAACATTTATACTTAAGATGTTTGATCTTTTTACTTATGCAAGTTTAGATTTATTATATATTTTGTCATTATCTTATGAAAAAGTTTATATCGTTAAACCAAATACTAGTAGATTTGCAAATTCAGAAAAATATATAGTTTGTAAAAACTTTAAATTAGATAATACTAAAGAAATTATTGATAAATTAAGTAATTTTTATGATTATATAGATAATAATAAATTTATAAAAAGATTTCTTAATATTAAAATACCATATTTATATAAAAATAAATTAGAAGAATCCAACGCTATATTTGGACAACAACAAATAGAAAATATAACAAGTACATTTAATTTAATTGATAATAAAAAAATTGATAAGCTAGAATTATATAAAAAAAATAATATTAATAAATGTATAAATTGGTGTCAAAAATATAATATTCCTTGTAATAAACATCTTTATATATCTGAGAATTTAGAAAATTCAATAGATGATAATGAATATATATTAAAATTATAAACATAAAGCTTTACTAGCTCCATATGTTCCTGCACATCCACTAAATCCTCCAGGCATTTGTGGATATCCTAAATTCCTAGGGATAGGTTTACATACATTATGATTTCCATTTTTATAACCAATAAGATTTGTTCTACATTGTAAAGGTGTAAATATTTTATTTTTTATAAAATATGGACCATCACTATTAGATGAATATTTACCTGCATTGGCAGCTTGAGCACCAAATGCTGTTTTAAATCCAGCAGCATTTTTTGTAATTGTATTATATTTTAATCTTGCTATTCTTGTACTTGAATCTACTGCTCCTTGAACTTGAAATTGACGATTATTAGGTTTAAATATAGCAGTTGCTCTTGGAGTATTATTATTTATACCATTTATATTATCACCATCACACGTTTTAGCTGTATATTGACATTTATCAGGACAAGTTCCTATAAAAAAAGTTTGTGGTCCACATTCATTATCTTGAGGCCATGCTGGAATTGAAGTACCAGGAATAAAATTTTGTGAAGGATTTACTAAGGATGTAATATTTTGTTTTTGATCATACAATTTACATCTACTTTTAAGAAAAGCTTTACTATCAGTATAATAATTTTTATTTAATAAAGTTACGGCAGATTTAATAATATTATTTTCTGGATTACAAGCAACACAAGCAGGTCTACCTGGGTTAACAGTATTTTTTGAAGGTTCTATGTAATCATTTGGATAAGAAAAAGATATGTCTATTCCCCATAATAATTCACGTTGATAATATTGTTTGTTAAATTGACCATTACCACTTGGATCACAGGATTGGCATGGAGCACTACTAGGCCTATTATTAGGTTTATTACTAATAAATGCAGCTCCTGGTCTATCCATTAAAGTAGCTATAGTAACTTTATTATAAGAACCAAAAGATTTATATTTTTTTAAAACACCAGAACTTAAGTTATTATCTTCAAGTTCAATAAGATTTTCTAAAGAATTCAGTTGTAATCGCCAATGTTTTATAGGTTGAGGACCATAATTTCTAGAAATAGCACCAACACCACTAGGAGCTTTATTATTTATATAGTCTTTAGTTTTATTATGTTTTGCATTACCAACTCGACTATCTCTTGTATTAGTAGTAGCAGGTATGGAAGTAGCTTTTTGATGGGGTCCAAAGCTGCCTCTTTTGTTATTTCCATATCCACCAACAGTATGAACTGCAATTGGAACAGGTCTTTTATTAATAGAACTAATAACATTAAATAAATTTCTTGCAGAACCTTCATCATTTTCAGTCCCTTTCCATGATACATATTTTTGAGGTTGCCACATATATGTATAGTTTTGATTATTAGTCATTTTATATATATTTATAAGAAAATATATTAATATATATATATCATAATGATTAATTTAAAAAATTTAATTGTATTTTTATTAACATTATTATTTATTTATATAGTATATGAATTTTTTTACAATAATATTCCTAAAATGATAGAACCATTTGATTTAAATTCTATACCTCCAACGTTAGATATTAATTTAAATATGGCTACAGGAGGTTTAGAACAACTTAACAGTGAAATAACAAAATTAAAACAAAAACAAAAAATGTCTCAAGCTTCTATAGATGTGTTAAAAAGGCAATTATCAGGAACTCTATAATATATATAATTTTATTATAATATATATATTATAATATGAATAATATAATAAAATATTTTAAAATAGTGTTTATAATTATCTTAATTTTTATTATTATTAGTCCGATTTTTTATTTTATATTTATTAATAATAGATTTAAAGAAGGATTAACAAATAATGATCAACAATTATCTATAGATCAATCTATTGGTGAATCAGAACAAGTGCACCAAAATATGAGAAATAATATATTAAATGATAATTCACTGTCTCCAATAGAAAAAATTAAAAAATTACAAAAAATTAGTATAGCAAGAACTTTAAATAAAGAAAAACAATTAAATTTTAATTTTAATAAACTAGTAGATTTGTCAGCAAAAAAAGAAGAATTATCTGAAATATTAGCAGATCAAGTTAATTTAGATAATCAAATAACAAATTTACAAGAAAAAGCTAATAATATAACGATTGAAAATGGAACAAAATTAGCTAAACAAATTTTTGATACAGCAGGTAAAAGTGTTCAAGGAGCAAAATTAGTTACTAGTGGAATGAATAACCATTTAGATAGCATGACAAAACCAAATCCATTTGCAAAAAATGATGGGGTGCCTGGATCTCATGGAGATTCTCAAAAAAAAAAATGTTTAAATGATGAAAGTTGTCAGACTCCTGCTTTTTATAAAGGAAATTATATTCCTACTGGTAATGCTTTATTTGGTACTTGTCCATGTCCTTTAGATGAACCTGATGCTTTTGGAGCACATTGGTCTTGTTGTGCAGTTCCTTATGCAGATTAATATTTTAGATATATATATAATAATTATTATAAATATATATTATATATTTATAATGTCTGATACAGATTCTAGTAATAATTTTGGATTTATGGGACCATCATATAATTATGTTCATCACATAGCTAGTCCTACAGATATGAATTTAAAAGTTACAGGAGATATGTGGGATTTTGGAAATGATGTTGCTGTAGTTGGAGATTATATAGCAGTTTTAATAGCTGGAGAATCAAGAGCTAATAATTATCCTTCAAGACCATTAGGAGATTTATTTTTTATACCAACAATGGCTACTTGTACTGATGTGAATAATGATTCAAGCAATAATCAAGTTCAACGTAGTCTATATATTAATAATATTCCTACTGGTAATGTTCCAATGTTGTCAGGAATAGCTGGCGAAGATTTTGGAACATTTAGAGGATTAATTCCAGGTATTGCTCAAAATTTAGAAGTTTTAAATCCTATAGCATTTGCAAAACAATTATTTGCTGGTGGAAGTCCTGATTGTCAAAAAGTTACTTTGCCTACAGTAGATTCATCTGGAGTTGTATCTGAAGGTACAGGATATATAACTAATGTAGATTTATCAATTTTAGATCCTTGTGCAATTACACAAATTGGTGGAAAATGGAAAAATTGGAGTAAAAATCAATTAAAAACAAAAGTAGATTGTGGTGATGGTATAGATAAAGGAGAATGTAGTTGTTTTCAAGCATTTCAAAATATTAAACCTAATAATTTTTTAACAGAAGATAATTTAACAGAAATATATATAATTATACTAGGAATTTTAGGATTATATTTATTATTAAAAGTTTTACATAAAGCTAAATGATATTATAAATTATTTGCTAAATAATTTTGATCATTTATATTATGAATATCTCCTGCCATAATTGATTGTTCATAAATTTCTCTTAAAACATCATTGGGGGCATTTGATCCAACTTTAATTAAATTATGTTTTCTTAAATAATTTTTAATTTCAATTATTGAATTTTTTTTTAACTTACTTAGATCTTCTTTTATATTTTTTCTAGTAATATTATTTTTTATTAAAACTCCAACTCGTTTTCCCTTTTTGCCTAAAGTATATTTAGTTGTTTTTATATTTTTATCTATTACTGAAAGAGAAGTTTTTGTAGGTTTTTTAAAAGTTTCTTTTATTTCCTGTAATTTATTTTGTCTTTCTGAAAAATTATTATTATTTGTTTCAGTACTTTCATTGTGAATTTTTATTTTTTCTATCTTATTTAAATTATTTAAATTATTTAAATTATTTTTTTGTGTTATTTTTTGCCATTCTCTAAATGTTGGTTTAGTTCCACTTTTTAAACAACCATATGGTTTTTCTTCAATTTTTATATTATTTATATTTGATACTTGACTTTCAATATTATTATTATTATCAAAATTATCAAAATTATCTAAACTATTTAAGGATAAATTTGTTAGATTATGCTCTTCTTTTTTATTATTATCTTGTATCATTACTTGGGTAGTATCTTTATTATCACGATTATTACTTTCAAATTCAAGAGGTACATTTAAACTTATTGAATTTATATCTGTTTTTAATTTTGTTTTTTTAAGAGTATGTTTTTTATTTTTATTATTAATTCTCTCATAGGATAATTCCTGTAAAAAATTTAATGATTTATTAAATTCATCTTCAAAATTATCATTGTTATTTTTTTCCTCATTATTTTTTTTTGTTTCTTGATTTATATCTTCTGTTTTTTTTTGATAATCTTTTATCTTTTTTAATAATTCTTTTTTTATTTTATTAGATTTAAACTCTGTTTGTGGTTTTATTTTTTTTTCTTTTTTATTTTTTATTGTTTTACGTAGTGTAAAAAGATCAGGATTAATTTCTATAATTTTTCGACTTTTATTTTGGTACATTTAAAATTATTAAAGACAAAACATTATAAAAATTTACTAATTAATGATATAAAGTATATATATAATTATTATCTTCGGTTTTTTCTAAATTCATTAATTTAAAACCACCTTCTAAATCATCTAAATTAATTGATTTTTTATTATTATTATTTAGATCTTCAAATATTCTTTTTCCATGAATAATTTTTGTTTTTGTTATTAAAGTTTCAATACTTCTTCCATAATATTTAAAAAATTTTTTATTAGATTCAAACCAATCTCTTAATATTTTTTCTTCTATTTTAATTTTCCAATTAATTTCATTTATTTTTTTATTAAAAATTTGCATTAATTCGAATCCATTATATAAATCAGTTTTATATTTCCAAATAAATCTTGATTCTAAACCAGGATTATAACTAAAAAAACATTTTTCTAATTCATCTTCATATCCAGCTATTATAACCATTAATCTTGATTTATAATCAGTTAAGGCTTCACAAATTGTATCAATACATTCTTTAGAAAAACTATCTCTTTTTTCAGAATTACCTAAAGAGTAAGCTTCATCTATAAATAATACTCCATCTAAACTTTCTTCAATAACAGTTTTTGTTTTTAAAGCAGTTTGTCCTAAATATCCAGCTATTAAATCTGCTCTTGTAACTTTTTTAAATTTATTTGCTTTTAAAATATTTAATTTAGAAAAAATATTTCCTATTATTTTAGCTATTTCTGTTTTACCTGTTCCAGGAGGACCATATAACACAATATGTAAAAAATCACTATGATCTTTATCAAACGAATGAAGATCTTGAATATAATATAAAATTTGATTAATTATATTATTTTTTAAAGAATTTAGACCAATCATGTTATTTAATTTTATTAATTCAGTTTTTATTTTATTAAGAGGTATTAAATCAATATTATAATTTAAATCTGGATATAAAGGATTTTCATTAATTAAATCTATTAAATCTTGTAAATTATTGATATTTTTTTTAATATTTATATTTTTAAAACATTTATATTCTAAATTATCAGGATTTTTTCTATATATAAAAGGTTTATTAAAGGTATTTTTGTATTTTTTATCATATGATTTATTTAAATTTTTTAAATATAAATCTAATTCTTCTTTAGATATAACATTATTTGGAATTTTATTAATTTTATCTAAATTATTTTTAAATATCTCTTTACCAGTTTTTTGTTTTCTTGAAACGTTCATATTTTTATAATTATATTTAGTTATTTTTAATAAATTTAAAGATAAATTGAAATAATTAATTGTAAAAAAAATGGCAGAAATTATGGAAAATTTACAAAATAATTTTTCAAAATTAAATTTAGAGAATGAAGATTTAATTGATTCAGAACTGCCGTGGGATATTATAAAAACTTATTTTGAAGGTAAACATTTACAACAATTAGTAAGACATCAATTAGAATCTTATAATAATTTTATAACAAGTGAAATACCTAGAACTATAGAAATGTTTAACCCAGTTCAAATAATGTCTGAACAAGATTATGATAAAGATAAAAAGTTATATAAATTAGAAATTTTAATAACTTTTGAAAATTTAAATATTCATAGACCTCAAATTCATGAAAATAATGGAGCTACTAAACTTATGTTTCCTCAAGAAGCTAGATTAAGAAATTTTACATATTCTTCTACAATGACTATTGATATTAATATAAAAATATCAATTCGTGGGGGTGATAATTTAGAAAATATACAAACTTTATACAAAACATTACATGGAATTCATATAGGTAAAATTCCTATTATGCTTAGATCTAATATTTGTGTACTAAATCAATATAAACATAATAATTCTGTTATTACAGGTGAATGTAGATTAGATCCAGGTGGATATTTTATTATTAATGGATCAGAAAAAACATGTTTAGGTCAAGAAAGGGCTGCAGAAAATCAAGTTTATTGTTTTAATATTAGTAAAAATAATACAAAATGGAGTTGGCTTGCAGAAATAAAATCAGTTCCTGATTGGAAATGTATTTCTCCAAAACAAATTTCATTAATGATAGCTTCCAAAAACAATGGATTTGGACATGCTATTTTTATTCAAATTCCTAGAATAAAGCAACCAATTCCTCTATTTATAGTATTTAGAGCTTTAGGTGTAATTACAGATAAAGATATTTGTTCCAAAATAATTTTAGATGTTGAAAATAGTAATAATAAAACTTTATTAGGATTATTACAAGCTTCAATTATTGATTCTAATAAATTTTGTTCAAAACAAGATGCATTTAATTATATAATGAGTCAAGTAATATTTACACCATTAAATATGGATAAAGAAACTGGAATTAAAAAAAAATTTGACTTTACTAATGATGTTATTAATAATGATTTGTTTCCTCACTGTAAAACAAATTCTCAAAAAATTTATTTCTTAGGATATATGACACACAAGTTATTGCAAACATATATTGGATTAAGACCTTGTGATGATAGAGATTCTTATATAAATAAAAGAATTGATTTAACTGGTGTATTATTAAATAATCTTTTTAGAAATTACTTTAATAAATTAGTTAAAGATATGCAAAAACAGATAATAAGAGAAATTAATAATGGTTCATGGAGATCTACTGAAGACTATTTAAATATTATTAATTTTACAAATATATATAAAATTATAAAATCTACTACAATTGAAAATGGGTTAAAAAGAGCTTTAGCAACAGGAGATTTTGGTATAAAACAAACAAATAGTAATAAAGTTGGTGTTGCTCAAGTTTTAAATAGATTAACATACATTTCTAGTTTAAGTCATTTACGACGTATTAATACTCCTATCGATAAAAGTGGTAAATTAATACCTCCTAGAAAATTACATAATTCTTCGTGGGGCTTTTTATGTCCAGCAGAAACTCCAGAAGGTGCATCTGTAGGTATTGTAAAAAATTTGTCTTATATGACACATATTACTGTTCCTTCTGCAAGTTATTCACTATATGAATATATTGAACCTTATATAGAAACATTAGAAAATATAGAAACAAAAGATTTATATAATCTTGTTAAAGTATTTATAAATGGAAGCTGGGTAGGAATTAGTAAAAATCCACAAGAATTATATTTATCTTTAAAAGAAAAAAAATATAAGGGAATTATTAATATTTATACTTCAATTATATTTAATTATAGAGATTTAGAAATTAGAGTTTGTAGTGATGCTGGTAGATTATGTAGACCTTTATATAAAATTGATAAGAATAAATCTTTTATAACTCCTGAGCTGAGAGAAAAACTCGGCAAAAATTTATTAACTTGGGAAAATTTAGTTTTACAATTAAATTGTAATAGTATTATAGAATATATTGATCCAGCAGAACAAAATTCATCTTTAATTGCATTTGAATTAAATCAAATTAATAGTAACAATGATAATAATATTTATAAATATACTCATTGTGAAATTCATCCAAGTACTATTTTTGGAATTTTAGCTTCTTGTATTCCTTTTCCCAATAATAATCAATCACCTAGAAATACATATCAATGTGCTATGGGAAAACAAGCTATGGGGGTTTATGTTACAAATTATGATAATAGAATGGATAAAACAGCATATGTATTATCTTATCCTATGCGTCCTTTAGTAGATACAAGAATTATGAATCTTTTACAATTAAATGAAATTCCATCTGGTTCAATGGTAATTGTTGCTATAGCTACTCACACTGGGTATAATCAAGAAGATAGTATATTATTTAAAAAAAGTTCTATAGATAGAGGATTATTTCAAGCTACTATATATCATACTGAAAAAGATGAAGATAAAAAAATTCATGGAGACGAAGAAGTTAGATGTAAACCTGATAAAAGTAAAACAAAGGGTATAAAATTTGCTAATTATAATAAAGTAAATTCAAAAGGTGTTATTCCTGAAAATACATTATTAGAAGACAGAGATATTATTATATCAAAAATTTTGCCTATTAAAGAAAATAGAAACGATCCTACCAAAGTTATAAAATATACTGATGAAAGTAGAATATTTAGAACAAATGAAGAAACTTATATAGATAGAAATTTAATAGATAGAAATGGAGATGGATACAATTTTTGTAAAGTTAGAGTAAGAACTTTACGACAACCTACTATTGGAGATAAGTTTTCAAGTAGACATGGACAAAAAGGTACTATTGGTAATATTATTCCAGATGAAGATATGCCTTTTACTAGTTCTGGTATTAAACCTGATATTATTATTAATCCACATGCTATTCCAAGTCGTATGACTATTGCTCAACTTAAAGAAACTTTATTAGGTAAAGTTTTAATTGAATTAGGATTATTTGGTGATGGAACTTGTTTTGGAAATATGGATATAAATAATATTAAAAGAAATTTACAAAAAAATGGATTTGAATCAAATGGCAATGAAATTTTATATAGTGGTTTAACTGGAGAACAATTAGAAAGTAGTGTATTTATAGGACCTGCTTTTTATCAAAGATTAAAACATATGGTAAGTGATAAACAACATTCTAGAAGTATAGGGCCAATGGTTAATTTAACACGACAACCAGCAGAAGGTAGATCAAGAGATGGTGGTCTTAGATTTGGAGAAATGGAAAGAGATTGTATGGCTTCTCATGGAGCAGCTAGATTTGTTAAAGAAAGATTATATGATTCTTCTGATTCATTTAATGTTCATGTATGTAATAAATGTGGTTTAATAGCTTCATTTAATAATGATAAACATATTCACATTTGTAAAACATGTCAAAATAGAACAGATTTTAAATATGTAGAAATTCCTTATGCTTGTAAATTAATGTTTCAAGAATTAATTTCAATGAATATAGCACCAAGAATTTTAGCCAAATAAAATAATAATATTATTATAATTTGTTTTGGATTATTAATAATAAATATTTAACTAGGTTTAAAAAGGCAATATTTATTATTTTTTTTGATAAATAATGATGATGTTCTTAATATTAATTTGAATTGAAAATAACCCAATTTAACATTATAATTTTCTATTTTATAATAGAAACGTTTATAATTATTCTTTTGCATATATTTACTCCCATTAGAATAGATTCCTATTTTTCTACTTGCATTATATATATTACATATTTATGTGTAGATAGGTATTTATAGTTTTTAGGCTCTTCTTTAAATTTTATAAAAGATTTCTCATATATTTAACAACAGTCACCATCTAACATATCTCCAATGAGCATTCCGCCTAAAAATCCTGTCATAGCACTACTTACAGGATCGTTATACATAACTGGTTGTTGTACGATGACTACTGGTTGTCCATTTGCTCCATAATGTGTTTGTGGATATCTATATATTCCATATGGAGAGCTTTCAACCGGTGTTCCATATTGTACACTGGATTTTTTAGAATTACCAGAAGCATCTATTTCAAAAATAGGAGTAGCAATTGGAATAGTATTTGTAACATATTCTTGTCTGTTTTTACCTCTAAAAATTTCACAAATATTTCCCATTTATATAATAATTTTATATAAATTATTATTAAATATGTATAAAAATTTAAATCAGGATATAATTAGAAATTTAGCATATTATCTAGATTTATTAAGCATATTAAATTTATCACAAGTAAATAAAATAAATTACTATAGTCTAGATGAATTATTTTATAGATGCTATGCTGTTTTTATTTATGGAGAAGAATTTTGGAATAGAGCAATGATGAGACCTATACAAAAATCCCAACCATTTATCACTATAAAAAGAGAGTTAATAAGAATTGAATTATTTCAAAAAATGTTAGATTCTTTAAATATTAATAGATGGACAAATAAAGATTTCTACAACTATTAGAAATATGATTAAAATATAATTAAAATATATTAATGTTAATTCCCAAAAATACTAAATATATTAGAGACATGAATTTGTATTAAGTAAAAAAAATGTATTAATAATTCTACAATATTCTGCAAAGTTTCAATAAATATTAAAATTAATTCTAAACTAATAATAATAAGTTAATGTAAATATGGAAAAAAAATTTTATTTAAATTCAATACCTATCTCGTTATATATATAAAATATAACAAATAAATATTAAAAGTTTAAGAAAGACATAATAATTATAACACTTTTGTAAAGAATAAAAAATAAATTATTTACTTTAGTAACACCCCAAAGATAAAAAGACCTTAAAGATAAATCTTTTTGATGGTAAATTTTTCATTAATATAATATTTTTTATAATAAATATTATATTAACGTTATATATTAATGGATATCTCTCAAAATTATATAAATGGAAATTATGGTCCTCAATTTTTAGGTCCAGCTGGTTTTCCATTAAAACAAAGTTTAAATAATGGATTAACTAACGCTATAATGGGAATGCCTCAAAAATTTAGATTTGAAGATGGTACTAATAATTTTTCTCAAGGAAGAAAAATTTTTATAAATACTCCTACTTGTTCAGGAATAATAAGAGGAAATAATCAATCATCAATTAGAGTTGATACTAATAAACCAAATTGTAATCAACAATTAATTAATAATGGTTGGTCCAGGTCTTCTATTCATAGTGTCCATGGAAGACATTCAACAAGCACGATACAAAATGGAAAAAAAAGCCAAGTTACTTCTTCTGATCTTTATATTCAACGTTTAAAAAATAGAGCTATTGGTATAGGATCTACAAATAAAAATAATGTAGATTTCTCGTTTAAAAGTAATAATCAAAGTAATTTAAATACTATTAATAATACAGTTAAGAGAGTTAGGGGAGGAGGATGTGTAGCGCCTGCCAAAAAAGGAGCTATAGCTAATCCATATAAAAGTGGAGGACATGGAATTGGAAATTCTAATTGTCCAGTTTGTTTAGGTGGATCAATGTTTTCAAGATAAACTGCTTAAAACATAAATCATTATAAATTATTATAATGTTATTAAAAATATTTATTCCATTAATTATATTTAATTTAATAGATGGTGTTGTAATTTGTGAAAATATTTTAAATTTAAAATATTTTAATTATATATCTCTCTTATTATTTTTAGTAATTACTCTTTTTACTCGATTTTTAAGAGGTACTAGTAAAAATCATGATATTTATATATCATATTATTTATTTATAATTTCTAGAATTGTATTTTTTTGTTTATATTTAAATTTTTTTATTTACTTTTTTTTAAATAAATTTTATTCTAATTATATTTTTTATATAATCCCATTATATTTGCCTTTTTATTTAGATGGTGCAGAATTTACAGGAAATTATAAACTTTCTAATAATCATCCAATTAGAAAAAATTTGTATAAATTATTCCAATATTCTTCACAAGAAATTTATATTAAAGATCAAGGATTATATTTAAATGAACCATCTTTATTAGGAATTCATCCTCATGGTCTTATTCCTTTAGGATTAGTTAATAATTTTTCTCTAAATCCAAAGAGAAAAGAAATATTTTTACGACATTTGCCTCATGCTTTTAATTCTGGAATGGGAACAGGTGCTACATTTAATTTTTTTTTCCCAATTATTAGAGAATTTTATTTAATTATTGGAGCTATAGATTGTTCAAAACCTATAATAAAAAAATTTTTAAATAAAAACTTTACAGTAGGAGTATTTATAGGAGGTGGTAGAGAATGTAAATATTCTGGAATTGGAAAAACTAATTTAATAATAAATAAAAGATTAGGATTCTTTAAACTAGCACTTGAAACTGGTCGTCCAGTTGTTCCTATTTACACTTTTGGTGAAAATAATTTTTTTAATGCTTTTAATGTTCAAAATTTTTTTTTATTTGAGTTATTTCATAGACTTACAGGATTATGGTTTCCATTAGGATATTTCTCATTTAAAAAAACTAAGATTATTACTGTAATTGGAGATCCTATTTTTGTTAATAAAGTTGAAAATCCAACAACTAAAGATATTATTAATTTACAAAATAAATATAAAAAAAATCTTGTTGAATTATTTGATTATTATAAACATCTTGATCCAAATTGTATAAATAAGACATTAAATTTTATAGAGTAATTAGAGTAATTTAAATAATTGATTAATAAAACATATTTAGTTAATACTAATTAATAGTTGTTATTAATAGTTGTTATTTATAAATAAAATTAAATTTATACTATATTATAATTTAGAATAGTATATATGATATCTATTTAAAAATAATAAAAAATATTTTATTAGACTGATATGACAATAATTCAAGAATATTTAAAATTAACAAAAGAATTAAAAGAAAATTATGGAGATAAATCTTTAGTTTTAATGCAAGTGGGTTCTTTTTTTGAATGTTATGCTATATTACAAAAAGATGGAACTTATATAGGTAGTAGTATTAAAGAATTTGCAGAAATAAATGATATGATAATTGCAAAAAAAAATATGTGTGTTAGTGGAGAAAATGTGGTAATGGCAGGATTTGGATTAGCACAATTGGAAAAATATATAAAAAAAATGCAAGATAATGGTTTTACTATAGCCGTTTATAATCAANATAGCTCTTCTAAAAATACAACAAGAAGTTTATCATGTATTTATTCTCCTGGTACCTTTTTCTCTCAAGAATCAAACGAAATTAGTAATAATATAACTTGTATTTGGCTTCATTACACTGGTAAAAATAAAATAGTTAATGAGCAAATTACAATTGGTGTATCAAATATTGATATATATACTGGAAAATCTAATATTTACGAATTTTCAAATGAATATAATAATTTTCCATCTACATATGATAATTTAGAAAAATTTATATCTGTAAATAAACCAAAAGAATGTATTTTAATTTCTAATTTAAATGAAGAATTTATTAATCAAATTATTAACTTTATAAATTTAAATAGTATTCAAATTCATAAAATTGTATTAAATAATCAAAGTAAAGAAAATACGCTATATAAACAAGCATTAAATTGTCAACAACAAATCTATCAAAATGAAATTTTAAAAAAATTTTTTAAGTCTGAGTCTTTATTGATTGATGAATACTATTATACATCTATAGCTAGTCAAAGTTTTTGTTTTTTACTAGAATATATTTATAGACATAATCCCAATTTAATTGAAAATATAGATAAACCTATTAAAGAACATTCAAATGATAAATTAATTTTAGCTAACCATTCTTTAAAACAATTAAATATATTATCCGATGATAGATATGTAGGTAAGTTAGGATCAGTTCAAAAATTTTTAAATAATTGTGTAACAACAATGGGAGAACGGGAATTTAATAATCGTCTTTTAAATCCAATTACAAATATAGATATTTTAAATAGATCATATAATATAACTCAACATGTAATTGATAATAATAATATATGGGAAATTTTTAGAAAAACGTTAACTAATATGAGAGATATAGAAAAAATTAAAAGAAAAATAAGTATGAATAAATTTTCTCCCAAAGATATTACTATTCTCAATAGTAATATTGATATTCTTAAAGATTGTTATAAAGAAATAAAAAAAGATAATTATTTATTTAAATTTATTAATAGTATAATCTCTCTAGATTTTGAATCTAATTGTAAAAAATATCAAGAATTTTTTAAAAAGCATTTCTTTCTTAATAAGATGGAAAATCTAGATGATTTAACAACTGAAAAATTAAATAGTTGGATAGATAATATAAATATTTGCTTTATTAAAAAAAACATTAATTTAGAATTAGATAATAAAGTTAGAAATTGTTTAGATAGTAAAGAAAAGTTAGAAACTATTAAAAATTATTTTTCAAATATAATTCAAGATTATGAAAAAAATACTAAAACAAATGACTTTGTAAAAATTCATGAATGCTCTAAAATGGATCCAATATTAATTGGTACTAAAAGAAGAATTTTAATCTTAAAAAATAATCTAGAAAAAATTAAAGAAAGAGAAATTAAATTAACATTTACATCAAAATACTCTCAAAAAAATGAGGATTTTTTTTTAAACTTAGATTTATTAGAATTTAAATCGTATGGAGGAAATCAAAGTAATTTAACTATATCAAGTTCTCAAATTATTAAATTAACTAATACTATACAGTCTTCAAAAGATTTCTTAATTCAAGAAATTATAAAAGTTTACAAAGATATTATTTTAGATTTTAGAAAGTTATCAATTAATAGTAATAATACAAATGAATTTGTTTTTATTGAAGATTTAATTAAATTAACTAAAGAATGTGATATTTTACAGTGTAAAGCTTATTTAGCTGTGAAATATAATTATTGTAAACCTCAAATTATAGAAAATGATTATTCATTTGTTGAATTTGAAAAGATTAGACATTGTTTAATAGAACAATTAAATACAAATGAAATATATGTAACTAATGATTTAGATTTAGGATTATCACAAAAAGGTATATTATTATATGGTACAAATGCGGTTGGAAAAACAAGTTTTATAAAAGCTATAGGAATAAGTATTATTATGGCACAAGCAGGATTATTTGTACCTTGTAGTATATTTAAATTTAAACCTTATAATTATATATTTACACGTATTTTAGGAAATGATAATATTTTTAAAGGATTATCTACTTTTGCTGTTGAAATGTCTGAATTAAGAACAATTTTAAAATATTCAGATAAAAATAGCTTAATTTTAGGAGATGAGTTATGTTCAGGTACAGAAAGTTCTTCTGCCTTAAGTATATTTACTGCTGGATTAGAAAAATTACATGAAATAGGTGCTTCATTTATTTTTGCTACTCATTTTCACGAAATTATTAATTATAAAGAAATTGAACTTTTAGAAAATTTAAAAGCATTTCATATGAGTGTAATTTATGATGAATCAAGTAAAAAATTAATATATGATAGAAAGTTAAAATTAGGACCAGGTAAAAATATGTATGGACTGGAAGTATGTAAATCATTAGATTTACCTTTAAATTTTTTAGAGAGAGCACATTCTTTAAGACAAAAATATAATAATGATATATTAATTTTAGATCAAGAAAAATCTAGATATAATAAAAATAAAATAAAAAATATTTGTGAAATATGTAATAAAAATCGAGGAACTGAAATCCACCATTTACAGTATCAAAAATATTCAGATAATGGATATATAAATAATGAATTTAATGTAAATCATAAAGCTAATTTAATTAATATCTGTGAAAATTGCCATCAAAAAATTCATAAAGACAATAAGCAATTTAAAATTAGCAAAACAACTAATGGATATGAGATTATAGAATTATAATATTATTATCTATTATATGGATTTTATTGAATTTTTAGTAAAATATTTTGTTTATATATTATTAACAGTTGTTATTTTAATTACAATTTTTGTAGGAGCCAATGTTCTTGGTTTGAATTTTAAAAGATATAAAAATCAAAAATTAACAAAAAAAGTAAGTTTTGATCCAAATATTTAATCTAATTATTTTAATAAAAAATTGATTTAATAATTAATTCTTCTATTATTATAAATAATGTTGATTCCTATTAAATGTTTTACATGCGGAGAAGTTTTAGCTGATAAATATAGATGGTATCAAACAGAAGTTAGAAAAATTAAAATGTCAAAAGATATGACTATTGAAAAGGTAGTATATTTAACTAAAGAAAATACTGAAAAAACACCTGAGGGTGAAGTTATGGATAAATTAAAATTAAATAAATATTGTTGTAGAAGACATATGCTTACACATGTAGATATAAATTAATTTAATTAAATTTAGTAAATTTAATTAATTTTTTTTACCTTTTTCCTTTTTTTTTTTACTTTTTCTTTTTATAGTTTTTTTCTTTTTATCTTTTTTATTTTTTCTTATTTTTTTACTTTTTAGCCCATTAATTCCTTTAGCTAAATTATGTAAACTTTTGTTAGATTCACTTGAATCAGTTCTTAATTTATAGGCAACCCATAATGATCCATTAGATGATTCAACATTAACTTTAAATTCAGGTTTAATTTTTTCTAGTAATCCTTTACCTGTTTTATGTGGATCATAAATAGTTTGAAATCCACTTGTTCCAAAATGTTCATCAGCCTTTGCTTTATCAATGTAGAATCCATCTAATTTTAATGATACATTAATTAATTGAGTTAATTCAGAAGGAGTTATAGCAAATCCACTAGGATTGTCTTGACGTGGACAATTTTCATTAATTATTATATCAAAGAATTTAGGAAAAACTTCTGGAAGCATTTTCATTTTTAAATCTCCAATTTCATCTGGTAATAATTGATGAGTTATAGGAATCATTCCTATATTAATATTTCTTGGTATTTTCATACCCCATGGCGTTATTTCTCTATTTCCATTAGCGTCGATAGTTTCTCTTGGCATATTAGTAGTTGTTAATAAATTTAGTCCAGTATAGTAAAAATCTATTTTTTCCCAATATTTACAACCTGCTACTGTTGTACTAGCACAAAACTCTTGTAATATTTTTAAAGCTTTATAATTATCAATTGTAGATTTATTGGCACATAATATTAAAATATTAGCAGTTCTTGTCATATATAATACTTATAGAAATTAATCTTTAGAATATATATATGGCTAAATCAAGAAAATACTTTAGAAAAAATAAAATCTATAAAAAAACAAACAAATTAAAAATACCACATACAAATAAAAAGTCTAGAATGCGTAAAAAAAAAATTATAAATAAAAGTAAAAGATATAGATTAAAAGGCGGAGGAAATTTTTCTTTTATTCCTCAAGATTTAGTTAATATCTGGTGGAATACAGAACATGGGATTAATAAAATGATAAATAATTGGAAAGGATTACCAACTGAAGCTGGTCCTCTACCAACTGATCAACCTGAATTATTAAAAACATATCCTATATATGAAAAATTACCAGATTTACAAAGATTTAATGAAAAAAGTGATTTACAAGTTAGTAAAATGCTTAAATAAATTAATTTTTTAATTATTTTCTTATATTATAACATAATGAATAAATATTTAAATTCAATGAAGAATTTATGCACACCTGCTTTTGTTTATTTAATGTTATCAGTATTTAGTATAGTAGTTTTGGCATTTCAAAATGTTGGAAATACTAATAAATATTACATAGGAATTTATGAATGTGATGCTGAAAATACAATGATGGTATTTATTTTAAAAATAATTTATATTCTATTTTGGACATTTATTCTTAATTTATTATGTAAGTCAGGTTTTACTCAATTATCATGGTTCCTTGTAATTCTTCCATTTTTATTATTATTTGTTTTAATAGGATTATTTGTATTTAATAATAATCCTCGTCAAAATAATAAAAATTTAGAAAATTTTAATAATTAATAAAATAAATTTTCATTCAATTAAAATAAATAAAGAAGATATAATATTATATACTTAAAAAAAATACTAAGAATATAATATAATGAGTATTGAATTACCTTGGGAAGTAATAGATAAATATTTTAATGATAATAAAAATGTATTAATTAGTCATCAACTTAATTCTTTTAATGATTTTTTTGAGAATGGTATAAATAGAATTTTTCAAGAAAAAAATCCTATTAAAATTCTTAAACAACAAAATCCAGATACAAAAGAATTTGAATTAAAAGCATATTTATATATTGGAGGAAAAGATGGAAAAAGTATTTATTATGGAAAACCTACAATTTATGATCAAGATAGAGAACATTATATGTATCCTAATATAGCTAGATTAAGAAATATGACTTATTCTATAACTATTCACTATGATGTTTTAATTGAATATTTTATTATTGAAGGAGAAGAAACTATTCAGACATCTACTACATTAGAAAAAATATTTTTAGGAAGATTTCCTATCATGCTTAACTCTAATCTTTGTATCTTAAATAATATGGAACCATCTGTTAAATTTAATATGGGAGAATGTAAAAATGATTTAGGAGGATATTTTATTATTGATGGTAAAGAAAAAACAATTATATCTCAAGAAAAATTTGCAGATAATATGCTTTATATAAAAAATAATTATAATGAAATTTATGCTTGTTCTGCTGAAATAAGATCAGTTAGTGAAGATTCTTCAAAACCTATAAGAACTGTTGCTGTTAGATTAGTTTCTCCTACAAGTAAATTTACCAATAAACAATTAGTTGTCAATATTCCTAATGTAAGAAAACCTATTCCTTTATTTATAGTTATGAGAGCCTTAGGAATTGAATCAGATAAAAAAATTATTAAATATTGTTTACTTGATTTAGAAAAATATAATACCTATTTAGAATTATTTGTACCTTCAGTTCATGATGCAGGAAGAATATTTACTCAAAATTTAGCTATTAAATATATTGCTACTTTTACTAAAGGTAAAACAGTTTCACATGTATTAGAAATTTTAATGAATTATTTTTTACCGCATATTGGAACTAATAATTTTAATGAAAAAGCTTTTTTTCTTGGATATATGGTAATTGAATTATTAAAAGTATATACTAAAGAGAAAAAACCAACAGATCGTGATTCATTTAAATATAAAAGAGTTGATCTTCCAGGTTATCTATTATATGATTTATTTAAAGAGTATTATACATTACAACAAAGAGCTATTTATCAAACAATTGATAAAGAATACTATTATAAACAAGGATTATATCAAAAAAATTTTACATCTCTAATAGAAAATAATTATAAAGATATTTTTAAAGAAAGAATTGTCGAAACTGGGTTTAAAAAAGCATTTAAAGGTAATTGGGGTTCACAAAGTCATACAAAAAAAAGTGGAGTTGTTCAAGATTTAAATAGATTATCATTTAACTCATATATCTCTCATCTTAGAAAAATTAATTTACCATTAGATGCCGCTACTAAAATAGTTGGTCCTAGATTATTACATAGTTCACAATGGGGAATTATAGATCCTGTTGATACACCAGATGGTGGAAATATTGGATTACATAAACATATGGCTATGGGAACATATATTACTAGCCATTGTTCTAAATATCCTTTAATTGAATTACTCAAAAATAATTTAAATTTAAAATTATTAAGTGAATGTAGTATTGAATTTATAGCAGTATATACTAAAGTAATAATAAATGGAGATTGGATAGGTATGTTTGAATTTCCAATTCCTACTATTGATGCCTTAAAACATCATCGAAGATTAGGATTAATTCCTATATATACTAGTATTTTATGGAATAAAGAAGTAAATACAATATTTATTTATACTGATTCTGGTCGTTTAACAAGACCAATTTTTTATATAGAAAATAAAATTCCAAGTTATAAAAGAACTGCATCTTTATACAATAAAATTTTAGAAAGAAAATTTACTTGGATTGAATTATTAACTGGATTTAATGAAAAAAAAAATATTACAAGTAATTTATGTACAGTTTATAATAATACAAAAGATTTATATGGTACAATTTCAATTGAATCATTAATTGAAAATGAAGGAATAATAGAATATATAGATACATCAGAAGAAGAAGGAACACTGATTGCAATGAGTGAAGATAATATTGAAAAATTGCCTTATACTAATATTGAAATTCATCCATCTTTAATATTTGGAGTAATGGGTAATTTAATAGCTTATCCAGAAAATAGTCAACTACCTCGTGATTTATTTTCATGTGGACAAAGTAAACAAGCAGTTAGTTTATATCATTCTAACTATTTAAACCGAATTGATAAATCCGGTATAGTATTAAATAATGGTCAAATTCCTTTAATAAAAAGTAGGTATTTAAAATATATTAATAATGAAGAACATCCTTATGGAATAAATGCTGTAGTGGCTATTGGAATATATGGTAGCTATAATGTAGAAGATTCTATATTATTTAATAAAGCTTCTTTAGAACGTGGTATGTTTAGAACTACATATTATAATATGTATGAAAGTAGAGAAGAAAGTTCCAAAATAGGAAATTCTACTATAGATTCTAAATTTACTAATATAGAAAATGAAAATGTTATTGGATTAAGACCTGGTTATGACTATTCTTATCTAGATGAATATGGTTTAATTAAAGAAAATACACCAGTTGATGAAAAAACAGTAGTTATTGGAAAAGTTTCAACTAATTTAAATGATCCTAATACATTTATTGACCAATCAATTGTTCCTAAAAAAGGACAATTAGGATTTATAGATAAAAGTTTTATAACAGAAGGGGAAGAAGGATTTAGAATAGCAAAAGTAAGAGTAAGAGAAGAGAGAATTCCTAATATTGGTGATAAATTTTGTAGTAGATGTGGTCAAAAAGGAACCATAGGTTTAGTAATACCCGAAGATGATATGCCATTTACAAGTAGAGGAATAAGGCCTGATATAATTATTAATCCACATGCATTACCTAGTAGAATGACTATTAGTCAACTTATAGAATGTTTAGCTGGTAAAGCATGCGCCGAATATGGAGCATTTGGAGATGCTACTGCATTTATTAATAAAGGTCCTAAAAATAAAGTTTTTGGTAAATTATTAACTGATATAGGTTATAGTTCAACTGGAAATGAAATATTGTATAGTGGAGAAACAGGTGAGCCTTTTGAGGCAGATATCTTTATTGGACCAACGTACTATATGCGATTAAAACATATGGTTAAAGATAAAATTAATTCAAGAGCAAAAGGACCTAGAACAGTATTAACTAGACAAACTGTTCAAGGTAGAGCTAACGATGGGGGTTTAAGAATTGGTGAGATGGAACGTGATGTAGTTATAGCTCATGGTATGGCTAGCTTTTTATATGATTCTCTCATGAAAAGAGGAGATAATTATTATATGGCTATTTGTAATAACACAGGTACAATTTCTATCTATAATGAAACAAAAAATTTATTTTTAAGCCCTATGGCTGATGGACCAATAAAATTTGAAGGATTATTAGATAATAATATTAGTATAGTAGATATAAGCAGATTTGGACGAAATTTTAGTATAATTAATGTACCTTATTCTTTTAAATTATTAATGCAAGAATTACAAACAATGAATATTTGTTTAAGAATTATAACCACAGATAATATTGATCAAATAGATAGTATGGCTTTTTCAAAAACTTTAAATATGGTAATTAAAAAAGAAGATACTTCTATTTCTAAAGAAAAACAAACTTCTTTAACTACACAAATTCCAAGTGAATTATCAATTCAAAAGGAATTACCAAACTCTAGTGATGTTGAAAATTCGCCACCTTTATCTAGTTCTAAGGAAGAAGATACAAATAAAAATATTTCATTACAAAATGTTAACTTAGATTTACCTATTCAAAAAAATGAACCTATTTTAGAACCAATAGAAGTTCCTGAAGAATCTATAGATTCTTCAAAATCCACAATTCCATCTTCTACACAAAATGAAAGTTTAATTAAACCAATAACTGATGCTATTAAAACTCTTGATGAAACTATTGGTAAAGGAATTGATGCTGTTGGGAATTTAACACAAAAAAAAGATGATGAACTAGATGAATTAAAAGTTACACCTGAAGAACAAGAACTAATATCAAAAACTATAAGTAGAATAACAAAAAATAAACAATCAAAACAAGAAATACCATCTAGTTTACAAGCAATTGATTTAGATGAACTAAAACCTGAAGAAGAAGAACCAGAAGAAAAACAAGGAAGTCATTCTAAAAAAACAATTTCAATTAATTAATAAAATTGAATTAAAATAATAAATAGTATTATATTAAATGTCTCAAACAGCTATTACAGATCAAATTTATAAATCTCGTCAAACTATTTTAAATATTTTAGAAACTCAAGGATATGATATTAATGATTACAAAGATTTTAACATTCATGAAGTACACAGTATGTTACAAACAAAGCAATTAGATTTATTAGTTAATAATCCACAAACTAATCAAAAAACATATATTAAATATCATTTAGCAAAAACATTAAGGTCTAATAATATTCAAGAATTTATAGATGATTTATTTAATTTAGAAAAAATTTTAACAAATAAAGATGATTTAATAATTATTATTAAAGATGAACCAAATGAAACTTTAAATAGATTTATAAAAGATATATGGGAACATGAAAAAATATATATAAGAATAATTAATATTAATAGATTACAATTTAATATATTAGATCATGAATTAGTTCCCAAACATAGTATTTTAAAAAATCAAGATGAAATTAATAAATTTATTAAAGATTATAATATTGATATTAATAATATTAAAAAACAAATACCTGATATATCTAGATTTAGTCCTGTTGCTTTAATGATTGGTATTAGACCAGGAGAAATTTGTAAAATTGAGAGAGACAGTAAAACAGCTATAAATTCTTTATTTTATAGAATATGTATTTAATATATTTATATATAAATATATTAATAATGAATACTATGTATAAACCATTTGGATGTTTTAAAAATTCATCTAAAGATATTTTTGAAAGTAATTTAACTAATTTAACTAATAAAAAATATACTATAAAACAGTGTAATGAGGCAGCTATCCAAAATAAATCAGATGTTTTTGGTTTGATAAAAAATGGAATAGATGACGTTGGCATTTGTTTTTTATCTGATCCAAGATTATCAACATTGGAACAAAGTTTTAGATCTGTTAAAGATGGAATAGTTATAGATGGTTGTAGTGATGGTTTTGGTAATCAAGAAAATAATTCAATTTTTGTTTATTTAAATAATAAAGCTTTAGATTTTTTTAAAGATTTGGGAGATGTTAATAAAAAAGCAGAAACAGAATTTACTGAAACACCTTATCTTGATCAATTAAAAAATTTAAATAATAGTTTTACCGAATATTTAAATAATTTTAAAAGTAATACACAGAAACAATTTAAACCATATATAAATAATAATTTTAATGAAATTTTTAAAGAATCAGATTCAAGTGATATTGAAATTTTAGATGATAAATTTCAAAAACTATTTGATAATTTATCACTAGAAAATATAAATATTTTCAATAAAATAGAAAAAATTAACAAAGAAATAGAAATGTTAGATAATCATATTTTAAAAGCTAAAAGAGATATCGATAATATAATAAAATCTGATAACGCTGCATTAGGTAATTTATCTGATATAAAATTTAGAAGTTCAAGTTTATTGGGAGAGAATATTACTCTAATTATATTACCATTATTATTATTAGGATTATATATTAATCAAATTCAAAAAGAATAATTTTTAATTTAAAAATTAAATATCTAGATAGCTTAATTGAAAAAAAGATTAAAAAAATATACTACTATTAAAATAACTATTAAAAATACAGAAAATATAGAAATTATAGTGCCAGTTACATTTTCAGTATTATTAATTATATAAAAAAAAATTAATCCTATAATAATAACTGTTAATAAAATGTAAAAAATATATTTTAAACTAATTTGATTAATTCTCAATTCTGATAAATTTAAAGAGTTTTGTAAAAATTTACTTTCAGCAATTTGTTCATTATAACTATTAGTATTAATATTTTTTTTTGGAATAATAAATGAAGGATTACAATTATCAATGCATTCACTAAAACTTGAATATCTTCCTAAAGGATCAATAGTACAAAGATTTGTTGAAAGATCACAAGAATAGTTTTCTTGGCAATTTTTTTCACAATCTGATAAAGTTTTAAAACTTCCATTTTTATCTTCTTTACAATTATAATTATTACAAGAATATAATAAACTTTGTGATTGATTAGGGGCCGGACTTGTTTTTTTACAAATAGGTTTTGATTTATTTTTTGTAGTTTCCCTACAACATGCTTCTCCTATAGAATCACAATATTCAGTACTATATCTATATGTTGGACCATAACAACTACAACTTGTATTTAAATTAATCATATATATTAATTATTTATATAAAAAATATATTAATTATTATTTACATTATTCTAAATATTTTAGCATTTATAATATGGTTATAAATATACCTAGATATAGTAAATAATACTAACACTCCTATTATAATTGCAATAATTGTTTGTAATTTAGAGTTAGAATTATTAACAAAATAATAATAAGTTAACGCTAAAACAGTAATAACTATTGCTCCATAAAGAAAATATTCTATTATAATTGAATTATATCTTAATTTTTCACTTTCTAAAGAACCAGTAATTGTATTTGTTAAATTTAATTGTCTGTTAAATTGTTTTTGTCTTATCTTTTCTTTTGAAATCAATAAAGAATTACATTGTTGGTTACATTCAGTGATTGAACTAAAATTTCCATAATCATTCTCAACGCATGTATAACTAATAGGATCACATGTAAATTTAGGTTTACAGCTATTTTGACATTCTTTTAAAGAATTAAATTTTCCATCTTGAGAGATTATACAATCTGTTGAGCCATCAAGGTTAATCTTACATCTATATTTTGGATTACAGTGATTAATACAATCTTTTAATGATGGAAATTTCCCATTTGTATCTAGATTACATTGACTATTACTAGAATAACACGAATAAGTTTCAGGTTTACATTCTGATATACATTTTTCTAAAGTATTAAAATTTCCTTTATTATTTTTTTTACATTCATTATTACTGCAACTGTACATTACATTTGGTGTTAAATTAATATTTGAACTCGAATTAGACATAATATATTATTATATTATAATTTATATAAAAATTAAAAAATAATTTATAAAAATAATTTATAAAAATAATTTATAATATATCAATAATTATTAAATCTTTAGCATAATAATATATGAATATAGTTAAAATTTTATTTTAAAAATTAATTATTATATTATAAAAATATCATAATATAATAAGCAAATGAAAACACAATTAATAGATGATAATGAAATAGATTGGGATAGATTAGCTAAAGAAAAAATAAAAAAAAATAAAGCAGGATATATTGATGAATTAGTAACAGTAACTTCTTTAGATAATACTATGAATGGTTTACTCGAAAAATTAAATAGTTATAAAAAAAATCTTATAAGACGAAATTCTGGTTTAAGTAATTTAAAACATATAAATTTAGGAATACATTTAAGTGCTTTTAGTATAGATAATATTAAATCTCAAGGAGATATTTATACAGTTGATGTCATGGGAAATGTTATAATTTATGATGATAAAACATTTCATCAAAGATTTTCACAATATAGTGAAAAAGGAAATTATAATTTTCATAAAATTAAAGTTTTTGATATGGGATTTGTCACTAAATTGTCAGGTATATCTAATTTTACATATTTAGAAGATGTTGGTAATTCAATGAATGATGTAAAGTGGAGAGAAATTGATTTAAATACAGAACAAGGAAATAAGGTAGTAGATTTTACAACATGGTCTAGTGCAACATTTTTTGCCTTGGCAGAAGGTGGCATTTTAAAACAAGATGGAAAACATGTAACTAATAATAAATTTCCTAATTTAAATTTACCTATATTTACTAATATTAAATTTCATGCATTATCTTTAGATCATGAAAATAAAATTTTATATGCATTGGATAGAGGCGGAACTCTAATACAGCCTAATAATTTATGGATTTTTTACCTTGATAATAATTTAGATTTTTCTGAAAATAATTATCAATTTATAAAATCAAATAGTAAAATTTATTTTAATAATATATTAGCTTTACCCTATAAAAATAACAATGTAATTAATTCTAATAGAATCCAATTTATATTAGTAGGAACTCAACTTGATAATGATAATAAACCAGTTCAATCCGGTTATATAAATTTATATTCAGGTCATCTTAAATATGGTATTCATAATGATGAGTTAAATAAAGAAGCTCAAGAAACTCCAGAATGTAAAAGAATAGATGGTAAAGTTTATGCTATGTGTAAAGAAAATAAAATAAAAATTTGGGATATAGGATCTGAAGAAGAAGAAAAAGCAATTAATAATTGTAATATTGCTTCAAAAAATGGTAAATTAGGAAATTGTAAAAACTTTGTTTACTCACCAACAAGATCCGCAAGTTTGATATTAAATAAATTATTAGATAAAGATTTTACTAGTAATGATGTAATTTTTAATAGAACTACATCTGATAATCAAATATTTAATTTAATAGCAAATAATTTAGAGGAATTATATAATAAAAAGGATTCATTTGATGCAGACAGATTTATAAATTTAGATATTAATAATAAAACCGGGGATATATATATATTATTAAATGGTGTTTTATTTACATTTCCTATAAATAATTTAGGATCAAGTTCAAGTGATAAATATTTTGATGAAATAATATATTCAGAAAATGAATTAGAAAGTTTAGAAAATGAAATAAATAATTTATATTCAAATTATAAAATTATTTTAAATACTGAAGAAAAATTGGATTCTAAATTACTTTCAAATAGAAATAGGATATTAGTTAAAAAGGTAGAAGATATGAAAAAAGAAATTAAAAGATTAAATTTATTAAAGAGTGAAAATAATAAGATTAATAGTGAAATATATGATAGTAAAATAAAAACTACTATTAATACTTTTCAATATTTAGTATGGATAATTATTTCTATTATTACTATTATATTAGTTGTAATAAATTTTATAAATCCTAAATTATTACCAATACCTATACTAATTACTTACATAGTATTTGTAGTAATAATTGTAATATTTAATAGAAATTTATTTACCAAGATTTAATATTTACTAATATTAAAGTGATGATATTTAATATAGAAAATTTTGATACAATAACATCTGATAATAAAATATTAAATGATATTCAAAATAATCATGAATTTAAAACACCTTTAACTGATATTAAAAATGAAAAATACAGAATTAAGATTAATTCTATAATTGAATCTATTAAATCTAAACAAAACCTTATCTCTAGTTTATCAAAAAAAATAAATAATACTGCTATTGAAGTTACTACAAATGTTAATAATGAAAAAAATCTCTCTGGAAAAAATATATTTTTTACAAATATTCCAAATTTAAATATTTTTGATAATTTAGTCCCAGTTGGTTTAATTTCTAGACAAGAAATAATTAGTACAAAAGTAATTTCACTTAAAAATACTGATCCTCCATTATTAGCACCTAAAAATGAATGGGGATTTAAAACAAGTTTGTATGAATTAGGAATTAATAGTGAAAAATCTAATTTAAATACATATATAGGAATTCCATTAAGAGCCGTAGCTGGAACACCACCCTTACTCCGTGCTGTAGAATCTGCAGCTATGACTTCTAATACTAATCAAGAACCAAATATAAATTATACTTTTTATTATGGAATTCATTCTAAAACAAGCGATTTAAAATTTACTAAAAGAATTGATAACTTTAATTTATCTTATACAAATCTTTTACCTGCTAATCTCATTAATTCTAATTTTTTATGTGTTGGGTACAATGGATATATTTATGTTGGAACAGATGTAAATAAGTTAAAAAGTAATAATAGTGATGTAGATGAAAATTTTTTAGATTATTTAATAAATAATCATTCTGGTGGCGAGCAATTTGGAGTAAAATTTGGATGCGTTCCAGGTACAAAAATATGTGGTAATCAAAATCAATTTAATGAAAATCAATTAGAATCACAAAATTTTATTAACCAAGCTAATGAGATTGATAATCAAGGTTCTATAAATTTATCTACACAAATGTTTCAGGCTAATGTAGATAGAATGAAGGCTTCATTAGCTTTACAAAATAATGCTAATGGACCATTAAAAGAATTTGTATGGTTAAGTTTATTAACTAATAGAACAGCTAGTAGAATTATTGGACCTAGTAACCAAGATTGGTCTAATGCTCTAGGACGCTTAAGTAAAAGCAGAAATGATTTTCAAACAATTCAAGAAATATTTTTAGTAGGAGGATTGAAACCTGAGCAATATTTAGGTTGTTATAAAGATTTTCCTGAACCAAATAGAGTTTTAGAACAATATGGAGGTATAATGACAAAAGATGAATGTATACAGAAAGCGAATGAAGAAGGTTACAATTTAATAGGATTACAAGATGGGGGACCTACTGGTGTTGGAAGAAGAAATTTTACAAATGGTCAATGTTGGATGAGCAAAAAGTCATTAAATGAAATTCCAAAATGTACAGATATAGAAGAACAAGTTGGTAACTCAAATACTATTCCTCAGGGTTTATGTAAAGCAAGTGATAATGATTGTCAAGGAAATCCAAAAATAGGAGGACCATGGAGAAATGCAATTTATCATAATAATAATGCTCCTAGTTTTATACCAGCTAGATTATTTATTCAAGGGTTTAGTTTAAATTCTGTATCTGCTCCTCCAGGTAGTTTAGTATATACTTATCCAAATTTACAAGGTGAAATACAAACTGAAATTTTATGGAAACCAAATTTTCCTGTTGAACAATCAATATTAATACCATTTGAACCAGATAAAAATGAAAAATTAATAACAGAAATAACAAATGCTAACTCAAAATTAGAATATTTAATAGGTAATTCAAGTGAAAATAAAGTTTTATATTCTGAAGATTTAATGTTTAAATTAGTATTAAATAGTTTTGTAGATACAACTGGTAATCCTAAAACTGGATTTATGAATAGTAGTAATGCTTTTAAATTTATGAAAGATTTTAAAGAATCACCAATGATGCAAATTATTAATTATAATAATACTGGAATTAAAGTAAATTTAAATACAGACTTTTCACAATATAATATTAATTCAAAACAAGAAAATATATCAAAATTATTAAAATTAGTTCGAACTGTTGATCCAGAAGGAAATTTTATAGAAGATTCTGGTAATTTTACAATAGTTTATAAATTAGATCCTTTAAATGATGATTTATTAGGAAAGGTAGGATATATTAATTATGAAAATAAAAAAAATAGTATTCAAACTCCATATAATTTATCTCTATATTCAGATAGTCAAAATAATAAAAATTTTAAAAATGGACCTTCTAAATTTATAAATACTAGAGGAACTATAGATAAAAGTCAATTTCCAAATAATATTATTGCCCCTTTTGATTTAGAATTAAATAATAATATTTCTGTCTCTAATGTATCAGGACAATCAGAATGTGAGAGAATTTGTTATAATAATTTAGATCAATGTCAAGCTTGGCAACATACAAAAGATAAATGTTTTACATATAATTCAAAAACTAATGATATATCAAGGTTATTAAAAGCTCAGGCCCCAATCACTGTTTATAAGCCAAATTTATTAAATGATAATTTTAATATTAGAGTTCCAAATATTAAAAATAATGCCACATGCCCCGATATTATAAAAGATACAGTAATTAATGCTCAAACTCCATTAAAAAACAATAATAATATTAATAATTCTTTAGTTAAATGGGATAGATTTACTGATAATTTATATTGGAAAATGGGTGATCAAGTAAATAATAAAAATTACTGTAATGTAAAAAAAATTATTAATGATGATGAAATTAAATTAAAAAAATTAGAAGACGAATTATTAGTACTTATAAATAATTTTGATAGTTTGATAAATGGTTTAGAAAAAGATCAACAAATTATATTTAAAAATTTATTAAATGAACAGATAATAACAAATAAAAATACAGAAAGAATAGAGGAAATTAATAAAAAATTAAATAATGAAAATAATAATTTAGATAGTCAAAAAACTTTAAATCAGTCAATTGACGACTCTTTATTTACATTAATAAATACTAATTATAATTTTATATTTTGGACTGTTTTAGCTATTATAATTATAGTTGGTGCAATTCATTTTTCAAGAAACTTAAAAAAAAAATAATCTAGAGTTTAAAAAATTTATATATTAAAATATTTTTAATATATATAATATGGTAGCAATGACTAATATATCTGATACAGGAAACATAAACTTTGCAGATAAATCCATAATTGATCAAAGTAAAACTAATTTAAAATCTGGGATTTCAGAACTTCAGCTTTCATCAGAAAATATAAGAAATATTTTAGCTACGCAAGGAGATAGTTTATCTCCAGAACAAATTAATCAATTTAAACAATCATTAATGCAACAAAACGAATTAGCAAATACAATGATAAATGTTGCTGGTTCTCAAGGTCAAGCTCTTGGTAATAATTTAAGAGCTGCAAGTAATAATTTAATCAATCAAATGGTAATAACTGATTTATTGCAAAATGAAGTTACTAATGCTGAAGATGCTTATTATGCACTAAAGCAAGATAATAATGATAAATTAAGAATGGTTGAAATAAATAGATATTACACAGAAAGATATAAAGCACAATCAGATTTAATGAAATTAATAATTTTTTTTGCTGTTCCATTATTATTAATAACTATTTTAGCAAATAAAGGTATATTACCAAAAAATATAGCATATATTTTAGGTGGAGTATTAGTGGTTATTGGATTAATAATGGTTATTGGAAAAATTATAGATATAAATAGTAGAGATAATTTTAACTTTTCAGAATATAAATTAGACTTTAATCCTAAAGAATCAGAAGTAGGAGAGAATGCATCTCCCATAGGTAGCGGAATAGAAGAAAATTATCAAGCATCATTAAATGCTTTAGAAAAACAATTAGGAGTATATTGTGATGGACAAGAGTGTTGTGATCCACCACATCCAAAAGACGGAGATAAAATATATACAACATGGAGTAATGAATATAAAAAATGTGTACCATATTGTCCTGAAACTCAAGATGGTAGACCTCAAATTTGGAAACAGAGTGGATCTGGAAAAAATTTAAAAGCAGGATGTCAACCTGTATATATTCAATAAAATGATTTTTATAATAATTAAAATAAAATGATTAATATATTTTTTTAATAAACTTATATATTAAATATAATATGTCTAATCCAGCAAGTAATATAAAAAATTACGATAAATTAAATGCTCAAACTCCATTGGGTGATGCTCAAAATCCAGATGCTACAATACTAACTAGAAATGCTAAATTGCCAGCTAATTTAACTCAAGGTTCATCTTCTGGAGCAATAATACATGATTCAAACTTAACTACTCCTTTAGGTATAGCTCCAATTAGAGGACCTGTAACTAATCAAGAATTATCTACAAGAATTAGTAATATGCATGGTGCATTTGAAAAAGGACTTAATTACAATAAATATTCACCCGACAATTTACCATTTTTAGATAATAGTCAAGCTATGGCGTTTAATCAAACATTTAATTCTCCTGTAATTTCTGAAATTATTAAAGATGCTCAGTCTAATACATTAAATGCTGCTGGCTTAACTGGCAGTATTCCTAATAATTTAAATTTATTTCAAAAGAATCAAGCTAGTAAACAAATAAATAAGGCTAGAAACTCTATAATTTCTGATAATAAAATTATACAAGCTCAAAAACAGTTAATGGCTGCAGAAGAATTTTTTTATAGAGTAATTTCTGAAAAGTGTCCAAATAATGTAGATAATCAAGTATGTAAATCTTTTAAAAATTTACAAAGTGATTTATTAGAAAAAAAAATTAATAATATGATATTAAAAAATACAGAAATTAATAAAAAAATTACCCAAGAAATTATTATTTATAATCAGCAAATAATAGCTTTCATAAGATTAAAAGAATTGTTAGCAACAAGAATTGAAGAATTATCGGAATTAGAAAATAATTTAAATTCCCTAACTACAAGTATTAGAAATAATACTAGAAGTAATTTTTATGAAGGAAAAGCCAATAATTCTGCTAGAGAATCACAAATAATTCTAATATTTATATATTATCAAATATTAATTTTGTATTTATTTATTAGTAACTTTTTTCCTAATGAAAATTATAAAAAAATTATTCCTTTAATTTTAGTTATTTTATATATAATTTTTCCAATTATTCTGCAATATTTAGTAGTCATAGTAAGTAATTTTATTTTTTTTTTACAAAAAAAATTTGGAACTCATTTTAAAAATTTACAATTAATTAATAATAATACTTAATTATTGTAATTCTAGTTCTTCATCTTCTTCTTCTTCATAATTAATTTTAACATTATACCATTTTCCTTTATTTGATTTACCAAATCTTTTATCCATGTATTCAGTTATCTCTCTAGTATTAGGAATATTATTTCTTCCATAATGATTTGTATACCAAGTTCTAAATTCTTCCATAATTTCTGTCTTTTTAATTTTTGCTCCATTTTCTTTGACTATACATTCTTTTGCAAATTCAGTCAAATAATCTTGACCTTCTCTGTAAGAATCGCTTCTCGCCATTACAATCTTACAATCTTTAACATTTCCCTTAGTTTCAAATGCTATATTAACTAACATATGCATTAATACTGGAGCCCAATCATTAAATTTTTCATCTATTCTTTTATCAATTAAATATTGATAAGGAAAATTTTCTTTTGGAAATTTATCTAAATCATTATACGGATTTTCCATAAATTTAGACATAAATTCTGCTACACGAATACGTCTCCATGTACCATCATCATTACTTTTTATCTCAAAAAGTGTATTAGTACATACAACTAATTTAAATTGTGGAATAAATGTTACTGCTTCTTTAAATAAGGCTCTACCTTGAATAGGATCTCCACCAGTAATTTCTTTCATAATTCCTTCATTAATTTTATCTCCCTTAGATGGTTCTTGCATAACTGCATATCTAACACCCATTAATTGAACTACTTCAGATGATGTACTACCAATACTATTTCTACTCTGTGTAATTAAGGTAATCGGTACTGTTGCTTTGTATTCTCCTAATCCTTTACTCATTAAATCAACTAATTTTGATTTACCATTACAACCAGAACCTGTATATATATTAAATGTTTGATTATCATTAGTTCCTATTAAACAAGAAGCTAGATGTTGCCACATATATTCTTTTAATTCATCATTTGGAAATATTTCATTCATAAATTTTTCTATTTCTTGTTTGAATACTAAGTCTTGATTACTTAATTTTTTAATGTAATCAATATTAGTACATTTTGAAATATAATCATCTGGTTGCCCTTTTCTATATAATTTATTTTTAAAATCAATTACATAATTGGAAAAGCAAAGTAAATATGGATTATTATCTAATTTATTAATAAAATCTTTATCATAAAATAATTCTCTGGCTTCACGCATAATATTATTTTTCCAAACTGTCTTTTTTAATAATACACATAACTCAGACAATTTATTAGCTCGTTTTTTACTAATTTCATATTCTGGATCTGCTTGATCTAATCTTTGCATAGAACCAACAGCCTCATAAGTTTTTTTAACATATATATCATGCATTTTTTTTGAAATTAGTAAACGTAAAGTATTTCCGCTATCTATTTCTTTCCATCTTTGCTTATCAAATTCATACCAAACATTATTTCTAATACTGACACAAACAAATTGATCTTTATATATTTGATAAAGAACATTTGCCAAATCCCATTCTGTGGATGTTTTAATTGTTTGATCAATAAAATAAGTAATTGTTTCTTGTCTAATTTTTTTATATAAATCAAGTGAATCATTTTTGGCCCAAAACATAATTGATCTAGCTGTTAACCCATCTGGATTATTAAAATCAAAATCTTCCCACATTTCATGTAGTTCTGATACTTGTCCCCAATTAAATTCACTAGATTGAGAACTAAATTTTAACCAAGTTAAAAATAGTCTTATATCTGTATTTTTTAAAGCCCATCCTACTCTTATCCATTTATTATATGAACCACTTTCATAATAACATTTTGGTAATACCATAACAAATTGATGTGTTTCTTTTAATTCATAATCAGAACTACTATTAATATTTTCAAATAATTCATCAATATAACTATCTAATATTTCTTGGTTTTTAATGCTTAAATAATCAAATCCAATAAATTTATTTGATCTATTAACTACTAATTTACATGGTTTAATATTTTTTTTATTATTAAACATATCATATGCTTTTTTAATTTCCTCTTTCATATTTTTTTTTGTTTCAAATTTCTCCCAAGTAGTATTTCTAGCAGATAATTTTGTAAAATTATTTTCTATTTTAAAATCACTTAATGAATTTTCTTCAATTATCCAATCATTATCTTCAATATTATATTTAATTGTATATAAATTTTTTAGTAAATAAGCTTTATTTCCAGGCTTTCTAGAACCATATAATTGCCAATTTACGAAACCTTTTGTTACACCTAAATCTATAACATCATCTATACTATTAATAAAAGGTAAATCTTCCCAAATTTCAGATAATTCTTTTAAAATTTTAGATCTTAGAAGTAATTGCAATGCTTTATGTATTTGTATACCAAAAATTATATGAATACCATCTTTTGTTTTATCTTCTAATATATTAACTTCATTTTTTTCCATAACAAAAATTTCTATACTTGTTGAATCTGGAATATCTAATATTTCTGTTATTTTATTAGCATACAACATAATTAAATCTATTATATGATCAGGACTATGTTGTCTTGTAATAATATCAGTATTATATCTTAAATCTATATCAATTAATAAAGGTCCATTCTCTACGAGTTGTTTTTCTGTTAGATATTCCATATTCCCTTTTATAAATACATTATTTAGATAATTTCTATTAAATATTTCTATTTCATTTTCTTCTATCATAAATGAACCACCTATTATACCTAATTCTTTATTTGCTATTCTAGTATGACTATATATATCACCTTTATTTGTATTAAATTTTGATAAATAATCATTATAAAAATTATTTTTAGAAGCCATCTAATATATTCTTTTGAGAAATTTTTATCTCAATTTTTTATATAATATGTAAATAAATAAAAATATTATTTATATAAACACTCTATAATGGTATCTATAAATAATTTTTATTAATATATAAAGATTATTTAATTATAAATTAAATGAACAAAGAAAAAATTATAATAACTCAAGATACAATTAAAAGAATAATAAAAGATGTAAAAGATATAAATACAAATAAAGAAGACTTTAAAAAAAATGGAATTTTTTATAAACATGATGATGAAAATGTTTTAAAAGGCTATATTTTAATAATAGGTCCAAATAATACTCCTTATCAATATGGTTTTTATTTTTTTGAAATTTTATTTTCTTATGACTATCCTTTTACTCCGCCAAAAGTAAAATATTTTACTAATGATGGTTATACTAGATTTAATCCCAATTTATATATTAATGGTAAAGTATGTTTATCAATTTTAAATACATGGAGAGGAGAACAATGGACTTCTTGTCAAACCTTAAGATCAATTTTATTAACTCTTGTTACAATATTTAATAATGAACCATTAACTAATGAACCAGGTATTAAAAATACACATAAAGATTTCGAAAATTATAATAAAATTATCACATATAAAAATTTACATTTTTCTATATATCAACAATTTTTAAAAAAATCTTTACCAGAAAATTTTAATATTTTTTTGGATGAAATGAATCAAGAATATAAAAAAAATTATACAAAAATTTTAGATTTAATTTCTGATTTGTACAACAAAAATAGTAAAGAAGAAGTTATTCAAACTGGAACTTATAGTTTAAATTGTAAAATAGATTATAAATTATTGTTAGATTTATTTAAAAAAAATGAAATTTAACTTAATTTTATTATTTAAAATTGAAATATAAATAATAATTGTTAATTATATATAACATGCATTTTTGTATCAAATGTGATAACATGTATTATATAAAACTTGCAGAAGAAAATGGAAATAAATTAATATATTATTGTAGAAATTGTGGAAATGAAGATTCTTTAATTACATCCGAAAATATTTGTGTTAATAAAACTCAAATTCAACATAAAGAACAAAGTTATGCTCATATTATTAATAATTATACAAAATTAGATCCTACTCTTCCTAGAACTAGTTCTATTAAATGTCCTAATAAGACTTGTACTGCTGTTGAAGAAGGAGGCCAAGAAGTTATTTATATACGTTATGATGATACAAATATGAAATATATTTATCTTTGTACTATTTGTAATACAGTTTGGAAAATTGATGAACAAATTTAAATTAAAAAAATATAAAATTGAAACATTTAAAGTATTAATATTATATATTAATAATGGATCCTACAGAACTAAATAGTGATGAGGAAGAAATAGTTTCAAAAAGTGAAGATGAAATAGAAGAAGAAAATAGTGATTTTAGTGAAAATGAAGAATATAGTGAAAATGAAAGTGATATAGAAGAACAAGAGCCATCTATATCAAATCCTTCAATATTTTCAACTAATGATAATGATGATGAGAGTGATGAAGATGAAAATTATTTGCAAAAATTTGATAAAGAACTTACAAATAATTATATTTTAAATAATCATCAAGAAGATTTAGCTCAAAATTATTCAGAAATTTTAACATTGAGTAAAATTGTAAAAGATGAAGATGGAAATATAGTAGATTTATTTCATAAAACAAATCCTATTTTAACTAAATATGAAAAAACTAGAATATTAGGATTAAGAACAAAACAATTAAATGATGGTGCTCCTCCATTAATTAAATTAAGTGAAAATATAATTGACTCTTATCTAATTGCAGAAATGGAGTTAAAAGAAAAAAAAATTCCATATATAATACAACGACCATTACCTAATGGAAATTCTGAATATTGGGCTCTTGAAGATTTAGAAATTTTATAACTTAACATTTCCATTTTAAACTACAATCTAAACATGTTACATATGTAGTCATAGGTTCATCAGCACTTCTTGTTTGTAATTGATAATGCCAACATCTATCTGATTTACATCTTCTACAAGTAAAATCATTTGTAGATGCTTCAATTTTTGGTGAATATCTATTTTCATCTTTAATTCTTTTTGCTTCTAATAAATTTTTCCATTTATCAGGTTGTAATTCTTGATGACTCATAAATGCAATAGCATGTGGTTTAATTAATTTATTAATTATTTTTTCAATTAATATATTTGTAATATTATAATAGATTGATTTAAATTTTTCTAAATATAAAGTTACAAACAAAGAATTATCCCATTTTTTAACTATTTTTTTTTCTGTAGCATTTTCTAGACTATTGTTATAAATTCCTTTCTCTAAATTAATAGCAATTTTCTCATTGATTGGAAATTGATATATTTCTTGCATTTTTTTATAAAGTTTTTTTGTTAAATTATTTCTAAAATTTTCTGGATTCTTAATAGTTCTCATATTTTATTTATATCTTTAAATATTTATATTATTTCAATTCTTTTTTAAATTCAATTTTAATCTTCATCACTTGAATATACATATACATCTTCAGTTAATTCTGAACCTGAAAAATACTTTTCTTCTTCAATATTATCTTTATCACATTCTTTTTCAATATCATCATCAATTTCTATATCACTATTTTCTTTATAATCTGCTTCCTCTTCTCCACTTAATTCATTATCATCTATTTCATCATAGTCTTCTATATCATCTTCTTTATCTTTATCACATTCTTTTTCTTTATCATCTTTATAATCTTTGTCTTTTTCATCTTTATAATCTTTATCATCATCTGATTCGATTTCTTCTTTATATAATTTATTTTCAATATTAATTTGATTAAATATATTTGTATTTTTATTGTCTAAGTTATTTAGAATTTTATCTTTTTGATTTTTAAAATCTTCCCAAAAAGAAATTTTGATATCAACTAATTCATTATTTTCATAACATACTAAAGCACAAGAACCATAAATTGAAGTATTTATATCTGGAAAATTATATAAATTTTTAGATGTTTTTTTTCCTGAAGTTTTACCAAATAATTTTATAATTTTTTTATTAAAATTCCATACTTTAATTTCATTAAAATCATCAGCTTTTTTAAATTTACATTTTTTATATAGATCATTTAAATGATCTATTTTATTTTCTTTAATATTTTCTTTTTCTATAATAATTACAATAGTCATTTTATTAAATTCTTTTAAATAATAAGTTTAAATAGTTTTATGCTATATTATATATGCGGTTATATATTAAGGATTTAGACATTAATAAAGTTAATATTAATAACCTAGAACAATATAAAAGTAATAGCTATAAAAAAATTTTTATCATTACTAGTGATTCTATATCAACAATTTATAATGATAAAATTTATAATATTGATCAAATTGATGAACCTGTCCTAACTTTTAATATAAAAAATTATAAAGTCTTATTAGATAAAAGTAAGTGGATAAAAACAAAAGAAATTTATCATATTGATAATAATCTATGTATTTTAAATCTAATTATTAATGAATATACATTAAATAAACTTGATAATATTAAATTAATTATAGAATATAAAATTGATAATTTAAATTATAATATTTATAATATATATTTCTTATTAGATAAATATAATATTCTAGACCCTAAAGAAATGGATTTTTATAATATAGAAATAATAGATACGTTTTTATCTATTTTAAGAAATGTAAATTAATAATATATGTTTGGAAATATATTATTATCAATATTAATTTCTATTTTAATTATATTAATTATTCATAATATATTTTTATTTTTTCAAAATAATTTAACGTCTCCTAAGGTTAAAGACTTTGTTAATAAACCAAATGAGAGATACAAAGAAATATATGATATAATAGATAACTCTTATTCAGATAATAAAAACATTACAAAATTTATTAGTAATGTTAAAAATACTGATAAAAAAGACACTAGTAATATAGATAGTATTCCTAATATTATTCCATCATCTAGTTATACAGATGATAATTTAATATTTGATAATAAAAAAAATAATAATTCAATGAAAAGTGAATTAAAAAATTTTTTAAATAGTTTAGCGGATGCATAAAGTAAATTAAATAAATATAGTTAAAGATATATTTAAATATTTAAATAATTATGATTAATGATTTTGAAAAAGATTTATTATTAAAAAAATTACCTGATTTAGAACTTTCTTATGAAAAAATTATACATAAAAAAGTTTTTGATAAAATAGATTATTTTTTATTAATTCCTCAAGGAATTAAATCTATTTTATGGTTCACATCTTATAAAGATAAATATTATTGTGTTACTATTAATATAAATAAATATAATAAATTAGATAACTTAAATATTTATTCTGCTTGTTTTAACAAAGAATTAGCCAAAGAAATTACAATTTTTATTGGCATTGAATTTAGTATTCCCAATAAAAATAATAAATTCTTTAGTATTACTGATATATTATTTTATAAAGGAATTAACTATAAAAATTACTTATATGAAAAAAAATTAAAAATATTGATTAATATTTTTAATAATGATATTAAACAAATTTATTTAAATAAAAATTCCTTAATAATTGGTTTACCAGTTATTATTGATAATTTAAAAAAATTAGAAGAAGAAAAAAATAATTGTATTTATAATTTGGGAGGAATTATTTATATTCAAAATAATTTAGCTTCATCATATGGAATAAGTTTTTATAACATAAATATTCCAATTCATGCAACTTTCCATATAAAAGCTAATATTCAAATGGATATATATGATATGTATATTTATGATAATAATAAGTTAATATTTTATGATAATTTATTAATAAATTCATACCCTAATAGTGTGTATATGAATAGTTTATTTAGAAATATAAAAGAAAATAAAAATTTAGATTTATTAGAGGAAAGTGATTCTGATAGTGATTTTGAAAATATTAATGAAGATAAATACGTTGATTTAAAAAAAAATATTAATATTAAATGTAAATTTAATAATAAATTTAAAAAATGGATACCTATGGAAATTTCAAAAGAACTAGTAATTAACAAAAAAGAACTTTATAATATTTTAAAAAAATAATTACCTATATATATATATGCCTAATTTAAGTCCTGCTTTTGTTAATAATAACTCTCCTTTATTACCAGTTAATCCATATGTTAATATTCCAGCAACTAATGGAAGATTACCAACTAATAATAGTAATGCGTTTATAAGAAGTGGATGCGGAGGATTAAATAATATTCTAAGTGTACCTAATGGTAGTATTAATAATTTAACTCCTTTAGAGGCTGCAATAAATATTCCTTTTAGTCAAAATAATAAATTTATGCAAAATGGTGGTTATAGATATAAAAAATCTATAAAGTCTATTTATAATAGAGCAAAAGGAATTAAATTTAGTAAAAGAAGAAAAAAACATAAAAAAAAAACAATTAAATTACTTAAAAAAAATTATAAGAATACCAAAAGACATCAAAGATATCGAAGACATGGAAGTCATCAAAAAGGAGGAACATTATTACGTTTAGGATCATCACCAGTTAATCAATCTCAAATGATACCTACAAGTACTAAATTAAGTAATATTCCTTATTCACAAGGATATACAATAAATGAAAAAAATTCTACAGATTATGGTGCGTTATCTCAACCAATTCCAATAAATTCTTATGCAAAATGCCCTCCAAAGATACGTTTTAATTAGATATATTTAAATTGTTACTAAACATTCATTTTTAATATTTTTTTCTTTTTTATTTTCTTTAACAAGAGGATCATAATTAATTTTATAATCATTAGATAAATATAAACTATTATTAGTATTAATTATTTTATATTTATTTTTTATATAATATGCTCGTCGTTTATTAAATTGGTTTTGAAAAATTTCATGACTATCAACAATATCAATAATTAAGGGGTTTTTGTGTTTAACTCTTAAAATTCTACCAACAGCTTGTACTATATCAGTTTTAGAAGTAGATAACATTAATGTGGTTAATGACTTAATATCTAGTCCTTCTTCAGCCATTTGATATGTTGCTAATATTACTTGTTTTTTTTCACTTTCTTTTAAGTCTTTTTCTTTCATTCCACCTATATAATAACCAACAGTTGAAATATTTCTGTGTTCTAAAGCTTTAAAAATATATGATAATAAATTTTTACGATGTGCTAAAAATAAAATTTGTTGATCTTTATTTAATCTTAATTCTTCTTTTATTATAGTTAATAAAAATTCTGTTCTATTATTAAATTCACTTATTTTTGTTATCATAGTGGAATATTTAGGATTTCCTCTAAAATCATATTCTGTATTATTAAAATCTTCATCAAAATTACTATAATAAATAGCCTTAACCAAAACATTTTCATCTGATTCTCTTTTTTCTTTATAAATTATCTCTCCTAAAAATAATTTAAAAACTTTAGTTAATCCATCTTTTCTATTCATAGTTGCACTTAATCCTAATGTATATTGAGTTACTATTTTTTGCATTGCTCTACTAAATGTTTCAGAACTAATATGATGACATTCATCAAATATTGTAAATCCAAAACTTTTAAATTGATCTTGAGGATACTCTTTCATTGATAAAGATTGTAACATACCAATAACTATATCTTTTCCTTCTATATCTATAATTTGCCCTTGAATTAAACCTATTTTTGCTTCTGGACAAAATTCATTTATTCTTTCTATCCATTGATTTAATAAAAATTCTTTATGAACTATTATTAGTGTTTTTTTTTTTAAAGAAATCAATATTTTTATCCCTATTACAGTTTTTCCTCTTCCGCATGGTAAATCAATTAATCCTCCACCTTCTGCTGGTGATTTAGTTACTGATTTTATAAATTTATCCACAATAATTGATTGATAATCTCTCAATGTTCCATTGAATTTTAAATTTATATCATCTCCAGCTGTAATTTTTATTTCTGGAATCCCATATTTTGTAATTCCATAGTATCTAGGAACATAAATTTTTTCTGGAGATTCTAGGTAAATAGGAAAAGATTCAGGCTTTACGGGAGATTTAGGTGTTATTGGTTGAACCAATAGATCTTTTCTAATATTATTTTGTTCTTCAATTGATAAATTATTTTTATATATGGAATAACCTTTTTGTCCTAGGTAATTATTTTTCATTTACTATAATTAAATTTTTATTTTTAACTATTTATTTCAATTTTAACTAATAAAAATATAAATATAGTTTATATGAATATTTATAAAGATTTTATTAAATCGACCAAAGCCCATGAAAGTCTACTTGCTGTTATATTAATTATTTATATCATTTTTGATATTCAAACTCCTAATAGTATATTAGGTATTGTAAATAATGGAATATTTCAAACTATTTTAATTATTCTTGTTTTTTCGTTATTCTTTTATGTAAATCCGATTATTAGTATTTTAGCAGTTTTTGCTGTTTTTATTTTATTTGATAGAACTAGAAGACGTGTTAACTCTTTAAATTTAAATGAAAATAATAAATTTAATTCTATGTTAAGTTATAATGGATATTCTACAAATAGCAATTTTATTAATAATTCATTAATAGAATATAATAAAAATCAGGAATCTGTAGAATTAGAAGTAGATATTATTAAAAAAATGGCACCACCAGTTATTGATAGTAATGAAACTTTTTCTTTTCACCCTGTAACTAATAAACAATATAATGCTCAGAATGTAACTGATTCTTATGAATTAAGTTAAAATAATTTTTTATTTATTTTTTATTTATTTTTTATTTTTTAATAACTTTTATTTAATTATCTATAATTTATTTTAAAATTGATTTTTAAAAATTATTATTTTTCATTATTTAAATTTAAATAATGAAAAAATCAGAATTGCTTTTAAAGTGTAAAGAGTATGGAATTAAAGGGGTTAGTCACAAAACTAAAAATGAAATTTTACTTTTAATTAATGAACAAAATCTTAATAATGCCTACGTTAATAAAGATATATTTAAAAATAAATTTTTACTAGTTTTAGAAGAATTAAAAAATACTATACCAAAAGATAAATTAAGAAAAGTATGTAAAAATTGTAATGAATTAGGACATAACTCAAACAGTAATGATTGTAAACTAGTTATTGAAAAAAATAATAAACTTAAAAATATAATAAAAGAATATATCTTATCTCAAGATTGTTTTGAAGATAAAAATATAGATGACTTTTGTCAAGAAATAAGTATTTTATTAAATATAACCACTAATATGTCTAAATCATTTTTAAATGAAATTCCGTTAAATGAATTTTTAAATAGAAAAATGGATATAAATAAATATTTAATTTTTATTAATAAATTATTAAAAAAATGCTATGATTGTAATAAAAATATAATATTCATTCAATCAAATACACATCGTATATGGAAAGGAAATTATTTATGTGATAGTTGTTGGTTTAAATATGAAAATGATCGTCGATTGCTTTGGGAAAGTATTAAAAAATATAAATCTATACAATGTAATATTTGCGGTAGTATTAAAAAATTCAATTCTGAGCGGTATCATTATGATCATTTAAATATGTTTAACAAAGGTAATAGCATTTGTAATATGGTTAATGAAGGAGTAAATATTGAAGAAATTTATTGTGAAATAGATAAATGTCAAATTTTATGTTTATCTTGTCATCATATAGTTACAGATATTGAACATAAAATAGGTTTTACTAGAATAAAACAAACATTAACTAAAAGTTTAAATAGAAATGAAATAACGGAAAATGAATATAATGAACAAAAAAATTACTATCAAAATATTTATTTTGAAAAAATGAATTTTATTTATAAACAACTAAAATTATTATTATTTAATATGTAAATATTTAACATAAATAAAAGTTATTTTATTTCAAATATTTTTTATTGAATATTATATTTCAATAAATTAATCAATTAATAATTTTAATTATAAAATAAATTAAACTTAAAATAATATATAGATTTAAATAAAAAATTATCATTTCATATCTTGATAAATAATATGGCCAGTAGGGAATATAATTAAATACTAAAATACTAATTACCATTATTATAAATGAGATTAGATTTGGGTATCCAAATTTATTAAATTGACAAAGAGCGATTAATAATATTAAATGAAAAATTATTGAACCCCAATATTGAAATTTTCCAATTTTTGATTTTAATATTTTATCTTTTAACAAAATAGTATTATATGTTCCTATTAAGCCAATATATATTAAAAAATATATTAAATATGGCCTTGTATTTATATTATATATATATAAAATTCCAAAAACAGGAATTATAATATATGATAACTCAAACTTAAAATATATTATAAAAAGATTTAAGAATTTATAGCTTTAACTGATAGATCTCCTGCTTTAAATCCTTTAAATATTTTTAAAGCATTATCAATTACAAAATACATTCCTAACATAATTAAAATTCCAACTAACCCTCCTGCTAAAGGTCCTTGACCCCATTGCTCAAACTGGTTAATTAAATCATTAATATCTTTTGATTGATCATTTAAAGGTATATAAACTTTATCTGTTGAACTATTAACAGGTTGACAATCAATATATATATCTTCATCTTCGTGTTTAGGACCTTTAGAATTATAATATAATGTTTGGGTACTACTGATAGGATATTCAATTGTCGAAGGAGGATTTAGTAATGTCTGAAATGTATTTGATATTTCACTACTTATAGAGACATGTCCTTGAGAAGCTGAATAAACTATAATATTTGATGGGGTTCCACAACTTCCTAAAGAAGTTTGAAATCCAAAAATTCCATTATAAAAATAATATGGACTTATAGGAATTAAATTTTTTATATCAAATTTAATATTTGGCGAAAATTGAGTAGATACTTTTTCACTTCCACTAGAATTGGTTGCAGACAAAGAATTAGGTGGAGCATGTGTATATGTGGACTGAATTAAAGCTTCAATCATTACAGTTCCAGAAGTAGTTACAGAAGATGTAATAATTGGAATTGAAATTACTAATAATTCATTTGGTTTAGCTATATTTTTATGAATAATTAATATTTCACCATCTTCATATTTATTTAAATAGGTATGAATCGATTTATTAAATACTCTAATTTCTTGAACATTGTAATCTTGATCATTAAATTTACATTTAGGTAATTGTTCTGTTGTTTGAAATTGAACTAATATATAACTATTCATATTTTTACAGATAATTTTACTACTTTTGTATAAAGGGATAAATTTACAAGTAGATTCACATATTTTAGTATTGTTAGATATATTTATAGGAGCTGTTATACTATTACAATAAAGATCATTTACCATTAATATAAGTAAATAAAGAAAAAATATAGTTTTATTTATATACAAATGAAATTAACAAGAAATAAATTATCTAAAATTTTAAAAACTAAAAACCAAAGTTATAAAAAATTTAATAAAAATAATAAAAAATGTGAATGTTTTACAATTAAGAAAAATAAAAATAAAAATTTTTTAAATATAACTCCTAAAAAAATTAAATCTTATCATTATATAATAGGGGGTGGTTTGGCTGATGATTATAAAAATCAATTGAACCTATTAAATGCTGCTTTAAAAAAACAGAAAAATGAAAATTTATCATTTCAAGAGATTTCTAAAATTATTAAAGAAAGTAATGATTTTATTTTAATGAATAAACCACATAAGGATAATCCTGAACAATTAAGAATTAATAATTTAATCACAGAATTAAGAGGAAAAATTGCTTTACTTAAAGAGCGTGAACTTAAATCTAATACAAAGAAAGAATTAAAGCCCTATAAGAGGGAATTATCTTCTCCATCTACCCAAATCTCTCCATCTTTAGAAACTAGTGAAACTTCTCAACAAAATAGAGAACAAGATTATAAAAAATTTATTGATGAAAAAAATGCTGAAATACAATCTATAAATGCAAAAAAAAGACAAGAATATAATGAAAGACAAGAATCTATAAAAATAGAAATGTTAAAATATTTAGATCAGAGTAAAATGATAGCATTTAAATTAGTAAATAATTTAATAACAAAACTTCCTAAAGGTCCTATATATTCTAAAGAATCAATTCCAAGTCAATATCTTAATATAGAGGATGAAATTATTAATCTTTCTGGAAATTTTGAAAAAAATATGCCTCTTACTCAAGGTACTCCTCCTACTTTGATAAAAACTTTATCTTTTGCACAATTTAAAAAAAAAACTAATTTATCTTGGAATGATAGTGTTATGAAGGAATTTAAATCTACTAAAACTTTACAAGATAAAAGTATAGCATTTAAAAGAAAAATTACTTCATTTTATAAAGGAGGTTCTGGATTAACTATTAATTGTAGTAACTTAGAAGAATGTGCTAATGAATTAACTAGTAATAATATTTTAAATTTAACTGACTTTTTATCTGCTACTTTTGGATTCGTAGAATTAACTGGTACCTATCAACTTGACTTAATATTTAATGAAGAATCCCAAGTTTATAAATATTTAAGTCAAAGAATTTCAGAATTTAGAAGAGATCCTAATTCCGGATTGGGAGAGAATTATATGAATTATCAATTATATAAAGATTTAGGTATAGCTTTGTTATCAAATTATAAAACAACTAATGATAATATTTTTACAAAAGATGGGGAATTTATAAAAATAAATACTAGTGATCCTAATAATAATACATATTTAATTGATTTAACGACTACTGATAAATCATATATTTTTGGTAATTTTATTGATAAAAAATTATTTAGTGCAATTATAATTAGTGTTCCCAAATTAATATCTCAAAATAAAATTACTAAAAATATTTTAATTAAAATTAAATTACCTGAAAGTTTTAAAACTTTATTAAAATCATTAGTGATTAATTCTTTTATTAAAAATGAGACACCATCAAAAGAAGATTTGTTATCTAAACTTCCCGCCTGCCATGTTCCTTCTCCTTCACTTAAAGGTTATTATAGTCAAAAAATGAAAATATTAAATACTCGAGATTTGTTTATAGAAAAAGTAATACCACCTGGATATGTAGCAGTAGCAAAAGCTTATAACATGGGAAATGCATTCGATCCAGCTTTACACTTAGCATTAAGTCCATCTTTATTTGAAGAATCAAATAAACTTATATTATTAACTAGTATGCAAGCTGTTGCTGATCCTTCTTTATCAATTAATAATTGGAATGATTTAGCATCTCATTTAGGAATTAGTTTAGAAAATTTATTAAATGATTTATTACCTAAATTACAAAAAATTTCTCATTTACCTAATTTAACATTAGAACAACTGAAAATTATTGATCCACCTATTTTAGGAGGTGGTTTAGGTTTTTGTAAAGAAACATATTTAAAAAATATGTATGGTGGAGTTATGTTTAAAATGAGTACAGATACTCAAAAAACAGAAATAGAAAAATATGCTAATATTATTAAAACTATTGAATTTATAAACTCACTTTTTACAAAGTTAAAACCAATAGCTACTAAAATTAATTCTAAGGTAGAAAAAAAAAATATTGATTCTTATATTGGTAATCTTAAACGTTATTTAGAAATATGCTGGCAAATTTGTACTTTAATATCTAATATAAATAATTTACATTTAACATTCGGTAAAGAAGGTTTTAATAAAACCAAAATATTTACTAATATATTTGGAGGAATATCAATTAAAAATTGTAATAATCTTTCCTTTTATAGTAATCTCGATACTATTAAGCATGTTAGTAAAAGTTTAGGGCCAGGAAAAGATTTAATAAAAAATTTAACAAATTCATTATATTCAAATTCACAAGAAATAAAAAAAATAACTGATCAAATTAAAACAATCAAACAAATAGAAGTTCGCCAAGCTCTTCAATTAAAAATATATGAATTAAAAAAAACTCTTAAAATGGAATTGAATAACTTTACGAGTAAAATAAAAATTCCAAGTGTTATTAATGAAAAAGAAATTATTAATAAATTTGTTAATAAATTTATTATTGAACAATTAGGAGTTTTTTCCCCAGGAAAAGAATTATCCAAAACTCTAGGCAGTTCAGATATTACTCCATCTTCAGCGGTTCCGACATCTCTTGAAGTTCCTCCATCTTCAGCTATTACGACTTCTCTTGAAGTTCCTCCATCTTCAGCTATTCCGACTTCTTCAGAAATTCCGACTTCTTCAGGTGTTCCGACTTCTTCAGCTGTTCCTTCATCTTCAACTGTTCCTTCATCTTCAGAAATTCCTCCATCTTCAGCTGTTCCGACTTCTTCAGCTGTTCCGACTTCTTCAGCTGTTCCGACTTCTTCAGCTGTTCCGACTTCTTCAGCTGTTCCTTCATCTTCAGCTGTTCCGACTTCTCTTGAGGTTCCTCCATCTTCAGAAGACCCTCCCTCTTCTAATCCTCCAGATTATGAAAGCGCTATGGATCCAAAATATGATTTACCTCCTCCCGAAAGTAAGTTACAAAAATGGTTTAACTTTTTTAAAAATTGGGCAAATAAACATAAAGATTTTAAAATTGATAAAGAATCCTATGAAGTTTTAAAAAAAATAATTTCTTTGGATAAAAATTTAAAAGGAACTAAATTATATAATGCTATTGAAAAAGAATTAGAATCTCAACCAGATGCATCAAAAAGAATAAAGGATTTATTAGCAAAACTTAATAAAACAGAACAATTAGGAGGATTTTTTAAAAATCATATTAAAAAAGATTGGAGAATTATGAATTCTGAAGATAAAAATGATTTAATTGGAAATTTAAGTGAGTCTAATATTGTTGATTCTTTAAAACTTAGTCTTGAAAAAAATATAAATTATTTTCAATCTATTCCTACTCTTATTTACAAGAATGCATAATTTATAAATTTGACACAAGATTTTATTATTATTATTATTAACAATTAAAAATAATATATATTTTATGAAAAATAATTTAATCCTTTTACTCTAGATTAAAATATTATAATATTTAAATAATTATCTAATTGTTATAGAATAAATAATTACTTATTCTATATATTTCTAAAAATATAATTATTCTCTTTAAATAAATAATAAATAATAATAAATATTAAATATTAATAAAAAAAATTTATTATTTTATAAAAAAGGTATATAACGAATAGTATCATTATCATAAATTGTAGCTTTAAAAGCATCATTATATCCTTCTACATAAACTGTATCTCCATTATATATATTATCACATCCATATTCATTTGTACAAGATCTACCTTTATTTGAAACAGGTAATTTAATCATATTATTTTTATCAGTCATTGTATAAAAATTCCATTTATCTCTATTAGTAATTAAAGGTTTTCCCATTAATGGTAAGATTTGTTCTTTACCAGTCATTCTTGTTAATATACCTATTTGCCTATAAGAAGCATCTATACCTTGGGTTTGAATATTGATTGGTATACTTAATTGTGGAATCGGATATTCTCTAATAATATTATCATTTCGTAAAGGAGCAGTATATGGATCTTTTAAAATATCAAAAGAAGGTAAATAATTAGAATTAATAACTGGATTAATAATAGGATTAATTTTTTCTTTTACAATTATATTATTTCCTTTTCTATTATTACTTAAATAAAATAAATAAGATAATATTAAAATAATTATAATTAAAAATATTAAACTTAAATTTTCAATACAAAAAACACCAGGTGGACATTTTTTAACCATATATATATTAATATATTAATAGAAAATATTAATATAATTATATTATAGATCAATCTATAATTAACTAAAACCTATTTTTTCTTTAAATTCTATTATTTCTTTTTCAAATTTAGGATCAGATTTAAAAGTTCCTTGTTGGACTAAATTATCAATTTTTCCTGTTTCATCTTTAACTTTACTCATTGTAGCTTTCATTTTTTCTGATGTTTCTTTATAATCCGAAGGAAAAGCATCAGGATATTTTACATATAATGAATCTAAATTATTTGTTAATTCATTTATAACACTTCCTATATTTCCACTAGTTACATTACCAATTGCTTGTAATGAATTATTTAAAAGTGGTCCAAAATCTGCTATTTGTTTCATCATAAGATCTTGTTCCTTTAATAATTCATTTGTTTTTTGTTCAATTTCTTTAATATTATCTGCTGTCATTTGGGTTTGTAAAAAATCTTTTTTGGAATCTATATCTTTACTTTTCTCAAATTTATTAGATATTTGGTTATCTACTTTTTTATCAATAAATTCAGCAAACATACTATTTTGAAAACTATTATCTCCTGGATTATTAACAACAGTTCCTTCTATATTAATTTTAGTATTGTCTACTTGATTTGGCTTATTAATAAATCCTTCTTTTTTATTATCTATGTTTATATTTTGCATCATAAATATTTCGGCTAAACCACCTAATAAGTTAGTCGCAAATAAAGATATTCCTAATACTAAAATCATATTTTTATTAAAACTAAATGTTAAAAATGCTACTAAAACAAAAAATGTAATAGCTCCATAATTTCTATTGATAAAATATCCTAAAATATTAACAATTGATAAAAATGCTATAAAATATAATACATATTTATTTGTAAATAAATTTATCTTCATTATATTAATAGAAAAGAAAATTTAACTAATTTTTTGTAATTATTATAATTAATATAATATAATAATTAATATAAATATTGTTAATTTTTTAATAATTTGGTTAAATATTCTAGTTCTTTTAAAATTTCTAATTCGTCTTCATGAATTTCTTCTAATTGACTAGATGATAATTTATTATTTAGACTATGATTATTTAAATAGTCAAATATTTTTTCTAAAGCTTCTATTTGTTGATTTTTAATTTCTAGTAAACTTTTTAGTTTTTCTTTATTTTTATTTTTTAAAATTTTATTTTCATACTGAATTTTTTTTATTTTATTACCAAAATATTTTTTATCGTCATCTTTTAGGTTACTCATATATTTTATTTTAATATTATTTTTATATAAAATTGTTTTAATAAAATTTAAAAATATATATATAATAATATTTAGAATGAACAAAATATTTGTTGAACCTATTCTTAAAGAAAATGAAGATAGATATGTTATGTTTCCTATACAAGACAAAGAAATTTATAAAATGTATAAAAAACAAGTTGATTTATTCTGGCGTCCTGAAGAAATTGACTTATCAAAAGATTTACGTGATTGGAACACTCTTAGTAATGATGAACAATATTTTATTTCTATGATTTTAGCTTTCTTTGCTGCTAGTGATGGAATTGTTCTTGAAAATTTAGGTATGCGTTTTATGAGTGAAGTTCAGTTAAGCGAAGCAAAGGCCTTTTATGGTTTCCAAATTGCAATGGAAAATATTCATTCAGAAACCTATTCTCTCTTAATTGATACATATATAAGAGATGAAATTGAAAAAAATAAATTATTTAAGGCACTAGATAATTTTAATTGTATTAGAAAAAAAGCTGATTGGGCAATTAAATGGATTCATGATAAACGTTCTACTTTTGCAACACGATTAATAGCTTTTGCATGTGTTGAAGGAATATTCTTTTCTGGTGCATTCTGTTCTATCTACTGGCTTAAAAAACGTTCATTAATGCCAGGTCTTACTTTTTCTAATGAACTTATTTCTAGAGATGAATCTCTACATACTGAATTTGCTATCTTATTGTACAATAAGTTAGAGAGAAAATTAAAAAAATCTAAAGTTATGGAAATTATTCAAGATGCTGTTACAATTGAAAAAGAGTTTATTTGTGATGCTTTACCTTGTAGATTAATAGGAATGAATTCAATATTAATGACTCAATATATTGAATTTGTAGCTGATAGATTAAGTGTTCAATTAGGCGCTGATAAAATTTTTAATGTTTCCAATCCATTTGATTGGATGGAAATGATTAGTATCGAAGGAAAAACTAATTTCTTTGAAAAAAGAGTTTCAGAATATAGTTTAGCTACTAAAGAAAATAATATTGATAAATCTTTTGAATTTACTGAAGATTTTTAATATTAATATATATTAATGGAAACTAAAGATAGTTATAGATCTGTTTTATGGGTTAGGCATTGTTTTGGATGCCATAATAAAGTTAAATGGAAATTAACGGATATTTCAAGTTATTCTAAATTAATTCCATCATTTGGTAAATATGAAACTGAAAGTAGAAAACAAGCATATAAATTACCTTCTTATTGTACCGAAGAATTGGGTGAAATTCAAGCCTTAATATTTGGATACCGTTTAAAAAATATTTTAAAAAAATTTAATAATGAATTACCTGAAGATTTTCCTATTAAATATACAAGTTTAGATCTATATTCTTCAGTTTTACCCAGAGCTATGGAAACTGCAAAATTAATATCTAAAGAAACTATTCAAAGTGGTTTAAATAATTCTATGGATAAAATAAAAAGAATTAATTTTATTCAAGAAAAAGTTGAACAACAAGAAGATTATGTAAACTCTACATCATTAACTGAAAGTAATAATTCAATAGATTTATTAAATAAAGAATTTAATAAAGATTATTGTGAAATTAGTAGAGAGATTCCAATAAAAAGTGAAACAACTGATAAAAATTATATTTTTAAAACATCTACGAATGAAGAAATTGAAACAAATTATAATAAATTTAAATCTACAGTTTTAGATGATTTATCTGATGAAAAATTAAACTTAATTGTAAGTCATAGTTCTTTTTTACAAAAATCTTTAAAATTTAGTAAAGATAAAAAAATGCAAAACTTAGATGCTTATTTAATTATTTACAAAAAAAATAGTTTAAATGAATGGGAAGAGGTTGAAGATTTAAGAAAACTTTATCTATTTGCTGAAAATGAAATTATTGAAACTACCAATGGAGTTTTAATACCTCCTGTTCGTGAAAAAAGAAAAATTGCTTTAAAAAATAGTAATAATGCAATTGAATCATTTGGTTTAAAATTATTAAAAGATGTATCAGATACTAGTGATAAATATAAAACTAATATTAAATATTATAAAGATCAAGCTTTACTTAATAAAAAAACATCTATAGGTTCTTGTAGTAATAAGCCTATAATAATTGATAATTCTTTATTTTTAGAAGATTCTCCAGATACAGTTACTAGATCAATAAAAGATTTACAAAGAGGAGGTTTAAAAAAATATAAAAATAGAATATCAAAAAAAAAATCTAAAAAAAGTAAAAAATATAAAGACAGAAATTCAAAAAAAATAAAAATAAATAAATACAAGAAATCTAAAAAAAGTAATAAATATTAGTAAATAAATAATTTATTAAAAAAAATTGAAATTAATTTATTTAAATATTATTAATTGAAAATGACTAATATCTATAACTCCGTAAAAAATGAAAATTATTCCTATTATATTAATGATAATATATTGGAATCTGAAGTTAATAGATTTTTAAATAAAAATTATATTATTAATGGAGAAAATGAAGGAATATTTTTATATAGTCTAAAAAATTTTAGACAAAAATATCCTTTTATTTCTAATGATCTTAGAAATATCATCTATCAAGAATTAAGTAAAATTAATAATAATAATAATAATAATAATAATAATAATAATAATAATTAAAATATATTTTAAATATAAATAAATATATAATTTTATTATATATTTATGTGTGGTATAAGTGTAATAATTAGTAAAAATAATGAAAATATATTACCTTTTTTATTAAAAAGTATTCAATTATTGGAAAATAGAGGTTATGATTCTACTGGTATAGCTTTTTTTTTTAATAATAAAATAGAAATTATTAAACAAATTAAATCAGATAATATAGATACTATCGAATATATTAACAATTATATTAATGAAAAAAAATTTAATAGTAATATAGGAATTGCTCATACTAGATGGGCAACTCATGGAGGAATTACAATCGAAAATACTCATCCTCATACTTCATTAGATAAAAATATAATTTTAATTCATAATGGAATAATTGAAAACTATATTGATTTAAAAAATTTTTTATTAGAAAAAAATGTCATTTTTAATAGTGAGACTGATTCTGAAATTATTTGTAAATTAATTGAATATTATAATTCTATAGAATATAATACCAGCAAAAGTATAGAAATTACATGTAATAATTTACAAGGAACGTGGGCATTAGCAATTATAGATGTTAAAGAAAATAGTATATATTTAACTAAAAATGGTAGTCCTTTATTAGTTGGATATAATGAAAAAATAATTATGGCATCTTCAGAAATATATGGTTTTAATAATTATGTTAATAATTATACTAAACTAAAAAATAAAAATATTTATAAAATTTATAATAATACATTTTCTCAAATATCATCTGGTGATAATGAATTTAAATTTAATAAAATTAATTTTGATGATAAAATATCTATTGGAAAATATAAATATTGGACTTTAAAAGAAATCTTTGATCAACCTAATAGTATTATGAATGCTATCAATAATGGAGGGCGAATTTATAACAATAAAATAAAATTAGGAGGATTAGAAAAAATAAAAAAAAAAATTGATAAAGTAGAAAATATAATATTATTAGGTTGTGGAACTAGTTTTAATGCATGTTTAATTGCTAAAATTTATTTTGATGAATTTAAAATTTTTAATACAGTTCAAGTATTTGATGCAGCGGAATTTAAAGATACTGATATTCCTCGTATAGGTTTATCTATGGTTTTATTTTGTAGTCAATCTGGAGAGACTCAAGATTTATATAAAAATATTTCTATTTGTAGATATAAACATTGTATTACTATAGGGGTAATAAATGTTGTTGAATCAATTATAGCTACTGAAGTAGATTGTGGAGTATATTTAAATGCAGGAAGAGAAATTTCTGTTGCTTCAACAAAATCATTTACCTCTATGCTAATTATACTATCGTTAATAAGTATTTATTTTTTTCAAAATAAATATATTAATAATAATGAAAATTTATTTATAGATAAGAAAATTCAAGATATAAGAAATTTATCTACTTCAATTTTAGATTTACTAAGTATAAATAGTTTAAATAAAATAGATAATATAAAAAATATAGTTTTAGAAAAATTAAAAATTACTAAAAGTAATAGTATTTTTATATTAGGAAGAGGAAAAATGTTTCCAATTGCTCGAGAAGCTGCACTTAAAATAAAAGAAATTTCATACATTCATTGTGAAGCTTATCATGGTGCAGCTCTTAAACATGGCCCCTTGGCCTTAATTGAAAAAGATATTTGTGTATTTTTTATAATAGATGAAATTAATAGAATTGAAATGTTGAATTGTTATCATGAAGTAAAAGCTAGAAATGGGTTTTGTATTATTATTACTGAGATTTTAGAATTAAATTTATTAAATGGAGAGAATACATTAGTTTTAAATGTAGAAAAAATTTTATATCAAGAAATATTGTTTATTATAGTCTTTCAATATCTAGCTTATCAACTTTCAATTTCTAAGAATATAAATCCAGATAAGCCTAGAAATTTGGCAAAAGTAGTAACAGTTCAATAATTATCGAATTTGTTTTATTAGTTGTTTTTTAACTCCTGTTTTTAAATTTGTCTCTATAGTTATTTCTGTTTTACAACCATTTTTATTTTGTATTATTTTTTCAATCTTTTTATCTCCTGCTATATATATATTTCTTGTTTCATTTATAAAATTATTATCATTATTCAATTCATTAAATAAATCATTAATATTAATACTTACTTTATTTCCAAATATATTACTATTTTTTCCTGCAAAAAATGATTGAAATAAATCATTAGCATTTATTACTGAATTTAAATTAGAAATATTATTATTATCATAATTTTGTCTTTTTATTGGATCTATTAACACTTGATATGCTTCTGATATATCTTTAAATTTATTTTCATCACCACCTTTATCTGGGTGATTCTTCATAGCTAAAATTTTATATTTTTTTTTAATATCTTCTTGTGTACAATTTTTATTTAAATTTAAAATATCATAATAATTCTTCATTTTATTAATACTAAATATTAATAAAATAATATTTATATCAATATTTAAAATTTATATGGTTATTTTAATAAAACATTTTACCTAAATTATATTTGTTATTTTTAGGTTTCAAAACATTAACAAATGTTTTATTCCCCCCAGGTAGAGATATATCTCGTCCATAAAATTCGTTTATTTCAAATTTATTTTTAGTAATAAAATTTTTAACTTGTATATATTCATCTTCAAAATAATATTCTAAATTTTTAATATCATTTATTCCTTCATTAGTATGTGGAGATGAAGTTTCTCTATCATTAATTAAACGCATAGGTTTATCTAAACATTGAATAATTTCAAATGATCCTATAGTAAAAAATACTGATCTATCAATTATAAATTTATTATTTAATACTCTTTGATTTAAAACATTATCTTCCAATCCCCAACCCCAAAAATTAGGAAATCCATTACATATTTCAAAATCTCTTCCTGTTATTGAAAATATACCTCCTAAAGCAAATTTAAATCCATAAAAATGTTTAATTATTCCATGAGAAGTTATAAAAGGTAATAAATTTTTTTTACACGGCATTGTGTCTATATCATTAAACACAAATGTTATATTTTTATAATCATTTGGATATTTTTTTTTTATTGCTAAAAAACCAATGTTCTTCATTGCTCCTCTATTAAATGAACGTTTATCATTCTGATGAACAAAATAAATTTCATAATCTTCTTTTTTATAATCTTCTAATAAATATTTAATATATATCATAAAATGTATTTTTTGTGGTTCACGTTCTCTATATGGTACTATAAATACTAATTTTGGAATATTCATATAATTATATATATATAAATTTAAATTATTTCTAACTATTTTTATATTTTTCAATAATTTTTGAAGGTATAAGCTCATCTTTTTTACTCTCTAACTTTTTAAAACATTTATTAATCGTAACTTCACTAATTTCACTAACTAAATTAATATTTTTTTTTGATATATTTAAATTACATATACTAGATATAAAATATACTATTCCTGCTGCAATTGAATGTGGAGTATTTTCTGGAATTAAATTATTTTTTTCTATTTTTATAGCTACAAATTTACATAAATTTGTTAACTCTTGGTTAATACTTAATTTACTACAATATCGTTCTATAAAAGATACCGGTGTAGTTTTACCTAATGAAATCTTTTCATTATTTTCCATATCATATTCTAGTCCATTAATTATTGATAATGCATTTTTGCATCCTTTGGTTGCACTAGTATTATCTAAATAAAATATTGTTGCAATTTCTTTTGCTGTTCTGGGATATAAATTTACACGACATGCTACATAAATTGAAGCTGCAATTATTCCATCTCTATTTAATCCTCTAAATGTTTTAGCTTCTGATATATTTTTATGATATCTAATAGCATCGTCTATAATTAATTTTGGTAAACCTGCATTATGTGCAATTATTTGAATTCTTTGAAATTCATCATATTGAGATTTTTCTTTATAAGGCATTGATTGCCATTCAGTATATCTTCTTATTTTTTTCATTTCATAACTACAATTATTATTACATACTACTTTACATCCAAATGATGATTCTTTTAATAATGGATTAATCGGCATTCCACATCTGGTTGGATCACTATTACTATTATCTTCAGCTCCATAATATCTCCATTCTGCTGTACTATCTAAACTATCTTTATATATTATCCCACAACTTGTATTTTTACAAATTAAAAATCCTTCATCTGAAACATATAGTTGACTATCACAACATTCACAATTTTCTCTTTCACCTTCTTGTCTATATATACATTCAATTTGATTTTCATTGGAATATTGATTACTTATCTCATTATCAAATAAATTCCATAAATAAGTATTTGATTGTTTTTTTTTATTCTTTTTTGTCTCTTTTGATGATATATTTAGTTTAACTGAACTCATATTAATTTTTATTATGTTAATATATTTTTAATTCAATTTTATTTTATAATTATTTTATATATGGGTAATCAACAATCAAGTATTAAAATGGATAATGAAAAAGTACTTAAAAAAACTATTGATGCTATAGCCGCTAAATATATATTAACTCAAAATTTTCAAGATATGATTGATTTAAATAATCCTCAAGTTTGTAATAATTTAGTTATTATTACTTCTCAAATTATTAAAAAATCATTAAATTGGAAAAGCATATTATATTTAGATCAATATTTGAAAGGTAAAGAAGTTATTAATAAAATGACTAAAGATAATATTTTATATTTTGATAAAAATGATATTAATGAATTAGATGTTAAGAATAGTACTCAAAAAAAAAGAATGTGTATTGGTATTTCTAAATTTTATATTAAAATTAATATGCTTTTTGCTGCTATTGCAACTACACTTAGACCTATTATTGAAATTGGTGAAGATTTGGAAAATGAAAATGAAAGCGAAAGCCAAAGTGAAAGTGAAAGTGAAAGTGAAAATAGTTTAAAAAATGAAGAAAATGCTAATGATGAAAATTCTAATGAAGAAAATCTTAATGAAGAAAATGCTAATGATGAAAATGCTAATGATGAAAATGCTAATGAAGAAAATGCTACTGAAGAAAATGAAAGTAATAATGAAAATACTCAACAAGTAAATAAAAAAATAGAATTAGAAGAAAAAAATATAATAATGGGAGATTTACCTGTTGCTGTCTCTTTATCGCCTACTAGTTTATGTGGAAAAAGATTAGTAGCTTTAATAAACAAACACGATTATAGTCCTAACAATACTTCTTATACTATAAATCCCAATTTATGTTCTTTTTTTCAACAACAAGAGAATAAAAATTTAGCGGATGAACCTGGTATAAATGAATTAGAATCTTTATATAAAGATCAATTTGATTATCAAACTGGACAATTTTTAAATAAATTAACACCTGATGCTAAACAACAATACCAAGATGCTGTAAATATATTATATCAATCGTTTACTGGAAAATCTAATCCTACAAATTCTATTACTAATAAAAAAGAAGCTAGAAGATTTAGCGATATTAAATTAACTGATTATGATATTAAAGATAAATGTGGAGAAGATGGAGACTTTACTCAAATTTTTAAAGGTAATGAGCCTATATTTAGAGAATATATTAAAAGAATTCAAAAATTAATTGATGATAATAAAAAGTTTAATTTACAGTTAGTTGATATATTAAAACAAGTATTTATAATTGATAAATCAGTATCACCTTATATTGTTACTATTAATTCTTCATTAACAGAATCTACTTTAGATAATTTAATTTCAGAAACTAGACAAATATTAGTTTCCTTATATTCTTCATGTGAGAAAGATTTTTTATATGTGTTAGAAATATATAATGAATTAATTACTAGTAAAAATATTAGAAGTGTTGGTTTTAATAAAAAACAAACTATTAATCCTGAAGCTGTAGTTAGTAATAGTCAAGCTAGTTCAGCACTCCAAGAACCCAATATTTTAGATAATGCAGTTAGTAAGTCAAAAGATTTTATTAATAATATAATGCCTAATCAAGATAAAGAACAAAACTTATTTAATCAATCTAATCAATCTAATGAATCTAATCAATCTAATGAATCTAATCAATCTAATCAATCTAATGAATCTAATCAATCTAATCAATCTAATCAATCTAATCAATCTAATCCTTTTGAAGACCTTAGTCAATCTAACGAAGTTAACCAAATTAATGATTCTAACGAAAACCCATTTCAAAGTGATAATAAAGGAGAAACAGAACCTCTTAATAATTTAGAAATTAAAGATAATCAAGTTGATAATAATAATATTAAAAATTTTATCAATCAAGTTAACATAGAAAATTCTAATGAAAAAAAAATTGAATCTTCAAATTCTAATTTAAATAATGGTCAATTATTAGGAGGAAAATTTAAAACAAAAAAACTTAAAAATTATAATAAAAGATTGTCTAAAAAAAATAATTAAAATTTAGAATATTATTTTTCTACATATATTATATATAATGGTTTTAACTGGTTCTTTACGTAGGAGAATTGCTTATTCTAATAGAAGAAGACTTAGAACTTCAAGATGTAGTAAAAGAAATAAAGCTAGCTGTTTAAGAAATGCGCGGTGTTCCTGGCATACAGGAAAAAAACGTTCATTTTGTAGAAGAGCTAGTAATCGGAGAACAAGAAGATTTAAAAAAAAATCTATTTTTGGACGAAAATAATTAAAAAATAAACTATAATTTTTATAATTTTTTTTATAAATATTATATAATTTTTTTTTAAAGTTCTATGTTAATATCAGAAATATTAAAATTTTTTCCTATTCTTTTTTTAATACTAATTTTATCTTTTTCTTGTTCTTTAACATCAGAACTTCCCATAATTTTTTGAATCAATTCCATATAAATTTCTGTTAATTTTTCACTTTCCTGCCAATTAGGATTTTTTAATTCCCATTCTTTTAATTTTGTTATTTGTTTTTTAGTTACATAATCTATTCCTTTTCTTAATTGTATACCTGTATCTTTTTCCCATTTATTATCATCTTTAATATATAATATATTATTTTTAATATTAGAGCAATGAATAGGTCTTTGTTTTGGTTCTAATTCTTTTAAATTTTTTATAAATATATTGCTAACACCTTCTATATAACCTTTATTTTTTGTATATAATAAATCCTCTAAAGTTAATTTAATTTGATCAACAAATTGAGTTAAATTCATTGCATCTTTACAATAATCATTTAATATTATATTAATATTTAAATTATTATTATTAATTATTTTTTGTTCTATTTTATCTTTGTCTATTAATTCCTTTACTACTATTTTTAATTTATCCATATCTTCTTTCTGGTAATCATATAATTCTGCTTTTGTAACTGCTTTTATATGATCATCTTTATTAACTAAAATTAGATTAGTAACTTTTGAACATATTTTTTTATGTCTACAGAGTCCTGATATATATTTATATGATTTTTTACACCATTCACAATCATATTTTTTTTCTGCTCCTTTTTGCTCGTTTTTGTTATCATTTGTTATCATTTTATGTTTCAGTGTTAAAAAATGACGTTGTAAGTTTGAAATTTTAGATGATTTATAGTCACATAATTTACAAACATATAACTCTGGCTCCTTTTGGCTCGTTTTTGTTATCATTTATTTATCATTATAAAATTTTCTCTAAATTTTTAAAAAATATTTTATAGTAACAAACTAATTTTTTTAAATTAGAAATGTAAGCATTTTCGTCTAAATGTAAAATTTTTATTTTTTTTCAAATTTTAAAATCGAAAATCTAAAATTTCCCTATGGAATTTTTCAATTTTCAAAATTAGAATTTTTTTTAAAAATAATTTTTTTTTTAATAATTTTTTTTTAACTTAAAGAAAAAAACTTTTAATTTTTAAAATCTAAACGTTTAAGATCTTCATTATTATAGATTAAATTACCAGAAGGTTTGTATAAATTAATGTCTTTAAAATTTTTTTTATTATTATTATTATTATTATTATTATTATTATTTATATTTAGATTAGCTTTATTAAGAAATAAATTATTTAAATCTTCATCTTTTCGATTTTCTTTTGTATTTTCTATTTTATTTCCAAATCCATCAACGTAAATTCCAGCTTTTTTCTTAAGTTGATTCCTTACATAACTAGGAATCCAATGTTTCCATGATATAAATATTAAATTGGGATGAGTATATCTAACAATAAATCCATTATCTCTCAATTTATCTAAAATATATGCTACACATGCACCATGATCAAATTTTGGTATACCAATCATAATTTCTGGTATAATATACCAACAAAACTGTTCATTAATTTGATGTTTTGATACAGTTTTTATACGAGTATGAATTCTATTTAATATTTTATTATAACTTTCTAATGTGTTTAAATCTCTAATTTGTTTTCGTTCATATAATTCATCTAAATTTATTTTAGTTTCAATTTCTTTATCTTTTTCATTAACATGTATTAAAACGTCCATAATTACAATTTAAAAAGAAAAAAAAGTTATTAAATAAACATTATTAATTATTAAGTATGACAATTAAACATTTAATTATTGGAGGAGGAGGGCCTGGTGGATTTATTAATTATGGAATAATTAAAAAATCTAATCAAGAAAATATTTGGAAATATGATAATATAGAAAGTATTTATTGTACATCTATGGGTACTATAATAGGATTAATAACATTATTTAATATTAATTGGACCTGGTCGGATGATTTTTTAATAAAAAGACCATGGAATAAATTAATAAATTTTAATACAAATGATTATTTACGTGTTATAAAACAAAAGGGATTATTTGATATAGATTTAATGAAATTAATTTTATCACCATTATTAAAATCAGTTGATCTAGATATTAATAGCACCTTAAAAGATTTACATAATTTATTTCCTAAAGATTATCATTGTTTTACTTGTAATATTAATACTAGTAATTTATTAGAATTAGAAAATATTTCCTATAAAACTCATCCTAACTTACCTATAGTTGAAGCTATATTTATGAGTTGTAGTATACCATTATTAGTAAAACCTATTTGTAGAGATAATAAATGTTATATTGATGGGGGTTTTCTTGCAAATGTACCAATTGATCAATGTTTAAAAAATACAAATTGTAATTTAAATGAAATATTTGGCGCAAAATATTATAGACCTTTTATTGCTGCTAATATTAATGATAATTCGTCTACTTGGAATTATCTTGTGGATTTAATTCAATGTTTGGCTTGTAAATTAGTAAACCAAAATGAGGAATTTCAAAATAAAAATGTTTGTATTGTGACTGGTTCTAGTGATGAAAAACCTCTTGGTGAATGGAAATATTGGGTTAATGTTTTAAATAGTGAAAAAGAGAGAAATGATTTAGTTGTTATTGGAGAAAAATGTCTTTTAGAATTTTTAGATAAAAATAATGAAATTTTATTAGATATGAAAATAAATAAAGATAATTTAAAAAAAGAAAAATTTAAATATTATAAATTTAAAAATATTATTTTAAAAAGAAGTCTAAGTTTTTAAATAGAACCATTAAAAAATTCCATTAAATGAGTTGAGGTAGGTTTAGCATCATAATTGAAAATCTCTCCATTTTTTTCAAGTTTTATAGTAGGATAACTTTCTATATTAAATTTTTTAGCTAAATCTGTATTTTTATCACAATCTATTTCTTTAAAATTGATATCATAAACTTCATAATATAAATTATTGTTATTTACATCTTCTTTAAATTTATCCCATTCTATTCTTGCCTTTTTACAGTAAGGACACCATGTAGTAAAAAAGAAATAAATATTAATAATTTTATTTTTCTCATCTTTAATAAATTCTTTATTAGGTACATAAGTTTTATTTAATAAAGGTTTAACATAAGTATCATATCCATAAGTAGCTACTAAAATAAAAATAATCACTAATATTATTATTATTAATAAAGTAACTTGATTTTCTTTAATAAATTTGATATTTTCTTCACCTAAAAAATTATTAACAGAATTTACTAATTTATTAATAAGTTCTGATGTACCTAATTTAGAATTTTTTATAGACTCAGACTTTGGACTACTAGACATATATTATAGTAATATATTATAATATAAGAAAATAAAGATAACGCATTATTAGTAATATGTTATTTAGAAATTTAAAAGGAGAATTAATAGTTATTAACAAATTAGATTATTTAACTGATAATGATTATATTGATAATATTTTATTAAATTTTGAATATTCCTTAAAAAATAATGAAGATAATATCAAAAATAAAATAATTAATAAATTAAAAGAAGATGATATACCAGATATAAATAATCAAAATTAATAATAATACATTTACAATATTTGATAATATTAATGAATTTTCAATTACTCTATTTTCTTTTTCACTTTTATTATTATTTTTCATTAATTTCATACTAGCTTTAAAATTTTCTATTAATAAATAAATTAAAGTTCCAAAAATAATTAATTTTGCGATTTTACATATATTTTCAGGAATTGGTAAAGGTAATATTATAAAAAAAATTATTAAACCTAAAACTATAGCTATATTTATATAAATATTTTTGGTTTCGTCAAAAAATGTACTTAAATTTTTAGTTATATTCATTTATATATTTATCTACTATTTTTTTCTCTCTATTTTTTAATATGTTAAATAAAACAAATAAACATAAACGATCTAATCGTGTTTATACAAAAAAACATTTTAATAGTGGTGATGGAATGTTAACAACTGTTTGGGGTCCTAGTATGTGGCATTTTTTGCATACAATGAGTTTTAATTATCCCATTAATCCTAATAAACAAGAAAAAATATATTATAAAAATTTTATGTTAAATTTACAAAATATTTTACCATGTAAATATTGTCGTATTAATCTTAAAAAAAATTATAAATTTTATCCACTTAAAGATTGCCATTTAAAAGATAGAGATTCATTTTCTAAATATGTTTATAAATTACATGAGATCATTAATAAAATGTTAAATAAAAAATCTGGATTAACCTATTGTCAAGTTAGAGAAAGATATGAACATTTTAGATCTCGTTGCACTATAGAAAAACCTAAAATATTTAAATTTAATAAAACTAGAAAAAATTTACCTGAAAAAGGTTGTACAGAACCATTATATGGTAAAAAAGCTAAATGTATAATCAAAATTGTACCTCAAGACGAAAAGTGTAAAACTTTACAAATAGATAAAAAATGTTTAAAAAGTAAATAATTAAGATTATCTAATTTAATAATATATATGGATCATATATACTATTTAATACATACAACAAATAATTATAAAGATTTGTTAGAATTAAAATCTTCTAGTATTGAGAATTGGGAAGATCAATTTCCTGGTGTATATTTAACACTTATTACAGAATATAATATTGATACAGAAATATTATTTCCTAGTAAATATGTTCTTATTTTTTCATATAAATTATTAAAACAAAAAAATTATCATATTAATATTAGAGATTATAATGGATTTATAACAGAAACAAATACATATTACCCTTGGAACATTAATAAAGCAGTAGAAGAATTAAAAAATATTCAAAATGATGAAAAAAAAAAAAATAATAGTATTTGGCAACATAATGAAGTAGTTTTTCATGATCCAATAAGTATGAAATATCTTTGTAAAATAATAAAAAGACCAAGTTTATTTGATTTAAAAGATATGGATAAAGATTATAAAAAGATTCTTTTAGAACCCAATTTTTTTCTTCCAAAAAAACCAATAAAAAATAATATTAAACCAGATTTATCAAAACTCCCATTTTATTGTTATCCTTTAGAATCTAATTATACTGGCAATAAACCAAATCCTAATAGTTCAATATCGTTCTTTAAAATGATGGCAAATTTATGTAAAATAGATTCAAAATTTAATAAAAATAAAATAATTGAAGAAATTAAAAAAAAAATACAATATTTATATATTCATAGAAATGAACAAAATATTCAAAAATTAAAAGATTATTCATTAAATCATAAAAAAAAAAGAAAAATAAAACAAAAAACAAAATATAAAAGAAAGCAAAAAAGAAAAAAAACAAAAAAAAAATAATATAATATATATTAAAATTTAGTAAAAAATTAATCAATATTTATATATTATATATTTATATATTTATATATCTTTGAAAATTTTATTAATCTAAATATTTATCTAATTTAAATGTTATTATATTAAATTTTAAAATTATATTATGAATATTATATATGAAAACTAATAATTCTATTATAAATCAAAAAAATTTATTAGATAAAAGTGTAAAAATTTCTTTGTCTGTACAAATTTTAGCAGGAATTATAAGTGTTATTGGTTTGTTTATAAAGGTTAAAAAAGAAGATATTATTTTAACTAAAATTTTGCTAATTGATACCATTGTACAATGTATTGAATTTATATTTTATATATATCTTGCTAATAATTTATATACATTGAATAATAATGTTATAGCATCACAAAGATATTTTGATTGGGTGATTACCACTCCTATAATGTTATATTCAACAGTTTTATATATGGAATATGAAAATAATTTAGTAAATAAAAGAGAAAATATAGTAACAATAGAAAGTATTAATAAAAAATACGGAAAAGATATAATATATATTTTATTATTTAATTTCGGAATGTTATTATTTGGATATTTGGGAGAGATAAATTTTATAAATAAAGAAATAGGAATCCCTATAGGTTTTATATTTTTTGGTTTATCTTTTAATAAAATTTGGGAAGTATTTGCAAAAACTTCTAATATTTCAAGAATATTATTTTATATATTAATTTTAGTTTGGGGTTTATATGGTATTGCTGCTATGTTTTCCGTTCTTCCTAAAAATATTATGTATAATATATTAGATATATTTTCTAAAAACTTTTATGGTCTTTTTATATTTTATTTAATATTGAGTAAAAATCAATTTAAAATAGTTTAAAATGTTTTCAAAATATCTTAATTAGTAAATATTAAAAAATTGAAAATTTAATAAACATTTATTTATATTATTAAAAAATAATATGGATAGAGTATATATTTCTGATTTTACTAAAGAAAATAGAAAAGAATTAATAATTTTAATATTTGAAGCTTTTTATCCTAATAGTAAAATAGAATATAATGATAAATTTATAGATTCATTAGTTGAAAATTCAATAATTATAAAACAAATATATTATAATAATTTTATAAATGTATATAATTTTGATAAAGATTTTGGTTGTGGCACATTCCAAGATTTAGTAAATTGTTTAAGAGAAAAAAATCCTAAAAAAGATATTATAGAAAGATTTGAAGATTTATCAATTTAATAAATTAAATTAAATATTAATATTTAATATAATATATGAAATTTTATTTATTAAACTTAATAACTTTATTTTTTTCTGTTAATAGCTTAAATATAAGAATAAATAGTTACAATAAAATTTTTAAACGTAGAAATAATATATTAATGTATTATGAAAAATCAAATGAATTTTATGAACCAATTAAAATTTTACCAATAGAACAAACTACAATGATTTTAGATAATTGGTTAAATTCAAGTATAGCATTACAAAATATAGAGAGAGAATATGCTATGAAAAATAAAAATATTAATATAGATGATTTACTTGAAAAAACGGAAAGTTATATTTCAAAAAATATTTATGAATTTAAGGTATATTTGTCTATTAATAAAAATTCCCCATATATTGTTTATTTTTCATGGATTCCTCTATCTCATAAAAATAATAATCAAGTTATTTATTTAATTGTAGGAAAGATATTAAATAATGAATTACAAATTTACAGAATAGCTCAAAATCCTTATGCTTATAATATTCTAGATATTAATAGTAAAGATTTATTATTAGATTTATATAATTTTCATAAAGATAACAAAATTATAAAAAAAATAAATTTTAATGAATTACATAATCATGATAAAAGATATTTATTATCATGGAATTTTATTACTAATAGTTAAATTATTATTAATTAAATAATTATTATTAATTAAATAATTATTAATAATATTAATTATTTAATCTATTGAAATATTTATGCTGAATATTGATTATTAAATTGACTAAAACTATTTAACCAGGGAATAGGTAAATAAGGATTATTTTTGGCCGTTTTATAATTTGGTACTTTTTTACATTCAAAAGAAGGTTCAGGACAGCGTGCAGGTGGAGGGCATGGAGGACATTTAGTTTTACAATCTCCACAATTTAGCGTAGGACATTCAGGACAAACTGGAGGAACTATTTGAGATTTTAATATATATAAATCTTCATCTCCAACAGGAATTTGGGATTTTGGAATACCTTGATTAGGAAAATAGTTATTTTTTGTTGATGAATTATTAGAAGACATAGAATTTACATTATTAGAATTTTTTAATTCTTTTTTATATTTACTTCTTAATTCTTTATTATTTTGTCCTTGTGAATATTCATCAAACATGTTATCCATCGAATCGTCATAATTTGAATTATCAAAATCATCAATTTCTTGTTCCCAATTTTTTTTAAAATCTTTCCAGCTTGTATTAGCTTCTTGTTTTGCTTCATCTTTAATATGTTGTGGAATTGTTATATTTGGATTAACATTTTTTAAACACAACCACCATTCAGGGGAATTAAAATTATAAAATTGACATTGTTCAGTTATTTTATCACAATTTTTTTTACATTTATCTTCATAACCTGGTGTATTATTTAATTGAGCTTCTTTTTCGCAACCTTTTATACAAGCTTTATCAAATGTATTTTCTATGTTACTTGATTGTTCAAAACCTTCTAAAGTTTTTTTTCCACAAGTATAACCTACACAAGAAAATATTAATATAGCTATTAATAATAAAATAAAATATAAATTTTTATTTTTCATATATATAAAAGGGGACGAAAAAAGTTTATTTAACATTTAAAAATAATATTGAATTAAATAATTTTAGCTAAAATATATAAATAAATGAGTAAAAATATTATACTAAATAAATACTATATTGAGGATAGAGACGTTATTGAAATAGGACTAGATGAAGTTGGGAGAGGACCTATGTTTGGAAGAGTTTATACTGCTGCAGTTATATTACCAAAATCAGATACAAATTTTAATTATTCTCTCTTAAAAGATAGTAAAAAATTTCATTCTGTTAAAAAAATTAAAGAAGTTTCTGAATATATTAAAAAAAATAGTATTGCTTATTCAATTACTTGGAAAGATGAAAAATTTATTGATATTAATAATATTAGAATAGCAACAATTAAAGCTATGCATCAAGCAATAGAAAATATTATTAGTGATAAAAATAAAAATTATTTCTTGTTAGTAGATGGAAAAGATTTTATTCCTTATAATATTATTGATGAAAATAGTATGTTAAAATCAATTGATTATAGATGTATAGAGGGAGGAGATAATAAGTATTGTTCAATTGCTGCAGCTTCAATATTAGCTAAAGTTGCTAGAGATGAATATATTGATACTTTATGTCAAAATAATCCTAAATTAGAAGAATATTATCAATTAAAAAAAAATAAAGGATACGGAACTAAAAATCATTTACAAGGAATTAATGACTATGGAATAACAGTTTGGCATAGAAGAAGTTTTGGAATTTGTAAAACAGCATTCGAAAATAATGAGTTTTAATAATAATTAAAATTTATAATATTCATTTATATTTTTTTATAAATTTTTTAACTTTATTTATTATGATCATTTGTAAATATTTTAGTTTTTATTTAATTTCCATAAATTAATTAGTGTAAAAAACTTAAGGAATTATTAAATTTATTTATAAAAAAAATATTAGTATAAAAAAATTAATATATAAAACCTACATTAAATAATAATAATTAAAATTTAAGCAATTATCAATATTAATGTAAGTATTTTTATCTATATATTTACTTTACATTTATTGTAGTCAATTGCTTATTTGATAAATAATAAATTATAAATCACTTAAAATAATAAATAAAATTATATTTATTATTAAAAAATTTTTTAAAATATTTATCCTCTTACTCTTGATATTGCACTAATAGCATTTTGAGGTAAAGAACCACCAAAACTTTTGTCATTATAAGTCTTTGTTTTAGCTTTTAGTCTTTTAAATCTAGTAAATTCAGACGAATCTGAAACAAATCTTGGATTTCCACAATAACTAGCTCCTCCTTTTTGAAAAAAA
>JGI10211J14876_10000003_pt1 | contig 92906 bp, 126 predicted proteins | sample Etolagsediment_FD_14876 | JGI IMG/M metagenome (IMG submission 14876)
CCTTTGTTTTTAAATGGTCCATGTGTTGCCATAAATTCACCTCCATAATTTTGTTTGTTTTGTTTGTGTTGGTCTATACTCTTGGTCGAGGAGAATGTCCTCGATGAAACTGCATGTTGGACAGGTATCTCTGAACTTGCGTTTTGTGAATGGTGCACCACAAGATTCGCAGTGTGATGTTGGTGGGTTGGACTGGACTACCTTTGGGTTTAAGCGTATCTGTCCTTTCCAGTCCTTGATGTTTTCGTAGATGAGTGGTATAGCTATCACCACATCATTTGTGTATTAATCCACTTTTTGAATTCTTTTTCAGAGAGCATTGAAGAATCAAGTCCTTCTTCATATTGCATTATTGTCTTCCATCTTTTGTAAAGAGTTTTGTATGAAGATGTTTTGTTGATTCCAATTCTTTTGCCTATCCACTCTCTAAATTTCTTTTCAGTCATCAAGTCATTTCGACGAAGTTGCCAACGCATTGTTCTTTTCCATGCTTTGTATAATTCTTTGTATGTAATTCTTTTCACCTCAGAATTTTATGAATCCTTTTGTGTACATGTAGGAGACAATGAGAAGGATTGATGATATGATGAGTACCATTCCTATTAGTGTGAAGACAGAGTCTCCTATGTCTCCAACGTCTGTCATCTCAAGTCTGTAATTTATGCATACTCTGGTTGCGTAGCGTCCCCATGTGACATTGTCGCTTGCTGTGACGTCTGTAGTGAGTTCTGTTGAGTTTACTGTGACGTTGTTCCACATTGTTGCTGAAATGACGTCTGAACAGTTTGTGACGTTTATGACATACCAGAGGTGGTAGTCTTCACCTGCTTGAACGTTTCCTATTCTGAAGAGACGTGAGCATGAATAGTTTGAGATGTTTGTGAAGTGCAAGCTGGAACTTATGAAGTCTGTCTCGTTGATGTCGTGACAGGTGCAGTTGAAGCGAGTGTCATTGACGTAGACACCAGTGAGTTGTCCTGTACCAGTGTTGTTGAGGTAGACGCTGTAATTTATGTGGTAGTATGTTTCTCCTATTGGAACTGCAGAGATGTTTGCATGTTTTGCGACGTGAAGGACTGAACTTTCTTCGTCTGCGAGTGTTGTTAGTCCAGTGATTTCACCCTGACCCCAGCGATTTATGTTGGTGGAATTTATGTCGAGTGTTCCTTCTTCTTCGAGATATGATTCGTTTATGTAGAATGGTTTGGATTCGAGGAGTGATTCGTCTGTTTCAGCTGAGCAGGAGGTTTCGTTCCAAGCATTCCAAAAACAGAGATTTGTATCCCAGGATGCACCAGTGAAGATTGTGAGATTGAAGGTGTCACCAACACCAAGCATGTCTCCATCGTCTTTCTGGAGTTCAGCGAGAGGTATTAAGAAGTTTGCATGTGTGTAGTTTCGATAGCGATAGATGTTCTGGAGACCAGTTCGAGCAGTGACGTAGACAGAAGCGTTGATGTTGAATGTTGGAGATGGATTGGTTCCATGCCACTCCCATTGATCACCATCTGTGTCTACAAAGTATGCTCTGTCGTTGTCGTCCCATGTGTCATCACCATCGACGTTAATTGCAACGAATGCATCGTGATATTCGAGGTCTGGTACAGTACCATATGGAGTCATGTGAACGTGAAGCCAAAGATAGGAGTCGTATGTGTAGTCAAGTGCTTCTTGACAGTTGTAGAGTGTTGCAGCATGATAGCGAACAGTATCGTTTTGTTCCCATGGAGTTGTATCAAAAGTGTCTACTGGACCATATGGACGACTTTCTTTTATGGTGGAGTTTGTGATGTTTATGATGCTGTCGAGAGTGCTTTCGAATGGAACATTGTTTATTGCGTCATTGAAGAATGCTGTGATGTTGTCAGCAATGACTGAAGCATTTATCTGTGCATATTCCATGTATGGTCGACCATCTGTGTTGACAGCTGATGGTGAAGAAGTATTTAGGGTGTAGTTCTCGAGATAGACTGAGAGCATATCAAAGTCTGTTCGAGCAGTTGCTCCATCAGGATTGTGAACACCAAGACCAAAACAGGTATTGTTCTCGTTGAGGTAGTCTGTGCTGTCGTAGTCAATTGTCCATCCTGTTGGTTCACGCATGAGTCCATTGAGTGGTACTGCTGCTGTTCCCCAGCATTTGAACATGAGTGAGTCGCAGTATGAATTGTAGATGAGTTTGAGCCATGAACCATTGTCGTTGTTTGGGACAATTCCCCAGTCATAGTATTCGTAGCTTCCATCACCTGTTGGGTCATAAAAACCATCTTCAGCAATGGTGTACCAGTTAGTTAAATTTATGTCTGCTGAATCGTTTATGTCGACAATCTTGTTGTTGTAGACATCATACCATCCAGTTGAGTTGTGATAAAGAAATTCGATAATGTCTTCTCCAGCACCAACATAATAGAATTCGTCTGAGTAATTGCCGATGACGTAACCTGCAGTGATGTTTGTTGCAGTGGTTGTGTTGAGGTGAATGTTTACGATTGCTCCAGCACGATTCATTCCAGAGTTGTTGAGTTGTGTGACATTGAATCCTTGAAATCCAGTGTCATTGTGCGAGTATGTCCAGTTTCCAGTCCAACCATCAGAAGTTCGATTGTATGTCACCCAGTCCTTGTTCTCGTCTCGAGTCCAGTGTTCATCAGTTTCACCATATGTGTCATGGACTGCTTCAAAAAACTCCCAGTCTCCTGAGTCGTCGTTTGTTTCAAGACATTCGAACTCGTTGTCTGCAATAACTAGAGCAGATAGTGCTGAAAAGAGTAGCATTGAGACGAGTAGTATTGTCGTAAATTTATGGTGTGTCATTATATCATCCTGTCACTGTTATTTGAATCTGGTCATTTTCGTTGTTGAAGGTGTAGTCTGAGGAGGATATTGTTTGGGTTGTTCCATCTGAGAGATATTCTGTGACTGAGTTTATTGAACCTGCACCTCTAACTGTAATTGTCTGCGTTGCTGTCGGGTCAGTGACTGTCTCGCATTGTCTAGCTGACAGTGGAGATGTTGATGGGTCACTTATCTCTGACCAGACAGTAAAAAATGCAAATACTCCAACAGCGAGGATGATAAGTGATACTGTCACCAGCATGACTGTTTTCGCATCCACAAAGCTGAAGCGTTTTTTGTCTTTCATTTTATCACTTTCTATTTTTCTTCCTAAATTTTGAGACGATATCTTTTTGGTGTTGAGACTTTTAGTGTTTTCATACGATATGGACTATGTTTGTGAGGACGAGGTGAGCGTCTTCGTTGTTTGTTGGTTGGTCTGTAGAGGGAGTTTGTTGTGCGAGAGATGTTCTTTGCAGTGTGTGCAAGGAGTCCTAGTCCTATACCCATACCTGCTATTCCAAGTGTTGTTGACGCAATTCCACTAGTGTCCATATTAGATTCTCCTGTATTTTGAGGAGCGTGGAGGTTTGAGCGTCATCTTCTTTTTTGCACGAGATGTGCGTGATACTTTTCTTGTTTTTCTTCTCATATTAATCTTCCTGTTTATATATACAATATTTGTTATTTATGAAGCGTATGCGAAAGTGTTTTGATTCGAGTTCTATCTTGCGAGCAAGTCGAAGAGCTTTGTGCTTCTGTTTTTCGATACCATGAAGTCTGTAATTTATGTTGTGGTGTGATATTCTGCGAGGGATGTTGAGTCTCATGTTAAAACCTCACCAGAGGTGGTCGAAAGAGTGGTCGCTTTTTGTCTCCTTTGACTGGTTTTGGTTTTATTGGGTAGTATCCTACGTGCATTGGAAATGGTGAATCGCTGAATCCAAGAGGTTTTTCGTCGAGTGATAGTTGTGAGAGAGTGGATGGAGGTTCATCAGGATATCGAGGACGTGTGAAGTTCTGGGAGTATGAATTGAGTATCTGGTCAGGGTATTGTTGTTTTGGTTGCTTGAGTGGTGGTGTTGTTGGGAGGTCTGATGGTCCACGAGAGTAGTCGATTTGGTGTTGAGAGAGAGGTTGCTGTTTGAATGTGTCTCTGACGTTTTGGGAGTATGAGGAGAGACGTTGTTGTCGAGAGTTCTTCTTTTCTGCAAAGTATGGGTCTTGTGAGAGTTGGTAATTTATGTAGTCTGGATTCTGGAGTATCTGCTGGATCTTTGATTCGTCTTGAAATGAGAGCTCGTCACCCATAAATTTATATGGTGTGCGTGTCCATTGTCCAGAGGTTGTTTGGAGGAAGAGGATTGATGGTTGTGTTGTTGTTTGAGAGTATGCTTGTTTTGCTTGTTCATATTGTTGATCGTATTTGGAGGATGGGAGAGGTTCATCAGGAGGTTGGATGTTTGTGTATTCAGCGTCGATTGGTTGTTGTTGGGAGGGTTGTTGAGGTGGAATGTATTGTTGTTTTCTTTTTATTGGGATGAGAGAGGTTGTTGAGAGGGAGTTGTTGTCTTGCTGGAAGGGATTGTGAGGGTTGCAGTCTTTGGAGTCAGGGATAGAGTCGAAATCAGCGTCATTTCTAGGGAAGAGTGTTCTTTTGGTGAGTTTGAGTGGTTTGAATTTTAATGGTTTAAGCATTTATGACTCTCCTGACACACAACCTGCTAACTAGATGTAACCTTGTTTGACCATGAGAACGATAATGAGGAAGATTGCACCAATGACCATTGCAATCATGAGAATGTTGAAGACAGTGTTACCAATCTCGTTGGTATCAACTCTGGAGTAGTCGTAATTTATGCGTAGGACACCTACTGCTGCTCTAAATTTGAAGTCGTGTTCTGACCAGACTGTGGAGTTGAATGATACTTCTCCACTTGAGTCAGCAATGACAAATTGATGAGAGACGTCATCACGAAGGATCTCGTAGGAGTGTCCTGGAGCAAATCCAGAGATGTTGAACCAGACTGTACCTCCAGTGGTGTTTGCTGTAAATTGGAGAACGAGTTCTTTGTTTGTAGCGTTTAAAATATTGTCCTTAAGATATGAGAGTTCAACATCTAATGTGTTTGTGCTGCTTACATTGAAATATGTGTTTTCAAAATAGATCATTGTTTCATTATAACCAAACGAAGTAAATGTTATACTTGTTGCTGGAAATGTGTAATTCACATTATCAATCTGAAACACTGATGAATCATCAAGTATGTAATCAGCAGAAACACTATAACCGAAACTTACCAATACTGAAAGCAAGAAAATTAGAATGAGCCCAAGTGTTTCTATTTTTTGAGACACAAAGCATAACTCCCATTAAATCGATGTGGTCATGTTCACATAAAAAACATCACCATACGTGTTCACTACTTGATACATATAATCATCATCCGTATCATACCAATACGCTGTAGAATTATCATTAATGGATGGTGCTGTGTCTTGTTCGTAGAATGGAAATAATGTGTTGTTATTGTAATTTTTATTGTTTAATATTATTGTATCAGTACCAGAATCTTCAATAGTACCATCAATTAAAATATTGTCTTTGATAACATTATCATCCATACTTGAGTAGGGTATTCTCACTGCTGTAATACAATCCCTAAAAGTATTTCCCAAAATTGAATTTTCATCACTGTTTCCATAAAGCATCGTTGCATTTTCGTTGCATTCGAAATAATTATTTTGTATGGTGTTATGAAAAGAGTTATAGAGACCAACCATAAGATCACCTTCCCCAGAAATTCTATTACCTGATATTAAACTTTCATGTGTATTATTTAATTGTAATGGTTTAGTACAATCTCTAAAAAAATTATCTTCAAATATAGAATCTAAACATGTGTGACCTAAAATACCATAAGCACCATCAAATCTATTGCCCCTAACTACCGTACCGAAACAATTCCCACCAGAGTCTATATAAATATTTGGAACACTGTTCAGATAATAAAAATTATTATTAATTATCTTATTATTGGAAAGAGATACATTTATTGTATAATAAGGTCCTGCACCACGGAACACATTTGATTCAATGTTGGTTTGCTCTGCATGAATCAAAACTGGGTTATTAATCGTGTTTTCTGCAATATTTATCCATCGAATTGAATTCCCCCCAGTTTGTTCCAAATATATTGAGTATTCGCCCCCATCTGCAAATCTATTATTATTTATAGTAGTATAATAGGTATCTCTATTATATGATTGTATTTTAACATGAGTTGCAGTATTTTCTGGACCGTTTTCAAACCAGTTTTCATGAATCCAACAACCATTAGTTCCATCTAAATGAATCCCAAATCCATCATATAGTTCAAAAACATTACTATGTATATCTATTGAAGTTCCCCAAGTAGAGTTAATGGCACCTGAACCAGTTAGAGCAAATTTACAATTTGTTATTTCTGTTACAAGTGTATCATTTGACCTTATACTCCATCCATCAACATTTCTGAAACTCACTTGGTCGATAATAAACATATAATTAGATCCTTCTAAGCGTATACCATCTCCATTATCATATCCTGAATCTGATGATAATCTTAAGTTTTTAATGGAACCACCAACTTGATTAGTAGAATTAACTTGAATAATACTAGAACCATCATTTACTCTACTGATTATATATGTTGAACCTGCTCCATTGCCTATTAGAGCTTGGTCAGTTTGCATATATATGGTTTCAGTAGGGTAAAAGTTACCGTCTGGTAAATAAACAGTTCCTCCATCATTATTTAAATCCTTAAACGCTTCTATTATATTATCTCCTGTTGCACTATAATACGTGACATTACTCCCACTATACGCAGCAATCAATCCACCAGAGGAATCAACCAAATTACCAGAACCATCCGTGCTAAAATCACGAGTTAATGCTAATCCTAAACTGGCACTAATAAGAAGCAACCCAACAAACAACGCACCATACTGATACATTGAACGTTTCTTATTAAACCTGAATGTTTTACCAGCATCATTATTTACATCTTTTTTATCTTTCATGATTTCTAGCTCACCCCACTATAAAAATTCCAATCATCATAATCAGTACAATTCACTCTTGCATTACATTGATAAATCTCATTTTGCACATTTTGAAACTTGTTAAACATCACTATGCAATCAGTATCAGTATTCGCGCCATTAATGCCAATGTTTGGATAACTGCCACCAATGCCAATAATCGTGTTGTACACTACGGTTTCATCACTAGCACTTGCTATTCTAATTGCAGCATCCCAATGGCCAAGATCAGTAAAAAAATTAAAACTAATTGTATTATTATTTCCTTGGTCATATAATGCATCATAACCACCTGGGACATTAGTGATAATGTTATGTGAAAAATCATTCTTTGCAGCACCACTCTGAAGATGAATAGCCCAATGGCCAACATCAGCAATGGTATTATATGAAATAAGGCTATCCGTACAAGCAACAAGCATTCCTTTATTTGCTGTATTATTGATCTCACAGCCCGTCATAGTGATATATTTCGAACCAATTGCAATGTCAATACCCCAATACGAGTCCGTCATGATACAATTTGAAAGAGTAATATCAGAGCAAGTACCACGTATTTTGAAACCACTGCTGCCAACTGTGTAAGGTGACCAGCACATATTATTCTGATTGCAAGAAACAACACAATTATCAAATACACAATGCAATGCATCCTCCGTATAATATCCGCAACCCGTATTTGTTACCACACAATCAGAAACACTCACAGAGTTAGTGCCATGCGGATATTCCGCATATTCCCCTTCAATAATAACACCTGCTGAATATGGATTATCAATGATTAAATCATTAATGATTGAATCAGAGGTATTATAATAATAAATACCTGCAGCTGTATAATGCTCAAATGTACTAACACCATCAAAAGCAATCCCGCTATTATGAAAGAAACAATCATGCGTGTTTATCCGCTCGCAATGCCCTGCGAACACACCGCAATCCTGCGTGTCATTTGTAGTAATACCATAAATCTCACAATCCGTGCATTTCTCCAAGTATACGCCATGAGTATAACTAAAAAACGGATCATATGGAGGATTCGGGCTTCCACCCCATACATCTTGCCCAAGACTGTTTCCTTCTAGTTTAATATCACTTACACGTATGAATACATTGCCATTTGTCCGGTCATAATTTCTGAGCATAGTGCAATTCGCATCATCAGCTAATCGTAATATACTCGCATTACCCGCGCCTCTTAACCAACAGCCGTCCCCTAAATCTATAGGACTTGTAAGCTCAATATCGCAAGGAGGAAGTTCAACCCAACCAGATTCGTTGTTAAGGTCATCTATCGCATTCTGAATGTTCGCACCAGTAGCCGCCCAATACTTCCCGTTACTGTTCCGAATGAACGTATTGATATTATCGTGTGTACTATTCCGCACGACAGAACCCGTGGTAACTTGTGAAAACTCGACATTATTCGTACTATTCAAATCCTGATCATACCCAGAATAATCAAATGCATCCCAACTATTGAAATCAGTATTATCCAACACCCTGCCATCAACACTAATATTATTCGCAAACGATGCATTATTCAACAATGCATACTTATCATCATAATCAAAGATCTTACCACTCGTAGATCCCACAAGTTCATCATCCCGATAATACCAAGTTTCAGCAAGAACACTACTCATCAATAAGAGAATGCTAACGAAGAGGATGCCGAAGGAATATTTCTTGTTTTTCATTGTAGAATACCTGATTATTAATACATGTATGCATTCGCGACAGTGATGGTGTTGTCAGTTAGTGTGTATCCTGCTGCTGGAATGTTGTAGTATCCTGAACCATTGTTGAATTGCACAGAATTTATGCTTGCTGGATCATAGTTGAGGTTGACTGATTTGTCTTGTGATGCATTGAAGACATCAAAAGTCTCAGTTAATGAAAGGTCGACATTCTCAGCTGTTTGAATGGTTACTGTGAAGAATGCAAAAACACCTACTGAAAGAATGATTAATGAAATAGTGACTGTTAATATGACTGTTGGTAATTCATCCATACTTTATTTCTCCTCTATGTCACAAAAAAGAAAAGAGAGATATGGGACTTTCACCCATAAATTTATGGTGTTGGATTATCTGACGTAGTTGTAGACCAATCCAACGATGCTCATGATTGCACCAATTATCAGCACAATACCAATGATGTTGAACACGCTGTTACCTGTCTCTGAGACGTTGGTAACTGCTCGAGTGATGTTGATGTTATCATCATCAGTTACGTTGAGTACTTCGTTGATTGTGACAAAGAAAGCGAAGACACCAACTGCAAGGATGATAAGACTAACAACGACACCCATGATTGCTCCAGGATCGATGAAGCTGTATCGAGTTTTCATATCATTTCACCTCCAAGGTCTCTGTTAATGAATCTTTTTTGTAACATAGTTATAAAGTAGATTGTTGTAAGACGTATATAAACTTTTAGCGTTTAACCCCAATACGTACATCGTACGTATTAAAGAGGGAAATCTGTACGTATAGTGTACGTATTGATGAAAAATGGTGTACGTATTGGTACGTACCAGAGGTGTAAATCTATACGTATTATAAAGAAAGTATAAAAATTTTATAAAAACGTGACTATTTTAGACGTATTTTGAACGTTTTGTTGTTGTTTTTTGTGAATTTGTATTTTGGATTTATGGTGATGATGTTCTGTCCATTTTTTGAAGTGAAGATGACGATGTTTTGTTTTTTGTAGTATTGAGGGATTGTGCGAGAGAAGAGTTGGATTGCTCTTGGATTATTTATGACTGCGTAGTTCTGGTGAAGGAGTTGTTTGGTAAGTGCTCTAATTGACTGTTGGATTTGTTTGTTGGTTGTGAATGTGAAGGGTTTTATGGTGTAGTTCATCTGTGTTTCATCCAGTTAGTTCTTTTTGTCCACTCTTCTTTATTTCTCCAGTAGTCGAGGTCGAAGTAGAGAATGATTACCCAGATGACGTTAATCATGATGAATCCAAGCGAGATAGCGAAGAATCCTATTTCGTAATAATAACCCTCAGCGTTTGGTACAACGACGTAGATGTGTCCTGCAAGGACGACTATCCACATAAGCATTGATGTGAGAGCGTAAACAACATTCTCTTGTTCGATTCCAAGTATGAAGAAGATAAATCCTGCACAGATTGATAGTATAAAGACACTTTCTAACATTATTTCTTTCTCCTTAAATTTATGTATGCGAGTATTCCAAAGATTGAGAAGAGGATTGCTGGTCCAAGTATCCATGTGTCATCTTTTATCTTGTCGTTCTCAGAGATAATTTCGATGAGGTCTTCTTCTCCACATGGACAGTCCTCTGGATCTTGTTCTGTCGTAAAGAAGAAGATGTCTGAGGTTGTAACTTCTCCTGTTGTAGTGTCGACAGCTTCGACATACCACTGATATGTTGTGTTGTATTTTAGAGGGACAGATACAGCTTCTTCGTAAATTATCATTGCGTATGCAGATGTGTTGTGTGCTGACCATGTGTTGTCTTCTGTTATGAGGACGTTCTTGTTGTTGGTTATCCACTGAAAATTTATGGTGTCGTGTTTGTCTAGGTAGGTGTGGACAAATGATATGACTTCGCGAAGATTGTCCTGTTTTTGGAAGTCAAGTTCTCGATATGAACCATTGATTTCGATGTTGTTTCGAATCATGCGAAGTGCTGCTGATTCACCTGCTGGACTTGCACTGAGAGATTTGAAGGAGACCTGATACCAGAGAGTGTAGTGACCATTGTATGGGACTGTTACTGAAGAGGGTGTACCATCGATGTTGTTTGATGAAAAATTTATGAAGGAGACGTTGTACCAAGTATTGATTGCAGACGCAGTAAAGTTCTCTGTTGTGTGTCCTCGAGCGTATGCGTCTTCAATGAATCCATCGAGACAGTGACAGAGGGTGTCGTTTGATGTCTCAATCCAGCGTCCAGCTTCTCTCCAGACAATGTCATTGATGTTTTTTGTGTAGATTGAGACGTTCATTGGATGACCATATCTGTTGCTGATTGTTGTGCAGATGCAGTCACAGCATGGACAGATGTCTGTGGAGTTTGTTGGTGGATAGATGTAGGAGAGAGGACACTCTTCAGGTATATAGTAGAAGGTGCATAGCTCTGTTGTGTTGTGAAATGAGAATTGAGGATTGGTGCAGTTGAATTCAAGGATAGCTCTCCAGCGTTCAACGAAGTTTCCTTCTGTATAGCAGGTGACGTTTGAGTTGTATGCACAGAGTTCATATTCTCCAGCACCTGCATAGTCTCCAAGAGCTGACCAGTGACTGTAGTTGTACCAGTAGTCGCTGTATGTTGGTTCTGGTCCTTCACCAGAGAGATAGTCCATGAGAGCGTCAAAGTATCCTGAAGTGTTGTGCCACTGGAATGTGACGTTTGCATAGCATCCTTCAGCGATGGTGACATCCCAGATAAGAGAGATATTTATGCATGTCTGAACTCCTTTTGCAGTGATTGGAACGTCTGACTCGTAGTTGGATGGTGTTGTGTCGCTTATCCAGTAGTCACAGTCATAGTAGTCTGGGTCGATTGATTGGACAGGATATGCAGTGAAGAGAAGAATGCAAAGGATGAGGAGTGAGAGTGTTCGCATCACCATAAATTATCGACGTCCATATATTTATAGTTATTGTTTATCAACAAATGTTCGATAGAATGTGACTGCAAGAGCGAATGCAAGTATGAGTCCAAATATTGGAGCGACAGGTTCTGGAAGAACGATTGCAAAGAATGTCCCCCATATGACGAGGAAGAGAGTGAGTGTTCCAAGAGAGCGTTTTTGAGCATAGAGTCCTCCTCCAATTATTCCACCAAGTATTCCCCAGAAGAGATCATGGAAGAGGACGAGGTAGACATAGAAGGAGATGTGAAAGATTCCATCTGATGTGAAGTTAGAAAAATTTACGATGGGAACATCAAGGATGATGTTCAGTAGTTCTACATAAATGCTTGCCAACCTCCTGTTACGAGTTGCTTGAAACCAATGAGAAAGACTGCACCACTGATGATGAGAAAGATTGAGAGTACCATAATGATTCCAGGATTGAATGGTGCTATTGAGTTGAAGATGAAGCATGCGTCAATTGTCATTCCCCAGAATGCTCCTCCAAAAAGACCATAGACGAATGCTCTGTCTGCTGGAACACCTCCTATATAATAGGAGCCTGCACCAAAGATAACTCCTGAGATGATACCTGCAGTGATGAGAGAGAAGATTCGACCAAGAAGTCCNGAAATATTTATGCTCTCTGAGGATGATATCTCGTATGGATTGTCGACTTCGTCTTCTTGAGTNTCAAATTCTGATGGACTTGGTCCCATGACGTATATGTTTGCAGTGTTTATCATTTCGATTGCTAATAAGAAGAGGAGTANNAAGAGCATTATCTGAGCAGCTTTCATCTGAGTTCAACACCTCCAAGGATTCCAACGATACCTACAGCTACAAGGATTCCTCCCACAACTGATACTGTAATTTCAACGTATGTGTATGTTGCACCAAACAGTGTTGAAAGTCCAGCAACAAAGACTGGAAAGATAAGCATAATAAGTCCAGCAGCGACCATACCAATAAATCCATTGTTCTTGGAGAAGGTGACTCCAGCATAGAAGCATAAGAAGAACATGATGAGATATGTCCATGGAACATATCTGTTCTCGTTCTCCCAAGAGTAGACTGGTGAATCACCAAAGAGGTCTGTAAACTTTTTCTCGATGTCTGTCTCTGATGTGCGTGTCAGGTTGTGAGATGTGTTGTAGACTGTGAGAATGATGTTATATTGTCCAGTGTACATATCGTTTGAAGAGGATGCATCATCGAGAGTATTTATGGTTGTGGATATGTAGATGAGGTATGAAGAGGAGTGGTTGAGTCCTTCTCCAGTTGTGAATGTGAAGTTGTAGTTGTCTGTCTCAGTGTATTCGAGAGATTCTGGAATGTATGTTTTGTTTATGAGGTAGTATGACATGAAGGATGCGTTTGTTGTGGAGTAGGTTGTGTCAGAGTAGTTGAAGAAGATTGATGTTGCTGTCCACCCATATGAAAAATTTATGAGGTCGCTGAATGTGTAGTACTCTGATTCCTGATATGGTAAATTTATGGTGGGTGAGGTGTCTTCGTCTGTTGGTGCAAACGCAATAAAGTCGTTTGAGTCGATGTCTGAGCGAACACCAACTCTGTAGAGTTTGTGAAATAAGAGTTGTGGATGGATTTGCATTGCAGTGTCGAAGAACTCTGAGTGGATGATACGAGTGTTTCCTGATTCGTCGATGGTGTAGATGAGAAGGTATGGATTGTTGTTTGGATTGAAGTATGATCCGTCGTAGTCTTGGATATTGTAGATGTAGTCAACGAGGGTGTCGAGCATCGATTCAGAAGACGATGTTGTCACACCATAAATTTTTTTGTCAGTGAGGATGTAGATGTCATCGTGAGATTGATTCTGAGGGACGATTACTCGTCTGCAGCGATATGGTGTTGTTGACTGGTAGTAATATGTTATGCGAGCAATGGTTACGTTGTCGTCGATGAATGAGTTGTCTATTTGGATGGTGTCATTGTTGGAGTGGTATGTCCATTTTGATGATGGAACAAGAATCCATCCACCATAGATGGTAGAGTTATAGATTTCGACGTCGATGTTGTATTCAGTGAGTGGTGAGTTTGTGAGAGATAACCAGATGTCAGCAACGTCTGACGAGACGTCTGTTGTGTCATATCGCTGAAGGATTGAAGTGTCAACGTCTTCAGTCCAGTTCCAGTGGAATTCTAGCATGCGTATCGTTGCAAGTGTTAGGAAGGAGATTGTACCATTCTCTTCGACAGTGAATGATGGATTTATGGTGGATGTGGAGTTTGTGGTGTCGACTTCTCCAGCATCATCGAAGTAGATGTATTCTGTTTTGTTCTCGTAGTGTATTATGAGTTCATGTTGAAGTCCTTTGGTGAGGTTGACTCTTTGATGTGTTGTGTTCTCGTAGCGTATTGTGAGATTGAAGTTTCCACCAGATGTTTCTTGGGTTGAGTATGCAGCGAATTGACTGTATTGGTGAAGGAGAGGTGAACCTGATGCATTTATGTATGTCCAGAAAGAGAAGTAGTATGTTGTGTCACCACTGAGTCCTGTGAACTTGTAGGTTGTGGAGGTTGTGTTTGTTCCACCAAGTCCATCAGTGATTGAGGTTGGGTAACCTGAAGTGTCATAGCGTATGATTGTTGAGGAGTTTGTGACAGCATGCTCTCCTTCTGTCCAGGAGAGTGTTATGTTTGTTGCGTTGAAGGAGGTTACTGTTGGGTTTGTGACTGTTCCAGGTTTTGTGAGAAAGTGTGTCTCGTTTGTGGAGTTGACGAAGTAGTTGTCTGAGTTGTGCCATGAACGAGCATAGTAGTATTGTCCTCTTTGGAGAGATGCTATGGATTTGGAGAAGGATGTGTGAGAAGATGGGTTGGAGCCTACTGTGGTGTTTGTTCCAGGATTGGATGGAGAGACTGGTGATGTGTTGTACCAGAATCCATAGTCTCCAGTTGAGTCTGAATAATAGAGGTATGATTGGAGGTCTGCTGTGGTGGAGGTTATAGAGGTTGTTGTGTTGGATGCTATGGAGTTTGAGGTGTTGAATGTTTTGTCTGAACCATACGATTCTCCGTCACTGTTGTTTGCAACACTTCGATAATGATACGTGGTACTCGGAGAAAGACCAGTTAAAGAATAATTAAACTCTGTTCCATTACCTTTTTTCAATGTATTCTCATACCACACTAAATCAAACGCAGCATCACCAGAAGCAACAACATCAAGATCACCATCAAGATCAAGATCAATACATTCAACACGATACGCACCATTTAAACTACTATCAATAGTACGTTCTGAAAATGTTTCACTTCCATCATTTAAATAATATTTAACATCATCACCAGAGTTACCAGAAGCAACAACATCAAGATCACCATCATCATCAATATCTCCTGAACAAACACCCATAGCACCACTAAGATAAGAGTCAACTGTATTTTTAGAAAACACGCCAGAGCCATCATTCTCAAAAAAATACACATCATCATAATAAGCAGTATCCGTAGCTAACACATCAACATCACCATCTTCATCAAGATCAACACATTCAACAAATTCAACATTTGTTAAATAAGTGCTAAAACCATAAACCTCATGCCGATCCCATCCACTAATAGAACCATCATTCTCCAACCAAATAATAGCCGCTCTATAAAAAGGAGAAAAAACAACATCCGTACATACTATATCAATATCACCATCACCATCAATATCACCTACATCCATCCTTCTAGACCTATCATAAAAACTAGGATAACTTGTATAATCACATAATTCATAACTTCCAAAAACTTCAGCACCATTATTACTAGAAACTACAATCTCACTGAAATCATCATTACTACGAATAATATCAATATCACCATCATCATCATAATCAAAAGGATAAATCCCGTAACTTTTTTCGTTTGCCACCGTTTTTTTTGTAAAAGATTCACTTCCATCATTATCATACCAATAAACATGTCCATCTAAATCTGAAGAAATGACATCATAATCACCATCTTCATCGAGGTCAATCACATGAACATCATAACTGTTGCATGAAGAATCAATGCTTGTTTTAGTGAAACTCATACTTCCATCATTATCATACCAAACAACATCTTTATCTCCTTTCACTGATGCAACAATATCCAAATCACCATCTTCATCAAGATCAATAGTAAACGTATCATAAATTTGGTTAACACTAGAATCAATCATTATTTTTGTAAAATCTAAAGAATAAGGATATTCTGTATTCCCGTAACTTACTGTTTCACCCCATTCAAACCAGACTGAGCAGTTTTCTCCACCATCGTTTGATAAGAATCCATGGAGAGTTGTGTTTGCGTATGATGTTCCAGTTGTTGCATTGGTTGTTGTGGTTGGTGCTGCAGCAGACACAATGAAGTCGTTGTGATAGTATAGTGTTGTCCCTAAATTTATGGTGAAGAGAAGGATGAATGTGAGGAGTGTTATTTTCTTAATAGATGATAGCAATCAGCACACCTCGAACTTGTTCAGGTCTTATTTTACCATGTGCTTTAAAGTCTGTGACGTCGTTGTTGTCTCCTTTTGTTATTGCATAGAGTCCTTTGCTATCTGTATTGAGAGAGATGATGCGATGAAGAATCTGCTTGTCATTTGAACTGAACGATATGATATCTCCAGGTTGTGTATCCCGTAAATTTATGCTGGTGTCAAGAATAATTGAGGTATTGTCACCAATTGTTGGATACATTGAACCAGTGTTTTTGCAGTTGGAGATGATGAAAGAGGATGTGTTGAGAGTGATGTTGTATAAGTCTTTTGAGTATTGTCCAGATGGACGAGGTTGGTGGTCGCTGGGGATGAGAGGTTGTTTGGACTGGAGAGAATAGATTGTGATTGCACTACTTGTTATTGAAAATAATAAGATTAAAAGGATAAATGCAGAAAGAGAGGTCTTAATCTTCAACTACCACTGACCTCCTGGTGGACGACGATAGACTTGGTCTTCAGGATATTGCTCGTGTTCACGTTGGTGAGAGCTGAGAAAGAACCACATAGCGAGACCAAGAAATGATATAGCAAATACTGTTCCAAAGATTGTGATGAGCATATCGAGGAATGGATCAACGTCTGAGGAGACTTCCATGTTTTCTGCTTCGTCGTCAACGTATCCAATGATAGTGTTGAATGGATTTGACATTACAGCGAAGAGTATGACTAGGATTGTTCCCATTGCAGCGAGACTGATTGATGCTTTTATCCATGTTATTCGTTGTGCCATTATATCATCTTAATTTTTTGCCTTGTGATTTGTAGTATGCTTCGATTGCTCTGTAGTCATGTGTTGCTTTACCTGCTTGGAGTGGAGATCTGTAAACACGTGTTCTTGCTTTTTGGTATGCAACTGGAAGTGCTTCGTGATAGATTGATTTACGACGAGTTCGAGGGAGGTTTTTTGGATGAGACATTACATCGACTGTTGGGTCATTATGGACTGATGGAGACTCGACGATGTAGAGGTGTTCACCAGTGTATGGATCATCCTCTCCAGCAGAGACTTTGGTGATGTGTTGATAGCGTGTCTGGAAGATGTCGCAACCTGCTCGTTTGTCCAGTTGTTTCTCGAGTTGGAGAGCACGTTTCTTCTCTGTTGTTGAGAAAATGTCCCAGTCATTTACGTCACGAGTGAAGTGTTTACCAAGGAGCATTTGTAGAGAGCGAGAACCATGGAGGGTGTCTGATTGGTGTTTTTTGAGGTTTGATTTGACAACGTCTTCAACTATCTCTTCAGCGTTCTCTTTGTAGTGCTGGAGTTTGTCTGGTGTTGGGTCTGGTTGATTTCCAGCATCTGGAAGAACACCAGTGAGAGATGTCGTAAATTTATGCTGGTGTGTTAGTTGGAGTTTTAGAGGGTGTAGTTTGATTGGGTTTAGTTGCATTGTTTTGAGTTTCATATCTATCATCTTTTTATTCTCCTTCTTGCATGGACATAATGAATCTAAATCCTGAACCAAAGAGATTGATTGCAGGGAGGATTGCGAACATAAACATAATGAAGCTGGACGCAGCACCTGAGGTTGGAAAGAGGTCTGTGATGTAGTATGTGATGGGTTGGGAGAAGTACATTAGGATACCAAATATAGCAAGTGCAGATATCAGGTGGACTGTCTTTATGATGCTCATTTAATTCTCTTCCACGTTCCTTTTATTATTGGTGTACCTCGAGATCCTGTTCTTACTTTTCCATATTCTTTCCATATTTCCATGTGTGATGGTATAAATTCTTGCATCTGAAAGATATAGACTTCTTTTATGTCTGAGATAGGTATTGGTCCTGTATGCTGTCTTTCTGTTTCACTTCCTGTCATTTGAACATTTTGTTTCCATCGAGGAGTTTCTCTAAATGCTACAACAACTCCTGGTTCTTCTGGTGTTGGTTTTTTTGATAGAGGAGCAAATGAAGAAGCATATTGCATTGCAGTTGTTGGGTCTGTTGAACCACATGTTGAACCTTCTTGTGTAACACCAATGTTGTATGAACCTCGAGACTTAAAGTATCCTTTTCTGAGAGCGTTTTTATATTCTTGGTAAGACATACCTCTGTAAACTGTGTTTGGTCTTCTTGGGATGGTTGAGAGTCCTTCCTTTTTCTTGTATCGAATTGGTTCTGACCTATATTTTTTTATTCCAGTTGGGTCTGGTTGATTCCATCGTTCTCCTTTTGGTAAGATACCAAACTCATGATAAGATATCGAACCAAATGATGATTCATCACTTCCAAGATATTGCAAATCCATTCGATGAGAAAGTTCTCGATATGTTGGTTCTTTTCTTATAAACTGTTTTATTTCTTTTGGTGGTTCACCAACGATGTCTTGTAATTTAGGATTGAATGGTCTGCAATCTTTAAAATCTACAACACCATCTTTGTCTGTATCAAAGTTGAATCGAAGTTTTATAGGTTTTATCTTAATTGGTTTTATCATTCTTCTTCACGCAATAAATTTATGCACTGGTTTATGATAAGTTCGAATATCATTCTAACCAACTTTTTTTAGATATTTTGGAGGTATTCGTCCATTGACAACGAATGACCCTTGACTTTTATATGACGTCCAATCTGATGGATTGAGAGACCAATCTTCGTCAGGACGCATTCGATTTTTCCAGTATTCTGTTTCTGGTAGTTTTAATTTTATGATAGTGAAATCTGAACGAGGTATTCTTGGTATTGTACCAGAACGAAGTCTTTGGATATTTTCTTCTGCTTGACGTCTTGTGACAAAGAAGTATGTACCATTGAAGTGAGGAGTCCATTCTTGACCAAGCGATTGACTCTTTCGAGGAATAAGTCCTTCTCGCTTGATTGAGTTCCAGTTCTCTGTCCATGTGACGTGATATCCTATAATCATTCTACCAGTCTCGAGTTAGTCTTTTTGCTTCTTTTGTGCTGTAGTGTTTTCGCACACCACATAAATTTAGGTGGGTGTTTGGTTCTTTGAGATTCATTTTTTGATTCTCCTTGTTTTCTTTTTGAGGTCTGACTGAGCAACACGATAGAGGGATTTGGATTTGGATTTTTTGACTGCACGAAAGGTGCGAGGTTTGTTTGTTGGGAGAGGAGTTGCTTTCATAGTCTGTCCTCTTTTCTTAATATCTTTTTTGTCCACGTAAATCCAGGATCTCCACCCCAAAGCAACCATGATATCTCTGAGTTTGCAGGTGGTGATTGTCCATGATATTTTTTGAATGCAGAATGTCTACTGAAGAAACTGTGCATTCGTTTTATGGTGTCGAGAGAGATGTTTTCTCGTTTGCATAGTTGATGTGCTCTGGTCAGTCCTATTCGAGTTCCTCCTCTATTATATTTGTCTCGAAGTCTGAGACCTCTGCATGCTTTGTCTGCTACATATTGAGGTGGTTTGTATGACATGGTTATTGTATTTGTTTTGATGATTGTTTGAGGGTCTTGAGGATTGACTGGACTGCTTGATTGTCGAGGAGGTTGTAGATGTGGTGGATTTCGTATTTTGTTGCTGGAGAGAGTGAGACTGAGGGTGATATTGTTCTGTATTTTGAGTAGGTGAAGCAACCATTGATGTCGCAGTAGTGGTCTTTGTATTTGAGACAGGTGTGCATGATTCCAGATTTGTAGAGTTGTCCAGCATGGAGATAGCGTTTGAGAGCGACAGCAAATTCTGAACAGAGACCAAACTTGTAGTTGTATGGATTGGTGTTTTGTCTGAATTGGTGGAGGATTTTGTTGAGTTTTGTGATGCTCATAGACGTTTCCTTGTCCATTTTATGCGTTTGGATTTGAGTCTCTTTGCACGAGGATTCTTGTTCTTTATGCGTTGAGTGCGAGGTTTTATGGACTTTGTTCTTTTCATTTTATCTCCTTTGTTGTTTAGCTGACTGAGAGGTGGACATTGTCCACCATAGTCAGCAGGTTGTGTGCGTTACTTATTATAGAGTAACTGTAATATATAGTTATCGCTTTTTGCGTTTGCGTCTAAATTTACCAAGTGGTTTCTTGTTGAAGATGGTGTGAGAAGGTTTCATCTTCTTTGTCTTGGTGAGCATACGAGCGATTGTATCAGCTCCTATCTGTCCCAGATTGAGGTGTTGAGGGTTTGTTGGGAGTGTTGACGAAGTGCTCCTGCAGTTGTTTGCATCTTGAGAGAGCGATTTGCTGGATCTTCTTTGAGCCACTGTTCAGCAAGGTCTGTGTTCATGAAATGTTTGATTGGTGAGTGTTTCTCGTATCCAACCCAGACTGGTGTTGGGTCAACGACTCTGACGTCGTTGAGGGTTGGTGGTTTGTGTTTGACGTATCCCATGTGTATCACTTTTTTGGTAATTTATATTCTTCTATGTCAGACCAATGAATTGTTCCTGATTCACCACAAGTTGGACATGTTGAAACTCCATATCTTCCTCCTGATTTTTTGCTTACTATGTATCTGGTTCTCATACGTTTTGTGTACATATATTCGTATTTAACTTTGGTTCCTATTGGTAAATTTGTTTTTTTAACTTTTTCTTTTTTTACTCCATAGTAGTCTGGAAATTTCATATCTATTTCCTCCTGTTTGGGTGTCTGCAGTTTGAGGTCTTGTTGCGTCTGCGTCCATTTTGTCTTGCTCCACGTCTGGAGCCATCTTTTAATTCATATCCTTTTCGTTGCATGGTATCACTTCTTATTTTTGTTTGAAGAGTTGTTTTGTGGACTTTGGAGCATCCCAGATGTTTGGGATGTCGTATTCGATGGTGTAGTGGTTGAAGAGAGAGAATGTTTGTGGTTTTTTGGATGGTGTCTCTCGTTTTGACTTTGGGAGCTTGAATCCAAATGTATATGGTGTTGTCTTTGAGCGACGTCGTATTTGTGGGAAGTATTGTGGGTAGGTTTGTGGAGAGTAGGAGTATGTGAGTTTTTGAGGTTGCTGGTAATTTATGGTGTAGTCTGATTGTCTGTATGTTGTTGTCTCTCTTGGAGGTTTGTATGATGTTTGATAGGGTGTTGGAGATGGAGGTTGATAGGGTTTTTGTTGTGAGGATTGTTGTTGTGGTGAATAGTAGTTTGGAATGACTGGAAGTGGTCTCTCTGGTCTCTGAGGTCTTTGGTATGAAGGTTGGTAGCGTGTAGAGAGAGATGGTGCTGCGAGATACTCCAGACGAATACGAGGACGATATTCAGGGATTCCACGCTCTTCGTATTGTTGTTGCTCTTGGATCTGTTTCATCTCTTTCTTTTCGAGGGATGAGAGTTCTTTTTTTGGTGTCTTTCCACGAATTGAAGATTGGATTTTTGCAGGGTCTATAATTTTTGATGGAGAGAACTCTCCTGGTTTGGATAGTCTGTATCCACGAATTGGTATTGTTTGTCCTGATGGAAGAACAGCAATGTCACGATATCCTTTGACTTTTGACATGATGTCTCCATATTTTGACCAGATTGACTTTGTGATTTCTTTTGGTGTCTTTTGTGTGGTTGGTGTCTGCTGTCTCCATCCTTCTGGTTTTGATGTCAGCTTGTATCCAGCGAGGATACCTTCTTCGAGTTCTCGAGCGAATGCAGGTTCTTTAGTGCGTGTTGCACCAATTGACTGACGAGGAGTTGAGACTGAGATTGGTTCTGGTGACTGTTCTGCAAGGTCGTATGCTTTGTCAATCCATTCGAATGTGTCTTCTGCTTTGAATGGTTTGTATCCTTTGTGAGTGTATTCGTAGATTGATGGTTTTGCTTTTGACTTTATGAGAGTCTTTTGGATTCGACCAGATGGACGAAACATCCATGTTGGTTGCTCTCCTTTTGGAACACCCCACATGAGTGGCGGTTCAACTCCTTCTGGTGTTGTACGAGGACTTGGATAGACGTATGATTCACGAGCAGGTTGTCCAGCGTATGCAAGTTTGGAGAGTGGTCGTTTGTAGAATGGAAGTTCTTGTTGTGATTTTAGAGTTTGGGAGAAGAATCGAGGACGATAGAAGTCGAGGTCTTTTCCTGTGGAGCGTGTCATGATTGAGATGTCTTGCAGGGTTTTACCTGTTGGGTATTCTGGTGTTGTCTTGACTCCTCCAGGGATTCGTTCGTAGCGTGCAAGTTGACCATACTTTGACATCTCTGCTTTTCGTTGTAGGAGATAGTCGAGGTCTGCTATCTTGAGGTCTTGAGTTGTACGAATGTTTGAGGAGGTAATTGCAGGAGTGTCTGTTTTTGCTGTTGTTGTGGAGGATGTTATGTCTGCTACTGGTTGATTGTTCTGGTAGACTCTGAATGTTCCACGATGACCAAGTTCTTTGACTGTTGCTTCTGGACCAAGAGAGCGAGCAAAATTTATGGCTGCTTGTTCTGTTGATGGGATATCTCCCATGTGGATGAAGTCCCAGTCACCTGCTTTTCGCAAGAAGCGTTGTGGAGATATCTTGGATTGGAGGAGCATTGCTTTTGAACCAGTGAGGACAAGGTCTGAGTCTTGTGCTGCTTGAACGATTGTTTCGTCTTGAGGAGTTTCAGTTATTGAGGAGAGGTTGCGAGGTTTGTCCAGTTTTTGGACTGGTGGTTGCTGAGATGGAGGTTGGAATGCTTGGACTTTTGAGAGAGGTTGGAATGTACCAGTTGTTGTGAGATATTCTCCTTCTGGTGTCTGTGCTTTTTCGACGAGAGACTGAGTGTATTGGAAGATGTCTTGGTCTTTTGGTACAGTAGGCATGCGAGTGATACCTGATGGTGAGAGTTCGAAATATTCTGATAGAGGTGCTCTTTGAGCACCAGTGAGTGTCTCGAATGCAGGAGAACGAATCATTGCAGCTTGTCCACTAACAAGTGCTGCTCCCATCGATGGTTCTGCACCCATCGCAGTAAATTTAGGTGTGTAGGATGTGAGAGCTGTGGTTGGTGGTGTTGGTTGAGTTGTGTAGATTGACTGGAGTGATGGTGGAAGTTCTCCTCGAGGAGCTTGGAGTTGTTGGACTTGTTGGAGAGACTGTGAATATGGTTTGTAGACACGTCCAGGACCAAAGCTGTATTCTGCTGAACGTATGTTTAGACCAGATGGAAGACGAGTTGTCTTTCCTGGAACTTCAGCGACACGAAGTGTTTTACCATACTGGATTGGTTTACCAAGGACGTTTGCTGTCTGACGAGCAAGAATGACTCGTTGTCCAGTTGCTGGGTCAACTCCTGTTGTGTATGTGTATCCTTTTCCAGAAAGAGCTGACTGGAGTCCTCTTTCGTATGCTGATTTTCCAAATTTATATCCAAGAACAAATCTTGTTCCAAGACGAGCAATTCCAGAGACTGCTTCTCCAGGTTGTCCTGTTGTTGCGAGAGTGTAGAGTCGTGATGCTTCAGGGAGCGTTGCTGCTGTACCATATGCTGCAAGACCAAGTCCTCCAGCTTTTGCTATTGTTGGTGAGTATGCAGCAACTCGACCAAGTGCACCACCAATTGCTGTTCCACCAAGTGCAGGATACACAACGTCAGTGAGTGTTGGTTGTGTCCAGTATCGCTTTGCATAAGCAAGGTCATCTCCAGCAACATCTTGGTGCCATGCTTGGAGTGTCTTGTAGCGTTCTTTGTTGTATGCTTCTGCGATTCGACGAGCTTCGTCATCTGCAGTTCCAGTTAATGAGCGATAGAGTGAACCTGCTCCTTCCCAGATTGGAGTAGTCAGAGAACCAAGATATGATGATGCTTCGACTGCTTGTGGAAGAACTGTCTGCAGGTCTTTTCTTTGTCTGGTAAGATTGTACATGCGTTCAGTGAGCTCTTCTGCTCCTCTTCCATAGTCACGCTCGAAGGAGAATTGCTGAGATGAGCGAGGATTGTAGTCGAGGTCTGATATGGATGGATCTTGCTGTTGGACATCATAGAAGGATTGCTGTCCTGGTTTGTCAGGATTGAAGTCGAGGTATTGCTTTCCCCAGTCCTCGACAGTTGTCTCAGGTGCAGACTCCATCCCACGTAAATTTATGCTGGTGAGTTGTTCTTGGACTTGTGAAGGAGTGAGTTCTCCAGTCTGTTGCTTGAGGACGAGGTTGAGGTATGTCTGGTCTGGGACGAATTGGAGAGAAGATGGTTTGGATTGGAGAATGTTCTTTTGGAGTTGAGATTGGTAGGAGGACATGAATTGAGAGTATGGTTGTTGAGATGGTGAGAAGGTTTGGTCTCCAATGGAGACTTGGAGTTGTGACTGTGCTGATTGGAGATCTTCTTTTTGTTGTTCGAGGTAGGAGATTGCTTCGTCTGGATTCATGCGTTTGTTGTTTATGTACCAAAATCCTCCTTTTCGCTTTATCTGAGAGATGTTCTTGTCTATGGTGGAGAGGTATTCGTCTATTTGTGATGAGGACTGTTTTGCTGTTCTCCAGTCTTCTGGAGAGAATCCAGATGTCTTTTGGAGAAATTGTTGCTGGAGTTGGTCTGTTTTCAGTTTTCCAGGTAAAGATTGAGCAACGTCGTGTTTGAATTTCTCTTGTGGTGTTGGAACGAGAGTTGGTGTGGGTGCTGATGGTGCAGGTGGTCCAACGAATGGTTGTTGTGGTGGTGGAGCACCTCCACGAGATATGTCCTCATAAATTTCTTCAGCAGGAGTACCAGACCATGGTGATGGTGGTTGAGAAGGAGATGGTCCAGGTGATGGTTGGGAGGGTTGTGGTGATGGTTCTGGTGATGGTTCTGGTTCAGGCTCTGGTGCACCTCCTCTTTCGATGTCTTCATAGACGTCCTCTGCTGGTGTTCCAGACCATGGATTAGAAGTAGAGCGTGATTTTGTTGTTGATGACTTCTTTTTCTTGGAGCGTTTCTTTGTTGTTTTCTTTGGAGGAGTTTTTGGTTTTTTCTTTGCAGCTTCTTTTGCTCGCTCCTTTGGAGACTTAGACTTTGTCGCTTTTTCAAAAATGTCTTCAAGCAGTGGAATCACGCATCACCACATAAATTTATGGTGTGTGATAGTGCTGAGAAAAAGAGTAGTATCTTAAAATGTTTTTTTGTCATATGCACACAAACCTATAATATATATGTTAATTGTAGTATATATAGTTTTGTGTGTTTTGTGGTTTGTGGTTATTTGTATGATAATAAGGAGAGACCAAGGAGAAAGAAGATGAAGGAGATGAAGAGGTGAGAGAAGTGTGGTGCATTGAACATGTAGTATGTTGAGGATACGATTGTGAAGATTGCAGAGAAGCGTATTGCTATGGATTTATGGTGTGTGTTGTTCATTGTCTTTATCACGTTTTTGTTTCTTTTCTTTGAGGAGTCCTATCTTGTTGGTGTTGTAGATTGCTCCAAGAGTGAAGACGAGTCCAATGATTGGTAGAAGGAGGAGGTGTCTCTGGTAGTGGTAGATGTATATGATGGTTAGTATCTCGTAGATGAGGAGTATCCATAGTGTGAAGTCGAGGATTTGGAGTTGATTTATGGTGAGGTTGGAGAGTCTCATGGTATCATCTTGCGTTGGAGGTTGTAGAGTTTCTCTGGGTCTGCAGATGAGGAGTTTCTGAGTTTTTGGATCTCTTGGTTGTATTGGTTGAGGAGGGATTGCTGGAGAGGAATGAACTTTGGTGAGGTGATGGAGGTGATGTCGAATATCTTCTTTTTTGAGTTGCAGGAGCAGATGTAGCAGTTCCAGTGTTTGTGGAGGGTTATGGGGGATTTGCAGACAGGACAGATGATTGAGGTGATGAGGTTGCGTGGAGAGGAGTCGATGGAATTTATGGTGGTGGAGTAGGTGTTGTCGTCAAGGAGGTCGATGAGGTGGAGCGACAGATCGCATAAATTTATGGTGTGTGAGGAGAGGTCTTGGAGGTTGTATGGAATGAAGTTGAGGAGGAGTGGTTTTTGGAGGTCTTGGTGTTGTTTGCGTGTTTTCATTGTATGTCCTCCTGTTTTGCTGAAGTTTCTCTGCAGTTGGAGCAGACTGAGATTATGTAGTATGGACCAGAGATGTCCTTGACGTCCTTTGTGGAGTTGCAGAGTTCGCAGTGCATTGAATCACCAGTAATACCAAGATTGGAGGGAGGATATCTGGTGGATGATGTATGCTTTCTCATAGGAGTAGAGGTCGTTGTAGTCTGGTGAGTGGACGCATCCTGAGTTGTAGAGTGCTTTTGTGAGTTCTGTGTGAGCGTTCATTGTGATTCCTCACAGTGGTCGATGATGATTGTGCAGGACGAGTTGTCCTGATAATTTATGTTTGCGAGAAGCTCTCCTGTGTTGGAGAGGTAGGTGTCGCACCAGCCTTCTTCAAATAGTTTGGTTGACATATTTTGTTTCACCAAGTTGGTAATAGTGTTGTGGGTATTTAAGTGTTTTGGTTTTTTTAATGTTTTATATTTTCCAGAAGTCATCATCGTCTTTTTGTTCACTATTATCATTTTTTAGTATATTTATTATAGTGCTTGAAATTGAAGAAAGACCAAGTTGTTTTCGTTTTTTCTCAAGAGAATAGAATGCATCATCGCTAATTGACAAAAGTTTCATATTTATTCTCTTCGTTCATCTTCTTGTAGATTTGTGAGAATCATAACAAAGTCATGCCACGACATTTTCCAGTGTTCTTTCTTTTCTTTCAATTTTTTGTATTCGTTGTCTTCCATTGGTATGTTTAGTGTTTTCATTATTTTCACCAGTTAGTTAGTTATCTTTTTATTAGTTAGTTACCTTTTACTAAATAAGTTACCTTTTTATTAGTTAGTTACCTTTTGCTTATTTAGTTAATAAATTATATACTAATTTAGTTTATATAGTTTTTTGGTTTTTTGGAAAAAAAGATGCTGTCGTGAAGACAGCGTTTTGATTATTTTTGGTTGAACTTTTTGAAAAGTTCACTTTTTGTTTTTGAGGAGAGGAAGACCAGTGCGTTTGTTTACTGATACCTCCTTTCCTTCTGGGAGGTCTGTTGCAGTACCTTTTACTTGATTCTCTGGTTTCTTTGAGAAGAAGTAGATACGTTGCTTGCGACCTCCTTTCAGCTCTACGTCTTTGTAATAAAGACTGTATTTTCCATATGTGTATGTCATATAGGAGAGTAAGGTGGTCCTCACTTATAGTGTTTTCGTTTTATGAGGAGGTGTGTAGGAGAGAACTGGATTATGGTGTAGTGATTGAAGTTCTTGGAGAGGTATGTTTCTATGACGAAAGGATGGAGGTTTAGTGAGGAGGAGAGTAGATTTATGGTGATAGGAGTGTTCCAGAGGTTATTGGTGGTTAGAGTGGTGTCGAAGTATTTATGGTGTAGATTTATGGTGTAAGGAGGAGAAGAGACTGGAATGGAGAACTTTGTTCGAAGCTCACTTATTCGTGCTCTTACTGTTGATTGTGGTATGGAGTGCATGACTGAAAGTTTATGTGGTGTGAGTGGGTTGTTGAGGATTGAGCGTATGAGGTCTTGGTGGAGAGCAGAGAGTTTTGTCATAGTAGAATATTGGACGCACCAGTATATAAATTTATGGTTGTAGGAGGTGTTGTGTGTTGATGGTGAGGACTGGTGGTGGAGGAGATTGTGTTTGTGAATTTGGAGAGAAGAGTGGTTTGCTGGATAGTTTATGAGTGGATATGGTGTAGTATATAGTCCCCCTACTATATATGATAAATACTTTCTTTTTTATAGATGTTCAAAGTAATAGAATTGAGAAGTAGATTGTTGAGAAAGAAAAAATTTATGAGGAGAGCCAATCGAAGATTGGTGTGAAGAGTATTATCGCAGTAAATAAGAGTCCTAGTGTGGTGATGATGAGGTCTAGTTTTGAGTATGTCATGCTACCTGCAACGAATGCGACTGTCATGAATGCAAGGATTCTTGGAATGAAGCGTAGAAAGAATGTCTCTTTTGTTTTTGGTAGATGTGTTAGTCTGTATGCTTTTTGTTTGAGTGTCCTGTCGAGGTCTTTGAAGTTCATGTGGTTGTCTCCTGGTGGTGTATAGTGGTGTGTCGTTAGTCGACACCACTCACCAAATGACCAAAATAAAATAATGGTTGTTTTAACACCTATATAATATATAACTAATTATATTGGAGTATTTACAACAGGTTTGGTCACGATATAATATACTATATTTATATCAAGAGCCTTGCATTGTCAAGCTCTTTGAAATGTTGATACTTTTCTTTGTCCAATTGTACCCACATTTTTCCTTTTTTGTGTTCATATTTAAAGTGGTATTTGCGTATAAATAACACTGCAAAAATGTCTTGTCCTTCACTAATATCGTATTTTTTAATTATTCCTGTTGGAATTGTTAATACGTGACTATTTCCTGTCTTCCAAACTTTCATTATTGGTAACGATATCTCTACAAACTTATTGCCATGACTTTTTTGTATCTTGTCTTGCTCTTTCTCGTTCTTCATATCTATCCCTTGGTACAAATACATATTCTTTGTTCATATAACTGACTACTTTCTTGCTTAAATTTATTGCTTTCTTTCCATTGAGTTGTTTTGCTACTAGATAACCATCCTCTACCAATCTGTTTATGACATTGTATTTTGTTTGATGAGATGGTAAACCTTTTATTTCTAGTTTTTTAGCAAGTTTGTCTGTATAAAAAATAACTTGTTTCATACTTGGTTCTATTTTTCTGTCAAAATTTCGCATAAATAATGCTTGCACTAAATTTGCGTATGTCTGTGAATGCATTTTGTTTACCTCTTTTTGTTATAATATAGTATATATAGTATGCTATAATAAGTTTTTGTTTTTTGTTATTATAAAATAGTTTATAAAGTATAGTATATATAACATACTATAATGATTATTCCAAATATTTCTTAATTTTTTCAGACAAAAATACTGTGCGTGAGCGATACTTGTCTGTGTTTGTAGAAAGTATTCCAGAATCTATCAATTCGTATATGCAATTGTATTTTGTCTGCTTCGTGATGCTGATTGTGATGTCGAGTTTCTTTGCAAGTACATCAGTGTATTTTATCACTGAGTTCATACCTGCAACAGTGTCCTTGTTCATCATAAACAGCATCATGATAAGAGCAGAATATGTCTTTGATGTCATTCTAAAAACTGGTCAAGTCCTGAGACTTTTGGTTTTTTCTTCTCTGGTTGCTTGACTTTTTTCTTGGTTTTCTTTTTCTTCTCAGTCTTCTTTGTGCGTTTTGGTGGTCGTGGTTTGAGTGTGATGTTCTCGATTGGAGCAGACATATTATTTAGGATGAATGGTGGAATCTTCTGGTAGCGTTGATGATTGAGATAGTCGTAGTATGAAAATTCGATAAGTGTTTTGACTGCGTCATCGTCGTATCCACGAATTGACCAATAGTAGAAATTTATGTTGGGTTTCTCGATTGATTCTGTTGCATTGCGTTGTTTCAGCATCTGCAGTTTGTCTTTGTTGGATAGTGCTATGGTCTTACGTTGTGGTAGAAAACCTGTTACAGACGATTGCAGAGCTTCTGCAACACTATTTGCGTTCTCTGATATATCGTGAGCAATATCCCTATCGATGTTATGTCTTCTAAGCAGACGTTTTATCTCGCTGGAGAGTGGTCGTTGCAGTCGAAGATATTGTGCTTTACCAAATATTGAACCTTTAAATTTCCACTTTGTGCACGTGACAACAACAGGATATATACTTATATTAATAATACTGTAGAGTATATTGCGTTTGCTTGCATGAAACGTATCAAAGTCATCAACAAGAATAATCTTATGGTTTGTTAGTGATGTATTTATGGTGCGAAGAACAGAAGAGGTGTCCTCGAAGTCTGGTTCAACAACCTGCAACTCTAAATTTATGGTGTGTGCAAGTGATGTGATGAGAGATGTCTTACCATTTCCAGAGCGTCCTTGAATGATAAGAATGTTGCGTTTTGGTTTTCCATCATTGAACCAGTTGAGAATCTTCTGTTTGTTTCGCTGACCAATCATGGTGTTGAAGTTCATTCTTCGACAGCTTTGATAAACCATTCTGGTAGATATTGTCGAGCGTCTGGTATGTCACGATAGAGCTTCATTGCCCAGTTCTCCCAGTCAGATGCACTCCAGTATGGTTCTTCTTCATTCTGTTCAGCTTTCTCGATGTATTTCTGTGTTGTTGGTAGGTCAAAGATTGACTTGCTCTTCTGTTTATCGTGAAGTGCTTTTCGTAATCCTTGTTGCATGTCCTTTTGCGTCAATGTTTTTGGTTTATACATCTTAAGACCAAAGTGGTCCAGTTTTGATTGCTTTGTCTTTTTCATATTTTATTTCTCCTCATAACCATTCATCCAGACTTCTCTCCAGTGGTTCAGCGTTGAATATCTTCAGGATTGTCTCAACTTGGTCACGATAATAGTTTCTGTCGATATCCTTTGGAGATGCTGTCTGATAAAGTTTGTATTGTCCTCCTTTTGCAGCAATGTAGTGATAGATATTTCCAGTCTCTGGAGTGATACCAAGTTTGTTCTTTGCAAGGAGTGCAAGTTTTGGTGCTAGTGATGTGAGAGATTTGTATTTATAGAGTGGACGTCCCATGCGAATATTCATTGCAAACCACTTGAGTGGAAAATTTAGGGATAGATATTTGTTCTTGATTTCTTCTGTTGGTTTTTTGTGAAGTTTTGCTTCTGCAAGTTCATTAATGAGGTTCTTACTTAATAAATTTTTACTTGATGCTTTCATTGCAGCACCATGAAATATCTTTTTACCATCCTCAGTGAGTAAGACGTAGTTCTTGGATTTATAGAAGTATCCAGCAGGATAGTAGTCAAAGTCAATCTTGAGGTTGACCTTTCTCTTGAAGCGTTTTATGAGTGCATCCTCGAATGACTTGATGACTGCTTTCTTGCTAAATTTATTGCGTGGACAGGTAAAGTAGACACCATCTGTGTCTGTTTCGATTGCAGCGTTTGGATGATAGTCATTGAGGACGTCAACAAGAAGTTGTGCTGCAACTCTACCAATACCACACGTTCCAACTGCAGCAGGTGCAAATCCATATGCATGCTTTCCAGATCCTTGATTTCCATAGATTCCACCATTTGCACCAACTTTTCTGTTTACTGACTTTGCTTTGTCGATTGGATTCTTTGTCTTTTTGTATCGCTTCTTAAATTTACTGCGTTCATCCAGTAGTTGATTGACGAGTTTTGCTTGAAATCCTTCTTTCTTCATTACTTTGAGAATGAGTCTGCACCTCAGGTATTTATCTGGTACAGCATAAATAAAATAGTCATCGTGTTCTTCGATGTCCAGTTTCTTGGAGTATTTTTCTTTGCGAATGAGTGTTGTGGTGTCTGGTGAGAGATTGAATGTTGACATGATTGTTGGATACATGGAGGAGTAGTCTGCTTTGTAGACTGGAGTAAATAGACCATTTCGATAGATGTCTACGAGTGCTCCTTGATAGTTTGGTTCACCAGACTTCTTCTTACGCATAAATATCCATGGATAGCGTTGTGCGTTTGAACCATCAGCAATCACGTTTAATTTACGATGCTCATCTCCCATCATAATGAGACCACGATTTGTGACATTCATCTCAATGCTAAAATTTAGTGGGATACCAAGAGTATTTGCGTCATACTCTATATTTATCCAGTAGACATCGAATAACAAAAGGAGACGACGAATATCGTCTTGATTGTATTTGACAAGTTTGCGAGTACCAATAAATTCTTGCATCTGAGCAGGAGTGAGAGGTTTTCGTTTCTCTTTGAATCCATAGTAGTTTGAGACCTCTTTGAGTCCTCTATTCTCTACTTCTCCAAAGAGTGTCTGGTCTTCCATTGCAGACTTTGCGACATCATAGATTGTTACTCCTTCAATGTGGTAGTTCTCTTTTCCACCAAAGTATGGTTTCTTCTTTGTCTTGCTGAATTTGTTGGTATTTATGTGGTTACGCTGACAGCGATAGAGGAGCGTTGGAATGTCGTAGTCTTTATTGTAGACGACAAGAATATGAGGATCTATCTCCTGATATTTTTTAGCGAATAACTCGAGGAGAGGTTTGTCGTCAGTCTTTCCTTTCTCGAGATAGATTGTGTGAATCTTTCTGTCATTTGTGCACCAAGAGATTGCTGTAAGATAGTCATCGAATGTTGGAAAGATTCCATTGGAGGTTGACTGTTCGATATCAAGAAATAAGAATCGAAGTTCTTTTTGTGGATAGTCATAGAATAATTTAGGATTGTCAATGCGATTGCGTATCACAAATGGTATGTTGTCCTCAAACGTATCACTACTTCTGCACTTCACGAGTTCCTTTCTCGTCCTAAATTTATGCTTGTAGAAGATGTGCTTCTGGAAGTCTGAGAGTGCTATTGCTTCGAGAAGTTCTGTCTTGGATGTATGATATGTGAGTTTCTTGCGTGTGTAGAAATATGGATGAATTGGTGATGGAACAAGTTTGTGTGTGTTGTCGTTATACCAGATGTCGAGGTATTCTTTGTTGTTTCTTGCGACTGTGTCTACTCGTAGTGGAACTCTCATAATATCACTTGGGGGAGGCAGAGAGGAAGATGCTCTGCGTGTTTGAAAAAAGTATAACAGTCATCAAAATCCTCCTCTCCATGATGAATCATACTTTGCACACTCTCAACTTTCGAGTGCTTACTTTAATTCTATGTCCTGTGAATGTTGTTAGAACAGCGTCTTTGCTATAAATTTCTGTGACACGTCCAACAATTGGTGCACCATTCTTGAAGACAACTGCTTTTTGACCAATCTTGATGTTTCTTATAGTATCACCATAAATTTACCACTCGACTTTGTCGAAATCTTCTTGGACGTCTTTTGCGATGACATCTAAATAAACTGCAGTTGTGCTTAATTGACTGTGTCCAAGAATCTTTTGTAGACTGCGAAGATTCATACCTTGTTTTAAGCAATAGACAGCAAATGAATGTCGAAATGTGTGAGGATGAAAATCATAGACCTTTATTTGTTTTTTACCAATTACATTACCATCGTCGTCTTTTATGTCTTTTTCACCAAAATGAAAATCAGAATATTTATAGCAGATATTTCTTAGTTGTCTGTCAGAGACTTTGAAAAGTCTGTCTCTTGATTTTAGTTGGTCAATGTAAAGTCCCAACAAATTTCCTAGTTCTGATTCTAATGGTATCACACGATCTTTATTGCCTTTGCCTTGACGAACAAAAATTTTTTTGTCTTTTATGTCTTCTTTTCTCAAATTGACAACTTCGCTTGCACGCATGCCTGTCCGCCACAATGTCAAAAACAAAATATAATTGCGAAAACGATCTTTTTTGGATTTGTCCAAAAAGTTTAGAACTTCCTCTTTTGTTTGGTATTTAGGTAACGATTTTGGAGTTGTCGAAAATCGTTTTGTATGGTTGGTCATTTTCTATCTCACCTCTATTTGACAATTACCTGTTCTTTATAAAATAGGTATATACTCACAAATTTAAGTAGTTTTCGTTATTCTCGTCGTGAGATTGTGTGCTGTGAATCCCATTCATAATTTTTACACGCATAAATTTTGAACTTTGCTGGAAACAATTTTCTCACGTCTTCTTTTTTCGCAAAATTTATGTAGCCACAAACGATTGGTCTTGTGCTCTTATTTGGTATCAGCACCAATTCTTTTTTCTTTGTGAAGTATCCTTCATAGTTCTTTTTCGATTCAATTACTTTGTCTTTTATCCAGTCTTTTGCTTCTTCTAGTGTATCAAATTCTATTCTTGGCATGTTTTCACTCCATCTATTAAATTTATGATTGCGATGTTGTTGTCTGGTATGATGTGACGTTCTTTTCTACCATTCTCGTTGCAGTGTATCAAGTATCCTCTTTCTGAACGAGAGATATCTCCAGTATATGATTGTTTCATAACGTGTGTTACTTTGTTCTTGACAATAATTGTTCCTCTCATTTTTTGTGTCATAATTTCACTCGTCCTTCATTTCCTCGCATGTCTATAATATTTGACTTCTTGACAGACAGATTCTGACCACGAGTTGTTGCAATTTGTATACCACCATCTGTCATTTTGAAGACATGTCCATACACAACTCCAACGTTTTTTATGTTAAAGCGAAAAAAGTGTCCTAAAACCCCTGACTTTTCGTTACGAGAATCGCTTTTAGTCATTTTTTAAATACTCCCTCTGTTTGTCCCATGGTAACAAGTCTACATACTTCTTGTCAATCGTCGCAAGCAGACGTACAACAGAGAATAACCATTCATTATTCACTGGTCTACTTATACCACCACCAGACAAGATTCGCTCTGCAGCATCGTATTTCTTGCTTCTACGATACCAATCTGCAACCAATGCTTGTTTCCAATTTCTCCAATATTCTGGTTGCTCTGAACACATTTCCAGCAGCGTCTTAAATTTATGCTGTGAGAATGGTTTGTTGAAAAGTATGTTGTCGATGTTCTTGAAGTCTTGTGCTGGAAAGTTACTATGAAATGTGTGCTTTGGTTCATAGAAGTCATAGCAATCTGGTATGTTCTGTTTATGATATCCTGCTTCTATCTGGTCAGCATACAGATGTGCATTGAGAGCAACAGTATAATAATTTCCAAGTTCAACATCAAGTTGTTGTGCAACATACTGTTGCCACACAGTAAACATAAAGATATTTTCTGACAATCCTCGTAGTACATCAAGAGAACGCACCACAGTTGTCCAGTGCAGTTTATTGTCGAGGACTCGTAATTGAAACATCGCATTACATGGTGCATAGTTATTTCCAAGATCTGTCGTTGGATACCATGTCGAAATACAGACTTTTCTTGAAGAAGGATTCTTTCGCAGTAAATTTATCGCTTGCTGCAGTTGATTGAAGTCTGACTTGTGTCCTTTGTGTCGTCCACTAATTTGTTTTATGTTGTATGGATATCTGCACAGACGCTCACCATATGTATAATTGAAATAGTTGTTCTCTAACCATCGACGATACAGTGTGCTGTACTTTATGACGTGTCCAGGATTGTAGTGCTGAAGATGGTCTTCCTGTTCACGCAACGTGATACCAATCCAGTGATTCGAATAGTCTGTCCAATTCGCAAGAGGATTGGTCAGCACCATCGTAAATCCAGGTTCAAGTTCAATCATCTCTCTAACAAAGTCGTTTGGACTGTCTGGATTCTTGATGTCTTTTGGTATTGTTCCACCATAGACCTGCTGATTTTCTCCATATCGATAGACTTCGTTAATTGCTTTTTTAATAACTTCTGTTGCAGTTTTGCCTTTAATCATCTTTTGTCTCCTTTCTGTATTTTAATTCATTCTATCATCCTGTCTACTTTTTCAAACCAAGACTGCAGACGAGCAACCTTATCGCACAGATGCTCATTAATCTTTTCTTTATCAAAGATAAGTTCGAGGTGTTCTAACATCACTCGTGCATCAGCAATCTCACTACAGATTTCGTCCTCTGTTGAACCATTAAGATTGCGATTGCGTTTTGCAAGAACAGTGATAAGTTCTCCAAACTCTTCAATTGCAACCAGAATCTGTGAATCATCTCCCCAGCGTTCTTGTGCTTCGAGATACACTTTCTTGCGTTGCTCATACTCCATAAATTTATGGTGAGACAAAAAATCACTTCTCCAATTCGTATGCTCTTTTCCAAATCTCTTTTTCGTGTATTCTGTATGCTGAAAGTCTTTCTTGTCCAAATCCTTCTAAACAGTCTTTATGAATTTGGTAGAGTTTTCTTTGATAAAATTTGTCCATGTCAACCTCAGTGAAACTTTTGATTGCATCATCAAAATTGTCAAAGACTTCAAAGTCAACATTGCTTGTTTTTCTTTCTTCTTTAGTTATAATGAATACTCGTTCCATTTTTATTTCTCCAGTTATAAAAAACTCTCCAGTGAGGATGTGTTCTCTGGATAACCATTGTATTTGTTCTTCATTCGTCCATCACCAGACTTTATGCGTTGGTATTTGTCAAACTCACATAAGGAGTGTTCTATGTCACGCATCTCAATTGATGGAAAATAGACTGGTAGATATTGTCGTGACACACGCAACAAGTCCTGCATCTCACCCACAAATTTATGTGGTGTTTGTGTAAATGCTATTGGTCGCTCGTGAATGCGATTAAGTCCTCGCTGAGCTCCAGGACCAGGATTAGCCCATAAATTTATGTCGTCTGCGTTCTCTAGAAGTTTGGTGTGTCGCAAGTCAGTCGTGATTTCATACGCCATAAAGTTTCCAAGATATGGATATTGTGTGAGATATGATGTGGATTTTTGGAGAGACTTTGATTTCTTTATGAAGTTGAGAATTTTCTCTTCGTTTTGCTTGATGTTGTTGATGCACCAGATGATACCATCAAGTTTGGAGACACCATCAGGTGTTTTTATGATGTATGCTCCAGTAATAATCTTTTTCTGTTTTGACAGAATCTTTCTTGCAGTATCTGGATTCCAGTTCTCATAAAGATTATGCTTTAGTAGTATTTCTCCAGTTGGTATAAAATTGAACCAACGAAAGATTGTTGTTGCAAGCATCACAGAATCGTTGTCACGAAGAGGTTCTCTGATGTTTTCTCTGAACCAGACTGTGGTCTTATCATTCTCACGAAATGGATTGCAGAATTTGTTCTCTAGAAATATCTTGTCCTGCGTCCATGGTTTTGGTCGTCCTTCTTCTTTCTTCAGAAATATCTCGTGTCTGTCAACCATCCACTTAAAGAATTCTAATGTCTTCATATTATTTCTCCATCTTGTTGTTTCGATACACAATCTCGTGCAACGCTTCTCCCCACCCAGTAAATTTATGGGCTAGATCGTCTATGATGATAAATGAGCGAGGTTTGTTCATAACCAGTCTGTCGTATGGTAATTTATGGTGGGACAACCAGTCTTCTGTCGCTTGTCGCTCTTCTTCAACACGAGAGGTGAAAAGTATAATAGTGAGTCCCATGTTCTTTATGGTGTCAAGAGATTCTTTTGCACCATCCATAAGAGGACACTTCTCACGACGTAAATTTATGTGGTGTGGATAGTGTGTGAAGTCACAGTCTTCGTTGCAGTTGTCTGTGTCAACAAGAACACCATCAATATCAATGAGGACTGTTGTCTTCATCTCATTCTGAGAGTTTGAGACTTTGTCAAAAAATGTCATTCTTCCTCCAGAGCGATGCTGTAGAGTATCAAGTATCCAGTCAAGTCACGAATTGCATCCTTGTAGTCTTCAGATTGTCTCTTATTGTTCTTCACGAATGTCTTCATACGTGATAGTTTGTCATCAATACGTGCTTCAATCTTTGACTCTCGCTTTATGTTAGTGAAGAGACCAAATGGTTCAAGAGATGAGTTTCCATAGCGTTTGTTCTTATCCAGAAGCATCTCCTGTATCTCTTTGCAGCGATTCACAATCTTTTGCTCTGTCGCAGTAAATTTATGCTGTGGTGGTTTGGTTGATATCTTGTGGTCAAGGATTGCTGACATCTCGTAGCGAAGACCTGGAAAGTTATTCATGAGGTGTTTTTCTCCTTCTTTTGTGACAGTGTATCGTCGCTTGAGAAAGACGTTGTTTCTGTCTGCAGGTATTGGTTTTATGAATCCTTTCTTGACGAGTGTGTTGAGTGTGCTGTTGATGTTAAAGTTATAGAGTGAATAGATGTTTGCTTTTGCGTTTAACTTCATGATGTCGTTGCGTGTGAATATCTCTTTGCTGTAGCAGGACATAAGAACTGATTCGTACTTGTATCCTTTCTCGTGGACTTCTTTTATTATCTCAAGTATTCTTTTGTTCATTATTTCACCATATAGTGTTTCTCATTTATATTATTTTCTCTTTTTTTAATATTTTATAGAGACCATCCATAAATTTATCCTGAAAGTTCATACTTTTCCACCAGATATTTGCAACGAGTGCAAGGATTCTTTTCGAACTCCTCTTTTGTTGCAGGTTCAAAGTTTGTGCAATATCGACAGAGCGAGATGTCGTTGTCAATGTTTGGATATTTGATGTGGACTTTATGTTTTCCACGAGTTGCTTTGACGTATTTCATAACCATCTCGCACCAAGTCCATCAAGAAATATCAAAAGCAGTGCTTCATCTTTGAAGACAAATACTTTTTGACGTATGCTTGGAATTTTTATTGAAAAAGTAGTTTTGTATCTTATATGTAATTGATGACCAAGGAAGTTAAGACTTACATACCCTCCTTTTGTTTCTTTTGGTTCTCCTACTAAAAAACCTTTTTTTCCACTATGATTTATTGCTTTTTCATAAAGATCTTTGTTTTTTGCTATCATAAAAATTTCTCCAATGAATTTTCTTTATTAAATATTTGTTTTTTTGTTGCTTTTTTCCAGTTCACTCGTAATTCCATAAGTTTACCTCCATGATGCTTCTTTTTTACAGGATGAACAATATCACCATAAATTTTTCGAGCTTTTGCAAGTATCTCTCTTGTTTCTTTTTGTGCTTTCTCTGAATTATAGTATGCTGTAAGACCTCCTTTCTCTTTTCCCATCCCAGGATACCCAAATGCATACTTATAACAGATACATGTTGGATGTCCTTTTGATATCATTCTCAGCGACAATTCAATGTCACCCCAGACTTTGCACCAAGGAGCATGACCATCAGCATACTTTAGATTCATAAGAACAGCAACGCTACAATTCTTATTTAGTTCCCAGTTTTCAACAGTGAATGCATTCGTCTGACGATATGAAAATGATATCTGAGAATAATCATCATCAAGCATTTTTTGCTCAACTTCTTCAAAAGCATCAGTAATATCTTCTCCTTGAATCCCTTCAAGATGCCAATACTGTTTCTCTTCATTAAATTTATTGCGTCTATAAAAATATTGTATATCGTCATCAAGTAACCAGAAGTGTTGATATCCTGCTTCTTTCATACCAGAGAAGACCTTGTTCACTGCTGCTCCATAACTAGAACTCTTCTCTTTGAATGCAAACACTTTCACGTTGTCCTTCTCGTGTTTTTTGTAATATTCAGCTTCGTCTGGTTCAACAAAGATAAAGATGTCTTTGTTCTTGAGAGGTTCTTTGAGTGTCTTCAGCGTCTCAAGATTGTCTGCTCGTCCTTTGGACATAATTGCTATTGGTATCATAATGCGTCTCCAAATATATCTTCAAATGTTTCTTGCTCATCCACCATAAATTTAAATGGAAGAAGTGCTTCTGATTGTTTGTAGTGGTATTCTTCGTAGTGCTTCATACAAAATTTATGCTGGTGAATCAGAATGTCTGCTGGTCTGTTGCATTTTTCACAGGTCATTGTATTCTTCCTCTGATATTTTACTCATACAATTTGAACAGAATCCAGTATTACATTCTGGACACTCTCTGAATGTTACTTTTAGATTTGCACCACAGATTGGACACGATTTGTATCCCATGTTTATTCCACCTCGTCGAAGAAGAGTTTTTGCACGATTTTTTTGCCGTCGTTCTGGATGAAAATAAATGTTTTTACTTTGACTCTTCCGTGAGACTCGTTTGGTTCAAGATATTCTGTTTTTTGTTTTATTTCTTTTACATTATGTATTGATGTATGCAAGTCACCATCACCAAAACCAACCATAGAGAAGTTATCGTTTGGTGTGTCTTCATACTGAATTTCTTTTACGATTTCGTTTCCTGCGTCTTTTTGGGTTTTTTGGTTTTTCATTGTTGTTCCACCAATATCGTAATAGCGTTATGGGTATATAAAGTTTTTGGTATTTTTAATAGTTGAGGACTTGACAGTAGAAACGATAAGGACATCCACCACACGCACTCCTTATGCGAGGTTGCTTTGGAAATTCGTCATCATCGTAGCACTCTTGCATTGCATTCCATAAATTTATGAGGTCATGAGCAACTTTCTGCTGTTTCTTTTTGTTGAATGCTACTGTTCTCCACTCGTTTGGATAAAGAAAGAAGAAGTCGAAGTGTGTGAGTTTTATTGGATATCTGTGCTCTATTATCCATTTATATATTTGTGCTTGCATTCGATAATTATATGAGAGAGATGCATATTTGTTTGTCTTCCAGTCAATCGCTTTTATTCCACAGCGAAAGTCAACAATACCATGCCACTTTGGTGAATAGATATCGTCTTCGACGATTGGTTGCTCATAGAGTTTGTATCCTGCTTTCCATTTAGCGTGATTCTCCAATGATGTGTATGCTTTAATGTAGTCTTGCGTCGTCAGAGACGTGTCCCAATGTTGCTTAAGTAAATTATACGAGTCATACAGTATTTCGTCCTGAGATGCTCCAAAAACGAAGCATTTGCGATAATAATCCTCAATTGCGTTATGCACATACTTTCCAACGTCCATTGCGTTCTTCGAAAAGAAGATTGGTTCAAAATCAGTCAGATATCCAAACCAGTATCGCTTTGGACACTCACGAAACAATCCAATTGCAGACTGACTAACAGGTCTCATCAATAATCTTCTCCCATCGTCTCTTCATCACAGACCAACTAAATTTATGTGCTTGCTGCTGAGGATTGGTGTTGAGAGAAAGAATGTCCTGCAGAGCACACGTAAATTTATGCGTGTCAGTGCAGTCGACAAAGATTCCAGCATCTCCAACAATGCTTCTTCGACGTGTATCATCTTCTGTCACAACAGGTAGTCCAGACGACATTGCTTCAAGATATACGTTTCCAAATGCTTCTTTTCGTGATGCGTGAACAAACACATCAGATGACTGATAGAGTTGCAGCAGATCTTCTCTCTCCAGCATCCCAGTAAATTTATGCTGTATGTTGTATTGTTTGCAGAGTGTCTGAATCTGTGGTTTGAGATGACCACCTCCAGACATAACCAGTGTACCATGATTGAGATTGGAGAATGCTTCAACGATTAATTTATGTCGCTTGAAAGCGACGAATGCTCCAGTCGTAAGATAGATTGGTCGCTCCAGATTCTTGACAAGTGGTGATTCTGGTCGCTCATAAAATTCACTAAGGTCGATTGCATTTGGTATCACCTTTCCACGTAAATTTATGGTGTCTCTGTGTTCTTTTGTGAGAAAGACCATCTGGTCTGGTTTGAAGATTGCAGAGAGGTGTTCTTCACGTCCTCCTCCTCTTGCTCGAGTGATGAATGGTATATTGTGTTTTTTGCGTATCTTGTTGCACCAGTAAGAGCATGGAAATCCAGCATTATTTATGATTAAGTCGTAGTCTTTGAGAGTGTCGTGATTGTAGAGATGTTTTCCAAAATAGTATGATTCGAGATATGCTCGTCCATTTCTCCATGGTATCTTTATGGTGTCTCGTGTCTTTGTGTTTGAGTGTCTTTCGCACCATATAAATTTATGGTGTGGTTAGTTATGTGCTTCTTGAAGTCGAGAGAGAATTGCTCTGCTCCTCGATGAACAACTCCAAGTCCATTGCATAAGAGTGCTATCTTCATAGATATTTCCACGCTATCATTTTTTGTATTCTTTTTGTGCTTTCAACAAGACCATGTCGTCTGAAGTGAATGTACATCGCTTTAAATTTATGTGGTAGTGTTGGTCTCAAAAGACCAATCTTCCAGTTCTTTATGTATGTGTCGTATGAGTGATTTGACATCTGATTTAGTGCTTCGAGTTGCTGGATGTGGACGTTGTGATAGAATAGTGACGCAGGAGCGTTATTTACGAGATCGTAGCGTGACCAATGACCAGTGTTATATTTGTATAGGTTATTGACTACTGTTGTCTCAGCGTCTCTCCAGAGCTTCTCAGCACGTTTCTTTATGGTTGGTCTGGTTGTATATTTTGACATATCTCTGACACCAAACATTGTATAGATGTGTCCATTCAGAATTGAACAGATTCCAGGATACTCACAGAACCATGTATCATTGAAGAATGTGCGTTTGATGCAGTTCTTCTCCAGACCACCCATAAATTTATGTGCTGTGTTGATGTGGTCTTTGTCGTTATCATGAGCATATGCTCGACAGAGTGCAGAGATTGAGAGTGCTTGAGCAAGAGAACCAATCCATGGTGGTTGTATGTTGTATGCTGGAATAATGAAGTCATGTTTGATTGCTCCATTGATGTGGTTGTCTTTGAGCCAATTGAGGTTTGCATATGCTTGTTCGCTTGGTAGTTCTTGGATTGCATATGATGCAATTGCAGTTGCGTGATAGCTGTAGTATTTGTTGTATGGAATGCGTGACATAATCACTCCATTCTTGTCGAATGTTGCTTTGTTGTTTTTGTGGAGCGAGTATGGTAGTGTCTGTATGTAGTATGGTATCATTATCCATTCCTCTTGTTATGAATACTGTGAACCAATTCACTAAATGGATGCTGTGGTATCTTCTTGTCTGGATTGTAGTGCTCACTGTAAAGAAATCTATTTACCACTTTCATTGCTTCAACTTGGTATGGTTTCAGACTTATGTTGTATCTTTTATTTTCATAATGTGGTGTGTCAACACCAATAAAAGAACAGAGGTCATCAACAATATTTTCACAGTCGTCTTTTAGGTCTTCAAACTTGTAGACAAAAACATGATTGAATTTTGATTTTAGAAGCGAAACATAAGAATCCATATCCCAGTAATCATGATTTATTCTTTTTATCCACTGGTCATACGATATAAAATTTCCACGTATAACAGAGTGCTTGTATCCACTCTTTAACCATGAGTTGATTTCTCGTACACCAACAATTATCTTTGCTTCTGGAAACATTCTTTGTAGTCTCTCTGTTATGTATGGTCTCATGTCGTAGTTTTTGCAGACTGAGAATGGTTTTCCAGAAAATACCTCCTCTGCTATAAAATTAATCTTGTCATCATAAAATGGAGCAAGAAGATGAAATGGTCTTATGTAATTTATGTGTGGTATATTCTTTATTACTCCTTTCTGGAGAAATGTTGTTCCTGTTTTGTGGAGACCTGTTTGTATAACTATATTCATTTTTTATACCTCATGCGAGTGTTGTGTATGCGTCTATGAGCATATGCGTAGTAACAGAGACCAAGAATCCAGACACAAATGAGATATTCCACATGTAGTGGTCGTATTCTTTGAAACGTGGAGATGATAAGATGGTCAAGGTCAATGAGAATACCACCCAACCCAAAAACAAGGAGAACAGGAAGTGGGTGCACTCGTATCTTATTATTTTCTCCAAACACAAAGGTTCTCCACCACCTCCACCAGAAGGAGTTCTCCAGAACTGGTCTAGAAAGTATTTTATCTGGTGAATTATCCACTGTATCATTCATTCTTATCCTCCTTGAGTTCTTTGACTTGCTGCTTGAGTTCTTGAATCTCACGAAACAGAGCAAATGTTGGTGAATGCTGCAGACCACCAAGTTCTTGATTGGACTTTACCATACCAAGATGAGTATAGCTGAGGATTCCAAGAACAAAGAGTGAAGCAATAAGACCAATCGCAATAACACTTCCCCAGCTGAGTGGAATATAGAGTGGAAATCCAATGAACTTCAGAAACTCGTTGGTGTTTGCAATTGCCATTGGAGTCAGTGCAGTCCAGTAGACAAACTGATATGGAAACTGAATCCACTGAGTTGCTTGCTGGAAACTTGCTTTCATAAAGACAAGTTTGTCTATGACATTTCCACGTCCTTTCCGACGCTTTTTTGCAGAATACTTCATGTCAATTTTGTTTGCTGACTCTTTTATCTTTTTTACGTATGATTGATATTCGTCATCCATTTTATAACCTCTCTATTAATTCTCTCGAAAGTTTCCATGCACCACTCCTAAATTTACCAAGGAGAAGTTTTTTGTCGCTCCAAGAAGCGTTGTATTTCTTGTTTTCATATTCTGGTGGTGATACTCCAATGAATCTGCAGATGTCTTCTATGAATTTTTGCTTGTTTGATACAAGATCTTCAAACTGATAGACATAAACATCAGAGAACAAGTCACGCAGTAAATTTATGTATGCTGAAAAGTTAAGATAGTTATTGTCAAAGTCTTTATACCACTGAACTTTTGATTTGGTGTATCCTTGCTTCATTGCTTGACTGTAGAGAGAATTCATCCACTCAGGTTTTGAACGCAGACCAACGATAATCTTTGCAGTTGGAAACATCTCACTGAGACCATGAGCAATGACATCTCTTTCGAGACCACCATATCGCATTGAACCAAGAGGATTACCAGAGAGAGACTCACAGGACAGTAAATTTATGGTGTGTGATTTTATGGTGAATGGTTTGCTGCTCCAGTAGAGCTTGTAATTTATGGGTAGTCTTGGAAATATCTCTTTTTGTAGAAATGTTGTTCCAGTCTTTGGAAGACCAACATGAAATATTACTTCTGCCATTTTCTTATCTTTGCCTCACAGTCTGAAAATATGTGTTTCTCAAGGTTTAATACTTTCTTTCCGCAATATGGACATTTTCTTTTCATTGTAGCAGTCTCCTAAATTCTTTTTCATCTTTTGGTAGATGTGTGTTATGTTTAGTGACGTCTTGAATCCACTGTTCTGTCACTGGTATCTTCCAGTCAATCATATTGTATGCACATATCTTTCGAGCATCTGATTTGTGGAGAGATGTCTTTGAGATGTAGAGTGTGACGATGTTCTTAAATTTATGGTTGGTGATGAGGATTTCTGCAGGAACGTATGATGGAAATTGTCGAAAGTCATTGAACACACCATAAATCTTTGGATTGCGAGTATGATTCTTGACGATTGTGGTCTTCTTGTTGAGAAGTTGTGCTATCTTGTCTGAGTGATAGCGTGGAGAATAAGCAAGTGTTTCAAGGTCATTGAGAAGGACCAATGTGTCTTTGTTTTCCAGCATCGCCATAAATTTAGGTGGTAGTGTTATGTTTGGTTCTTTCTGTTTGAATGTGAGTGAGGTGTAGTCTCCAAGTGTTTTCTCTTTTAGATACCAGAGTGGTCTATTGAGGAGTTTTTTTATGCCAACATCAACTCCTAGTATGTATCCAATAAGTTTCATTGGAATCCAATGAAGACCATAATATTCTTTCTCATTGAAGTTGTTATCGTTTTTCTTTACAAATATTATAGTGTTGTTCTTGCGAAGTTTCTTTATGTAAGAGAAGAAAGTGATTGCTGTATATTTGCACTGAACGTAGATTGTTTCATTCTTTATGGATGAGAAGTATTTGTCATAGTCCTTCTTTGCATAGTATATGTTCTTTGGAACAGAAAACAGAGAGTTCTCGTAGAGAGATGGTCTCGCACGTAAATTTATGGTGTGATATGATGTTATCTCTTTGAAGAATGTTGTGATGTTTTTAGTGGATGCAACTATGGTGTCATTCTCTTGCATGTAATTTATGAGGTGTCTCCAACCTCCACCACCATCTAAGAACCAGTATGACATTATGATTCACTGAGATATTTTATGTTGCTGTATTTTTTGTTTTCGAAATCTTTGTATCTGTCAGCATTTTCAGCAATTGATGCAATGGTGTGTTTGACTGTTCTTTTTGGTTTGAGACAGAATGTAGTGTTTGCTCGAAGACCAGAGACCATGTAGTTGCGTTTGTCAGTGACGTCTTCTGTTTTTACTTTGACATTGTTTATGAGTGAAGTTATTGAGGATGCAAGTTGTTTTATGGTGAGATTCTCAGAGACGAGATTGTAGATGCTATGATTTATGGATGAGTGTGGTGTCTCAAGACAACGAATGTATGCATCAGCAGCATCTTCAACATGCAAGAACGCTCGATATTGCGAACCACCATACACCATAAATTTATGGTGATGAATTGCTTTGATTGTCATGATGTTTGCTGCAAGGTCAAATCGCATACGAGGTGATAGACCATGAAGAGTACCCATGCGAAAGATTACTGGTCTGAATGATTCATTTTGCATCTCAGTGAGTGTCTCTTCTGACCTTATCTTCATTCGAGCATAGAGTGATACAGGATTGAGTCTGGAGTGTTCATAAAGAAGTTGCTTGTCTTTGCTTGCACCATAGACAGAGCAGGTTGACGCGAAGATGAGTTTATTTATGTGCATAAATTTGCAGACTTCTGCAACCATCTTTGTTGCTAGACAGTTTGTCTGGATTGTTTCTGATGGGTTGAGTGCTGACGCTGGGTCACCAACAATTGCTGCAAGATGTATTACTGCATCAACATCTGAGATAGCGTTGACGAGGACTTGCAGATTACGCATGTCTCCATAGATGAACTCAAAGTCAGGATTCTTGTAGAGGTCACGTATTCCAGCGTCACCATAGAGCAAAGAATCAAGAACTCTTACTTTGTATTCTTTGTTGAGAAGTTTTCTGCAGAGCACTGAACCAAGATATCCTGCTCCTCCTACCACCAACACACGCTTAAATTTAGGTGGTGAGGATGTGAATGGTGTCTGAGTCTTTTGTGTTACGACTGTGCAGTCGATGATTTGTTGGTCTTTGTTGAGGATTGGTACAACAATGTATCGAGCATCTGTCTTCTTTATGCGTTGTTTTGCTGTCTCAATGTCAGTGATTGGATTGCAGTTTGTGATGCGATAGACAGGTCTGTCTTCGCTGATTCCATTGAGGAGTGCTCGTCGAATGTCTCCATCATTTACGAGTCCAATTAGTTGGTTTTGGATATTTACGATAAAGATTGTCTTCTTTTCTGTTTTCTCGAGGATAGAGAGAGCATCTTTTATTGGTGTGTCCATGCTTACGATTGAGTCTTCGAGTTTCATAAGATGTCCTCTGAGAATTGTTTTGAGAGGTCTGAATAATCTTGCCATGAAGCGATGTCTTTGTTCTTGTCTTTGACGAGTGTCATAAGAGTGAGCCCTCGTGCAGCTTGCTCAAAGAGTTGTATTACCACTGAGTCATTGACGTTCATTTGATATCAAATCTTGGTTTCCATTTGTTATCTACTTTTTTGAAGAGGTTTGTGTTGTAGTGTTTGTCGAGGATTTTGTAGAATTGCTCTCGTGTGTATCCAGTAAAATTTATGAAATCGTCAACTATCTTCTTGTCAAGTTTGTGGTCGTGTTCTTTGACGAGTGGTATTGCTTCTTCACGAGTAATATAGTTGTTTCGTATCCAGTTACATGCCATGTCTGTTGCTCGAGCGTGTCCAAACTTTGGATATTTCATTAGTGGGTGGAGAAGATATGCAATCGAGTCGATTTGGTCAAAATTTTCTATGAATCCTTGTCGTTTCCATTCATTTTCGAGAGACCTGAATCCAAATGTCTTAGAGATGTTGTAGTTCTTTCGTCCATCCCAGTTATAGAAGTAGCTGAGGTAGATTGGTTCAAGTTCATTGACGACTGATTCAGATGGATAAGAGATTGGTTGCAGGTCTTGTTCTGTGATACCATTGTCTTTCCAGAAGTCTGTATTGATTGGTTTTACAACATCGTTCTTTATCTGGTCTTTTGCAGAATATGTCTCTTTTGCATCTGGTCCACCATACTCGTATGCAATGTTCTCACCATAGATGATGAGAGGTATCTTAAATTTATGTGCTATCTTGAGTGGAACGCTGTAGATTGCGAGGTCAATTGGATAGTTTGGTGAACCAAACTTCTCAAATGATATTTTTGTCATTTCTCTGCAGGTGCTGTGATTGAGGTTGTATTGAAGGAGGTCGACATTGAAGACATCACACATGTTGTAGAGATTGTATTCTCCTGTTTTTGTGGGTGTAAATGAGTCACGAACTTTTACAATGAGAGGATTCATGTTGAGTTGCTTCATGACCATTGTTTGGAAGTATGTGTCTTTACCTCCAGATCCTGGAATAATGCAGTCGTATTCTCCATTGTCTTTTCGATATTTGTCAGCAAGCTCTCTCAGTTTTTGTTGACGATATTCCCAGTTGATTGTTTTGCGTTCTTCTGCGTGTAGACATGGAGCACAGACTCCATCTTCAAATTCAATACCTAGACGAGTGTCAGGTATTACACATCTTTTACAGTATTTCATATAGTTCTCTCCATTCTGGTGATTTTGTTATAAATGTGACTCCAAGTCTGTCATCGAGGATTGAACCTGATGGTATCTTTGCGTTGTCAGGTATTCTCACGTTTGGAAAGATGACAACGTGTGTACCAATGAGAACGTTCTTTCCTATGATGACCTGTCCTCGTCTGTCTCGTTCACTGTCGTGAGAATAGATTGAGCAGTGAGAGCCTATCTGAGTGTTGTCACCAATCTTTATTCCATTGTGTGCATTAAGATATGTGAAGCATCCAATGTCAATATTCTTTCCAAGCGAGAGTCCCTTTGGATGTTGACATCTCCATCCATAGACTGTCCAACCATCTTTATTTATGTCTGGTGCTTTCCAGTTATTGAATCTTTCTTTCATTGTAGTCCTCCAATATCTTTATTATTCTTTCTGTTGCTCCTGTTTGAGTCATGTCAGAATGTTTTGAGTTTCTTTCTGCATTACGATGGCCAATTGACACTATCTTTTCTTTGTCCATGAGAAAAGGTGCTTCATAGAACTGACAGGAGCTGTTTGTAATAAACTGTTCACAGTTCTTAAGAAGACCAAGAAACTGACTTCGTGGAAAAGTAGTGTTTGTGATATGTCTTGCAAGAAGAGCACTTCCTCTGTCACCATTTGGTTCCAACCACATAAATTTATGGTGTATGTGCTTGTGGATTTGTTTAATTTCTTTTTGTATCTCTTCGTGAGAGAGACGAGATGGTGGATTGTAGAGGATTAAGTCAAATTTATGGTGTGGAACTTGTGACTCATCGACTGAGAGGTCATCAAGCATCACGTTTCCAACAACGTGAGCATTTGGTTCTTTATTTGCTACCCAGCATAAATTTATGGTGGTGTTCTTTGCTTTTTTGTTGGTGCAGAGTTGGAGGTCTGACATCAGTGTCATTGCGTGTCGATAGACATCGTCGTGTGTAGAGAAGGAGGTTGTTTCTCCAGACCAGAGATGGATGATTGGTTTGTTCTTGCGATACTGGTTGAGGACGAAGTCAAATGTTTCTGTTCTGTCTCCAACAGCAAGTATGTGTGTTGCTTCTTCAGGTGTTGTTGCTATCATCTTCTTTTTGAGCAGTGCTTGATAGAGATGATTTATTGCTCCATTTGATGCTCTGTTGAATGATGCTATATAGAGTTTCATTGTTTGTCTATTCTCCTTATTTCTTTTATGAGTGTTGTTAGTTGTTCTGGTGTAATTGATACCTCTTTGTCAGGACAGTCGAAGTCTTTATGGAGAGTGAAGTGTTTTTCGACAATACATGCTCCTGCTTTGACTGCTTCTATGCTATAATTTATGTCTGGTGAATGACAAGAGATACCAACAGGATAAATACCATATCTGTCTTGGAAGTCAATGAAGTCTTGGACATCGAAGTTGTAGCATGGATATTTGCTGATGCAGTAGAGGAGAGCAAGTTCTGTCTTCTCGTTCATGCGTCTGAGAAAGGTGTTTACTTCGTAGACTGATGCACGCTTGTTCTTGTTGTTGAGACTTCCAGTAGAAGCAATGATTGGTTTCTGTTTGTGGACGATGCGTCTGACAAAATGCTTTTTGGTGATGTGTGGTGATGCTATCTTGTATGCTGGAACGAGATCATTGAGAAAGTGGATTGCTGAGTATGAGTGTGGTGTTGAGAGAAAGATGACGTCTTTGGAATCGCAATAGTGTTTGAGTTGTGTGAACTGGTCGTATGTGAGATTCTTGAAGTCGAGTTCTGTTGGTTTGAATGTCTGAAACTTTACTGCGTCTGCTCCAGCATCTGAAGCGATGTCAACGAGTTGTTTTGCTATTTCGTAGTTGTCTCCACCATTTATTCCTGCTTCTGCAATGACAAATGTTGGTTCACCATATCCTATCTCTTTGTTTTTTATTTTCATTTTCCCATCCTCTTTTTCATAAGTTGTTCTGCTACTATAAAGTCTATGTCTGTATCGATGTCTATGGAGCGTTCTTCAGACATTGGATACAGCTCAACGTAGTCTCCTCGTATATTATTATACTTGTAGAGAGTTTTTGTTCTGGAGACGAATACAGCACCATTTGAGACGTATATGTTAAATGGTGCAACTGTTCTTACTGAGACTGCTGAATCGCACTCTGGATTGTCTATGAAGCGTTGGATTGTCTTGTTGATGTCTTTTGCAAGTCGAAGTGGTGATGTTGGTTGAAGTAAGACAACAGCATCTGGTATATACTTTTCTTCAATCTTTAGTTGTCCAAGTATTGCTCTAATCACAGCAATTGATGGTGTTGTTGATGACGCAAGTGCTTTTCGACGATGTCTCGCTTCCACACGCTTAAATTTATGTGCTAGAGAAAGAATGTCTTCGTCGTCTGATGAAACGATTATGCGACTGAGGTATTTTGACTTGAGTGCTTCTTCTATTGTGTATTGTATGAGAGGTTTTCCACACAACAGTTTTTTGTTCTTATTCTTTATGCGTTGACTTCCTGCTCGTGCAGGTATTATTGCAAGTATTTCTATGATACCACATCCTCTAAATTTATGGTGGCGAATATCTTAAGATTGCTGTTTGGTGTCGCGTTATAAATTTTGCAGTTATGTTTTTCGAAGATATCTTTTATGATTTGGTAGTTGGAGAAGATTGTTGACCAATCTCTGTCGTATTGCTCTTGATGTTTGCTGTAGAAGTATTGACCAGATGGTTTGTTGTAGTTGCAGTCAAATCCAACAAGATAGATTCTTTTGAATCCAAGATAAAGAAGTATCTGGAGTGATACGAAAGAGACTGCAAGACCTCCTCTTACATATTTTGAGATGTCCAGAGAGATGTTGTTCCAGTTCTGTATCTCACCATAGTCTTTAAGAACGTATGGATGAATCTTTCCTTGTTTGTTGTGAAGAATGTTTCGAAGATACCATCTTCCAGCAGAGCAACTGAAGAACATCTCTGTGTTGAGATTGAGAAGTTCATCGATGTGTTTTTGAAGTATCTTGTATCCAGCGATTGAATAGTATGTTGTCTGAAATGGATACTTATAGAGCATGTTCTGTCCCATGGTGTATTCGTCTTTGATGAGATGAAGTGGTGTCTTGTTGAGTGATGGTCCAGTACCAATCAAGAAGCATCGCTGTCCAGAGTGGATGTTGTGTAGTTTCTTTATGCGTTCTGCATTCTTTTGGAGATAGATGGAATATCTATCGTAGATGATTGAGTTCTTTTTCATTCCAAGTAGACTTTTAATCTTTCCCATGTATATGTTTCCACCATAGATAGTTGTCAAGACGATACTTCTCAAGTTTTGGTTTGTTCTTTATTGAATTGTTGAATTGTCCAGGTATTGGAGTGTTCTGTATAGATTGATGAAAGAGTTGTGCATAAAGAATGTGTATTGATAGAGGAACTCGAAGAGAGAAAGGAGAACGAGCAGTCTTCATTGTGTACAGCTTATGGTTTGTCTGTTTAATAATCTTTTGTGGTAGATATCCATCTGTTCTCTTTCGAATTGGTAGCGAGAAGGTATGAGAAAGCACATCTTCATCAAGAGCAGGATGAATCACATTCCACCTAAATTTATGGTAGATGTTTCTGCGAACAAGTCTGTCGCTCTTACGTGTGAGCAGCAGTAAATTTATGGGAGTGTTTGTGTAGATAGATTGGAGTTTGTGAATGACTGACTGATGTTTGTAGAAAGGAAGCAGACGAGTTATCTTTTCTTGGTTGAAGAGTGTTCTTCGAATGTATCTACCATCTTTCCATGGACGATACTCACTGGTGTCGAGGAGTTCTGTAATAAGGTCTCCAGTTATGATATATTTTTCAGGTATGAGTGGTCTAATGTTTCCCATCGTCAGAAGAGAATGAAACTTTGGTACTCCTTCTGACTCAGTTATTATTTTGGTGATGAGGTCTCTGTCATAAAATTTATGGAATGGTATGTCGAGTGTTTTGTGTGGAAAGTTGAGTGCTTTTGCAACATTCTTTGCAGCGTTGAGTTCATTCTCTTCGTAGTTGTTGTGTCGAAGAATGTATGTGTAGCAGGTTGGTCTCTTGTTTAGTTGCTTGAGAAGACACGCAAGCATTCGACTATCTTTACCACCACTTAAGAGAAGAGCAATATCATCATGTTGGTCAAGAACTTCAAGGAGTGCACGCTTCACTAAATTTATGCTGGTGTCGAGGTTGTCATTGAAGTCTGGAATGTTGAAGTCTATTTGTGTTCCAGAGAGTGTTCTCTCTGAGAGAGAACGACCAACAGTGAGCATCTCATTTTTGACGAAGTAGTCTGAATTATCTTCATTGAAGACTCGTCTGCAGTTTGTGCAGATGTATGACTTGTCGAGAATGAATCTTTCAGCACGCATAAATCTACCACATTTTGGACATTTCATTGTCTTATGCTCCTTTTTGTTATATAGAAAAGCGAAATAAATGATATCAGAAGTATGTTTGAGAATGATGTAAAGAATATGAGAAGAATAGAAGAAAGAAATATTGTGTTGTTGATTGCTTTCATGATATCACTTTTCTATGACGATGTAGTGCCAATCCATTATGATTGGACCATTTATCTGTTTGTTGTCAACGACCTTTGTTGCTGGAATGTGCTCAAAGTCTGATATTGTGGTATTGTCGAATGGTTCAAAATTTATGTCACGCTTGATAAATTTTATTGAGTGTCCAAGTGTCTGAACGAGTCTGCGAATATATTTCTTTGTGAGTAAGATGCAGAGGTCATGTTCTGTCTCATCGCATAAATTTATGGGTGTGTTGTGGTTGTGAAGGAGTTTTATGATGTAGTTCTGCTTTTGTGCTATTGGTGTTCTCCAGACGACATACTTTTTGGTGACACGAAGTGCTTCTTTGAGTGCAACGTATGGGTCAGGAAAGAAGTGAAATAAATTTATGGTGCTGATATCGTATGAGTTGTCGAGGATTGGTATGTTTAGTGCGTCACAGTGGATAAAGTTGCAGTAGTTGGATATGTTGAAGATTTGAGATGCATAGTAGAGAAAGTTTTGGTGTGAGTCGAATCCAGTGTAGTGTGGATTTTGGAGGATTCTATCGAATGATTTGTAGAAATGTCCAGCAGCACAACCATAGTCGAGGATAGAATCTCCAGGTCTGAAGAGGTCTTCGTCTCTTAGAAGATATGCAAAACTCTTGGATGCTTCTTTCTCTGGAAGTTCTCCATTTGCACGCTTTATATATGATTCACCAGATTGAGAGACCTCTTTCATTGACCATGGATTCCAATCCTCCTCTTCTGGATTATTTATGGTGAGTGATGGGATGTGGTCGTAGATTTTGAATGTCTTTCCACACTGAGTCTTTATGGTGTTTATTTCACAGGTGACAGGTTTGTCTTTGTGATGTGGACAGGACAAGCGTTTTTCGAGAAATGGTGGAACTGTGCTCATCGATTTTCACTCCAGTTCTTCTCTTCGAGAGGGTCAGTAGGAAACTCCTGAATACCATATCCTGAGCACCATAAATTTAGGTAGTGTTGAATCTTTGGATGTTTGGTGTGTTCTGACCATTTTGCATGTGTGTTTGTTAGTTTGAAGTTGTAGTGAAGCATGTATCCATGATTTATGTGCTCGCAGAGTGCTATCTCCCAGTCTTTGAGGTTGTTCTTCCAGCGAAGAAGAGATTGTTTTTTGTTGAATGGTTGTGTGTCAGGTATGAATGCTGAATTGTGAATCCATGGAGTACCATCAGTGTTTGTCCATCCTTCTTCTGAAAGGAGGTCATGGTCTGAGGATAGATTTAGGAAGGAGAATATCTGTTTGAGTGTTTTCTCTGGATAGAATATGATGTCTTCGTAGCGAACAGTGAGAAATCTTTTTGGAAAGCGTCTCGTAAATTTATGTGTGTGTTGCATTGAATCGTAGCAGTTGAAGATTGCACCAAGATAGAGTGGTGGTGGAGCGTATGTGTGCTTCTTAAATGATGCAAGAACTGCACGAGGGTCTCGAATAATGTTTATTGCTTTTCCAGTTGGAAACATTGAAAGGAAGTCAGGAATCTGTCTCCAGACGAGTTGTGTCTTCTCAGCCCAGAAGCGTTTGTTATTTAGGAAGGTGTTTGACATGATTGCGTCGTAGACTTTTCCATAGGAGATGTGTTCTTGATGTTTTAGATATCCTTGTATCTCACGTAAATTTATGGTGATGTTATGTCGCTTTTTTATGGTTTTCTGAGCGTCCTGCAATAGTGACTTGTAGTCGTCTTGGATTGGATTGTACTTATTATAATAGTATCGCATAAAGTTTGTTGCATACATGGTTGCAGAAAGCTCTGGATGGTTGTTGAGAAGTTGTGTAATGTATTCAGTTCCAGAACGATAGCATCCAGTTATTAATGTTTGACGTGTTGTTTGCATCATAAATATCACTTATTTAATGTTCTTTTTGTTGTTTGTTTTGTATGTGTGTCATAGACTGATACACATGTTGTTCCATATGCATTGTTTGTTGCTGCACCAATCTTCTCGATTGCTCGAAGAGGAAATGTCTCTTCGTCGAAGACATATGTCCAGCGACGCTGTGGTTCTTGAAAGTCAAGATTGTCATGGAAGTATTGTCCACTGTGTGTCTTGAAACAGAAGTATGGTTGTGGACCAAATGTGTCTGAGTCTGTTGTTATCTCAAGTTTGTCCACTCCAGGATGCAGGTGCGTCACGCATAAATTTATGTGTGGTGGTGCTTGTTTTTTGAGGTTGAGAGATTTTCGCATTGCAGTGATTGCGTCTGCGTAGATGAATTTGTTTGAGTAGTTTTCTTTGACGTCGAGGAGCATGTGTTGGAAGTGTGAAATATCTGAAAAGATGTCTCTGAAGTCGTGGTCAGTGAAGGAAAGCACAGTTGGTAAATTTATGGATGCTGAAGCAAATGCTTGTTTGATGTGGTCTTTGTTTATGAGATATGAGCGAGTTCCAATGTTGAGACATCGAGTTATCCAGCGATTGCAGTCTCCTTTTGTTTGATAGTCGAAGTGAGAGGGATGGTATGGTGTCCAGTTACGAGGTGCTCTTCTCCAGTCACCAGAGCGACCATCTGAGAAGTCGAGTTGTTGGTTGTCTGTTTTTGTTGGTTTCATAGCAAGTGATGCATAGTCGAATGGAATATATTGTTCTAAGAACCAGTGACTGTCTGGACGTGTGACTTGGAATCCTGGTCTGTTTACTGCTGGGAACCAGAGTCTGTCAATGATGCGACGAGAAAGTATCTGGTGGAGTTTGTCTGTATATAACCAACGAGTTGCACAATGATGTGCATTGTTGTTGAATGGATGAGGATGATAGTGAAATTGGATGAGGTCAGGACTGGTGTCTCTACCATAAAATTTATGATAGCTGTCAAAGATTGCGTGATATCCAATGGTGCGTTCTCGAGGATTGTTGTCGTAGTTGAGGTGGTCAACACAGAACCAGTTGTATATCCAACCATTGTTGTTGCTGTCAGTGAGAAAGGTGCGTACGTTCTCTGAGGTTACTGTTTTGAACATTTTGTGGATTTGAGACCAGTCTGTGAGGTAATTTAGGTGGTGTGAATGGACTGCTTGCTGGATTGCTTGTTTGTTTGGTATGTTGAGTGAGCATTGCTGGAGTTTTCTGAGGTTGGTCTTGGATGGTTTGAGGTTTAGTTGGTAGAGGTGGTGCATGCGTTCGAATGTTGCTTCGAGTGATTCGTAGAGTGGTCCTTCTGTGTCTATGCAGTGGACAATGTAGACAGGTTTCATTCTTCGTAAATCTCCTTTATTGGTATTATGATTGAGTATATTCTGTTTCCAAAGATGTATGCTGATGTGAAGAGGACGAGGAGACCAAGTGTTTTTATGTGGTCTATTGGTTGGTAGTCTTTGTGGTGTTTTTGGTAGAGTTGGATGATACCTGATATCTTCTTGTACCAGTTCTCAGATATCTGGTTTGGTGAAGAGTTTTGGGTGATGAGTGTCTTTTGGAGTGTGATGACGTCGTCGTTGTTCTTTGTGAGTCGTAGAGCAAGGTCATACTCTTGTCCAGAGTTGAGTGACTCATCGAAGTAGTATCCATCAAGTTTTTTGAGTTTTTGGAGAGACGATGCTCTGACCAGATAGGAGGATGTTGAAGAGAGATTGAAGGATTTGATGAGTTGTTTGTGAGAGATTATGCGAGATGGTTTATTTATGCGTTCATGATTGAAGCGTTTGTCGTGAGAGTATGTAATGCAGAGAGGAGACCATGGATGAGCATGGAGTTGTTCGACTTGGAGTTTTATCTTGTCAGGATACCAAGTGTCGTCGTCATCAAGGAACGCAATAAATTTACCATGTGAGAGTTCGATACCAGTGTTTCGAGCAGATGGTGCTCCTCTTGGAGTTGTGCGATGTTTGTAGTTTATTGAGAAGGAGTAGTTGTCGAAGAAAGACTTGTCTTTAAAGTCTCTGGAGTCGTCTACGATTATGACCTCTAGGTTGGTATAGGATTGTGCTTTGACAGAGTCCAGTGCTCGTTTGAGAAGGTCTGAGCGTTCGAATGTTGGTATGATTACTGAGACGAGTGGTTGCATAATTCTTCAACTATCTCATTTAATGTTATTACTGATAAGAGAACATGTGGTATAATTTTATGGTCATAGAAGAGTTTCTTGAGTGCTTTAGTGTCTTTTGGAAAACAGAATCCAGCATATGGTCTTTGGATTAGATTTGCACCATATGATGAGATACGAGAATCAAGTGTAACAGCATTTGAGATGCGTTGTGGATCTACGTTGTATTTGTCATAGAGAAGACTCATTTCATTCCAGAAGGATATCTGAGTTGCTAACCATGCATTTGCTGTTAGTTTTATGAGTGAGGATTCTTCTGGTCTGCAGAGGACTACTGGAACGTTTGTGTCTCTAAAGATAGAATGGAGCATAAGTCGAAGTTTGTTGTCAAGAGTACCAACAATGATGCGTTCTGTGTTGAAGATGTCTTGGAGTGCTGTCTTCTCTCGCAGAAATTCTGGAACATGAGCAAGATGCGAGAGCGAGTATTTCACACGACATAAATTTATGGTGTCTGGAAGGATTGTGCTGCGTATGACGATGTAAGGATTTTGCAGGTCTTTGAGTTGTTTGAGGACATCGTCAATATTCCACTCTGCAGTACATATCCAGTAGAGGTCGAAATGATTGTCTTTGATATTGAGAGAGACTTTTTTGTTGTCCTTTCGCAGTAAATTTATGGTGTCTGAGTTGATGTCGTTGTATGTGACGTCGTGATTGTGTGCTTCGAGGAGTTCTCCAGTCGCTCGTCCAATAACTCCTGAACCAATAATGAGATGCTTCATGCTTTCACCTGTTGTCTTGCTGATACTTCACACCAGAAGATGATGTTTAGAAGAGAGAAGAGGTAGATGAGGAGGAACTGAAAGAGGTATGAGAGTTCGAAGATTGAGTGGTATGTCCAGTGGACTTTTAGTGAGTTGTCTTTTGTCTCATCAACTTCTCGTATGGAAATCTGAGTGAGCATTGCAAAGACGAGGATACCAATGAGTATCCATAGTGCTACTATTTGTTTTGTATTTTTATTTAGTTTTATTTTCATCTTTTATTATCTCCTTTATATGATCTGGTAACCAGAGTCTGCACTCTGTGCAATAGTATTGTTCATCTGGAAAGAATCCATGCTGAAATGCTGTATTGTTGCAACGTGGACAGACTGTCTTGTCTTTTTTGAATAACCATATGATGTACCAATATATGTCTTTTATCATACTTCTCGTCCTTCTTTTGCAAATGTGATTGCATGAAGAAAGAGCGTTGCACCACACCCAACAACCACACCCCATAAATTTATGCTGTATGATATGATGAGGATGATAGCTGAGAGAGGTATGATTGTGTAATATGGAGCACGACCAATCTTGAGAGTGTCTTTGACGTTTTGTTTTTTGAGGTCTTTTGGATTGAGTCTGGAGTCGAGTATCTTTTGGTGCTCTGTCTTTTGGTTGGTGTCGATATCGAATCCAAACATCATTCGTGTTCGATACCAGACAGGTTTGTAACCAAGTTTTACTGCAACTCTGTAGTGGAGAAATTCGTGAAAGAGACCAAACATGATTGCAGTGGTGATTGCAGTGATTGTGATGATGAGGAGTTGGACATTGTAGTATCGTTCGACAAGAAGGATGATGAGGATGAGTGTGATTGCTACAAGGAGTGTGCGAGATAACCAGTGTTTGAAATTTATCTCTTCTCCTCTTTCTTCGAAGTCTGTCATGGTATCACTTTCTTGCTTGCATTAAGAGGTATGCAAAGAATGTCTTGAGTTGGATTGCAGGAGTTGCACCCTGAGCGATGCGAAAGTCAATGTCACCAAGAAGTTTTAGGATGGTGAGTTTCTGTTTGGTGGTATAGAGTTTTGTGGTCTTTATGAACTCTCGCATACGCTCGAGGATTTCAGATGGTTCATATGACTTTGCGATGATGATGTTGTCCACGTAGTTGTCGACTGGTTGAATCTCTCCCTCTTTGATGAGACCCAGTAAATTTATGATGTCCTGTTCTGTTATCTGGTTGGTGTAGTTGGAGATGAGTTCTGGTGTGACCTGTTTTATGTCTGTTGCAATGAGTTTTTCGAAGGTATTGAGGACTGGTCGAGCAGATCCTTTTGAGATGATAGCAAGGTCTTCGAGTGCTTTTGGAGTGAAGTGAATGTTGTTCTGTTCAGCGATGTCTTTGATGTATGCTTTGGTTTCTTTTCTGGAGAGTGCGTTGAATGGAAATTTGACACAGCGATTTATGAGTGGGTCAATGAGTTTGTTCTTGTAGTTGCAGGAGAGGATGAAGACTGTTTTGTTTGAGTATTTCTCCATTGTGCGTCGTAGTGCATTTTGAGCGTCAGGTGTTAGTGAGTCGCATTCGTCGAGGAATATGGTCTTGAATGGATAGTCGAGTGTTGTTGTGGATGCTTGACGCTTTATCTTGTTTCGAACAACGTCGATTCCACGCTCGTCTGAAGCATTGAGTTCGATGAAGTAGTTTCTCCATTCATTGGAGTAGATTTCACGAGCAATGCAGATTGCAGTTGTTGTTTTTCCAGTACCTGCTGGACCATAGAAGAGCATGTGTGGAAGTTTGTTCTTCTTTATGAATCCAGTAATGATTTCGATGTTTTGTTTGTGTCCATGAATGTTCTTGAGTTCTTTTGGTCTTAGTTCTTCAGTTAGAATATTTATCACCATCTTTCTTTGTTTTCAATATCTTCAAGTATTTTTTGTGTAATATAGTAGATTGATATGATGAGGACGTATGCAACAGTACACGCTATAAAATTTATGCTGTGGAGAAATGTGTAGATGTTTGAAGTATTTATGAAGGAGATGTAGAAGAGGATTGTGTTGAAGAAGAGGAGGATGAGGATGAGAAAGCTGAAACCATTCATTCATCAACCACTTCCAGTTTTGGATATTTTTTCCACTCGATATATTCTTTGTAGTGTTTGTGACAGTAGATGTGGACAGCGTCGTTGTTGTGGACATAGAAGATTCCATCTGCACTACAGTCTTTGTTTTCGCACTGTTTCATTTTAGTACCTCGTGTATTTGTGTTGCTATTCTTTTACCAATACCATCAACTTGAGTGAGGTCAGAGATTGATGCGTTTGTTATGTTGTGTATTGACCAATCGTAGTGCTCGAGGAGTGTTTTTGCTCGTTGTGGTCCCACCAGTGGTAGACGTGATATATTGTCTAGTTTTATCTCTTTTAGCGTTGGAGCACGTTTGTAGGACTTCTTGGATGTGTTGCGAATTGGATTGTATTGTTTTGTTTTAGTCTGTCCATCATAGTGTTTCTTGATTATTGAGCATGTGAACTTTGGAAGAAAGTCTCCACAAAAGAGTGTTGTAACGTGATGACGTGATGCGATTGAAGTGAGTTTACCAATGATGATGTTTGGATTTGTACCTTCGTAAAAATTTATGAGGTCGAGGATTCCATCGAATCCTATTAGAAGATATGGATATTCGTAGTTGTCAGAGAGTTCACGAAGCTGTTTGTTTATGCGTGAGTCGTATGTGGAGGATAAGAAGTCCTCTTTTTTGTATTCGATACCAACGTGCATGTCTGGTGTACCATAATCACCAGTCTTGAGTTGCACGATTTCGATACCACTTATAAATTTATGGTGTGTAGATTTGAGGTATGATGCAAAGAGTGGTATGCGTTTGCGTTCTCGAGTATCGATTTGGAGTTTCATTTAATCACATATGAGGACTTTGTTTTTGCAGTGCTTGCTAGGACAAGTGTATTCGTGACAAGGTCTGTTCTGGTATTCGATTTCTATTAAGTCTGTCATTTCTTTATTACAATAAGGACATATTGGTTTCATTTTATCACCTGAAGAGTGAGCAATGTTTGCAGTGTTTTTTGTATCCCCACTCTCGAATCTTGTTGCATGCTGGAAGACGAGGTTTTATCTTTGAGACTTGGTAGGATGATGTTCTGTAGGAGTAGTCTAGCCATCTGAGATTCTTTATGAATGCGTTTATTGCGAGGTCTGAGTAGTTCATATATTTTAACCAAGCAACAAGTTCTATGCGTTCGAAATGTGATGGATGCTTGTGCTGAGCAATCTCTTTAAGACATGGAACACCAAGAGCATCAATAGTTGGGACGATTGTCTTTTGTCCAGCACCCATAAATTTATGTGGGTTGAAGCGAGAACCATTGTTGCGTTCGATGAGTTTGAAGTTCTTTAGGTTGCGAGCGAATTGAGAGAGTGTTGTGTTTGTTGATGGTCTGTCTGGAACAATTCCTGGTTCTTTGACAAGTTTTGCGACATGTTTGATTCCTTTGTCAAAGTCTTTGAGTGGTAGGTGACGACAGTAGTTCATGTTCCATTCGAGATTTCCTTGGTCGTCTGGTCTGAGGTATTTGGATGTTGGATAGCGTACCAAGAAGTGAAGACGACCAAGTGTTGGATCATCGTATGCTTCGATTCCAGTTACGTGAGTGATGTATTTTTGGACAGAGTACATGAGGTTCTTCATCTGTTGTTTGGAGTTGTCTGTCTTGATTGTTTGAGGTTTGAAGTGAGCAAAGATGTGAAATCCTTTTCCACCACTAAAATTTATGGTGACTGGAATGTCTTTCTTGTAGAAGAAGTCAGCGACTTTCTTGGTGTTTCGATATGGAATGCGAATTGAGAAATATGAGTCGATGTCGAAGAAGAGATTGTCAAAGACTGGTGTGTACTCGTCGATAAACTGGTATGTTGAGACAAAGAATGGAACTTTGTTCTTGAACATGCTCTCAAAGTTGTTGAAGACTTTTTTGTCTTTGACAAAATATTGTTGAGGGAGTCCCATGTAGCGTGGAAGTTTTGAGAACATGCTTGTCATGATATTACTCTTCTTCTCGAATCTTTGGTGGGATTGCTACTCCAAGAATGTAGTCATCTGTCTTTTCATATATCCATGCAGGTCTGTCGTTTCCACAATTTATGGTCATGCTGTTTTGAGAGAAGGTGTTGCTTATCTCTTTGATACCATATGAGTAGATGACGTCCAGAGTGTCTCCTTTTGTTAGTGTTGCTTCGCTGTCGTATGGTACATAGTCATCGATGTTATTTATGTCACCTATTCTGACGTTTAGAGATTTGTTGGTTGCAATGAACTCGTAGAACTCTGCTTCGATGGATTTTGCGTATGAGACAATGTCTTTGAGTTCTATCAGAGTCATTGTTAGTTGAGTGTCGAGTGGAAACTTCTTCTTTCCAAATTTAGGGATACCATCTTCGACTTTGAGTGGAAGTTTGGTGAGGACGTTCTCTGGTTGTGTGTAACTGAGACGAGGTTTTGCTTTTCCTAGGTCAAGAGATACTTTCTCTCCTTCGAGTTTCATTGTGATGTCTGTGTCTGAAGAGACGTTCTTTATCACTTTCATGAAGCGAGGTATCTCGATGTCGATTGATTTGTCTGATGGTTCGAGTTCATCGAAGTAAGAAGCATTTACTTTGAGATATCGTATTGTCATTGCACCTTCTGCTTTTTGGATTGAATGGAGATATGTCTTGTCCTTCTTTTTTGTGACTGTTATGGTGGACATTGGATAGATACCATCCAAAGACAGTTTCTCCAGTAGTTCGATAAATTTATGCTGTTTAGTTTTTATTTTCATAGTGTTTTCTCCATGTTGGTTGTTGAGGAGAGTCTTTTTGAGTGGAAATTATATTTGGGTGGATGGGATGGTGAGGAAAGATGGATAAAAATGTATAACTTCCATTTCTCAAGACTCTCCTTTTTGTTTTTAGAGTTCGAAGACGTCTTCTTCGTCTTCGTCGTTGTTTTGTTGTTTTGGTTTGCTGGTAGTCTTTTGTTTCTTTTTTGGTTTTTTTGGAGGTGTTATTCCAGCATCCTGTTCGAGTTCTTCAAAGACTGATGAGCGATAACCAAGTTCTGTGAGTTTGTCAAGTGACTTCTGGTGAACTTCGTATCCATTCTTTCCAGTTATTTTGGTCTCGTTGTAGAGTTTTGTGAATCCAGTGAGTTTGAATGGTTGAATAGTGAATTGGTTTGCTTTGTGAGAGAGGTGCAGGATTGTATCAACTCTGTGCATGTTGTCTTTTTCACCAGATGGTCTTTTACCAAGATCAAAGAAGATTGAGTCTTTATTGTCCTCTCCTTTTATTTCTGCAGTAAAGAGGACATTAAATGGAAAGCGTTTTATCCTGTCAATCCAGTTGAAGTTGTGAAAGTATTTGATTGTTACCCAGTCTGTGAATCCATTTAGTGCTTGATAGATTGACTCTTTACCTGCTTTTCCTTTGCTCTTCATCATGTCTTTGACAATCTCAGCTTTTGTTGCAAAGTAGTCTCCAAGATTCTCACCATATGCTTTTCGAGAATAATAGTCTTGCGACATTCTCCAAGATTCTTCAAGAAGTTCACATACAAGCCAACCATTCTTTCCAGTCTTCTTGTAGTGTTCCATTAATTTACGATATGCTGCTGATGTCGCAGAGACCATCTCTTCGTACTTGTCGATGGTGTAGATGAAGATTCTCTCTCGATATTTTTCAGGGACAGAACCAAGTAATTTAGTGATACCTGTTGGTCTGTCTGGAAAGACAACACACATCATAAATTCTTCAGGTTTGATTCCTTTTTTGACAGCGTGTTGAACAATACCAAGATAGAAGGATGTTTTTCCAGAGTTTGATTCACCAAAGATGATTATCTTTTCAGTGTTTGCGACTTCTTCAGAGTATTGTTGAAGATTGTTTGGTTCAACTAGATTCTCATCCCACAGGTTTTTTGTTTCGTCTCCAACAGTCTTCTTTTTTGTTGTTACCATTATAGGTCACCATAAATTTATACTGCGAAGACACTTCCTTCGTCGTCTTCTTCTTCGTCTTCTTCAGGCTCTTTCTCTTTTTTGGATTTTTTCTTTTTTGGTTTATCTTCTGGTTGTTCGTCTGGTTGGTCTTCTTCAGTTTCGTCTTCATCTTGTTCTTGTTCTTCCTCTTCTTCGTCGTTGGTATCTTCTTGTTCAGTTGGTTCTTCGTCCTCAGGTTCATCGTCTGCATCGTCTAAATTTATGTCGACTGCATCTTTGCTTTGGACTTTCTTTGGAATGACGTTGAGTGGAATTGAGTATTCTGGAACAATGAAGTGGTTTGTGTATCGAATACCTCCATTGTCAAGGTTTTCGCAGTCTCCAACGACGTGAAGAATTGAGGATTGTCCATGCTTGAGGTCTTCTGGATTTACGAAGATACGATGTGTTCTGTGCCCAAGGATTGAATCGTCAACGACGTCATAGTATGCATACTCTCCTTTTGAACCTTCTCGAACTTCTGCTTTGAGGACTGTAACACGAAATGTTCGAAAGTCGAGGTCATGTTGTTTTTCGTTGATGTCCATCTCATTTATTTCTATCTGACGATTGAGTGGTTCAATGTGTTCTTCATAGAATTCTTTTGCGTCTGGAAGTTCGACTTCGTCTGTCTTTTTGAAGTTTGGATTGTTACCACTTATGATGAGTCCAAAATCGTCCTGACCATTCTGTTTTTTTGGTTTTGTTGTTCTGAATGTTGCACGATAGACTTGGTCTGTCTGAATCTTGTTGAGTGTTTTTGCTGCATCTCTCCAGAATGTTCCACCAACATAGTGAATGTCTCCAAGTTCTTCTTCACCATCGTCGTTCTCAACGATTTCTTGAACAACACCATACAGGTCACCAACAACAGAGTTTGTGGTTTTACGAACACGAGGTGTGGTGAATGCTCTGAAGTAGAATGGGTCACCATCACTTATTGAATAACGACTTGCAAGTATTGCCCAAGCGAAGCGAATCTTTGCTTCTTTCTCTTTCATTACTTGGATGTTGTCGTCTTCTTTCATTATTTTCTTGAGTTCTGCAACCATGTCTTTCACATTTTTCTTGGTTGCGTCTGCAAGTTTCTTAAGTCCAATCTGGACATCTTTTGGTATTGTCGCTTTTTTCTTTGCCATAAATTTATATCTCCTGTTAGATTTCTTTTATTTTTTTAATGTACATGAAGCCACCAATGTCTTGTGCTTCAAAGAATTTGTCTTTTTCTTCTAGTTTTGCTATCTTCTTGAACTGGTCTTTGTCGATGTTTGTGCTCTTTGTTATTAGCTGTAGATTGTTGTTTGCAGTTCCAGCACTGCAGTTGTCCCATCTCAACTGGAGGTTTGGTATCATTGAAGAGCGTCTGACCCAGTGCTCTCCTTTGACGTATTTGTTTTCGAGAAGAAGTCTGTCATATTCATCGAGAGAATCTTTTATGATTCGATTGCGTCGTGCTCGCTCTGATGGGTCGATTATGAGGAGTGATTCGATGTGGATTATGAGATTTTTCCAGATTGGTAGATACGTCATACGAGCATAGAGCAGGTCTTCCAGTTGAACACGAGTGCGTAAATTTATGATGGTGTGGTGGATTGCAAGTTTCTTGAGGACTTCGTAAAGTCGAGTGACAAAGTGTTCTAGTTTCTCTCGTGCTTTTGGTGATGCGTCGAAGACCTGCATTGCAAAGTCTTCAATGATTGTGAGGAGTGTGTCTTCCATCTCTTGAGAGATTTCGATACAGTAGTCTCCTTTCTTGAAAAAATTTATGATACCTTCAAAACGTTCGAGAAAGTCATCCTGCATTGCTTGCAGGTCTTCTTTCTTCATGTTTGTCATCTGTGTCATCTTTTGGAGGATTTCGAGTCGCTCGTCAAGTGATACAGATTCAAAGACAGTTATCATTCTGTCAAGAAAACCTGTCTTGGTTATCTTTTCTGCAAGTTTGTCTGGAGGATAAGATGTTATAATGAATGATGCGTGTGGGTCAAACTCGATGAGTTTTGTTCCAAGACGCTTTGAGATATGACAGTCAGAGTCGAAGAGAGAGTTCATTGTTATCTGCATATTTGTCATAACCATCTTTGAGAACTCTGAGGTCATGTCGAAGATTGGTGAACCTTCCTCCATTCCAATAATGTCTGCTGTCTTAAGAAGACCATCAACGATGATCTCTTCTTTTTGCACAGGGTCATAAATCTTAGTTCCCTCAAGTCCAGCGTCTGTTATCTTTGTTATTGTCTGGAAGTCAAGACCAAGTTTTTCAGAGAGGACGTTGCAGATATTATATCCTGCTCCTTTTCCAGTTGCTTGTGGTTTTATGAGTAAGAGGTGAACTCGTATATCGATTTTTCGAGCACCCATTCGATAGTAGACATTCTTGCAGAGTGCTTGACCAAGTACGACGTGGAGAATGATGCGACCATATGTCTGGTTCTTTATGCTGTAGTTTGCAAAAAGTTTGTCAAAGTCATCTATGACTGAGTCACCAATACTATCTTTCCTCAAAACTCCCATCCATCTCGTCTCTCCTCTTTATCTGATCTTTTATTATTGTGCGTATCGTCTTTAGAGACTCTGCTGCTTGCTCAAGTGTTACATTTGAAGGAAATAGAAGGACTGATACTGAACTATTTATGGTGTTCAGTTCATCAGTGTTGAGAATCTCCTTGAGATTGTTTTTGATGTAGATATGTCCATCATAGTTTTTTGCAGTCATTGTATCACATTTTTTATAAAAGTTATAAAAATAGTATAAAGAATCTATTTATAAGTCTTTTGGTTTATGAGAGACCTGAGGTACAACTCCAGTGAGTGTGACTGGTGCTCAAGTTCTCGCAACTCACGTTTTATGTCTGTCATTAAATTTATGATGGTGGAGTTTGAGTCTTTGATATAGTAGAGAATTTGTGGACGTCCTCTTGAATGAGGTTGCTTTTTATTCTTTGATGAGATATAGTTTCGTTTTATGAGACTGTTTAGATATTTTGATGAGACTGGTTGCTGCATGTTCAATTGGTGTTCTATTTCTCTTGCATATCCTTGCTTGTTTGCTATCAACCACATAAGGATACGCTCTTCATCATCACGTAAATTTATGGTGTCCTGAATTTTCATTTTATTTGTCCTCTATTAAGTCTTCTGGTTCTTCTTTTATGGTGTCTGTTATCCAGTCTTCTTTTTGCTGTTTTGGTTTGACAACTTCTGTCTTTTTGTCCAGTGTTATGGTTGTGTGACTGAGGTTTTGTTTGAGGTTTGATATTGTCTTGAAGTTCTTCTCCATGAGATTGTTGAAGTCTCTTTGGTCAATAATGTATGCTTGGTTGACTTGGAGATGGTTTGGTTTTGTCTGTTTCAGAAGTGTGAAGTACTCCCACTCTTGGACTTGTCTTTCTGAGAGACCAAGTTTGCGAAGTGCTCTCTTTGCAAGAAACATGTTTAGTCTAAAATTTATGTGCTTGAGGAATTTCATGGTTATCATCTAAAGAAAGTAGAGAGATGGTATCTCTCTATTGAGGTGTTTGTGGGATAATCTGTGTTTCGATTGTGTAGAGACCTGGAATGATTGCAACATCAAACGTGTATGAGATGAACAGACAGAGGTCTTCTCCTGGTGATAGTATGTATGGAAATCCTAGTGAATATGGACATTCATACTCGAGATATGACCAAAGATATTCTGGGATAGGATTTATATTACAGTCAAAGTATGCAATAAGATCTGTCTCGAAGAGGATTTCACTTTGGTCCCAACCTGTCATAACGTTGTCATCTCCATCATAGAATTCTGCAGGAATCAACCAGATTTTTGCTCCTTTTCCATGTAGATAACCATCTGATGCAACATAGTCTGCGACTGGTCCAATATTCCAGTCATAATCGTATGGAATGCAAGAATCTAATTCGACAGAATTTCCAGCTGAAAAGTATCCATCACTATCAGTTGTTATGTCTGCAATCTTTAATGCAGGTGCTCCACCCCAGTTAGTGAATCTATCTGGTTGATCTGCATAATAGATAAGGACATAGTCTGCTTCAGGTTTGAATACTCCTTCAATCTCCCACGTAAATTCTGGACAACATGGATTCCACCAGAAGTCTGCATAGTAGTCATCGTCGATTGGATCCCAAGATGCATCTTTGTTCTCAAGATGTAAGTAATCCCAACCTGGAAGCAAGCAATACTGAACATCTACTCCTTCTGGACCATTTCCATGACCATCTATGGTTGTTGTTATGTCAATTGAAGCATCAACACATGCTCTATTTAATATTTTGTGTTTAAAGACTTCAGTACAACCTGCATTGATATCAAGTTCATGGGTGATTGGTTCATCCCAGTTATGTCCATCAATGACGACTGATTGTTGTACGTTTGCTGTTGTTTCTACTTTTCCATAGTAGCTCAGCAATCCTGCACTGACAACAAGTGTCGATGCAATAAGGATTGACAGAACTCCCAATACTATTTTGCTTTTTCTTTTCATTATTTTTTCTCCTTTCGTTTTTTGTACATTACATAAATTATGTACCCTGATATAGAAATTATTAGTGAAATGATGAGTACGTGTAGAGGATTTGTCTCTTGTTTCTTTTCTGACTTATCTTTGTTTGTTATCTCGTCTTCTTGTTCATCTTGTTGTTCTGAAGCAGGTTCATCGTCTTTGTTTTCGTCTTCTGATTCTTGATTGTCTGGTTCTTCATCAGAATCAGTGTTTTCTTCGTCCTCTACATCGTCTGGTTCAGTACTAATAGTTATTGTACCACCACTCTGTTTTTTCGTCGTCGACTCTTGCACGTCTTCTGCATCATACCATAAATTTATGGTGTATGTATCTGGTATGAGATTTATGGATGTCTTGATTGTGACTGTTATTGTTTCTGTTCCTGAGAGTTCGAAGTTGTTCTTGCTGAATGTGATGTTGAATCCATCACCATCTGGTAGCACTGTCGCTCCTAAATTTATGGTGGTGAGTTTGTTAGTTGATATTGTGATGTTTGTTGTCACTGTTTCTCCAGCGACTAAATTTATGGGTTGGTCATCGATTGTGATGTTGTCTGCTTTACTATATGTTGTCAATAATAGTATTACCACTATATAAATTATTAGTTTTTTCATTCTTTATCATCTCGCAGTAAATTTATGAAGTCATCTGCATAGAGGATTATTATCCAGTCCTCTCTGTTCTTTCTGTGAGCGACAAGTGGAGGTTTGTCAGATTCTGACTTTGCTTTCTTTAGTGCTTTGATGTGATTGAGTCGCTCTGTGCGTTTGACTTCGATATGAAATGGAAGTTCTGATATGACGTCTGGACTGTCTGGTGTTCCACGATGTTGTTGACCTCGTCGTGCTTGGATGTTGTGGTCTTTGAGGTAGTTTGCAAATTCTCTTTCTCCTGCTTTTCCTTTATTGATGCTGTTTACCATGATATCAACTCGCTGATAGTATGTACAATATTGCAAGAATAATTACAACAACTTGTATAAGAATTAAAGAATAGACCATGTACTTGTTCTTCTTTTGGATTGAATTAAATTCTTTGTTTATCTCTTCTTTCATCATCTCTATTTTGTCTTTGTTCATAGATATCACTTCTTTTTTGTTGGAATAGTCTGTATTCTGATTAATAGTTTGGTGAAGATGAAGTATAGCGAAGATAATGAGAAAACAATGTACCAGAAATAGTCAAAACAGATTCTGTCAGTGTCCTCTGTACATGCTGTAATATAGATATTGGAATCTAGCAGAAAAACAGAAATAATAAAAATGACAAAAACAACAAAGTCGATTATCAGACCATAGTCATTACGAATCTTCATAACTCAATCTCCTCAGTTGTGTCTGCAGCAGTATACCCCATAAATTTATGGTGGTGGTAGACTTTCTTTATGACTGGTGGTCGCAGTTTCTTTGGTTGTTGCAGATGGTAGAGTGCTTGACTGACATTTTGTGAGAGGTTTGGTGTGTCTGGTTGTTGTTCTTGGAGTTGAGAAAGTATCTGTTGGTGAGTGATGTAAGGAAGGTTGAGAGAATGAGAGTGTTTTATGATGTTGTAGACTTGTTTGTGAATTGACATGGTTATCGATACATTGGATTGTCTTTTTTGGTTTTCTTTTCTACGTAGTCGTCAACGATTGGTTGAAGTGCTTTGACGAGGTCTCTGAGAGCAACTGAAATTTTTGCAATTTGGTTTTGCTGGTCAGTTATTGTCTGATGCTGTTGCTTGAGTCTGCTTTCTATTTGTTCTTGATTCATGTTTTCTTCTCCTATATGTCCTTAAATTTATGAATGTGGAGTATGTCATGATTGGGAGGAGGATGATGTAGATGATGTATTCGAGGAGTGCTTCGTTGAAGTGGTTGAAGTAGACAGTGACCTGATTGTTGCTGAACATCGCAACGAAGAGCCACACGTAAAAATTTATGGTGATAGCGTATGTTGTGATGTCTCCAATGACTTTGATGAGGTGTTTTTTGTTCATTTAAGTTTCATCCAGAGTTAAATGTTTTTTGTCTTTGATGGTGGTCTTTCTCTTTTGTTTGATAATAAAATTGTGAGTATTTGATTTAAGTTTGATATATCAATTCTATTCATCTTCGACATAGTTTTTAGCCCTCATTTTATATTCTGATTCAATCTCATTGTCAGAAACAAAAGTAAAAGTAATGCAGACAAGTTTACACTCTTTTGCACCTGGAATCATAGCAACAGTTTTTTCTTTTTGTTTGTCAACAAAATCTTGGTCAAATCCCTGCTTAATTTTTATGTCCTGAAAATCTTTATATTTATTCATAAATTACTTCCTTTCTTTTTTATCATTAAGAGAAATAATTGCATCTTTCAGTCCTTGTTCTGTATTTGGAAAATCTTTACCTTCAGATGTTGAAATAGATGAAGAAACATTAACCTTCTCACCGCCATCAATAGTTTCCCAATAACCATTACCAATATATTTTAGCTCATGATGCACAAGAAACTCATCCTTGTTTATCGGATTTCTTAAAAGTATACCATCTTTAGATTTTATGATGTCACCTGCATTCACATAAATATTTGCTTTTTCCCACTTCATGTTAATACCTCTCATTCAACTAAATTCATATGTCATCACCAGAATAAATAATATCCAGAATAGTATAGTTATTGATGTTGCAATTATTGAAATCTTCCAATACTTCCAATTAAATTTAGTTTTATTCATAAACCATATGAGATCCTATCTTTTGGGTCTAACCAATCACCAACATAATCACCACAATTATCAAAATCGTAATTTTCATCCCTATCTTCTAATTCACATTTGCATTCGAAATCTTCATTATAGTAAATGCAATCTGTTGAATCACATTGTTTTTTATTCATATCTACTCAACCCAATCATCAGGTACTTTTGCATCATACTCCCCATCAGTAATTGATTCTCTCCAAACATCATGAATAATAGGTTCAAATTCCTTCCACTTCATTTCATCAGTTCTAACTATCTCAGATAACAAATCCAATACTATCGGTTTCGTCTTGTTTTCATGCACATAAATAAATTTATTATGACATTTGAAACAATGAACCCAATTCCCTGCCACCTTCATCTCTTCCCCACAACAAAAAGGAATATTCTTAGGTTGCTTATAACCATTTATTAACACTGGCATTTTTATCTACCTCCAAAAATGTTTAACTCGATTCATAACATCACTTCTTTAACTTCTTAAATTTTTTATGACAATGAGGGCATTCAATTTCAATCCAATGTGGTCTTCGTTTAACTTTATTCATAAAAATACCTTTGGTGGTTCTGTTTCGCAGTTCAAAACCCTGTTGATGAACCCATCTGCCTCAGACGAAACATACCAACAATTAGCCCACCTCGAATCATCCGTTTTAGAATATTTACAATCAATGATTCCCATATCGTATAAGCGGTCTTGTGATTTAGAAATATCAGTTTTAGAAATTTGACCAGCAAAATATTCAACAACCTTACTGAACCATACAGGAATACTTTTATCATTACATTCCTGAACATATGCTAAAACCTGTAAATCAGTAGAAACCATTTGCCCTAACATATTATAATATAATTTATCTTTCTTCATATATGCACACTCAAAACATGATATTCAAACTGAGCAATATTATCAAATGATTCTCCACATTTACATTTCACTTTATTCATATCATTTCATCCCTGTGCAAATGGTTGAAACCAACCACCTTTACCATGACATACGTCACAAACAACGTTATCTTCTGTTTCAAGACAACAGCAAGTATCTTCACCACAATCATGACCAACAAAACCCGTTCCACCACAATTCCAGCAATCAGTCCATTCCTTATTTACAAAATCTTGTCTTTCATTCATAAAAGTTAAATCCTTCTGTAGTTGCAGGTCTTGCAGTATTCACCACTTGTGAGGTGATTGCAGCGAGGACATGTCCATGTACCTGTTGGTTTGTGGTATTTTGGTTTTTGTGTTTTTCTTGATTGGTTTTTGTGCTTGAGTTTTGGTCGCTTGAGTTGTTGTTTTTCGCTCTTTGTCATAGAGTTCTTTATCATCTTCCAGCCAATGTAACAGAAGATTGCAAGGATTATGAGCGTTATGAAATCTGAAGATGCTGTAAACTTGAAGAAGTCAATGTTGTAGACAAGGACAAATTCGAGAAGACCATAGATTGCAGTCACTGCAAAGATGATAGAGAGGATGTTTCCGACAAGTAGTTTTTGCTTTAAATTTAGGTGGTGAAGAATTTTTATTTGTTGCATGTTTCTTTCTCCATTAAGAGTCTTGTGTACTTTTTCCATGATTCGATGTTTCCTTCTTTCTCAGCCTGGAGTTGTTTCTTTATGAGTTGGTTTCTGTTCATGCGAGACTCCTCAGTTCTGGTAGACGCTTGAGCATTTGTTTTAATTCGTATTTGTGCAGGATGTCTTTTGGTTTGCAAGATATTGCAGATCCTGGTTTGTAGAGTGTTCTGATGTTTGCTTCAGTGTTGAGGAGAGTGAGTTTCTTGTTGCTGAGTGCTTTGTGGAAGTCTTTTGGTCCACGCTTAAATTTATGGTGGGGAATAAATTCGATAGTGTCGTATTTGGTGAGGAGTTGTGATGCACGCTTTGTACCAATCCCAGAGATTCCTGTTATGTTGTCGCAACTGTCTCCAACAAGAGCAAGGTAGTCTGGTATCTGGTATGGTCTTACCATGTACTTTTCGATGACGTCCTGCTCTGTAAAGATGTGTTTGTTAGAAAGGATGTGGTGTGGTTCTTTGTTTGAGACAACTTGCATGATGTCTTTGTCTGTTGTGAAAATGAGTGCAGACTTTGATGACTTTGTGACCAGTGACGCAATGACATCGTCTGCTTCATTTGATGCAGCATAGTATTGTCGTAAATTTATGGTGTGGAGAAACATCTTCAGGTCTGGGAGGAGAGTTGTGTATGATGATTGTATGTTTGAGGATGGTTTGTAGTCTGAGTAGAGTTGTCTTCTCCAGGATGGAGTTCCATGTGATTCCCAAGTGATGACGAGAGTTCGAGGATGATACTTGTTGTTGAGAGAGAGGAGAGTGTTGAGAAAGGAGTGAAGCATGGTTGCATTCAGACCAGTTGTGGTTGTTAGATTGTATGGTGCTGTGAGAGAGCGATGTGCAAGATATGGTCCATCGATTATCAGTGCTTCATAGTTCATGACGCTTGGTCTCCTTTATGATAGTATCCAATTGCGAGTTCAACGAGCATCTGGTTTGGAATGAATGTTGGGATGTCTTTGAGGTCTAGTAAGAGTTGGTCTCCATTTGGGAGATTGATGTTTAGACGTTTATTTTCTCGTTTCATTTTTCTTCACCACATAAATTTATGGTGTGACAGGGTGAAACAACGTTTTGGGGAGGGATTTAAAAAATACAATATTGGTGTCATTTTTCTGTCACATCTCCACATTATGCTATGAAGTCTTCTATTTTGGTCTTTTGAGTTTTCCATTGTTCGAGTGTGAAGGATTGTCTGATGTTGTTGTTCTTGTCTGCAAGTGACACAAGTGGTGTGATTCCACGTTTTGATAGTTTGTTGAGGAGTTTGGTGTCTTGGGATTGTTTTGGTGTAATCATCTTAACGATGCGTTTTGGTTTGAATGCATAGAATATTGCAGGTTTGTCTGTGTCTTTGTAGCTGTTGAGGTCTGTTGAGGTGTGTTCTGTTCCTGCTTCTGTATGAGCGAGAAGCACCCATGTGTCACATAAATTTATGCTGTGTGGGATGTTTCCTATACGTTTTGAGACACCATGCTTGATTGCTTCTTGTATGAAGGAGTCTGGTGTGTAGAAGGATTTACCAACAAACATGAGTGCGTAGGAGTCAGGTTTTGGTTTGCAGATGGGACAGGGATGAGATTCTTTGCAGTTTTTGTGTTGTCCTGCGTATTTGCTCCAGTTAATGAATGTGATTCCTCTGGTAAATTTTATTCCATGACCACAGGTTGGACATTGGAGAAGGTTGAATGGGAGTCTGTCGCAGGTTGCAGTGAGTCCTCTTCCTTCAATGTAGAGTGCATTAAGTTTGCGATATCCACATCCTCGTTTTGGTTCAATCATGATTAATTCCTCTTCCTTAATCCTAAACAAAGAATGCAATACGTTTGTTCACCATTTGAATACATTGGTTGAACACCTTTTCCAACCATTGGACAATTAGGATTGTCACATGCTGCAAATGACCAATCGCTTTTTGGTAACTTCTTAAATTTCATACTTAATCCTCCTGTGGGTATGTACCTTGTTGAATGTAAAATAATGCATTTCCATCGATGACTCCTGAATCAGCTAAATGTTGAACTCTTAATTGTATTTCTTTTTTGGTTGCGTTGTCCCAGTGCATTTATAACCCACCAAATTCGTCTCGTCGTCCATATTTTGTCCATTCACCAGATTTAGCTTTCTGTCGTTCAAAATAACCTTTGACAAAAGTATTCATGTTTTACTCAACTCCATCAATACCAAATTGTTGTTCTCTTACCCACTTCCAATATTCTTCACTTATTGGTTTACCAGTGAACTCAATTGATGCAGCATTTTCAATTTCTTTGACTACAAATAAAGGTAATTTTTTCTTCGACTCTTTGATTGTATCAAATGCTTTTTTCAATTCTTTATTTGTATGTCCAGGTTCATAAACTATTGTTAGTGCATCACAATATTTTCTTTTCAAGTCGCCTGCGTTCTTAATTATTTCTTTTCTCATTGTCGTTTCACCAAAAGTAGTATAGTCTAATGAGTATATAAAGTTTTTGGTTTTTTTAATAAAAAAGTTAGTCAAGTCCTACTTTGTAGGAGGAGCGAGATTCTCTGACTTGTTTTTCTGCACTCATGTGAAGAGCTTCTTCATGAGCAAATCCTGACATATCGCTTGTAATTTTTCGAAGTTGTTTCCAGAGAAAGCTGTAAGGGAGGATGTACTCTTTGTTGGAGCGATGATCATAGAGATGGAAGTGTTTTGAGTGTTGGTACATGAGGATGTCGACTATTTGGGAGATGCGACCAATGCGAATCACTCGTCCATCAGGTGCTGTAAAGTCTACAACTTGAGAAGTTCGAGAGAGGACAGCGTCACACATTATGTCGCGAAAAATTTCTCGCTCGTCTGGAGTGAGTGGTTCATTATTTCGAATCTTATTAGTACATATACGAATTACTTCGTGCCACGCTCGTTTTTGGTCTTCTTCTGTGTGTCTAGTCTGATTCTTTTTCCACTTATTGCTCTTCTTCATGTTCAATCTTTGTTATCTGGATGTGTTTGTTTGGGTCTGGTGTATAGATTTCAGAGAATCTCAAGATTCCAAACTCTCCTCCCATCTCAATGTATGCTTCGTTACCAAGAACTTCATTGAGGTCGAGAGAATCTATTGCACGTTGCTTTACACGTGATGATTTGTCTGGTTTTGCTCCTCTGAAGTAGACTCTGAACATAACTTTTTTTCGCACTTTCCAATGAACGTCAGAGACTGATTGAGTGTTGTAGAGAACGTTCATCATACATCGACGAACAGCACCCATGTCTTCGCTGAACTTTGATATGCGATGAAACTGCTTTCCAGATGAACCTGATGGAGCAATATCAGCCATCTCATCAACAAGAATGTTTGTCCACTCACCAGCATTTCGAAGATAGTGAATGAAATCCATCCACTCTGCAGGATTATCAAAGAATGGTACAGAGACCTTGTTTGGTTCTGCTTTCTCATAGAGTTCTGCATATGTCTTAAATTTATGGTGTGGTATGTTGACTTCTTTGAGTTTGTGACTGCGATCCTGAAAGACCATGTCTGCAGAGTCTTTTATGAAGAACTGGTATTTGTCTGGGTCTTTGAGCTTAAAGACCTGCAGAGGAGCTTCTATCTGCTCACGCAGAAAAATCTTCTCACGAGGACGCTTTGCCATAATGAAATCTGCAAGAAAGAGAAGAGCTGAGGTCTTTGATGTACCTTGTGCTCCAGTAATCTCTCCAAGCACTCCACCATGGTCAATGTTTCGTTCAACGAGTCGCTCCCAGAGTTTTTTACCAAGACGTTCAGGATTAGATGTCATAAATTTATACCTGGAAAGTTTCTTTTGTCTTCTTCAGAAGTTTTGGTTTTTTCTTTGGTTCAGGTTGTGGTTGTGGTTCATGCTTTTCTTCGTATTGTTCTGACTCTTCTTGAGTTGCATCACGAATGTCTGCAGGTGGTGGTGAAGCCATTGGTATTAAGTCGTATTTCTCGAAGAGTTCCATGAGGACTTCTTCTAGTGTTTCACGAAATGTCCACTCAGCATTTGAGAGGAGTGAGCGTCCCATGTGGTCACGAGTGAGTGCGTCTGGTGCATTGTTGACCTTTGCTTCGATTGATTGGTATTGTTCATTGAGGTCGTTTACCATTGACTGTTTTGTTGCGTTGTATTCTTGGTATGCTCGAGGAGTTCCCTTCAAGAGTATCTCTATGCTTTTTGAAAACTCGTCAAAGAGTGCAGCATTGTGCTCTTCTCGTGCAATCTGCATGAGGTCGAATTTGTCTGCAAGTCTTTCGTCAAGTGTTTTTGCGTCTGCTCTTCTATTCTGAATTGGTTTAACCATATCTATTTCTCCTTTGGTCGCATAAATTTAGCTTGCATATTCATGAGGTCTGATTTTTTGATTTCGAATATCTCTTCGCTGAAGTCTTCGATGTCGAAGATGATGCGTGTTATCTTTTTTATTCTTTTTGCTTCGATTGCAAGTACAAGAAGTAAAAAAATTGCTCCCATAATAAGTGCAAAACCAACAATAGTTGTCATTGTTGTCATGAGTGATATCAGTGCATATCCAACAGCAAGAAGAATAAATATTGATGTTATGAATGTAACAGCACTTGAATTCATATAGTTCTTTGTGGTTATGTATGCGAGAAAGCGTTCCTGCTCTTTTTTGGAGAGGTCATCGTATGTCTTCATACTGCTGTCACCTCTAAATTTATGAGGTCATCTATCTTGAATTTGTGCTCTTCGTAGAAGTCTTTTGGTACTCTGATTTGTTCGACAGTGTTGTGTTTGATAGCGTCGAGTTTCATCTTGTCGACATAGCTGAGTGGATTTGATAGGATGTTGGTGACTGATTGTTTTTCAGAAACTGCTTCATGCTTGAGGAGTTTTATCAGGACTTCTTCACCCTGCTGTTCGACTCCTTTTACTTTGTAGACAGTCTTCATTGTTTTTCTCTCCATTTAAGATATTTTTGATACGTTTTCTTTGATACCCATTTCTCTGTGTTTGTTCCCATGTATGCTTGTCTGTCTTTGAATGGTATCTTGTATTTGAGGTCTGATTTTGCACGTGAGGTGTGATTTGCTCGTGCAAGTTGGTTTGCTTTTGCCATTATCGTCCTAACCATCCTTTGATTCTTTTTATGAGTGAGTTGTGCTGTTCTTGTTTTGTTGATGAGAAGAGTCCTCTCTGAGATTTACAGTGAGGACTTCCTTTTGTGACTGATGGATATCCTTTCTTGTTGCAGTGTCCTGTGCACTCGTAGCATTTTATTTCGTTCCAATTAGTCATGTGATACTCCTGGTAATTCTTGTTGTGTTTTGTAGTGTTCTTGTTCTTCTTTGCGTTTTTTGTACTTGTCCCAGAGTTTGTTCTTAAAGATGTAACCAACTCCTGCTGTCACAAAGAAGAAGATTATGAGTGTTGCGATGTATTTTATGATGGTGAATGATGCTTCTCCTGCTCCTGGTGCTGTGAGCATACGATAGGAGAGGTAGAGTCCAAATGCAATTGTACCAAAGATTGCATAAGCGAGTAGACCAAAAGCAAAGTATGTTGTGGTGGTATTGAGAAAATTTATGACTGCGGAGAATTTTTTGTTTATTTTCTGGAAGCGTTCTGCAGACGAGACGTAAAAATTTATGGAGGAGACTAGAGCGAGGATTGTAGCGATGACGACAACGATTGGTACAATGCTATACGCTGTGCTTGTTGAGGATGCTGTGACGTTGTTGTGGTCATTTGTTCCATCGATTGAGGAGGTTACTCCAATGAATGCACCATACGCAAGACAGAGAATTATGATTGCTGTCACAAGCATTGCAAATGCATGTGTGTTATTGTTTGTCATCTTTATCACGAAGTTTTTTGAGTGTTTCTTTTTGCTTCTTTTTCAGATTCTTTCCTGCTTCAGCTCCAATGTTCCATCTGTCGCGAAGGATTGTCTTTGATTGGATGAGCTGGACTGACATGTCCTCTTTGAATTTTTGATAGTGCTTCTTGAGTTTTTTAAACATCTATGGTCCCATACCAAACTTGAAGAATTGCATTATCTCTGGTCCTTTGAGGAGCATGACTGCACCAAGACAGAGGACAATGATTGCAACACCAATCATCAAGAAAAATTTACCATCGAGTTTCTTTTTTCCAGTTGTTTTGGTGGAGTATTGTTTTATCTCCTCGATGTTTCGAGCATTGTCAAAACGCATCAGTGTCTTGATTGCAAATGGAGAAGTCTTTACGATGTAGTCTTCGAGACAGTGAAGGTCGACTGGTATTCCAAAGAGTGTTGTGCGAAAGTATCCTTTTGGTGTTGGTCGCTTCTTTATGTCACGAGCAATCTTGATTGGAACATCTTCGTATGAAGTCTCTCGTGGTTGCTCTTCTGGTTCAGGTTCTTCTTGTGGTTCAGGTATTGGTTCTTCAGTTCTGATGTCTTCATATTCGTCGTATTGTTGCTCTTTGTCTGGAAGAAAGTTATTGAATTTGTCTGATAGTCTACCCATCAATCTCACCTCGACGTAAATTTATGGCTCGTTGGATGTTCTTTTGTGTGAGGAAGTGTTCTGATGCTGGAAGTTTGTCGTATTGTCCTTTGATTGGATTGAGTTTTTCGAGAAATGTTGCAGCATCTCGTGCTTCTTGAATGTTTTCGAATCCATACTTGTTCTTCATAAGTTGTGCGTAGAGAACCATTCCAAGATCTACTGCGTGTCCAACTCCTTCTGGAACGATTCTTATGGAGTGGTCAAACATTCGATAGGACTTGAACTCTTGGATTTGTGCGTCAAGTTCTGGTGAATAGAGTTGCGATTCCACGTTGCGTATTCCAGGAGTGAACATTAATGAACCATCACGATGAGCATATAACCAGAGGTGATGATTGCGTTTTGGTTTGTCGAGGAGGTGGATTGCTGTGGTGCTCTTTGCTCTTCCAAAGAGCATTAGTTGTCCAATGAGTGCGATTGTGAGTCCTATGAAAATGAAGATAAATGAGAATGCTGTTGGTAGTGCTGCTGCTATCTCTGCAGGTAAAAAGACTGGAATTGCTGCAAAGATGAATCCAAACATGAGTAACATTATTGCTAGAAAGAATATCATAAATTTATGGTGTCTCCTATTTTTTCTTTTTTCCAGTGAAGAAGCGTTTGAGTCTTCCTGGTCTTGTGTTCTGTTCTTCTTCGTTCAGGTAGTTTGATAGTGTTTCTTGTCGTGAGTATCCACCAGATGTCCAGATTGTATGAAATCCTCCAATTGAACGAGAGAGTTGCATCTTCATGAGCTGTCGTCCCATAATTTGTCGTGCTTCTTCGAAAAGTCCCATCTCAAGCAGCATACAGACTTCGTCGAATGCTATCAAGATTGCGTAGACGTCTTGCTTATCGATGTTTCCCAGAGCCATAATCTTTGAGAACATGATATAGTATTTTTCGAAGTGCTTGCGTTCAGATGGTGGAATGTCTGGTGAAAGTAGATATTGAGCAACAGTGATTGCTTCTGTCTCAACGTCTGGTGGATATGGATTAGTCATGATTTGATTTCCTCACTCTTCCATACTCTTTGTAATATGTGAATGCAGAAACGAATGATAGAATACCACCAAGCAGTGGGAGAAAGACTCGAATCTCCCAGCTCATAAATCTGAGAGTTGAGACAAGAATGAGGACAACTCCAAGAATGATACCACCAGAGCAAGATACGAAGAAAAGAGGATTCTTTTTGTTTGGATCATTGACTTTGAGTTCTTTGAGTGCTTTGCGAAAGACATCACTGTAATTTATGGTGTCATGTTCTTCCATCCAGCTTTTGTCTGCGTCTGAGACGCTTAAATTTATGCGTGGCATTATAATAAGAATATTGGTTAATGTAGTATATATAAATTTGTGTGTAATATAAAATATACGTTAAAAAGGAGGAGAGAGGAGTTTTTTGACAGGACTCGAAAGAGGAAAGTAGCGTGAAATGGTGTTTTTAGAGTGTAAAGTAGGGAGTTTTAGTGACGAAATGGTGTTTTAGTCTACTTTCGTTTCTTTGGCATTTTGCATCTGACTTTTTTGCCTTTGACTTTGCGATAATAGTATTTTTTTCGTTTCATTTTGAATCACCTCAATACTTTGGTTTTCTCATTGTTCTTAGGTCTACTCCTTGACCAAAGATTATTTCACCATCTGAAGAATCTTGATGTCTTTTCATAAAATCTTCTGCAAAGTTTATTGCTTTGTTTCTTGTACTAAAGATTCTTGCATTTATCCAAAAACTAGGATGATTGCTATCTACTTGATAGACTCTGTCTCCTTGGATATTTTTTGTTGAAGTTACATAAATCCATCTACCAGAGTCATTTGTCCATTTTGATAATCCTCTACGTGTTTTTTCTTTTTTCCAGTTTTTCATTTTGTTTCACCTGTATAGTAATATTGTCACAACTATATAGTGTTTTTGGTTTTTTTAATAGTTGTGACAGTTTTTATTTTTATCTGGTTACGCTGACGCACCAGCCTGTTTTCTTTTTGTAAAGACTTGCATTGAATCCTTTATCACGCATTCGTGATGCGTAGTCTTTTGCGTTTCCTTTGTTTTTAAATGGTCCATGTGTTGCCATAAATTCACCTCCATAATTTTGTTTGTTTTGTTTGTGTTGGTCTATACTCTTGGTCGAGGAGAATGTCCTCGATGAAACTGCATGTTGGACAGGTATCTCTGAACTTGCGTTTTGTGAATGGTGCACCACAAGATTCGCAGTGTGATGTTGGTGGGTTGGACTGGACTACCTTTGGGTTTAAGCGTATCTGTCCTTTCCAGTCCTTGATGTTTTCGTAGATGAGTGGTATAGCTATCACCACATCATTTGTGTATTAATCCACTTTTTGAATTCTTTTTCAGAGAGCATTGAAGAATCAAGTCCTTCTTCATATTGCATTATTGTCTTCCATCTTTTGTAAAGAGTTTTGTATGAAGATGTTTTGTTGATTCCAATTCTTTTGCCTATCCACTCTCTAAATTTCTTTTCAGTCATCAAGTCATTTCGACGAAGTTGCCAACGCATTGTTCTTTTCCATGCTTTGTATAATTCTTTGTATGTAATTCTTTTCACCTCAGAATTTTATGAATCCTTTTGTGTACATGTAGGAGACAATGAGAAGGATTGATGATATGATGAGTACCATTCCTATTAGTGTGAAGACAGAGTCTCCTATGTCTCCAACGTCTGTCATCTCAAGTCTGTAATTTATGCATACTCTGGTTGCGTAGCGTCCCCATGTGACATTGTCGCTTGCTGTGACGTCTGTAGTGAGTTCTGTTGAGTTTACTGTGACGTTGTTCCACATTGTTGCTGAAATGACGTCTGAACAGTTTGTGACGTTTATGACATACCAGAGGTGGTAGTCTTCACCTGCTTGAACGTTTCCTATTCTGAAGAGACGTGAGCATGAATAGTTTGAGATGTTTGTGAAGTGCAAGCTGGAACTTATGAAGTCTGTCTCGTTGATGTCGTGACAGGTGCAGTTGAAGCGAGTGTCATTGACGTAGACACCAGTGAGTTGTCCTGTACCAGTGTTGTTGAGGTAGACGCTGTAATTTATGTGGTAGTATGTTTCTCCTATTGGAACTGCAGAGATGTTTGCATGTTTTGCGACGTGAAGGACTGAACTTTCTTCGTCTGCGAGTGTTGTTAGTCCAGTGATTTCACCCTGACCCCAGCGATTTATGTTGGTGGAATTTATGTCGAGTGTTCCTTCTTCTTCGAGATATGATTCGTTTATGTAGAATGGTTTGGATTCGAGGAGTGATTCGTCTGTTTCAGCTGAGCAGGAGGTTTCGTTCCAAGCATTCCAAAAACAGAGATTTGTATCCCAGGATGCACCAGTGAAGATTGTGAGATTGAAGGTGTCACCAACACCAAGCATGTCTCCATCGTCTTTCTGGAGTTCAGCGAGAGGTATTAAGAAGTTTGCATGTGTGTAGTTTCGATAGCGATAGATGTTCTGGAGACCAGTTCGAGCAGTGACGTAGACAGAAGCGTTGATGTTGAATGTTGGAGATGGATTGGTTCCATGCCACTCCCATTGATCACCATCTGTGTCTACAAAGTATGCTCTGTCGTTGTCGTCCCATGTGTCATCACCATCGACGTTAATTGCAACGAATGCATCGTGATATTCGAGGTCTGGTACAGTACCATATGGAGTCATGTGAACGTGAAGCCAAAGATAGGAGTCGTATGTGTAGTCAAGTGCTTCTTGACAGTTGTAGAGTGTTGCAGCATGATAGCGAACAGTATCGTTTTGTTCCCATGGAGTTGTATCAAAAGTGTCTACTGGACCATATGGACGACTTTCTTTTATGGTGGAGTTTGTGATGTTTATGATGCTGTCGAGAGTGCTTTCGAATGGAACATTGTTTATTGCGTCATTGAAGAATGCTGTGATGTTGTCAGCAATGACTGAAGCATTTATCTGTGCATATTCCATGTATGGTCGACCATCTGTGTTGACAGCTGATGGTGAAGAAGTATTTAGGGTGTAGTTCTCGAGATAGACTGAGAGCATATCAAAGTCTGTTCGAGCAGTTGCTCCATCAGGATTGTGAACACCAAGACCAAAACAGGTATTGTTCTCGTTGAGGTAGTCTGTGCTGTCGTAGTCAATTGTCCATCCTGTTGGTTCACGCATGAGTCCATTGAGTGGTACTGCTGCTGTTCCCCAGCATTTGAACATGAGTGAGTCGCAGTATGAATTGTAGATGAGTTTGAGCCATGAACCATTGTCGTTGTTTGGGACAATTCCCCAGTCATAGTATTCGTAGCTTCCATCACCTGTTGGGTCATAAAAACCATCTTCAGCAATGGTGTACCAGTTAGTTAAATTTATGTCTGCTGAATCGTTTATGTCGACAATCTTGTTGTTGTAGACATCATACCATCCAGTTGAGTTGTGATAAAGAAATTCGATAATGTCTTCTCCAGCACCAACATAATAGAATTCGTCTGAGTAATTGCCGATGACGTAACCTGCAGTGATGTTTGTTGCAGTGGTTGTGTTGAGGTGAATGTTTACGATTGCTCCAGCACGATTCATTCCAGAGTTGTTGAGTTGTGTGACATTGAATCCTTGAAATCCAGTGTCATTGTGCGAGTATGTCCAGTTTCCAGTCCAACCATCAGAAGTTCGATTGTATGTCACCCAGTCCTTGTTCTCGTCTCGAGTCCAGTGTTCATCAGTTTCACCATATGTGTCATGGACTGCTTCAAAAAACTCCCAGTCTCCTGAGTCGTCGTTTGTTTCAAGACATTCGAACTCGTTGTCTGCAATAACTAGAGCAGATAGTGCTGAAAAGAGTAGCATTGAGACGAGTAGTATTGTCGTAAATTTATGGTGTGTCATTATATCATCCTGTCACTGTTATTTGAATCTGGTCATTTTCGTTGTTGAAGGTGTAGTCTGAGGAGGATATTGTTTGGGTTGTTCCATCTGAGAGATATTCTGTGACTGAGTTTATTGAACCTGCACCTCTAACTGTAATTGTCTGCGTTGCTGTCGGGTCAGTGACTGTCTCGCATTGTCTAGCTGACAGTGGAGATGTTGATGGGTCACTTATCTCTGACCAGACAGTAAAAAATGCAAATACTCCAACAGCGAGGATGATAAGTGATACTGTCACCAGCATGACTGTTTTCGCATCCACAAAGCTGAAGCGTTTTTTGTCTTTCATTTTATCACTTTCTATTTTTCTTCCTAAATTTTGAGACGATATCTTTTTGGTGTTGAGACTTTTAGTGTTTTCATACGATATGGACTATGTTTGTGAGGACGAGGTGAGCGTCTTCGTTGTTTGTTGGTTGGTCTGTAGAGGGAGTTTGTTGTGCGAGAGATGTTCTTTGCAGTGTGTGCAAGGAGTCCTAGTCCTATACCCATACCTGCTATTCCAAGTGTTGTTGACGCAATTCCACTAGTGTCCATATTAGATTCTCCTGTATTTTGAGGAGCGTGGAGGTTTGAGCGTCATCTTCTTTTTTGCACGAGATGTGCGTGATACTTTTCTTGTTTTTCTTCTCATATTAATCTTCCTGTTTATATATACAATATTTGTTATTTATGAAGCGTATGCGAAAGTGTTTTGATTCGAGTTCTATCTTGCGAGCAAGTCGAAGAGCTTTGTGCTTCTGTTTTTCGATACCATGAAGTCTGTAATTTATGTTGTGGTGTGATATTCTGCGAGGGATGTTGAGTCTCATGTTAAAACCTCACCAGAGGTGGTCGAAAGAGTGGTCGCTTTTTGTCTCCTTTGACTGGTTTTGGTTTTATTGGGTAGTATCCTACGTGCATTGGAAATGGTGAATCGCTGAATCCAAGAGGTTTTTCGTCGAGTGATAGTTGTGAGAGAGTGGATGGAGGTTCATCAGGATATCGAGGACGTGTGAAGTTCTGGGAGTATGAATTGAGTATCTGGTCAGGGTATTGTTGTTTTGGTTGCTTGAGTGGTGGTGTTGTTGGGAGGTCTGATGGTCCACGAGAGTAGTCGATTTGGTGTTGAGAGAGAGGTTGCTGTTTGAATGTGTCTCTGACGTTTTGGGAGTATGAGGAGAGACGTTGTTGTCGAGAGTTCTTCTTTTCTGCAAAGTATGGGTCTTGTGAGAGTTGGTAATTTATGTAGTCTGGATTCTGGAGTATCTGCTGGATCTTTGATTCGTCTTGAAATGAGAGCTCGTCACCCATAAATTTATATGGTGTGCGTGTCCATTGTCCAGAGGTTGTTTGGAGGAAGAGGATTGATGGTTGTGTTGTTGTTTGAGAGTATGCTTGTTTTGCTTGTTCATATTGTTGATCGTATTTGGAGGATGGGAGAGGTTCATCAGGAGGTTGGATGTTTGTGTATTCAGCGTCGATTGGTTGTTGTTGGGAGGGTTGTTGAGGTGGAATGTATTGTTGTTTTCTTTTTATTGGGATGAGAGAGGTTGTTGAGAGGGAGTTGTTGTCTTGCTGGAAGGGATTGTGAGGGTTGCAGTCTTTGGAGTCAGGGATAGAGTCGAAATCAGCGTCATTTCTAGGGAAGAGTGTTCTTTTGGTGAGTTTGAGTGGTTTGAATTTTAATGGTTTAAGCATTTATGACTCTCCTGACACACAACCTGCTAACTAGATGTAACCTTGTTTGACCATGAGAACGATAATGAGGAAGATTGCACCAATGACCATTGCAATCATGAGAATGTTGAAGACAGTGTTACCAATCTCGTTGGTATCAACTCTGGAGTAGTCGTAATTTATGCGTAGGACACCTACTGCTGCTCTAAATTTGAAGTCGTGTTCTGACCAGACTGTGGAGTTGAATGATACTTCTCCACTTGAGTCAGCAATGACAAATTGATGAGAGACGTCATCACGAAGGATCTCGTAGGAGTGTCCTGGAGCAAATCCAGAGATGTTGAACCAGACTGTACCTCCAGTGGTGTTTGCTGTAAATTGGAGAACGAGTTCTTTGTTTGTAGCGTTTAAAATATTGTCCTTAAGATATGAGAGTTCAACATCTAATGTGTTTGTGCTGCTTACATTGAAATATGTGTTTTCAAAATAGATCATTGTTTCATTATAACCAAACGAAGTAAATGTTATACTTGTTGCTGGAAATGTGTAATTCACATTATCAATCTGAAACACTGATGAATCATCAAGTATGTAATCAGCAGAAACACTATAACCGAAACTTACCAATACTGAAAGCAAGAAAATTAGAATGAGCCCAAGTGTTTCTATTTTTTGAGACACAAAGCATAACTCCCATTAAATCGATGTGGTCATGTTCACATAAAAAACATCACCATACGTGTTCACTACTTGATACATATAATCATCATCCGTATCATACCAATACGCTGTAGAATTATCATTAATGGATGGTGCTGTGTCTTGTTCGTAGAATGGAAATAATGTGTTGTTATTGTAATTTTTATTGTTTAATATTATTGTATCAGTACCAGAATCTTCAATAGTACCATCAATTAAAATATTGTCTTTGATAACATTATCATCCATACTTGAGTAGGGTATTCTCACTGCTGTAATACAATCCCTAAAAGTATTTCCCAAAATTGAATTTTCATCACTGTTTCCATAAAGCATCGTTGCATTTTCGTTGCATTCGAAATAATTATTTTGTATGGTGTTATGAAAAGAGTTATAGAGACCAACCATAAGATCACCTTCCCCAGAAATTCTATTACCTGATATTAAACTTTCATGTGTATTATTTAATTGTAATGGTTTAGTACAATCTCTAAAAAAATTATCTTCAAATATAGAATCTAAACATGTGTGACCTAAAATACCATAAGCACCATCAAATCTATTGCCCCTAACTACCGTACCGAAACAATTCCCACCAGAGTCTATATAAATATTTGGAACACTGTTCAGATAATAAAAATTATTATTAATTATCTTATTATTGGAAAGAGATACATTTATTGTATAATAAGGTCCTGCACCACGGAACACATTTGATTCAATGTTGGTTTGCTCTGCATGAATCAAAACTGGGTTATTAATCGTGTTTTCTGCAATATTTATCCATCGAATTGAATTCCCCCCAGTTTGTTCCAAATATATTGAGTATTCGCCCCCATCTGCAAATCTATTATTATTTATAGTAGTATAATAGGTATCTCTATTATATGATTGTATTTTAACATGAGTTGCAGTATTTTCTGGACCGTTTTCAAACCAGTTTTCATGAATCCAACAACCATTAGTTCCATCTAAATGAATCCCAAATCCATCATATAGTTCAAAAACATTACTATGTATATCTATTGAAGTTCCCCAAGTAGAGTTAATGGCACCTGAACCAGTTAGAGCAAATTTACAATTTGTTATTTCTGTTACAAGTGTATCATTTGACCTTATACTCCATCCATCAACATTTCTGAAACTCACTTGGTCGATAATAAACATATAATTAGATCCTTCTAAGCGTATACCATCTCCATTATCATATCCTGAATCTGATGATAATCTTAAGTTTTTAATGGAACCACCAACTTGATTAGTAGAATTAACTTGAATAATACTAGAACCATCATTTACTCTACTGATTATATATGTTGAACCTGCTCCATTGCCTATTAGAGCTTGGTCAGTTTGCATATATATGGTTTCAGTAGGGTAAAAGTTACCGTCTGGTAAATAAACAGTTCCTCCATCATTATTTAAATCCTTAAACGCTTCTATTATATTATCTCCTGTTGCACTATAATACGTGACATTACTCCCACTATACGCAGCAATCAATCCACCAGAGGAATCAACCAAATTACCAGAACCATCCGTGCTAAAATCACGAGTTAATGCTAATCCTAAACTGGCACTAATAAGAAGCAACCCAACAAACAACGCACCATACTGATACATTGAACGTTTCTTATTAAACCTGAATGTTTTACCAGCATCATTATTTACATCTTTTTTATCTTTCATGATTTCTAGCTCACCCCACTATAAAAATTCCAATCATCATAATCAGTACAATTCACTCTTGCATTACATTGATAAATCTCATTTTGCACATTTTGAAACTTGTTAAACATCACTATGCAATCAGTATCAGTATTCGCGCCATTAATGCCAATGTTTGGATAACTGCCACCAATGCCAATAATCGTGTTGTACACTACGGTTTCATCACTAGCACTTGCTATTCTAATTGCAGCATCCCAATGGCCAAGATCAGTAAAAAAATTAAAACTAATTGTATTATTATTTCCTTGGTCATATAATGCATCATAACCACCTGGGACATTAGTGATAATGTTATGTGAAAAATCATTCTTTGCAGCACCACTCTGAAGATGAATAGCCCAATGGCCAACATCAGCAATGGTATTATATGAAATAAGGCTATCCGTACAAGCAACAAGCATTCCTTTATTTGCTGTATTATTGATCTCACAGCCCGTCATAGTGATATATTTCGAACCAATTGCAATGTCAATACCCCAATACGAGTCCGTCATGATACAATTTGAAAGAGTAATATCAGAGCAAGTACCACGTATTTTGAAACCACTGCTGCCAACTGTGTAAGGTGACCAGCACATATTATTCTGATTGCAAGAAACAACACAATTATCAAATACACAATGCAATGCATCCTCCGTATAATATCCGCAACCCGTATTTGTTACCACACAATCAGAAACACTCACAGAGTTAGTGCCATGCGGATATTCCGCATATTCCCCTTCAATAATAACACCTGCTGAATATGGATTATCAATGATTAAATCATTAATGATTGAATCAGAGGTATTATAATAATAAATACCTGCAGCTGTATAATGCTCAAATGTACTAACACCATCAAAAGCAATCCCGCTATTATGAAAGAAACAATCATGCGTGTTTATCCGCTCGCAATGCCCTGCGAACACACCGCAATCCTGCGTGTCATTTGTAGTAATACCATAAATCTCACAATCCGTGCATTTCTCCAAGTATACGCCATGAGTATAACTAAAAAACGGATCATATGGAGGATTCGGGCTTCCACCCCATACATCTTGCCCAAGACTGTTTCCTTCTAGTTTAATATCACTTACACGTATGAATACATTGCCATTTGTCCGGTCATAATTTCTGAGCATAGTGCAATTCGCATCATCAGCTAATCGTAATATACTCGCATTACCCGCGCCTCTTAACCAACAGCCGTCCCCTAAATCTATAGGACTTGTAAGCTCAATATCGCAAGGAGGAAGTTCAACCCAACCAGATTCGTTGTTAAGGTCATCTATCGCATTCTGAATGTTCGCACCAGTAGCCGCCCAATACTTCCCGTTACTGTTCCGAATGAACGTATTGATATTATCGTGTGTACTATTCCGCACGACAGAACCCGTGGTAACTTGTGAAAACTCGACATTATTCGTACTATTCAAATCCTGATCATACCCAGAATAATCAAATGCATCCCAACTATTGAAATCAGTATTATCCAACACCCTGCCATCAACACTAATATTATTCGCAAACGATGCATTATTCAACAATGCATACTTATCATCATAATCAAAGATCTTACCACTCGTAGATCCCACAAGTTCATCATCCCGATAATACCAAGTTTCAGCAAGAACACTACTCATCAATAAGAGAATGCTAACGAAGAGGATGCCGAAGGAATATTTCTTGTTTTTCATTGTAGAATACCTGATTATTAATACATGTATGCATTCGCGACAGTGATGGTGTTGTCAGTTAGTGTGTATCCTGCTGCTGGAATGTTGTAGTATCCTGAACCATTGTTGAATTGCACAGAATTTATGCTTGCTGGATCATAGTTGAGGTTGACTGATTTGTCTTGTGATGCATTGAAGACATCAAAAGTCTCAGTTAATGAAAGGTCGACATTCTCAGCTGTTTGAATGGTTACTGTGAAGAATGCAAAAACACCTACTGAAAGAATGATTAATGAAATAGTGACTGTTAATATGACTGTTGGTAATTCATCCATACTTTATTTCTCCTCTATGTCACAAAAAAGAAAAGAGAGATATGGGACTTTCACCCATAAATTTATGGTGTTGGATTATCTGACGTAGTTGTAGACCAATCCAACGATGCTCATGATTGCACCAATTATCAGCACAATACCAATGATGTTGAACACGCTGTTACCTGTCTCTGAGACGTTGGTAACTGCTCGAGTGATGTTGATGTTATCATCATCAGTTACGTTGAGTACTTCGTTGATTGTGACAAAGAAAGCGAAGACACCAACTGCAAGGATGATAAGACTAACAACGACACCCATGATTGCTCCAGGATCGATGAAGCTGTATCGAGTTTTCATATCATTTCACCTCCAAGGTCTCTGTTAATGAATCTTTTTTGTAACATAGTTATAAAGTAGATTGTTGTAAGACGTATATAAACTTTTAGCGTTTAACCCCAATACGTACATCGTACGTATTAAAGAGGGAAATCTGTACGTATAGTGTACGTATTGATGAAAAATGGTGTACGTATTGGTACGTACCAGAGGTGTAAATCTATACGTATTATAAAGAAAGTATAAAAATTTTATAAAAACGTGACTATTTTAGACGTATTTTGAACGTTTTGTTGTTGTTTTTTGTGAATTTGTATTTTGGATTTATGGTGATGATGTTCTGTCCATTTTTTGAAGTGAAGATGACGATGTTTTGTTTTTTGTAGTATTGAGGGATTGTGCGAGAGAAGAGTTGGATTGCTCTTGGATTATTTATGACTGCGTAGTTCTGGTGAAGGAGTTGTTTGGTAAGTGCTCTAATTGACTGTTGGATTTGTTTGTTGGTTGTGAATGTGAAGGGTTTTATGGTGTAGTTCATCTGTGTTTCATCCAGTTAGTTCTTTTTGTCCACTCTTCTTTATTTCTCCAGTAGTCGAGGTCGAAGTAGAGAATGATTACCCAGATGACGTTAATCATGATGAATCCAAGCGAGATAGCGAAGAATCCTATTTCGTAATAATAACCCTCAGCGTTTGGTACAACGACGTAGATGTGTCCTGCAAGGACGACTATCCACATAAGCATTGATGTGAGAGCGTAAACAACATTCTCTTGTTCGATTCCAAGTATGAAGAAGATAAATCCTGCACAGATTGATAGTATAAAGACACTTTCTAACATTATTTCTTTCTCCTTAAATTTATGTATGCGAGTATTCCAAAGATTGAGAAGAGGATTGCTGGTCCAAGTATCCATGTGTCATCTTTTATCTTGTCGTTCTCAGAGATAATTTCGATGAGGTCTTCTTCTCCACATGGACAGTCCTCTGGATCTTGTTCTGTCGTAAAGAAGAAGATGTCTGAGGTTGTAACTTCTCCTGTTGTAGTGTCGACAGCTTCGACATACCACTGATATGTTGTGTTGTATTTTAGAGGGACAGATACAGCTTCTTCGTAAATTATCATTGCGTATGCAGATGTGTTGTGTGCTGACCATGTGTTGTCTTCTGTTATGAGGACGTTCTTGTTGTTGGTTATCCACTGAAAATTTATGGTGTCGTGTTTGTCTAGGTAGGTGTGGACAAATGATATGACTTCGCGAAGATTGTCCTGTTTTTGGAAGTCAAGTTCTCGATATGAACCATTGATTTCGATGTTGTTTCGAATCATGCGAAGTGCTGCTGATTCACCTGCTGGACTTGCACTGAGAGATTTGAAGGAGACCTGATACCAGAGAGTGTAGTGACCATTGTATGGGACTGTTACTGAAGAGGGTGTACCATCGATGTTGTTTGATGAAAAATTTATGAAGGAGACGTTGTACCAAGTATTGATTGCAGACGCAGTAAAGTTCTCTGTTGTGTGTCCTCGAGCGTATGCGTCTTCAATGAATCCATCGAGACAGTGACAGAGGGTGTCGTTTGATGTCTCAATCCAGCGTCCAGCTTCTCTCCAGACAATGTCATTGATGTTTTTTGTGTAGATTGAGACGTTCATTGGATGACCATATCTGTTGCTGATTGTTGTGCAGATGCAGTCACAGCATGGACAGATGTCTGTGGAGTTTGTTGGTGGATAGATGTAGGAGAGAGGACACTCTTCAGGTATATAGTAGAAGGTGCATAGCTCTGTTGTGTTGTGAAATGAGAATTGAGGATTGGTGCAGTTGAATTCAAGGATAGCTCTCCAGCGTTCAACGAAGTTTCCTTCTGTATAGCAGGTGACGTTTGAGTTGTATGCACAGAGTTCATATTCTCCAGCACCTGCATAGTCTCCAAGAGCTGACCAGTGACTGTAGTTGTACCAGTAGTCGCTGTATGTTGGTTCTGGTCCTTCACCAGAGAGATAGTCCATGAGAGCGTCAAAGTATCCTGAAGTGTTGTGCCACTGGAATGTGACGTTTGCATAGCATCCTTCAGCGATGGTGACATCCCAGATAAGAGAGATATTTATGCATGTCTGAACTCCTTTTGCAGTGATTGGAACGTCTGACTCGTAGTTGGATGGTGTTGTGTCGCTTATCCAGTAGTCACAGTCATAGTAGTCTGGGTCGATTGATTGGACAGGATATGCAGTGAAGAGAAGAATGCAAAGGATGAGGAGTGAGAGTGTTCGCATCACCATAAATTATCGACGTCCATATATTTATAGTTATTGTTTATCAACAAATGTTCGATAGAATGTGACTGCAAGAGCGAATGCAAGTATGAGTCCAAATATTGGAGCGACAGGTTCTGGAAGAACGATTGCAAAGAATGTCCCCCATATGACGAGGAAGAGAGTGAGTGTTCCAAGAGAGCGTTTTTGAGCATAGAGTCCTCCTCCAATTATTCCACCAAGTATTCCCCAGAAGAGATCATGGAAGAGGACGAGGTAGACATAGAAGGAGATGTGAAAGATTCCATCTGATGTGAAGTTAGAAAAATTTACGATGGGAACATCAAGGATGATGTTCAGTAGTTCTACATAAATGCTTGCCAACCTCCTGTTACGAGTTGCTTGAAACCAATGAGAAAGACTGCACCACTGATGATGAGAAAGATTGAGAGTACCATAATGATTCCAGGATTGAATGGTGCTATTGAGTTGAAGATGAAGCATGCGTCAATTGTCATTCCCCAGAATGCTCCTCCAAAAAGACCATAGACGAATGCTCTGTCTGCTGGAACACCTCCTATATAATAGGAGCCTGCACCAAAGATAACTCCTGAGATGATACCTGCAGTGATGAGAGAGAAGATTCGACCAAGAAGTCCTGAAATATTTATGCTCTCTGAGGATGATATCTCGTATGGATTGTCGACTTCGTCTTCTTGAGTGTCAAATTCTGATGGACTTGGTCCCATGACGTATATGTTTGCAGTGTTTATCATTTCGATTGCTAATAAGAAGAGGAGTAAGAAGAGCATTATCTGAGCAGCTTTCATCTGAGTTCAACACCTCCAAGGATTCCAACGATACCTACAGCTACAAGGATTCCTCCCACAACTGATACTGTAATTTCAACGTATGTGTATGTTGCACCAAACAGTGTTG